>Ga0068862_100000354_pt1 | contig 49717 bp, 50 predicted proteins | sample KBSSwiS52_FD_66598 | JGI IMG/M metagenome (GOLD analysis project Ga0068862, IMG submission 66598) | Switchgrass rhizosphere microbial communities from Kellogg Biological Station, Michigan, USA - KBS Switchgrass S5-2 | ecosystem: Host-associated > Plants > Roots > Rhizosphere > Soil ...
GAATCCGCCGCGGCCGCCGTTCGCGCCGAACGTGCCGGCACTGCCGCCGCCGCCGCCGAACCCGCCGTTGCCGCCGTTGCCGGGAACGCCGGAATCGAGATCGCCGTTCGTGCCGTTGCCGCCGCCGAATCCGCCGCCGCCGCCGCCGCCGGTGTCCATGCCTCCGCCACCGCCGCCGCCATCGGCAGCGCCCGGGTCGCCGACGAGCGTTCCGTCGCCGGCGCCGTTGCCGCCACCGCCGCTCAATCCGAACACGAGCGCGGTGCCGACTTGTGGCGGATTGTTGTTGTTCGAGTCGCCGCCGTTGCCTGTGTAGCCGCCACCGCCCGGACCGCCCGGATCGTTGTCGCCGGTGTAGGCGCTGGCGCCGGCTCCGAAGATGCCGCCGCCACTGGTGCTGGCGTCGCCGAAGATGCCGCCGCCGCCGCCGCGACCGCCGATGCCTCCGAGCCCGCCGCCGCCGCCGACCTCTCCGCTTCCGCCAAGGCCGCCCCATGCGGCGTTCGTGTCGAACGTGACGTCTTGCAAGGTCACGTCAGCTGCGCCGCCGACGAAGAGCGCGCCGCCCGCGCCCATGCCGCCGCCGCCTTGGCCGAAGCTGCTGCCGCCGGTCGCATCGCCGTGCGTCAGGGTCAGGTTCTCGATCGTGACGGCCAGCCGCGAGGCGAGCGTGCTGCCCGGAAAGCTCGCCGCCAGATCGGCCTCGGTCGCCGAGTCCACGCCGACGAAAAGCAGTCGATAAGCATCGGCGCCGTTGAGCGCATGGCCTTGACCGTCGATCGTCGCGTTGCACAGGATCAGCGGCAGCTGACCCTCGAGCGTGATGTCGGAAGTCAACGTGATCGTATGCGGCGTCGTGCGCGAATCGGCCGCGTTGGCGGACGTGATCGCCTGAACGAGGCTCGCGTAATCCGAAGCGGTGAAATCATCGGCATGAGCGACCGGCGCGAAGATCGCCGCCAGCGCGGCAGCCATCGGAGTAAAGCGGAAACGCTTCTTCGAAAGAACGTTCGGCATCGGGATTTCCTGACGTTGTGGGGACGCGCGCGAACCCTAGCGCCCGCAGCGGCGGGCGCCTTCAACGAGCCATCAAGAAGGAATCAACGTTCGGTGCCGCGGGTTTATCGCGGGGTCCAGATCGCCGCGTGGGCGAGCGTGCGCTGCGGCGCGCTCTCGGCCTCGGACGCTTCGGCGGCGAGCGCGGACGTCCAGCGTTCGCCGGCGAGCGCGTGCGCCTGCGCGTAGAGGTGGCCGGCCGATGCGCCTTGGCGCTCCGACACCGCAAGCCGCGCCAGCAGCAACGTGATCGCAAAATCGTCCGTCGCGTACGGATCGACCAGCGCTGCGATCGTGCGGGCGACATCGGCGTGGCCGCGCGTCATCTCGAACGCCGCATAAGGCACGGCGACATCGCGCAGCTCGCGCGGCGATCCCTTGTCGCGCGCCAGCGCCAGCGCCGCCCGGAATGCGAGCTCGGCATGCTCGGCATCGCCGGATTTCGCCTGCCACTCGGCGGCGGCAAGGAGCGCCTCGGCGCGCGCGCCGGGTTCGGCGGTCGGATCACCGTCCGCGAGCGTCGCGGCGAGCTTGCGCATTTCCTCGTCGTCCTTGCCGGCGGCGACTTCGGCTTCGAGCAAGAGTGCGTTCGCCGCGAGTGCTCTCGCCGGCACCGTCGCGTTGCTCAGCGCGCGCGAGCTTGCGGCTGCGCCCGCGCTGTCGCCGATCTCGAGGCGCGCGCGCGAAAGATCGAGCGCGACATCTTCGAGCGCATCCTTGGCACCGGCAACGGACGGCGCACGCGTCACGTCGTCGAGCTCGCTCGCGGCCTGCGCAAAAGCGCCGGTCTCGGCCAGCGCATCCGCGTAGTGCACGGCCGCGTAGCGCTGCATCGACGGATAGCTCATCGCGCGAACGCGCGGCACGAGCTCGCGCCAGCTTTCGAGCGCCGCGGTGTGTTGCAGGCGTTCCTGCTGCGCGCCCGCGGCGTTCATGCGCGCGCCGATCTCGATCTCGGTAGCGCCGAGCGCGGCAGCTGCCGTGGCGGCTTCGCGAAAACGTTCGATCGCCTCGTCGAAGCGGCCGCGGCGGGCGGCGATCGAGCCCAGATCGTCGAGGATGTGCGTGAGCAGCAGGCGGTCGCTGCTGCCTTCGAGCTCGAAGCGCGCGCGCAGGTAGCTCGCTTCGGCCTCGTCGTAATCGCCGAGCGCCGCCTGCGCGTTGCCGAGACCGCGCCAGGCTCGGCCGGCTTCGACGCGATCGGTGCCGGCGACGGCAAGCCCACGGCGCAGGTCCGCTTCCGCTTGCTCCGAGCGTCCTGCGACGAGTTCGCTGTAGCCCAGCGTCGTCTGCGCGGCGGCAAGCCACGGCGGCGTCGTAGTGCCGGCGCGTGCGATGAGATTCTGCAACGCCGTGATCGCTTCGGGCGCGCGTCCCAGGCGATTCATCGCTTTGGCGCGCAGCACGATGATTTCCGGTGCGTTGGCCGACGCCCCGGCCGCATCGGACAACGCCAACGCGTGGTCGGCGTGACCTTCGAGAATCGCCGCCTGCATGCGTGCACCGAGCGCGAGCACATCCGGCGCGGTCGCCGATTCGTGGCGATCGCTCGCGTCGAACACGCCGCGCAGGCGCTCGGCGAGCGCGCCGCCCGCAGCGACGGCGTCGATGGCTTCGGCGCTGATCGACTGGCGCGTGCCGTCGGCCGAGTTCAGCGTCGCGTCGAGCTGCCAGCGCTCGCCGTCGCGGCGCGCGTCGATCGTGATGACGATCGCGGCGCCGGTCGCCGAACGAAGTCGCGCGATGTCGGGCTCGTTGCCGGTGCCGTTCGCGGCGAGCGCTGTCTCGTTCGGGACGACGTCGTGCTCGGGCACCGAGCGCAGCGCGTCCGCGCCCATCGCCATCAATCCGAGCCGCATCCAGCCGTCCTGCGTGAGCGCGCTGTGCACGCGCGCCGGCGCGACGAGGATCAGACCCGGGATCACCGCAGCGGATTCGGTCGCGGAGGTCGCCTTGTGCGCGCGCGATGTCGCGACGAAGGCGAGGGTTGCTACGAGCAGAAAGACCGATGCAGCAATGGCAAGCCGCGGCACTCGACGCAGCACGCTCGGTCGCGGTTCCGAGACGGCGGCGCTTTCGTACACAACGCCGTCGTGCAGGTCCGCAGGCTCTTCCGGAACGGGCGCGAACTCGGCGGCTGCAGCGACAGGCTCCGTTGGCGGGAGCTCGCATGTCTCGGTCTCGGCGACCCACTGGTATCCGAAGCGCGCGACCGTGCGGATCGTATGCTGCGTGCTGCCGTCGTCGCCGAAGAGGCGCCGCGCTTTCAGGATCGCTTGCGCCAGTGTGGCGTCGCTGCTGTCGACGCGGCCCCAGGCCGCCGCGATCAGCTCGTCGCGGCCGACCGCGCGCTGGCGCTGCTCGATGAGATAGACGACGACGTCGAACACGCGCGGCTCGACGCCGATCTCGGAACCTTCACGCAGCAACCGCCGCGAGCGCGGATCGATCTGGTATTCGGCGAAGCGGTACGAAGACGACGACGACATTGCGCAAAGACAGTGCGGAGCAGGGCGCGCATATGCGCACCCGAGGCGGGACGGGTCAAGTGCCGGTCGGCGGACGGCTGTTCAGGCGCGCCGGCCGGAGATCACGGGCACGTGCCAGACCGCGTACTGCGGCGGCGTTTCGATCGAGGCGATCATCGCGTCGAACTCCTCGCGCACGTCGGCAGGGTCGCGGCCGCTGGCCTGGGCGAGCGGATCGACGTAGCCGTCGCGCCACGCGCGGAGGATTCCGCCGAACACCGCGCGCGGCACGCGCAACGTGTCGACGACGACGTAATCCGCGGCGATATCGGTGTAGCCGCGCTCTTCCATGAGCGGCGGCGTGTGGCGGCCGATGCGCCCGTCGCAGCGGATGCTTTCGAGATACGGCAGCACCGTGCCGACCCAGAACCGATCCGGATCGCGCGCGCCGCGCGGCATGCGCAACATCGCGTAATCCTCCGACAGAAGATGAACCCAGCCGCGCGATTTCAGCACGCGCCCGATCTCATCGAGCACGGTGGGAAAATCCGGCACGGCCTGCGACATGTGCCGGCAGACGACGAGATCGAACGCCCGATCGGCGAATGCGAGCGCGAAGGCATCGCCGGCTTCGTATCGGACACGATCGCCCAGTGCTGCGCTTTCGCGGCGCGCGATCTCGAGATTGCCTTCGAGGATATCCACGCCGACGATCGAAGCGTGCGGATAACGCTCGGCCAGGCGCCGCGTGATCTCACCGGTGCCGCAGCCCAGATCGAGGATCGAAAGCGCGCCGGAAAGATCGTAGCGATCGAACAGCGCAAGTTCCTGCGGCCAGATCGCCTCGGCCTGGAACGCCAGATTGCGCGCCATCGATTCGTCGCCCATCTGCTGGGCTTGCGGGTTGCGGTCGTCGGCCATATCTGCTCCGTGGCGGGCGCCAGCATACGCCGCGGCATTTTCCGCACGAAGACGTCGCTGAACGCCGGCATCCGCTACAATCCGCGCCCCCGTAAAACCGAACTCCCATGATCGCCTTCCGCAACTTCGCGCTCCGGCGCGGCGAGCGCCTGCTCTTGTCCGATGTCGATATCGCGCTGCATGCCGGCGCGCGCGTCGGCGTGGTCGGGCGCAACGGCTGCGGCAAGTCGAGCCTGTTCGCCGCGATCCAGGGCGAGATCGAGCCGGACAAGGGCGACATCGATCTGTCGGGGCGCCTGCGCATCGCGAGCGTCGCCCAGGAAACGCCGTCGCTCCCGGATGCGGCGATCGATTTCGTCGTATCCGGCGACACCGAAGTCCACGCGATCATCAAAGCCGAGGAAGCGGCGATGCTGGCCGAAGACTGGGATGCCGTCGCCGTCGCGCACCAGAAGCTGGCCGAGATCAACGGCTACGACGCGAGCGCTCGCGCCGGGCGCCTTCTGCACGGACTCGGTTTTCGCGCCGAGACGCACCAGATGCCGGTATCGGATTTTTCCGGCGGCTGGCGCGTGCGCCTTAATCTGGCTCGTGCGCTGATGATGCCGTCGGACCTGCTGCTGCTCGACGAGCCGACCAACCATCTCGATCTCGACGCGGTGCTGTGGCTCGAGCAGTGGCTGCTGAAATATCCCGGCATGCTGATGATGATTTCGCACGACCGCGAGTTCCTCGACGGCGTCGCGACGCACATGCTTCATCTGCACGACGGTCGCGCCAAGCTCTACACCGGCGACTACACGAGCTTCGAGCATCAGCGCTCGGAACAATTGCATCAGCAGCAGATCGCGTTCGAGAAGGAACAGGTCGAGCGCGCGCACCTGCAGGCCTTTATCGACCGCTTCAAGGCGAAGGCGAGCAAGGCCAAGCAGGCGCAGTCGCGCATGAAGCGCCTGGCGAAACTCTCGGGCACCGAAGCCGTGCGCGCCGAACGGCAGATCCATATCTCGTTCGCCGATCCCGCCAAGCTTCCGCATTCGCTGCTGCGCCTCAATCACGTCGAAGCGGGCTACAAAGGCGGCGCCGCGGACGGCAGCGATGCGATCATCGTGCACAAGGTGAAGTTCGGCCTCGAAGCCGGCGATCGCATCGGGCTTCTCGGCCCGAATGGCGCCGGCAAGTCGACATTGGTCAAGACGCTGGTCGGTGAGCTGCCGATGTTGTCCGGCGAGCGCACCGCGCATCCCGACCTCGTTCTCGGTTACTTCGCGCAGCACACGGTCGAATCGCTGCACGAAGGCCAGACGCCGATCGATCATCTGCGCGAGATCGCGCCGAACGTATCGACGCAAGATTTCCGCGATTTCCTCGGCCGCTGGAATTTCGCCGGCGACCGTGCGTTCGAAGTCGTCGACGGTTTTTCCGGCGGCGAGCGCGCGCGCCTTGCGCTGGCCCTGATCGCGTGGCGCAAGCCCAACGTGCTGCTGCTCGACGAGCCGACCAACCATCTCGATCTCGACATGCGCGAAGCGCTCGCCGAAGCGCTCAGCGATTTCGACGGCGCGATCGTGCTGGTGTCGCACGATCGCCACCTGACCGGTCTCGTCTGTGAGACCTTTTGGCGCGTCGCCGACGGTCGCATCGATCAATTCGACGGCGATCTCGACGAATACGCGGCGTGGCTGCGCTCGCGCGGCTCGAATTCCGACGCCGGAAAATCCAAACCCGCACCGCCGCCGGCGAAAGCGCCCGAGAAACACGGCAAGCGCGACAAGGCGTCGAAGAAAGCCGCGGCGCGCTGATCGATGCATGGCGGGCAGCGCCCGCTATGATCGCGGAACATCCCCGACTTCGAACACAACTGTATTATTGGACGACGGTTCGCCATCGAACGATAGGGGAATTTCATGGACGCCGATCGGGAATTTCCGGTTCACGCCGTTCGCAGCCTGACGATCGCGGTGTGGACGCTCGTCTTCGTCACGATCATCGACCTGGCGCTGACGGTCGGCGGATGGCTGGTTCCGCTGTTCTTCACGAGTCACGTCGTGTCGATGTCCGGCGGCGCGACGCATTCCTCGTTTCCGTATTCGAGCGGCCCGGCGTTTCACACGCTTTCGCTCGATCAGAAGGTCAGCACCGCTTCGATGATTCTCGTCGTCCGCTACGAGCGCGACGGCGATCGCATGAAAGCCGTCGTCGCCGACGTCCTCAAGAAACCCGCGGGCGGCGCGGACACGTACGAAGTCGGCGCCGAATATCCGGACGGGATGTACTACCCGAGCGAGGGCCTCGATCACGGTAGCGGCGAAGTCGTCTTCTTCGCCGGGGATCCGCCGACGATGATGTATTCCACTACCTACGACAGACACGATCGCATCGGTGGCCTCGGACAGATGCCGCTGGCGAAACTGAAAGAGCTTGTTGCCTCGAAGTCGGCAAAGCCGTAGAAGCAGCATCGCACTGACGCGCAAACCGTGCCGCGTGTTCGATGGGAGTTGCATCCATGACATCGAGTCCGATCCGATCACGCCGCCGGTTCATCGCCGGCCTCGGCGCCGCCTCGATGATGGGCTTGACACACGCGAAGACGAGCGAACACGGCGAATCCGAGTCGTCCGCCGACTATCTGTTGCCGCGCGGCATCATCCACCTCAATACCGCATCGCTCGGCGCGACGCGGCGCAGCGTGCTCGATCGCGTGAACGCCGCTTGGAAGGAGCTCGAATCCGATCCCGTGCGCATGGCGTACGGCAAGACAGAAGACACGGTGTTGTCGGCCGCAGAACACGTGCGCCAGCGCGCGGCGGCGTTCCTCGGCTGCGAGACGGACGAGCTCCTGATCACGCGATGCACCACCGACGGCATGAACACCGTTGCGCAAGGCATGAACTGGACGGCCGGCGATCGTGTCCTGACGACGGATCAGGAACATCACGGCGGCAACCTCTGCTGGGTCTATCAGACGCAACGCCGCGGCGTGCTCCTCGACCGCATTGCTATCGCGCCCGACGATGACGACGGCGCTGCCATCGTGCGTCGCTTCGCCGAAGCGATCACGCCGGCGACGCGCGTGATCAGCGTCAGCCACGTCATCACCTCGACCGGCCTTCGCATGCCGATCGCCGGCATCTCGGCGCTGGCGCGCGAGCGGGGCATTCTCTGCGTCGTCGACGGGGCGCAGGCAGCGGGCGGCATTCCCGTGAACGTCAAGGCGCTCGGCTGCCATGTCTACGCCACCAGTGGGCACAAATGGTTGATGGGTCCCAAAGGCACCGGCCTTCTCTATGTCAGCCGCGATGCCGGCGCTTTGGTGCAACCGATCCAGTGGCAGGACGGCCGTCACTACGGCGCGAATTCGGCCGGCGTCGGCCCTCTGCCGTTGATCATCGGTCTTGGCGCTGCGATCGAGCACCTGCAAGCCGTCGGCATGGCCGAAGTGGAACGCCACGGCGTCGCGCTGCGCAATCGCGCCTACGCTGGCCTCAAGCAGATCGCGAGACTGCGTCTCATGGGCCCGCCGCCCGGGACGCTGGCGACGGCGATGGTCGCGTTCGCGTTGCCCGACGAGATCGACAGCGCTGCACTGCGCGATCGCCTGCACGACAAGCACGGCATCATCGTGAAGATGATCGAAAAACAATGGTTCAACGGCATCCGCATTTCCGCGCACGTGCTCAACACGCAGGCGCACGTCGACGCCGTACTGCAGGCGCTGCGCATGGAGCTCGGGTGAAGCCGGAGCGCCGAGGACACTTCGGATTGCCTGTCTCGTACGCTCCCGCCGACAAGTGCGTATAGTCGACAGCCTTCGCACCGCTGAAAGGATGATTATGCGATCCATGATCACGGTCGAACGCCTTCCCTCGTCCTACGGCTCATATCTGCTGGGACTGGACGCCGCGAAAGTCCTCGCCGCCGTCACCGGCATCTCCGAAGTTCACGTCGAAAACCAGTACATCGATCGCGCCACGCTCAGCTACGACTGGAGCGACGAGCAGCGCGATTTCGAGCGCATCGATCAGGTGCTCGATTCGAAGGGCATGCGCCGGATACGGTGACGCCGATCGGCGGGGTGCCGCCGGGCATCTCGGATCGTCGACTGGTGCGGTCCGCGGCATCGTGACCCCTCTGTCGTCGTGGGTAACGCCAGGATAGTCGGCAGCATCTCGATGGCTGCGATCTTGAAAGCTCGGCAGCAAGTCGTATCCTTCGCGAATCTCCGGTTCTCCAGCCATGACCGACGGACATGCAGGCGTATTTGGCAGCTCACGACGATTTCGTTGCGTGGCTAAATAAGACCCCCGAGGCCCCCACGGCAGCGGAGGTCGATCGACGCCTGCTGGAGCTCGCCCTATGCGGAGCACAGCGCGGAATGACGGAGGTTCACTGGACGTTTGTCGTCGACGGCCTTGTCGCCTACGTCAATCGCCGCTGGCCCGGCAACGTTCTTCTCTCGAGCTCCGTTGCGCGCGGATTCGATCTTTCAGCGCGGTGGGATATCGTGCGAAGGGCAGCGGATCTAACCAATGAGGATGTGTGCTCGAAGGAAGCCAGCCACTGACTCCTCTCGCTTCGTCACACCGATAATCTGATCGCGGCGCTACAACCGCACATCCACAGCGATTGGCACAAATCAAGCTGTATGTTTTTATAGGGTTCCCATTTGCAGAATGGTCGACCGTCGTCACAACGCGGCGGCCGAGCGCGCGCCTACGCTGCTTTGCCAGAACCCTCTGGCGGCCAATGGGGATTTCGCAATGAAAACACGACTCTGGGCAAAGAGCTCCATCGCCGCGATTGCGGCGCTTTGCGGCATGCATGCCATGGCGCAGGAAAAGGCGCGTACGCTCGATCAGGTCCTGACGCAGGACCAGGGCATGACGCTCGTCAGCGAGGGCCTGTACGCGAGGACGACGCCGGCCAGCGAATCGTATGTGGCGGTGGGAAAAGCCGGACACGCGGCGATGCTGGACAAGCTGATGCAGTTGCGCGCGAAGAGGCCGCAAGCGCAAACCAAGGACGGCACGGCGGCGGCGCCGAGCACGCTGGACAAAGCGATCGCCGATCTCGACGCGATGCATCTGAACGAAAAACAGACGGTGAACGGTTCCTGCTCGGGCCCGGGCGCCAGCGGCGAGCCTGAGCTGCATGCTGTCGCCAACTCGTCCGGAGGAACGACCGCAAGCGCGTCTGCGGTAATGGTCAACGACTTCAGCCCGTACACCAACACGACGAACACCGCCGCGGCGTCAACGGAGAACCGCAACGGGAATACGACGAGCAGCCAGACGGACGTCGAGCACGCTTTCACCCAGGCGACGGCATCCGCGTCCGCAACGGGCGGGCAACCCTGCACGGCGACGGGCTACGCATCGGTGACTTGTCCGACGGGCGGGCCCGGCATCAGCGCGTTTTCGGTGACCTACACGTTCCCGGGCTGCGTGAACTAGTCAGCCGAGATGGCGGTCGACACGGAGCGCGCAGGCATAGTGCCTGCGCGCTTGTGCTCGCGAATCTGAGTCACTAGTGGTGCCGAAGGTGGGAATCGAACCCACACTGTGTTGCCACAACTGGATTTTGAGTCCAGCGCGTCTACCAATTCCGCCACTTCGGCTGCGTGCGGCGCGGTCGTGCGGGACGTGCGGCGACCGGGCAGGGGTGCGGAGTATAGAACAGGGTGGGGCGGTTGGCGCGCATCGTCGGCCTCGAATCCGGGGTTCGCGGTTCAACGCGCTTTCATCGCGCGCCAAGGATAGTCCCGGCATCGTGTCGGCAGGCACGCATCGGCCGAAGGGCGCGTGGATCTCAAGAGCGGATATCCGTACTGGACCGTCAAGAACGGGCTACTCGCGTCGTTTCCGCCGCTGGCGCGCGACGTGCGCTGCGACGTGGCGGTCGTCGGCGCCGGCATCACCGGCGCGCTGATCGCGCGGTCGCTGTGCGACGCCGGGCTCGACGTCGTCGTGCTGGACAAGCGCGATGCCGGTTGGGGCAGCACGGCGGCGACGACCGCGATGCTGCAGTACGAAATCGACGACGGCATGCTCGGCATCGCGAAACGCTACGGCGAGACGAAAGCCGCCGCAGTGTTCAAGGCCTGCGAAGCGGCGTTGCACGAGCTGGAGCCGATCGCGCGCAACGTGCGCGGATCGCAATTCCGTCGCAACCGGAGCTTGTACTACGCGAGCTGGCCCTGGCACGCGCGTCGCGTGCGCGAGGAAGGCGAGATGCGGCGTCGGCACGGGTTCGCGCTCGACATTCTCGATCACGAGCCGCTGCGCGAGCGGTTCGGCATCGATGCGTCGGCAGCGCTGTTGACGCATGTCGCGGCGCGGATGGATCCGTACCGCGTCGCGCTCGGAGTGCTCGCCGATCTCGCCCGGCGCGGCTGCGCGGTGTTCGATCGCACGAGCATGCTGCGCTGGGAAGCCGCGCCTGGTGGCTTGCGCGTCACGACGGATCGCGATGCGGTCGTTCGCTGCCGGCATCTCGTGCTCGCGGAAGGTTACGAATCGCATGCGCTGCTGCGCCGTCGCGTGGCGCGGAATCATTCGACGTACGCGATCGTGACCGAGCCGCTCGCCGACGCGCCCGCGTGGCTCGATCGCACGCTGGTGTGGGAATCGCGGCGGCCGTATCTCTACATGCGCAGCGCGGGCGACGGTCGTCTGATTGCCGGCGGCGAGGACGATCTCGTCGATCTTCCCGCGAAACGCGATCGCGCGGTGCCGCGAAAAGCGCAGCGGCTGATCGCGAAGCTGCGCGCGCTGCTCGGTCGCGACGATATCGAGGAAGGTTTCGCCTGGGCGGGAACGTTCGCGGAAACGGACGACGGATTGCCGTTCTTCGGACCGCATCCGCAGCACGGATCGCGCGTACATTTCGCGATGGCGTACGGCGGCAACGGCATCGTGTACAGCGTGATCGGCGCCGAGCTGATCCGGCGCCGCATCCAACGCCAGTCGCATCCGTTGATGCGCTTCCTGTCGTTCGATCGACAGGATTGACGACGCAGCGTCAGTGCGTACGATCGAGCGACAGCTGGCGCCGGTCGCGCGCGTACCAGCCGTCGGCGGTCGGCTGGAACACCGAGCACGAGGTCATCGCGCCGCGGTAGATGTGCAGCGACACCGCGATCGAGTCGTCGCTCGGATTCAAAATCGTGTGGTATTCGTGCGGCGGGATGAGGCTGCCGGCGGAACCCGGACCGGCATTCATCGTGCCGCGCGGCTCGAAGCGGTAGCGGCCGTCGCGTTCTTCGATGAGCTCGTACGGCGTGATCTCGAGTGTGCCGGCCCAGACGCCTTCGACGCACCACATGCCTTCGTGGTCGTGGATCGGGGTGCCCTGGCCCGGTCCCCAGGTCATCGCGACGACGCTGTAGCCTAGATCGTCGCTGCGATAGAGCTCGCGGCGTGCGTAGTGATCGTTGGCGCGCTCGAACACGCAGTCGGGCAGCATCACGTCGCGCTCGCGCATGATGCAGCACAGCGATTTGCGCAGGGCTTCGGTGACGGCGCCCTGATCGCGCTGGGCGACGGCGGCATCTAAAGCGTCGACGAGGCGGCGGCAACCGGGGAAATCGAGAGTCAGCATGTGCGTGTTCGCGGGTCTCATGGCGGGCTCGGAATTCCGGCGCCCGACGGCTTATGACTTCCAGTCATGTCCTTATAACCGGATGTGCCGGGATTTTACAGGCTCGCCAGGAATCCCGCGATGGCCGCGCCGAACCGCTTGATGTCGACCAGGAACGCGTCGTGGCCCTGCGGGCTGTCCAGCGCCACGAAATCGACCGCGGCGCCGGCTTTGCGCAGGCCCTCGGCGATCTGCTCCTGCTGCGGCAGGGGGAAAAGAATATCGGTCTCGACGCCGATCACCAGCGCACGCTCGACGCGGATGCCCGCGAGCGCGACCGCGACGTTGCCGCCGCCGTATTCGGCGATATCGAACCAGTCGCTCGCGCGCGAGAGGTAAAGATAGCTGTTCGGATCGAAGCTGCGCACGAAGCGGCGCGCGTGTCCGGCAAGATACGACTCGATCTGGAACTCGACCGCGAACGGTTCCTCGTCGCGCTCGTCGGAATCCAGACGAATGCGCGCGAAGCGTCCGACCCATTCCATCGCCGAGCGATACGTGATGACGCCGAGCTTGCGCGCGATCGACATGCCGGTTTCGGGATAGTGCGCCTCGTCGTAGTGACCGAGCTTCCAGTTCGGATCGAGACGGATCGCTTCACGCTGCAGGGAGCGGATCGCGATCGCGAACGGCTGCGCCTGCGGCGCTGTCGAGATGCTGACATGCGCGCGCACGCTGCTCGGATGCTGCACCAGATAGCCGAGCGCGCTCATGCCGCCCATCGAGTTGCCGAGGAGGCACGCGAGGCGTTCGATGCCGAGGCAGCGCACGAGCGCGAAGCTCGCGTTGGCGACGTCTTCGAGCGTCAGCTCCGGAAAGTCGAGTCGGTAAAGATCGCCGGTCGCGGGATTGATCGACGCAGGACCAGTCGAGCCCTTGCACGATCCGAGCGTATTCGCGCAGATGACGAACCAGCGATTCGTGTCGATGTATTTGCCCGGACCGATCATCTCTTCCCACCAGCCGGGCGAGGGATCTTCGGCGTTCGATGCCGCGTGCGCGCTCGGCGAGAGTCCGGTGAGGATGAAGAGCGCGTTGTCGCGCGCGGCGCTCAGCGTGCCCCAGGTTTCGTACGCGAGCGTTGCGCCGACGAGCGTGCCGCCGCGCTTCATCGCGAACGGCGAGGGCAGGTCGAAGTAGCGGCGGGCGTCGGGCATGGGGACGTCGGGCGAGCGGGCAGGACATGCAATGTAGCGAGGCCGCGGTGCCGCGCCAAGCAACGCTATCGTCATCCCGGCGAAAGCCGGGACCATTTTGATCTCGGCGCAACCGCCAATGGATTCCGGCTTTCGCCGGAATGACGTGGGATGCTTGCGGCCCGCGCAATGACGGAGCGCGCGTCGGAATGCGGTAATGTGTTGGCGGGGAGGGGTCCGTCGTGGCCAGCATCTATCAGCTGAAACCGAAGTTTCAGGCCTTGCTGCGGCCGATCGTGCGCGGTCTCGCGCGCGCCGGTGTGACGGCCAATCAGGTGACGATCGCCGCACTGCTGCTCTCGTGCGCGGCCGGCGCGTTGTTGCTGCTGCGGCCGGAGCGCAGCGTTCTCCTGGTTCTTCCGATCGTGCTGTTCGTGCGCATGGCGCTGAACGCCATCGACGGCATGCTCGCTCGCGAGCATGCGCAAGCCTCCAAGCTCGGCGCGATCCTCAACGAGCTCGGCGACGTGCTCGCCGATGCGGCCTTGTACCTGCCGCTGGCGCTGCGTGCCGAATTTCCGCCGGCGCCTGTCGTCGTCCTCGTCGTGCTGGCGATCATCGTCGAGATGACCGGCGTTATCGGCGTCCAAGTCGGCGCTAGCCGCCGCTACGACGGTCCGTTCGGCAAGAGCGATCGTGCGTTCGCGTTCGGCGCGCTCGGGCTCGTGCTTGGCCTAGGCGCACCGTCCGGCGAGTGGCTGACCTGGCTCCTCTGGATTCTCGTCGCGCTGTCGGCGGTCACGATCGTGAATCGCGCACGACGTGCGCTCGACGAAATTTCGCAGGGGAGTGCCTGACATGGATATCCATCTGTGGATTCCGCCGAGCGTGCTGTGGACGCTCGGCGCGATCGTCGCGCTGCTCGTCGTCGCGACGCTCGTGGTCGCCGTCATGCGCCGCGGCGACGCGACGAATCGACACGCCGAGCTCGCCGCGCGCGTGCGCTCGTGGTGGGTGCTGGTGTTCGTGTTCGCAGTCGCGATCTCGTTCCGGCGCAGCGTTGCGATCGGATTCTTCGCGGTGCTCTCGTTCCTTGCGCTGAAGGAATATCTCTCGCTGATCCCGACGCGCCGCACCGATCGTCGCGTGTTGTTCTGGGCGTATCTGTGCGTGCCGCTGCAATACCTCTGGATCGGTATGCACTGGTACAACCTTTTCCTGATCTTCATTCCGGTGTGGGCGTTTCTGTGGATCGCGATGCGCATGGTGCTGCGCGGCGACACCAAGGATTTCCTGCGCGCGGCTGGCACGATCCACTGGGGCCTGATGACGATGGTGTTCGGCCTGAGTCATCTTGCGTATCTGCTCGTATTGCCGGACGGAAAAGCCGTCCCCGCTCATGGCGCGGCGCTGCTCCTCTTCGTCGTGCTGCTGACCGAGCTCAATGATGTTCTGCAATACATCTGGGGCCGCACGCTCGGCCGGCATAAGGTGATCGAGAGCGTGAGCCCGAAGAAAACCGTCGAAGGTCTCGTCGGCGGCGCGCTGACGACGACCGTGATCGCGTATTTCCTCGCGCCGTATCTGACGCCGCTGACGCCGACCGATTCGATCGCCGTCGGCTTGATGATCGGCATCGGCGGATTCCTCGGCGACGTGACGATCTCGGCGGTGAAACGCGATATCGGCGTCAAGGACACAGGATCGATGATTCCCGGTCACGGCGGGATTCTCGATCGCATCGACAGCCTTTTGTTCACCGGACCGTTGTTCTTTCACTTCATGGCGTATTTCTATTTTTGATCCGAAACACCGTCGTCCCGGCGAAAGCCGGGACCCATTTTGATCTTGCTGCCGGAAAGCAAATGGATTCCGGCTTTCGCCGGGATGACGGAGGACGAAGCGGGACACGCATGGGCTATCTGCTACGACTCTTCTTCTACGGCGTCCTCGTGCGCACCGTCGTGCTGTTCGTGCTCGGCCTCAACGTCCGCCATCGCGAGCGGTTGCCGACGAAAGGTCCCGCGATCATCGCTGCAAACCACAACAGTCATCTCGATGCGATGGCGATGATCAGCCTGTTGCCGTTGCGCCTGCTGCCGCGCGTGCGGCCGGTCGCGGCCGCGGACTATTTCCTCAGCAACAAGCTGCTCGCGTGGTTCGCGCTCAATGTCGTCGGCATCGTGCCGCTCAATCGCGAGCGCCGCGATCCGCGCGAGGATCTGCTCGCGCCCGTCGCTGCAGCACTCGAGCGCGGCGAGATATTGATCTTCTTTCCCGAAGGCTCGCGCGGAGAGCCCGAGCAGCTCGCCGCGTTCAAGACCGGCCTAGCGCGCATCGCCGAGCGGCGTCCCGACGTCGACGTGATTCCGGTGTTCACGCACGGTCTCGGCAAGGCGCTACCGAAAGGCGAGTGGATGATCGTGCCGTTCTTCGTCGACATCTTCGTCGGCGAGCCGCTACGCTTCGAGGGCGATCGCGCCGCCTACATGGAACGTTATCGCGAGGCGATGCTGGCGCTCGCGGCGGAAGAAAAGCACAGCGATTGGACGTGAATTCCTAAGGCACGACCTGATCGATCGTGAGCGCGATGGCGTCGCTCCGATGCACGTCGGTCGGCGGCGACAGCGTCTGCAGATCGCCGCTCTGCGGCATCGCATTGCCGGATTTCGAGATGCGCGCGCCGACGACGACCTGCGGGAACATCGAGAGCTTCATCGTCGGCATCATGCCCATGCTGTCATCGAGCGTGACCGTCGCCGGCAGCTGCGATGCCTTGAGACGCTGGATCGCAAGCGGCATCGGCGGTCCGCTCGCGGCGCGCGCGAACACGAACAAGGTCGCGTTCGCATCGAGCTTGTCCTTGAGTTTCGGATCGAGCGCGACGTTGACGGTGAGACGAACCGAGCTATCCGCCGTCGCGTTTCCGGCGGGCTGCGAAGGCGCCGCGCTTTCGTTCGCGTTCGACGCCGAAGCTTCATCGGGCGCTTCGACCGGCGCAGGCGGCGTCTTGCCATCGCGACGCGCCTCGGCGTCCGCGATCTCGTTCTTGACGCTGCGCGCGACGTCCGAATCCGGAGCCAGCAGCGGCAACAACGTGTTCCATGTCGCGATCGCGGCGTCGTATTTGCCGACCTGATAGTCGCTGATGCCGAGAAGCCACAGGCCACGTTGATTGCGCGGATCGTTCTTGAGCGCGCCTTCGATGAGCGTGCGCGGCTCGCCCTGGATCAGATGATCGGGCGCCGCGAGCGCGAGCGTCTGCGCGTACTCGACGGCGAGATCGGCATCGTTCGGCGCGTGCTCGTGCGCCTGCTTGAAGGCCTCGCGCGCCTCGTCGATGCGATCGGTTGCCTGATACGCGCGACCGAGCAAGGCCCAGCCTTGCGCATCGTCGGGATTCTGCTTGAGCTTCGCGGCGAGCCCAGCGATCGCCTGCTGCATGTTCGCCGCGTGAGCATCGTTCGACGGTGCCGCGACGTAGTTGGCGGGATCGAGCGCGTTCGGCTCGCCGACCAGGCGATACAGCAACAGCGCGGACGCCGGCAGCACGAGCGCGACGGCGAGCAATGCCGTGAACGCGGTGCGCGATTTCAGCGCGGGATCGGGTTTTGGCGAGGCCTCGACCTTTGCGATCGCCGCGCGTTTCGCTGCGTACTCGTCCGCGTCGATGACGCCTGCGGCCATCGCTTCGTCGAGCGCGCGCAGACGGCGCGTCGTATCCGCGACCGCTTGCGTATCGCGCGCATGGCGCATCAACGGAACGGCGACGAACGCGAGCGCGGCGGCGATCATCAGCGCCGCGAGAAGAAGGAAAACCGTCATCACCAGTCGTCCTCGGCGTCGGCGGCGCGTGCGGGCGTCGCGCCCGTGCTCGTTGCGAGTCTCGCGCGCTTGCGCACGATGACGAAGATCGCGCCTGCGCCGGCAATGAGCGCGAGCGCGGGCCCGAACCAGAGCAGCCACGTCGCGGCGTGCAGCGGCGGGTCGTACAGCACGAAATCGCTGTAGCGCGCGGTCAGCCAGCGCTTGATCTCCTCGTCGCTCTTGCCGGCCTGCATCTGCTCGAAGACATCGTGGCGAAGATCGGCGGCGAGCGGAGCCTGCGAATCGGCGAGACTTTCGTTCTGGCAGACGAGGCAGCGCAGCTGCTTGGTCAGCGCCTGGAAGCGGAGCTCTTCGGCGTGGTCTTTGAAGGGGAGGGGCTCGATGGCGTGTGCGAACGTAGAGAGAGCGAGCAACGTTGCGAGGAGAAAGCGCGCGACAAGCGTCGCTCCGTCATCCCGGCGAAAGCCGGGGTCCATTTTGATTTTCTTCCCGAAGAGCAAAATGGGTCCCGGCTTTCGCCGGGACGACGAGGGGCGGAGCGCGCAACTGATCATCGCGGCGCTCCTTGCTTCATCAACGCAATACGCGGCAACAGCTCCGTGGCAATGATTTCCGGCGTGATCGGGCTGATGTACTTGTAGCGAATCACTCCGTTCGCATCGACGAGAAACGTCTCGGGCGCGCCGGTCACGCCGAAATCGATGGCGACGTCGCCGGGAAGATCGGCGATGATGAGATCGTACGGATCGCCAAATTGCGCGATCCAGCGTTTCGCGTCCGCGGGTTCGTCCTTGTAGTTGAAGCCGACCAGCTTGACGCCGAGGCGCTTGCCTTCCTGCATCAGGATCGGGTGCTCGTCGCGGCACGCGAAGCACCAGCTCGCGAAGACGTTGAGCAGGTATGGCTGGCCGGCGAGATCCTGGTTGCCGATTTTCTTCGAAGGATCATCGAGCGTCGGCAGCGAAAACGTCGGCGCGGGCTTGTTGATCAGCGGCGAGGGCACTTCGCGCGGATCGTGGCGGCCGCTCCACCAGATGCCGAAGCCGAGCAGCGCGAACACCAGCGCGAAGCCGGCGAGCGGAAGGAAACGCGCGTTCATGCGCTCGCTCGCGCCGGTGTCGCGCCCGGTGCCGGCGCGGGTTGCGTGCGCGGTTCGGGCAGCGAGCGGAAGCGTCGATCCGCGGCGGCGATGAATCCGCCGAGCATCATGAAGAGAGCGCCGAGCCAGATCCAGCGCACGAACGGCTTGATGTAGATGCGCACGGCCCACGCGCCGTCGGTGCCGATCGGCTCGCCGAGCGCGACGTAGACATCGCGGAACAATCCGGGATCGATCGCCGATTCGGTCTGCACCTGCGTGCCGCGCGAGTATTGGCGTTTCTGCGGATTCAAAGTTGCGACGACGGCGTCGCCTTTCATCACCGTGAGCGTGCCTTGATCGGCACTGAAGTTCGGGCCTTCAGCGTGCTGCACGCCGTCGAAGCGGAACGTCAGCGCGCCGATCGCGACGGTTTCGTTCGGCGTCATGCGGATGTCTTTCTCGATGCTGGTCGCCTCGACCACGAGAACACCGGCGAGGAAGATAGCGATGCCGAAGTGCGCCGAGATCATGCCGAGCATTTCCGGCGTGTAGCGGCGTCCGCGCGGCGCGTTGCGCCAGCGCATCAGCGCATACAGCGCGATGCCGAGCGCGACCCAGATCGAAGCCGCCGTGCCGACGACCGCGCGGAACGGAAGGCCGCCCGCGACGAGCCACGCGACGATTGCGGCGATTACCGCAAGTACGAATGCCGGCAGCAACGCACGCAGCGACGCGCGCCAGTCGCCCGTGCGCCAGCGCAGGAACGGACCGAACGGCACGAGCAGGACGACGGGCAGCATCAACAGCACGAACATGAAGCCGAAGTACGGCGGACCGACCGAGATGCGTCCGATATTGAGCGCTTCGCCGATCAGCGGATACAGCGTGCCGAGCAGCACCATTGCCGCGGCGCAGACGAACATCAGATTGTTGATGAGAAGCGTCGTTTCGCGCGACACCGCCGCGAAAGGCTCGCCACCGGCGACTTTCGGCGCGCGTAACGCGTAGATCAAGAGCGATCCGCCAATGACGATGGCGAGGAACGCGAGGATGAAGAGGCCGCGCTTGGGATCGCTCGCGAACGCGTGCACGCTGGTCAGTACGCCCGAGCGCACGAGGAACGTTCCGAGCAGCGACAGCGAGAACGCGAAGATCGCGAGCAGCAGTGTCCATGCGCGGAATGAGCCGCGCTTTTCGGTAACGGCTTGCGAGTGGATCAGCGCGGTGCCGACCAGCCACGGCATGAACGAAGCGTTCTCGACCGGATCCCAAAACCACCAGCCGCCCCAGCCGAGCTCGTAATACGCCCACCACGAACCGAGTGCGATGCCGAGCGTCAGGAACGCCCACGCGACATTCGTCCACGGCCGCGCCCAGCGCACCCAGCGCACGTCGAGCTCGCCGCCGATCAATGCGGCGAGCGCGAACGCGAACGCGACGGAGAATCCGACATAGCCCATGTAGAGCATCGGCGGATGCATGATGAGGCCGGGATCCTGCAGCACCGGATTCAGATCGGAACCGTCGCCCGGCATCGGCAGGAAACGCTCGAACGGATTCGACGTCAGCACGGTGAAGAGAAGGAAACCGAAGCTGATGAAGCCGAGCACGCCGAGCACGCGCGCGATGAAATCATCGGGTAGCTTGCGGCTGAACGCGGCGACCGCGACGGTCCAGACGTTGAGGATCAGCACCCAGAGCAGCAGCGATCCTTCGTGTGCGCCCCAGACCGCCGAAAAACGGTAGTACCACGGCAGGTGCAGGTTCGAATTGTAGGCGACGTACTTGACCGAGAAATCCTGCGTGATGAACGCGTAGGTCAGAATCGCGAACGCGAGTGCGACGAATACGGCTTGTCCTGCGACAGCAGGTCGCGCGACGTTCATCAGCGCGCGGTTGCCGATCTGCGCGCCGACTATCGGCAGCGCGAATTGCGCGAACGACAACAAGAGCGCGAGGATCAGCGCGAGTTGGCCGAGCTCGGGAATCATGGCGCGCCTCCGGCCGGGGCCGAGGCCGCGTGATCGACGTGCGCGGCTTTCGCCTTGTCGATCGCGTCCTGGACTTCCTTGGGCATGTAGGTTTCGTCGTGCTTGGCGAGGACTTCGGTCGCGACGAAGCGCCCGCTCTGCATCGCGCCGGTCGCGACCACGCTCTGGCCTTCGCGGAAAAGATCCGGAAGGATGCCGGTGTATTCGACCGGAATCGTCTGGAAGCGATCGGTCACGGCGAAATCGACCTTGAGCGAATCGCTGGCACGATGCACCGATTTTTCTTCGACGACGCCGCCGAGACGGAATCGCGCGTCCGCCGGCACGTGACCATCGCGCACTTCGGACGGCGAGAAGAGATACGTCATGTTCTGTTGCAGCGCGAGTGCAGTCAGCACGGCTGCGATCGCGACGGCGGCGAGGACGAGCGAGATCACGATGAGGCGTCGGCGGCGCGTCGGAGTCATGGCGTCTTGCGCGTCTGCTGGCGTTTGAGCTTGCCGCGGATCTCGGCGAGCACGCGCTTGCGGCCGAGACGCGGCGCGATCGCGTCGATCGCGAGCACGATCAAGAACACCGCGTACGACACCCAGATGTAGGCTCCGTAGCCGCCCATCGCGAAGAAATCAGCCATGCGCCGTCACCGTGTCTCGCGGCGCATCGGCGAGCGCGATGTCGCGCGCCCAGTCCTTGCCGCTGTCGAGTTCGAGCAGACCCACGCGCGAGCGCGCGAGCACGCTCGCGAAAAACCAGATGTGCGTCGCCAGCGCCATCGTGAGGAGCGGCCACACCATGTCGCCGCTGATCTTCGACGGACCAAGCAGGCGCACCGTCGAACCCTGGTGCAGCGTGTTCCACCAGTTCACCGAGAAATGCACGATCGGCACGTTGACGATGCCGATCAGCGCGAGGAACGCGGCGGCACGTGCGGCTTTGCGGCGATCGTCGATCGCGTAGTAAAGACCGATCACGCCGAAATAGAGAAACAGCAGCACGAGCTCGGACGTCAGGCGCGCGTCCCAGGTCCAGTACGTGCCCCACATCGGCTTGCCCCAGAGGGAGCCCGTTACCAGCGTGATGAACGTGAATGCGGCGCCGATCGGTGCGCTCGCCATGGCCAGGATCTCGCTCAGCTTGATGCGCCACACTAGCGCGATGAACGCGTTGACCGCCATGAAACCATAGGCGAAAAGACTCATCCACGCGCAAGGCACGTGCACGAAGATGATGCGGTACGCATCGCCCTGCTGATAGTCGCGCGGCGCGACGACGAGGCCGCCGTAGAGCGCGATCGCGCCCAGCACAAAACCGATGCCCAAGCACCAAGGCGCGATGCGGCCGGCGATGCGGTAGAACGTCGGCGGCGATCCGATCTTATGGAACCAGAGCAGAAAAGGATTCATTCAACTCAACGAAATCTTCAGCGCCGCCGCGCACGCCAGCGGCGCCAGCACCAGCGCCAGTACGAGGCCGGCCGATAGCCACAACAAAGGCGCCACGAACGCGAGCCCGGCCGAGGCCGCATTGCAGGCGCCGGCGCCGAAGATCAGCACGGGCACGTACAGCGGCAGGACCAGGAGCGCCAGCAGCATACCAGAGCGGCGCATGCCGACCGTCAGCGCTACGCAGACCGCGCCGATCAGGCTGAGCAGCGGCGTCGCCAGCGCCAGCGACGCCATCAGGACCGGCAGGATCGCATGCGGCAGGTTCAGCATTTCGGCGAGGAGCGGCGCCACGATAAGGAGCGGCAACGCCGTCGTCAGCCAATGCACGGCGATCTTGCAAAAGAGCAGCAGCGCCAGCGGATGCGGCGACAGTACGAGTTGTTCCAGCGAGCCGTCCTCGTAGTCGCCGCGGAACAGCGTGTCGAGCGCGAGAAGACCGGACAGGAGCAACGCGACGAAGACCACGCCCGCGGCGATTCGCCGCAGGTTCTCGGGCTCCGGTCCGAGTGCGAGTGGGAACAGCGCGACGACGATCAGCGCGAAGAGGATCGGATTCAACGTGTCGCCGCGGCGGCGCCAGACGAGCGTGAGGTCGCGGCGGATCAGTGCGGAGCACGCGGCGAAGGTCGTGCCGGGTTTCACTGCGCATCCCCCGACTCGCGCGAATTCGCGCGCTTGTCATCCCGGCGAAAGCCGGGATCCATTGGCTTTTCCGACTCGAATCGCGACGCGCAAGCGAAAATGGATCCCGGCTTTCGCCGGGATGACGGGCTGGGGGCGGTGTGATGGTGAATCACGTCGGCTCAACCTCCGCAGGCCTCGCCCGCAACGGAATCCTCCGCGGCGTGCCGCTCGTGAACGCATACGCCCCATGCGAAGTGATCAGCGCCGCACCGCCGCGCCGCGCATGCAGCTCCAACAGCCGGTTCACGAGCTTGATGCCGTCGAGATCGAGATTCGCGTACGGCTCGTCGAGGAGCCACAGGCCGACCGGCGCGAGCAGCACGCGCGCGAGCGCGACGCGCTTGCGCTGTCCGGCGGAGAGCTGGCGCGTCGGCACGTCGGCGTAGGCTTCGAGCCCGACGCCGGCCAGCGCCGTGACCGGGCTGATGCCGGCGCGCAATCCGCCCATGCCGGCGGCGAAGCGAAGATTTTCGAGCGCGCTCAAATCGGACTTGAGCCCCGGCAGATGGCCGAGCAGTGCGACCTGATGCGAGAGCTTCGCCAGCGTAAGAGGTTCGCCGTCGAGCAGCACCTGGCCCGACGTCGGCTCGAGCAGACCGGAAAGGACGCGCAGCAAGGTCGTCTTGCCGGCGCCGTTGTCGCCTTCGATCAGCACGACTTCGCCGGCATGCAGCGCGAAATCGAGCGGCCCGAAAATCGGCTCGTCGTTGCGCGCGAACGCGAGATGTCGCGCTTCGAGCAGAGCGGGGCGGTCGTGTGCGTCGATCGAAGGCATGCGGCGCGGGATGCTAGCGGTACGTCCGTGCGGACGCTACCCGACTTTCGAGCCCGCGTCCCTGTTCGCCCACTCGATATCCTCGGCAGGTTCGGCGGCGGAGCGCCAATCGAGGCGATAGATCCGCATGCGCGAAGGCGCGTGCGCAGGCACGATCAGCACCGCGTTCTGCTCGTACGTCCTCGCGAGATGATCGATGCGCTCGATGTCGAGGCCGCGGACGAGAAGGCTGGGCTCGCGCCAGACGTCGTCGGGAATATGGCCTGTGCCTTCGAGAAAATCGACTTTGAGCGCGCGGAGTTCAGATCGAAACTCGTCGAAGCGTCGCTCGTTTTCGTCTTGCGACAGCTCTCGCGAATACGGATTGCACGATGTCATATAGACGGCGAATTGCGCGTCGCCGATCCAGTTGGCGACATCGGCTGGAGGACGCGTGCCGGTGCGTATCGTCGCGACGCGGCCGTTCGGCATCGCGACGTCGTAATGCGTCGCGCGGAAGAACGCGAGCAGCTCGCGAATCCGCGTGGCGGAATCCGCGGCGGGCATCGTCAGCCCGCGATCGGCGTCAGCTGCGTGCGCACTTTCGCATCGGCCGCGGCGAGATCGACGTCGCCGATGCGCTGCGCATGCTGGGTCAAGTCGCGCAGCAGACGATCCTGCGCCGCGCCGCGCGCGAACGCCTGCGCGTACGGCATGCGCGTGAACGTGACCATCGAATAGCGCGGCACGAATCGATCCGGATGGCGCTCTGCGAGCACGCGGCCTAGCTCGCGGCGCAACAGGAACGCGGGATCGGCGACCGAATCGCGCATCTCGACGTAATTCTCGAGCGCCATCGCGGCGATCGCCTCGGCGTTCGGGCGGCGGCGGCGCTCGAACTCCGCGAACGCTTGCGCCATGTCGTCCGATTCCGCCGCGAGCAGATCGGCCAACTCGACCGCATCCTCGAAACCGCAATTCATGCCCTGGCCGTGGAACGGAACGATCGCATGCGCGGCGTCGCCGATCAGGAGCGCGCGACCGCCGATGTGCCAGCGATCGAGATACAGCGTCGCGAGAACGCCGACTGGATTGGCGGCGAAATCCTGTTCGAGATCGGGAATCAGCGGCAGCGCATCGGCGAAATCGCGCTCGAACAGCGCACGTGCTTTCGCCGGCGAATCGATCGTCGCGAAACTCGGGTCGCCTTCGTTGGGCAGGAACAGCGTCACCGTGAAGCTGCCTTCGGCATTCGGCAGCGCGATGCACATGTAGTTGCCGCGCGGCCAGATGTGCAGCGCGTTCGGCTCGATCGCGAAGCGGTTGGCGCCGGCGCGCGGCGGAATCTCGAGCTCCTTGTACCCATGCCCGAGCGGTTCGATGCGTTCGCCGAGCGCGTAGACTTGGTTCATCGCCGCGCGCAGTGCGCTGCCTGCGCCGTCGGCGCCGATCGCGAAAGCAACGCGCTCTTCGCGCGTCTCGCCAGCATCGTCGACGAAACGCAATGTCACTTCGTCGCCGAAATCCGCACCATCGAGACGCTGTCCGAATACGAATCGCGCACCAGCCGCTTCGGCGGTTTCGATCAACGCCGTGTTCAAGCGCCCGCGGCTGACCGACCAGATCACTTCGGAATCGTCGCGACCGTAGCGCAGCAATTCGGTGTGGCCGTCGCGATGATGCACCATGCGACCACGCATCATCACGGCGAGCTGCATCACCGTGTCGGTCATGCCCGCGAGGCGAAGTCCATGCAATCCGCGCTCGGCGAGCGCGAGGTTGATCGAGCGGCCGCCGGTGTAGCCTGCGACGCGCGGATCGGCGCGGCGTTCGTACACGTCGACCGAAAATCCGCGCTGCGCGAGCAGCGCCGCGAGCAGCGAGCCGACCAGGCCCGCGCCGACGATCGTCACGACGGGCTTAGGCATGTCGCTGCGACCATTGCTCGACGGCGTGCACGAAGCGCAAACAGTCGATGCGGCGATTGTAGAGCGGAGTGGGCGAAGCGCGGATCACGTCGGGCTCGCGCCAGTCGACGACGATACCGATCGCGTTGAGATGCTCGAAGAGCGCGCGTCCGTCTTCGCGTCCGCCGCGGACGCGCATCGAGAGCTGGCAACCGCGGCGCGCCGGATCGCGCGGTGTCGCGATGTCCAGCACATGATCGAGGCGCTCGCGGATCAGCGTTTCGAAGTATCCCGTAAGCGCAATCGATTTTGCGCGAAGCGCCTCGATGCCGGCGCGGCGGAAGATCGACAGCGAAACGCGCAGCGGCGCGAGCGCGAGGATCGGCGGATTCGAGAGCTGCCAGCCTTCCGCGCCGCGCGTCGGGGAAAATTCCGGACCCATCAAGAATCGCGAGGACTGATCGTGTCCCCACCATCCGGCGAAGCGCGGACGGTCGGTCGCAGCGTGGCGCTCGTGCACGAAGCAGCCGGCGACCGCGCCGGGTCCGGAGTTCAGGTATTTGTAGCTGCACCACACGGCGAAATCGCAGCCGACGTCGTGCAATCGCAGATCGAGATTGCCGGCTGCATGCGCGAGATCGAAGCCGACGATGCAGCCTTTCGCGTGCGCGGCGCGTGTAATCGCGCGCAGATCGAATGCCTGCCCGGTGCGGTATTGCACGCCCGGCAGCATGACCAGCGCGATCTTCGCGCCGTGCGCGTCGAGCGCGCGCTGAATCGCCGCATCGGAGATCGTGCCGTCGGGCTCGTCGCCTTCGAGCTCGATCAGCGCTTCGTCGGGATCGAAGCCGTGAAAGCGCACTTGCGATTCGACGGCGTGGCGATCGGACGGAAACGCGTGCTTCTCGATCAGGATCGCGGGCCGCTCGCGCGTCGGGCGATAGAAGCTCACCATCATGAAATGGAGATTCGCGGTGAGCGAGTTCATCGCGACGACTTCGGACGGCAATGCGCCCACGACGGCGGCGAGATCCTCGCGTACGAACGCGTGATACGGCATCCACGGATGCTCGCCGCGAAAGTGTGCTTCGACCGCGAGTTTTTCCCAGCCGTCGAGCACGTCGCCGAGCGCGGCTCGCGCCGCACGCGGCATCAGGCCGAGCGAGTTGCCGCAGAAGTACGTCTGCTCGGATCCGTCGGGATTCTCGGGAATCAGGAATTCATCGCGGAACGGCGCGAGTGCGTCGGCCGCGTCCTCGGCGAGCGCCTTGGCTTCGGCGTCGGCGAGCGGTGTCGGTGTGGTCATGGATTCTTCGGTTGCGCCATCATTTCTTCAACGAAGCGACGACGCTCGCGCACGAGGCGTCGAAGGCATCGCTCCAGGTGTTCGGAGTAGCGTCGATCAAGGGACGCTGGCAGCGCACTTCGATCGCGACATTGCCGTTGAGCTGATACGCGTCGCGCACGAGATAGCGCGTCTTGTTGCGCACGACGTAATAGCGGTGCACGGACGAGTCCTTGTTCGACGCATCGTTCTCGTAGCCTCCCTGGCCTTTCGAGCGCTCGAATTCATCCTGCACGAAGCCGGCGAAATCGGCCGCGGCCTTGAGGCTGCGCGTCTTTATGGTGACGCTCGCGGTGTCCTCGGTGCCCTGTGCCGACGGATCGGGCACCTGGAAAATGACCGCCTGCGGATCGCCGTCGGCTTTTTCCATGATCGCGGTCCATTCCGGTGGAACGCGGAAGTGCACCTGATCGCCGTTGAGCGCGTAATCGGTCTTGGCTTGCGCGAAGGCCGCGCAGCTGACCAGTGCGAGAGGAAGCGCGAGTGATTTCATGGGTTCAGTCCAGCGTCGATGCGAAGCGTTCGTAGGGAAGCCCGAGCCATTCGAGCGCGGTGCCGTGGAAAAGCCGAGCCTGATCGATCTCGCCGAGCCCGAGCGCGGTGATGCCGCTGCCGGGCTCCTGTTCGCCGAGCGGAAAAGGATAATCGGTGCCGAGCATGATCGTGTCGATGCCGGCGACTTCGATCAGATAGCGCAGCGCCGCCTCGTCGTGCACGCAGGAGTCGAAGTAGACGCGTCCGAAATATTCGCGCGGATTGCGCGCGTTGTCGGTGGCGACGAGATCGGGCCGCATACGAAAACCGTGCTCGATGCGTCCGATCGTGTACGGAAACGACCCGCCGCCGTGCGCGAAGCAGATCTTCAGCGACGGCAGGCGTTCGAGCACGCCGCCGAAGATGAGGCAGCAGATCGCGCGCGTCTGCTCGGCAGGCATGCCGACCAGCCACGGCAGCCAGTATTTGGGCATCGACTCGCGGCCCATCATGTCCCAGGGATGCACGAGGATCGAAGCGCCGAGATCCGCGGCGGCCTGGAAAAAGGGAAAAAGCTCGGGCGCGTCGAGATTGAAGCTCTCGCAGTGCGATCCGATCTGCACGCCGCAAAGCCCAAGCTCGTCGACGCAGCGTTCCATCTCCTGGATCGCTAGGGTCGGCGCCTGCAGCGGCACGGTGCCGATGCCGGCGTAGTGGCTCGGATATTTGTCGCAGATCTCGGCCGTGTGATCGTTCAGATGCCGATGCAACTCCAGCGCCTGGCTCGGCTTGGCCCAGTACGAGAACAGCACCGGCACGGTCGAGACCACCTGCACGTCGACGCCGAACTTCGCGTAGTCGGCGATGCGCACTTCGGGATCGAACGCGTTCTCCCAGACTTCGCGGAAGAATTTGCCGTCCTTGTAGATGCGATGGCGGCCCTCGGTCTTGACCATGACCGGGAAGCGGTCGTCGCCGTATTTCTCGGCGAGGTTCGGCCAGTCCGGCGGCAGGATGTGGGCGTGGGTGTCGATCTTGAGCATGGGTGCCGAAGTTTACGCGAGGAAGCGCCGGCGCGGTGCGGACGGCGTCGCGGCTGCTGCGATGGCTCGGCCTGGTGTGCGTTCATCGCGTAAAGACGAACGGCACGCGCGTGTCTCCTCGAACACGCGCATCGCGTAGAGCGCGACTTCGACCGAGTCGGCGTGCGTCAGATCCGGAGAATCGCGCCCTTCGCGACGATCGGTCCGCTCGGCGCCGCATGCGGCATGCCGGCCTGCGGCTCGAGCGTGATCGCCAGCGTCGAACCGACCGCGATCGCGCGACGCAGGCGATCGGGGATCGCGATCGAATGCGTTTTCTCGTTCGAGACGAAACCGAGCGAGATCGGCGCCTGGCCTTCGGGGATGATCCAGAGCTCGTTGACGCGGCCGGTAGAGTCGGCGGGCGAGGGCACCGGCACCATCAAGAGCTTGTTCTGCGCAAGATCGATCGACGCGATCCATCCCGTGCTGCCGTCGTCGCGCGCGAGCACGGTGACGGGCTTCGCGGCTTGCTCTTCGATCGGCACCGGCGGCACCGGCGCAAATCCACCGCGAAGTCCGAACACGACGCCGCCGATCGCGGCCGCGGCCGCAAGGCCCGTCGCGAGGCGCCAGTAGCGCGCATCGTTCCACGCGCGCGGTCGCGCCGGAAGATCGAGCGGCCATCCGAGCCGGCTGTTCACGCGAAGCCAGACCTCGGGCGAGGGCGCGGCCGGCGCAACTCTGAGCGTCCACGGCGCGAAGCGGCGTTCCCACGCGTCGATGAGCGCGGCGAACGCCGAATCGCCGGCGATGCGCGCCTGCACTTGGCGGCGCTCGCGAAGATCGAGCACGCCGAGCACGTATTCGCCGGCGCGGATCTCGTCGCTCGGCGGCGCGTTGTCGGAACCTTCCTCGATGACGTCGCGGGGCGTGTTCATGGCTCGAGGCACGCGCGAAGTTGCAGGAGGCCGCGGCGGATCCAGCTCTTGACCGAGCCTAGCGGCGCGCTGATGCGCGTCGCAAGCTCTTCGTAAGTGAGTCCTTCGAAGAACGCGACGCGGATCAGATCGCGACGCTTATCTTCGAGCGCCTGCAGGCATTCATCGAGTCTCGCGCGCTCGTTCGCTTTTTCGGCGTAGAGCGCTCCGGTTGGCGCACTGTCGGGCGTCGTCTCCGCGAGATCGAGTGGCGCGCGTGGCGGCAGCGTAGACAACGAGCGCAGCCGATCGATCGCACGATGCCGCGTCATCGAAGCGAGCCACGTCATCGCGGACGATTTTTCCGGATCGAACTGGCGCGACTTCGTCCACACCGCGACGAAAACATCCTGCAGCACATCCTCCGCCTCGTTGCGATCTCGCAGGAGGCCGATGCCGATGCCGAGCAGGGTCGATGCTGTCGCGTCGTATAACGCCTTGAACGAAGCGCGATCGCCGGCCTTGGTGCGGGCCATCAGCGAGTCGATGTTGGAGCTCGGCAGGCCGGTAGCGGCCTTGGGCTTGTTCATCGTGCGTCCTCGATGGATCGTCGTGCTCGAAATCCGGCGCGCGGGCGCTCCCCGTTGCGCGTTATGCCACGACCGAACGCGCAAGAACAATGCGGGCGGGCTCGCGGCGTCGAGGAGGTGATCAACCGGCGCTGCGGCCATCGAGCGGACCCTCCTCGGCGGTCATGATTTCCGAGCGCCACCCGGCGACTCTCATGCCCGCCTATACGCGTCGCGATGCGTTCCGGATGCACGCGCCGACATAGAGCTGTCACGCCAGCGTGCGCAAAGCGCAACACGGGCTCCATCCGCACGTCATCGCACGTTTCCACAATTCGCGCGGCTTGGCGACGACTCGCAGGTCGTCGAGCTCCGCCGGTCGGGACCCCGCTCGACAGGACGCCAGCGCTGCGGGATTTCAACGGACGGAATCCCATGAACTCGAATACCACACCCGCGAAAGGCCGCCGCGACTTTCTCCGTTTCGCCGCCGGTTCGCTCGGCGCCGCTGCCGCCGCCGCGATGCTGCCGCCCGCGATCCGCAAGGCGCTCGCGCTGCCCGCGAACAACGCGACCGGCACGATCCAGGACATCGAGCACATCGTGATCCTGATGCAGGAGAACCGCTCGTTCGATCACTACTTCGGCACGCTGCGCGGCGTGCGCGGATTCGGCGATCCGAGGCCCGTGATGCTGCCGGGCGGTCAGCCCGTGTGGCAGCAACCGAACGGCGCGGGCGCACTGCTGCCGTTTCGTCCGCACGCGGGCGATCTCGGCCTTCAGTACATGCAGGGCACGCCGCACAACTGGCCGGATTCGCACGGCGCATGGAATACCGGTCGCTACGACGCGTGGGTCGAGAACAAGGGCACCACGACGATGGCCTACTTCACGCGCACGGACATTCCGTTCCACTACGCGCTGGCCGATGCGTTCACGGTGTGCGACGCGTACCACTGCTCGCTGCTCGGATCGACCGATCCGAACCGCTATCACATGTGGACCGGCTGGGTCGGCAACGACGGTTCCGGCGGCGGTCCGGTGATCGACAACTCCGAGCTCGGCTACGACTGGAGCACCTATCCGGAGCGCCTCGAAACCGCCGGCATCTCGTGGAAGATCTACCAGGACATCGGCGACGGTCTCGATGCGGCCGGCAGCTGGGGCTGGACGCAGGATCCGTTCATCGGCAACTACGGCGACAACTCGCTGCTCTATTTCAACCAGTACCGCAACGCGACGCCGGGCAACGCGCTGTACGACAAGGCGCGCACCGGCACCAACGTCGCCGACGGCGGCACGTATTTCGATGTGCTCGAAGCCGATGTCGCCAACGGCACCTTGCCGCAAGTCTCGTACATCGTCGCGCCGGAAGCGTTTTCCGAACATTCCAACTGGCCGGCGAATTTCGGCGCGTGGTACGTCGCGCAGGTGCTCGACATCCTGACTTCGAATCCGGATCTATGGAGCAAGACCGCGCTCTTCATTACGTACGACGAGAACGACGGATTCTTCGATCACGTGGTTCCGCCGTACGCGCCGTGGTCGAGCAGCGTCGGACTTTCGACCGTCGACACGACCAACGAATATTTCGAAGGCGGCGGCAACTACGGCCCCGGTCCGTACGGCCTCGGCAATCGCGTGCCGATGATCATCGTCTCGCCGTGGACGCGCGGCGGCTGGGTCTGCTCGGAAGTGTTCGATCACACGTCCTTGATCCGCTTCATCGAGCGCCGCTTCGGCGAAGGCAATCCGAATCTCACCGAAACCAATATCACGCCGTGGCGCCGTGCCGTGTGCGGCGATCTCACGTCCGCGTTCAATTTCGTGTCGCCGAATGCCGATCTTCCGCCGCTGCCGTCGACGAACGGCTACGAGCCGCCCGATCACAATCGTCACGACGACTTCGTGCCGACGCCGCCCGCGACGCAGCAGCTGCCGCTGCAGGAACCCGGTGTTCGTCCCGCGCGCGCGCTGCCGTACGCGTTCGAAGTCGGCGGCCGCATCGATGCCGACAACGGCCGCTACTGGCTCGACTTCGACAACAGCGGCGAAGCCGCCGCCGCGTTCCAGGTCTACGCGGGCAATCGCCCCGACGGCCCGTGGACATACACCGCCGGCGCCGGCGCCACGGTGTCCGACTACTGGAGCGCCGTCGAAGCGACGCACGGCATCTACGATCTGTCGGTGTACGGACCGAATGGATTCCTGCGCATCTTCGTCGGCGACATGATCGTCGCCACCAGCGGCAGCGGCGCGAGCCCGGAAGTCGTCGCGAGCTACGATGCCGTCGGCGACAACCTGATGCTGCATCTCGTCAACGACGGCGCGGCGGACTGCGTGTTGACGCTGAGCGCGAACCGTTATTTCGACGTGCCCGCGCAGACGATCGCGCTCGCCGCCGGCCAGAGCGCCGACATCGCATGGCCGCTCGCGGACAGCGCGCGCTGGTACGACATCAGCCTCGTGTCCGATCACGACAAGTGGTATCAGCGCCGCCTCGCCGGCCATATCGAGAATGGACAGCCGAGCACGAGCGATCCCGCGTACGGCGAAAGTCCGGTCCGGATCTTCGGCGGCGGGTTCGAATAGGAACGCTCAGCCGGGGATCGAAGCGCGAGGAGATCAGTCGTTCTTCAGCGTAGGCTCGGAGTACCGGCGCAGAACGTGAGCAAGCGTGTCGACGCTGTCGGTGATGCGATCGCACGCGTCGGCGACGGCGCTTGCAACACCGCGGACGGCTTCGTCTCCGGGTGTCGCTTCCAGGTATGTCGCGAGCGTTCGCTCCGCGCCGCGCAGACGATCGATCGCCGGAACCTCACCGTGACGGAGCGCCGTTGCGATAACCGCGAGATTCGCGTCGACTTTCGCCGCGAACGCAAGCACGTGCTCGCGCTCCGGGAGTGCCGGCGCATCGTCGAGCACCGCTTCGAGCGCCATGCCGGCGCGGATGAAACGGTTCGCGTTGGCGAAGACGCTTTCACCGAACGCGAGCAATGCGCGATCGTGGCGTGGCTCGCCGCGCAGGCGTTCGAGCGATGCCTGCGCGTTGGTGCGTGCGCTGCGCGCAGCCGAACGTGCCGCGGCGCGTGCACCGGCGTCGCCGCGCAACAACGCATCGAGATGCGCGCGATACGCGTCGACCATCGTCGCGAGCGCGGAAGGAACGCGCTGGCTTTCCCAGCTCGGCCAGACCACATAGCCGGTCAGCGCGAGCGCGCTGCCGATCGACGTCGCGATGCCACGCGCGATCATCGTGCCGCCCGGCGCGATACCGTCGAACGAAAGCAGGATGACAACGAGACCGGTCAGCAGCATGACGCCGATGCCGTAATGCACCGTCGTCAGCAAGCGGAAACCGATGCATAGCGCCGCGAGCAGCGCGACGCGTTCCCACTCGCTGCCGAACGCGTAGTGAACCAGCCCGGTAGTCAGGACGAGTCCGAGCAGCGTGCCGATCACGCGCAGGAGACCGAAGCTGAACGTGCCGGCGAAGTCAGGTTTAAGCACGATCGCCGTCGTCATCGGCACCCAGTAGCCGTGTGGAATTCCTGCCGCGCGTTCGCCTGCGACGGCGATCGCAAGACAGACGCCGCAGCGAATCGCATGCCGATACGCGACCGAGGACAGCGTCAAGTTCGAGCGCAGGATCGCCAGCGCATTGCGCTGACGCAGCGCGCGCGGAAGCCGCGCTTCCGCGGCCTCAGCGCGAAGATCGCCTCGGCTTCCCGCGAAATCCGCGTTGCGCAATGCGGCGCGCAGTTGGCCTGCGAGACCATTGGCGCGCGCCAACGCGATCGTCAGTTTGCGTTGCGCGCGGCGTTCGGTCGTCTTCGCGCGCATCGTTTCGAGTGCGGCGAGCGCGGAGTCGAATCCTTCCATCGCGGCTGCCGCTGCGAGTGGGCTGGTGCCGCGTTCGAGCGCGTCCGCGAGCGCCGAGAGCGTGCGCGCCGCGTATTCGCGCAGGCGAGCGAGCGTCGATTTCGCTTCGTGCTCGCCGATCGTGGAATCGACATCGGCCAGCGCGAGCAACTCGCGGCGGATGCGCTCGACGATGCCGGCGAGGACGCGGAAGGTCTCCATGATCTCGCCGCGCGCGCGATGCGCGCCATTGAGGAGGCTTTCGACATCGAGCAGCGCCTGCGTCACCGGCGGCGCTTGTGCGAAATCGCTCGGCACGCGCGCGCTGGCTGCAAGCTGCGCGCACAACGCCGCGAGCGCATGACGTTCGGGACGATAGCGCTGCAGCGGCCACGCGGCGATCGCGAGCAGCATCTGCAGCAGTCCACCGGCGAAAATCAGCAGCGCCGCGGCGAGCGCGCCGCTCGCGTCGCGCGGCGTCGCCGCGGTGACGACGAGAAGGATCATGCTGGTCAGTCCCGCGCGTCCGGCGTTCGGGCCGAGCGCGACGAGGAGCCCGCCGGCGACGCCCCAGATCAACGCTGCGATCGTCATCGCCACCGCGTTCGCGCCGAGCAAGCTGCCGGCGAACGCGGAAACGCCCGCGGCGATCGCGGTCAACAGCATGCGCTGCATGCGCAGCCGGTATGGCCCCGGCTGATCGAGGAACATCGTATTGAGCGCGCCCGCGGCGATGCCGAGACCGATCGACACATGAACGCTCGCGATGCCGAGACCCAGCGGAACGACGACGGCGGCGGAGTTGCGCAGCGCGACGCGCAGCGGGACGTCGCGGGGTTTCAGCTCGAGCAGCGCGCGCAGCATCGATTCATTCGTCATCCCGGCGCAGGCCGGAATCCAGCTGTTCGGCGGCACGGCACTGGATCCCGGCCTTCGCCGGGATGACGGTGGCGATGCAGTCGGTGTCGTCCAAGGTCAGCTTCGATATTTCGCGGGCGCCGGATTGACATGCCCGCACGCCTTGCACGTGCGCGCATCGAGCGAGCGATAGAACCGCTCGAACACCGCCGGAAAATCCGTCTCGATGTTCTCGAGCGTGAAGAATTCTTCGTAGAGTTTGTGATTGCAGCGCTCGCAGAACCAGAGCAGCCCGTCCTTCTCGTGCGGCAGGCGCTTGCGTTCGATGACGAGCCCGATGGAATTAGGCATGCGCTGCGGCGAATGTGGCGTGCGCGGCGGCAGGTAGAACACTTCGCCGGCGCGGATCGGGATGTCGCGCGCGCGGCCGTCCTCCTGCACCTTCAGCACCATCTCGCCTTCGAGTTGGTAGAAGAATTCCGGACCTTCATCCCAGTGATAGTCGGTGCGCGCGTTCGGCCCGCCGACGACCATCACGATGAAATCGCCGTCGACGACGCACTTGTTGCCGACCGGCGGTTTGAGGAGGTGTCGGTTTTCGTCGATCCAGCGCTGGAAGTTGAAGGGGGCTTGGAGGCTCATCTCGTCAGTGTATCGCGCCGCGCCCTTGCTTGGCGGGAGCAGGTTGCTGAGTCCGTACTTACAGACGATCGATCGAGGAGATTTAGCGAATGCTCATCTGCGGTGTGATGCGAGCGGCTCTAGTTCTTATGGCTATTGAAATGTCAGTCAACAATGCTCGCTACGCGAGCGACAGCGCGCCGATGATTGAGCGCCGGGCCATGTACGAAACATCGATTCCTCGGGCTCATTTCGAGCATGCAGGCCTGGCATTCGACTATCCCGCGGGGATGAGTGTCTCGTTGGATGACGATGCGCCTCGATGGGTGCTGACGCACGGAGATTTCATGCTTCATGTCGGGGCACCTTCTTATGCTGCTGGGAGCGAGAACTTCCTGAGTTTGTTTCTGATCGGAAGTGATAACTCGACGCTAGATATACTGGCGGACGCTCAAGTGACGTGGTGTGGTCGTAAGATCTCACCCATCCACTGGCGCATCACAATTGAGCGGTATAGGCATGACTTGAAGGCTTACGATTTGCCATCGCCAGAAAGCGAAGCGCGATTCCTCGTTTTCGACGATATTCTGGTTGATGGGCGGCCATCACCTATTGCCGAAGCCACCTTAGCTGCCATTGCGGCGACATTGCGCTGTTCGTCAGGAAAATAGGCCAGCGGGCCCATGTGACAGCACAGAATGTTGAAGCCGCAGCGTCCGTTTGCATCGCGGTCCTTTGCGACCTTCGCGTCTCTGCGAGGGTTTTGGACATACTCCGATCGGTCTACAACAAGATCGAGAAGTCTGGCTCTAACAGGAACCGCATAGTCAGGCCGGCAACACCGCCACGCACTTGAGCTCGATCGCAATCGGCGTCGGCAGTGCGGTGATACCGAGCGTCGTGCGGCAGGGCGCGGTCGCCGGATTGCGAAAATACTCGGCGTAGATGCGGTTGTAAGCAGCGAAGTCGCGCGCCATGTCGGTCAGGAATACGGTGACGTCGACGAGATCTTCCCAGCGCGCGCCGCTGGCTTCGAGCACGGCGCGCACATTGGCGAAGACTTGCCGGCATTGCGCTTCGATGTCGTAGGCGACGAGCTTCTTGTCTGCGTTGTACACGTTGCCGGGAATTTCGTTCGTTCCCGGCGTGCGCGGACCGACGCCGGAAAGGAACAGAAGATTGCCGACGCGGCGTGCGTGCGGATAGGCGCCGACCGGAGCCGGCGCCGCATCGGTGCGGACGGGCTCGCTCATTTCGGCGGCGACGGCGGCGGCGGATTGCCGGCGCCTTCGACGGTGATGTCCTGTCGATACAGCACGCGGTTCGCCTCGTTGGTGCTGAGGACGTGATAGCGGCCGGGCCGAAGATAAAGGCTCGCCTGTGCTTCGCCGTGGCCCTTGATCAGGCGGTCTTCGAGACGCTCGGCCTTCTCGACCGGATTCAGCACGAGCCGATCGGCCGGGATCGCATCGTCGCCTTCGTCCGCGTAGCGCGCTTCGATCAGGCACGGATATTCGTTCTGGCAGAACGAGCTGCCGCTGACGAAGTAGGGTTTGCGCAGGCCGCCGAGATCGAGCCAGGTCGGTCGATCGTTCTGCAGCTGGTCGACCGGAAAGATGACGCTGACGTCGTACGCCTTGGCCTTCAGCGACCACGGCTTGCCGTCCTTGTCGACGAACACGATCGGCGCGGTCGGCTTCACGGAATCGACGACCGCGTGATAGTAAGGATGATTCTCGGTGCCGGGCGGATGCTCGATCAGCATCGTCTGCTCGACGGTGAGCGGATCGATGCCCGAGAGCTTGCGGAAATGCTGCGCCATGCTCTGTCCGCCGAGATAGCGGCCGTTTTCCTGGATGTGCGCGTAACCGGCGTTGACGACGACGCGTGCGTTCGGATCGTTCTTGAACACGCGCTCGTAGAGATTCTTGGCCTGATCGTACTCGCGCACGTCGCCGTTGCCTTCCTTCTCGCTTTCGTAGCCGACGACTTTGAAGCCGAGCTTGATCGCGGTGCGCACCATCTCCGCGCTGATCGGCTCCATCGTGTAGAAGCCGCTTTTCGGAATCGGATAGCCGCGCTTCTGCAGGTCCGTATCGCTCGAATACACCGTTTCCGCGGCGAAGTAGGTGAAGCCTTCGGCACGCAGCTTCGGCAGAAGCTCGACGGTCAGCGTGCGGGTCAGCGGCACGTTGTGCGCTTCGTTGAAGAAAACCGCCTTGCGACCCTTGGCGAGATTGGCGATCTCATCGAGCGCCGGTTTAGCCGTATAGGCGCCCGCAAGCGGCGACGAATTGTCGTCGCTCGCCGCGAGCTGGCGGATCGAATACGAATCGTGCGCGCCTTCGTAGTCGCCGACGAAGCTCTGGTACCAGCTCATGTACTGACCGAACACGATGCGGAACGCTTTGTTCGGATCGGCGCGATACGCATCGCGCATCGCCTTGAACTGGGCGAGGAGTCCGTTGCGCTTGAGCGCTTCGTTGTAGATCTTCTCGGATTTCTCGAACGCGACTTTCTGCTGCTGCTGCCACTGGTACGGCGTCAAGGGTTCTTCGGCCGCATAGGCCGCAGTCGTCGCCAGTGCGGCGCCGATCATCATCGAGGCAAAGCGCATCCATTCCTCCCGTCGTGTCGCTTAAGCGCCGGAACGCCCGGCATCGCCGTCGTCGAGATTGGCGAAAGCCGCCGCCGCGGATGTTGCGGTTTGTGCGCGTTCGGCGATATTGAGGCCGAGATCGCGCACCAACCCGTCGGCGAGGCCGTAGATCCAGCCGTGAACGCTCAAATCCTGGCCGCGATCCCACGCATCCTGCACGACCGTCGTCTGGCAGACGTTGACGGCCTGCTCGATTACATTGAATTCGCACAGTCTTGCATGGCGTGCGGCCGGGTCGGGCAGGCGCTGCAACGCTTCGGCGCGCTGCCGCATCACGTCGCCGACGTGACGCAACCAGTTGTCGACGAGGCCCAGGCGCTTATCTTCGAGCGCCGCCAGCACGCCGCCGCAGCCGTAATGGCCGACGACGAGGATGTGCTCGACCTTGAGCACGTCGACGGCGAACTGGATCGCGCTGATGCAGTTGAGGTCGGTGTGCACGACGACGTTGGCGACGTTGCGATGCACGAATACTTCGCCCGGCGCCATGTCGATGATCTGGTTTGCCGGCACGCGCGAATCCGAACAGCCGATCCACAGATACTTCGGCGCTTGCTGTTCGGAAAGACGGCGGAAGTATTCAGGATCCTGATCGCGCAGCGCCTGCGACCAGGCGCGGTTGCGTTCGAGAAGATGCGAGAGGTCGGCCACTTCGTTCAACCCAGTCGGACGCAGACGTTTTTCGGTTCGGTGAAGAAGCGCAGCGCTTCGACGCCGCCTTCGCGGCCGACGCCCGAATTCTTCACGCCGCCGAACGGCGTGCGCAGATCGCGCAGCAGCCAGCAATTGATCCACACGATGCCGAATTCGAGCGCGGCCGAGACACGATGCGCGCGATCGAGGTTCGATGTCCACAGCGAAGCCGCGAGCCCGTAGCCGGTGCCGTTCGCGATCGCGATCGCCTCGGCGTCGTCGTCGAACGGAATCAGCGTGACGACCGGGCCGAAGATTTCTTCCTGGTTCGTCGCCGAATCGGGCGCGAGCCCTTCGATCACCGTCGGCGCAACGAACCACCCGTCGGCGCAGCGGCCGTCGACCTTGATCGCATCGCCGCCGAGCAGCACGCGTCCGCCTTCGGCGCGTGCGCGCTCGATGCAGCCGGTGACTTTGTCGAAGTGCGGCTTGGAGACGAGCGCTCCGAGATCGCTCGTCGGTTCATCGGGATCGCCGACGCGCAACGCTTTCACGCGCGCGAGGTAGCGTTGCTTGAATGCGTCGTAGATCGAACGCTGCACGAGCAGGCGCGAGCCGCACAAACAAATCTCGCCCTGGTTCGCAAAACCCGAGCGCACGATCGTGTCGAGATTGGCATCGCTGAAATCGAAATCAGCGAACACGATCGCTGGATTCTTGCCGCCGAGCTCGAGCGAGAGTTTCTTGAACTTAGGCGCGGCCGCCGCGGCAATCGCCGCTCCGGTTTTCGTGCTGCCGGTGAACGAAATCGCCTTGACGTCCGCGTGCTCGACCAGCGCCTGCCCGACGCCGGGCCCCGTGCCTTGCACGATATTGAACACGCCGGGCGGAAAACCCGCTTCGATCGAAAGCTCGCCAAGCCGCGCCGAGGTGCACGGCGTGATCTCCGACGGCTTCGCGACGACCGCATTTCCCGCCGCGAGCGCCGGCGCGATCTTCCACGTGAAGAGATAGAGCGGAAGGTTCCAAGGCGAGATGCACGCGACCACTCCGAGCGGCCGGCGCAACGTGTAGTTGAGTGCGCGATCTTCCATCGGATGCGATTCGCTCGGCCACTGCGTGATCGCGGCCGCGAAGAAGCGCAAGTTCGAGATCGCGCGCGGAATGTCGAGGCTGCGCGCGAGCGCGACGGGTTTGCCCGAATCGCGCGATTCGAGACGCGCGAGGTCTTCGAGGTCGCGCTCGACGAGGTCGGCCAGGCGATTCAGAAGCCGCGCGCGCTCGTCGGCCGGCGTTGCGCCCCAGCCAGGCGCGGCGCGTGTCGCGGCAGCGATGGCGGCATCGACGTCCGATGCGCCGGAATCCGGGCAGCGCGCGAACACGGCACCGGTGGCGGGCTCGAACACATCGAGATAGGCGCCGTGCGCCGGAGCGAGGATGCGGCCGTCGATCAGGTTGCCGAGTGTCAGTAGGTCGTTCACTTGCCAAGCTTAGCGGGATCGGTGCGTTCGCGTCGCTCGATCGTGCCTCGCAACGGTATGCGCTTCGATGCGCGGCCGGGGCGCCGGCGCTATAGTCCGCGCCATGAGCGTGCGTCGCCTCATTGTTTCACTCGTGCTTGTCCATGCCGCGTTCGCATACGGGGTTGCGTTCGGCGCGCCGTCGGCGGCGGGATCCGATAAGCCGGCCGCAACGAGCAAGGACGAATCGGCCGGCGAAGGCGTTGCATGCCGCACCGACGCCGAGTGTCCGCACCTGGCCTGCGGGCCATGCACGCCGGGAACACCGATCACGAAGGAAATGCTGGGCGGGCCGGAGTGTGCGGTGAATCCGTGCCTCGATGCGTCGGCCGTCTGTTCCGCGGAGCATCGTTGCGAGATCGGCCCGCGCACGCGCAAAAATCCTGCGGTCTGGAGAAAGCCGCCGGGTTGATGCGGTGCCTCTCGCGGCGTCGCAGCACACTGCTTACAACGACAGCGTGCGACCGCCGTCGACCGGAACATTGACGCCGTTGACGTAACCTGCGGCCGGCGAAGCGAGGAACGCGATCACGCTTGCGATCTCTGTGGCTTCGGCGAAGCGCCCGAGCGGTACCGTCGCAAGCATCGTTTTGGCGATCTCGTCTTCGCTCTTGCCGGTCGCTTTCGCGCGGTCGCCGAGGATCTGGTCGAGACGTTGCGTGCGCGTGTATCCCGGCAGCACGTTGTTGACCGTGATGCCGAACGGGCCGAGCTCGGTCGCGAGCGTCTTCGCCCAGCTCGCCATCGCGCCGCGGATCGTGTTGGAGACGCCGAGATTACGGATCGGCTCTTTCACCGACGTCGAGATGACGTTGACGATGCGTCCGTAGCCGGACGCTTGCATGCCGGGCAGGACCGCTTGCAGCACGATTTGCGCCGCCATCAGATGCTGGTTGAAAGCGATGCGGAAATCGTCGAGCGCGGCCGTGTGCGCCGGACCGCCGGGCGGACCGCCGGTGTTGTTGACGAGAATCTGTACCGGATGCGTGTTGACGGTCGCTTCGGTTTTCGCGCGCAGCTCGGGATGATCGTTCATGTCGGCGGCGATCGTCGCGTGCTGCTGCGAGGCGTGCGTGCGCGGCAGCGCGGCCAGCGCGCGCTCGAGAGCGTCGCGCGAGCGTGCGAGCAGCGTGACGTGCGCGCCGAGCGAGGCGAGCTCGGTCGCGGCGGCAAGGCCGATGCCTTGCGAGCCGCCGCAGACGAGAGCGTGTTTGCCGGTGAGGTCGAGATTCATCGTTGTCCTTCGCGCGTCAGTGCTGCGACGGCAGCTTGGCGACCATCTGCGGCAGCAGCTCGTCGTCGCTCTCTCCGCGTGGCGGCTCGATTTCTTCGAGGTCGAAGCCGAGCATCGCGGCGTCGTCTTCGTCGAGTCCGTCGAACGAGCGGAACTCGGCGTCGAGGAGCGCCATGCGCGCTTGCGTCTCATCGTCGTAGCGCAGCGTGCCGCCGTCGCTGTCGAAGACTTCGGCGACGCCGGAATCCGTCAACGTGAGGCGCGCCCAGATCAGCGTGTCGCCGACGGCTGCGACCCACCATTGCGGTTCGTTGTCGCTCATCGCGTGCCTCCGATGATGGCGAGGATTTCGGAAAGTCCGCAGCAGAGGAGGCCGCCGACGATGCCCCAGACACCGACGGTGCCCGGGAATGCGAGCACGTTGAGGCTGGAGTCTTTCGCCGCGCGCCAGCCGGCTGCGAGATACCAGAGAAGCGCGTGCGGTGCGACCAGCACGTTGCCGATGCGTTCGCGCATCGCGGGGTGATGATCGCGAAGGTGGACTGCGACCAGCATCCACACGATGACGTACGCGGTGAAGCCGGCGACGATGAGGCCGAGGCCCATGATGAGGAGGAATTCGCGTGCGGCGAGCATGGTCGAAGCGTTCTAGTCTCGTCATCCCGGCGAAAGCCGGGATCCATGTTGATCTTGCAAGTCAAAATGGTTCCCGGCTTTCGCCGGGATGACGAAAAAGGTGCGACGGCCTTGGATCGCGTTGCACATACGCATCAGAACTCCGCCAGCCCCGCCGCGCGCGGATACGGATGCGCATCGCGGATGTTCGCGAGCCCGCACACGTAGACGACGAGTCGCTCGAAGCCGAGCCCGAAACCTGCGTGCGGCACGGTGCCGTAGCGGCGGAAATCGCGATACCACTCGTAATGCTTCGGATCGAGCCCGAACTGCGCCATGCGCTTGTCGAGCATGTCGAGACGTTCTTCGCGCTGCGATCCGCCGATGATCTCGCCGATGCCCGGCGCGAGCACGTCCATCGCGGCGACGGTCTTGCCGTCGTCGTTGAGGCGCATGTAGAACGCCTTGATCTTTTCCGGATAGTTCATGACGACGACCGGGCGGCCGACGTGCTGTTCGGTGAGGTAGCGCTCGTGCTCGGTCTGAAGATCGGTGCCCCATTCGACCGGGAACTCGAACTTCTTGCCGGATTTTTTCAGGATCTCGACGGCGTCGGTGTAGTCGATGCGCTCGAACGGCGCGTCGACGAACGCTTCGAGTCGCGAGACGGCCGTCTTCTCGACGCGCTCGGCGAAGAACGCCATGTCGTCGCCGCGCTCGGCGAGCACGGTCTTGAAGATGAACTTGAGGAAATCCTCGGAGAGCTGCGCGAGATTGCCGAGGTCCGCGAACGCGACCTCGGGCTCGATCATCCAGAACTCGGCGAGATGGCGCGGCGTGTTGGAGTTCTCGGCGCGGAACGTCGGCCCGAACGTGTACACCTTGCTGAGCGCGAGGCAGTAGCCTTCGACGTTGAGCTGGCCGGACACGGTCAGGAACGCATCGCGTCCGAAGAAATCCTTGTGGAAATCGATCGCGCCTTTGTCGGTGCGCGGAAGGTTCATGAGATCCAGCGTCGACACGCGGAACATCTGTCCCGCGCCTTCGGCATCGGACGTCGTGATGATCGGCGTGTTGACCCAGAAGAAGCCGTTCTGATCGAAGTAGCGGTGGATCGCGCTTGCGATCGTGTGGCGCACACGCGCGACGGCACCGAAGAGATTCGTGCGCGGGCGAAGGTGCGCGACTTCGCGCAGGAATTCGAGCGAGTGCTGCTTGGGCTGGATCGGGTAGGTTTCCGGATCGTCGACCCAGCCGACGACTTCGATGCGGCTCGCCTGGATCTCGAACGCCTGGCCTTTGCCTTGCGAGGCGACGAGCTCGCCCTCGGCGATGACCGAGCAGCCGGCGGTGAGGCGCGCGATCTCGTCGGCATAATTGGGCAGCGTATTCTGCGCGACGACCTGGATCGCGTCGAAGCACGATCCGTCGCTCACGTTGACGAACGAAAGTCCCGCTTTGGAGTCGCGACGGGTGCGCACCCAGCCGCGCACGGTGACGGTGCTGCCGGCCTCGAGGGCGCCGGACAGTGCCTGCTTGACGCTGACGACGTTCTTTGCGCTTGCTGCCATGCCTTGAAGCTCCGCGAACGGGCACCCACATTGGTTGGGCGAGGACTCGCGATGATAACGGAATCGGCCGTCTGGCCGCCGTCCTGCGCTACAATCCGCATCCGGACTCATTGACGCACCCATGTCGATCCAGCTCACCGAAGCCGCCCGCCAACGCATGCAGGACTACCTTTCCAAGGAGCCCAGCGCGGTCGGCGTTCGTTTCGGCATCAAGCGCACGGGCTGCTCGGGTTACGGTTACACGGTCGACGTCGCGGACGCGATCGCAGAGAACGATCTCGTCATCGACCAGGATGGGGTGCGTCTCATCGTCGACCGCAAATCGCTGCCGTTCATCGACGGCACCGAAGTCGATTTTCAGCGCCAGGGTTTGAACGCGACCTTCGTGTTCCGCAATCCCAACGCGACCGGCGAATGCGGTTGCGGCGAAAGCTTCACGGTCGCGCCGGCTGCCTGAGCGCGCCGTCGGACGTGCCGTGATCGACGCGCCCGAAAAACCTGTCGCGCGCGAGAGCGAAGGCGCCTCCAAGATCGATCCTCCGGTTTCCGCGCTGCTCGAGCTGCTGCCGCACGTGCTGCGTACATTGCGCCGCGAGCCGGCGCTGGCGATCACGCTGACGTATCTCCTCGTCGCGATGGCCGGCATCTTCTACAACTTCACGTTCTACCGGCTGTTCGACGTGCCGGTGCTGACGCTCTCGCAGATCAGCGATTTTCTCGTCGCCGGCATCCAGCAGCCGATGGCGCTGGTGCTGGTGTTGTCGACCTTTCCTTTGTGCTGGGTGTTCGACAAGATCAATCTTCGCGGCCGACGCCGGCGCGCGATCGAAGCGGCCCGGCTTCGTGCGGCGTCGACGCTCTCGACCTGGCAGCGTGGGCGCCTGGCCTTCATCGAATGGATGAATGGCCGGCACTGGTACACGCAAGTCATCTATCTGCTGGTGGTCATTGCCTACGGCTGGACGTTCGTTTCGGCGTATGCGACGCATCGCGCCGAAGCGGTCAAGCACGGCGACGCCGCCGAAGTCCGCATCTGGATGAATGGCAGCGCCGATCCGCTCGTGCCGGCCGGCGCCAAGACCTGGACCTACCTCGGAACGACGGCGAGCTACGTCTTCGTCTACGACCGCGCCGACGGGCATGCGGCGATCCTGCCGGTCAACGCGATCGCGCGCATCGAGCCGCTGCCCATGCCGAAATCGGCCGACGGCAACGTCATGCTTGCGCCAATCCCCTGATTCGCCTAGTATTCGCGCCCCTTCCGACCGGGCAACCCGGTCGAAGGCCTTGCCTCACCGCGCCGCGGGAGGCTGCCGGCGGAAATCGTTCCGCGCGGTATCCACAAGGAGACAACGATGCGTCACTACGAGATCGTGTTTCTGGTCCACCCTGACCAGAGCGAACAAGTGCCCGCGATGATCGAGCGTTACAAGACGCTGATCGAGGGCAACAACGGCGGCAAGATCCATCGCCTCGAAGATTGGGGCCGCCGCCAGCTGGCCTATCCGATCCAGCATCTGGCCAAGGCTCACTACGTGCTCATGAACATCGAGTGCGGCCAGGAAGTCCTGAGCGAGCTCGAATCCGGTTTCCGTTTCAACGATGCGGTGCTGCGTCACCTCATCATGAAGCGCGAGGACGCGGTCACCGAGATGTCCGCGATCATGAAGAACAAGGACGACAAGGGCGAACGCCGCCGTCGCGACGACGAGGGCTTCGGTTTCGGCGAAGACGACGACGCGCCGCGCCCGCGCCGCGACTCGCGCCCGCCGCGCGAAGAAGCCGCCGCGCCGCCGAGCGAGCCCGTCGCCGAGTAAGCGCCCTTCAAGTGCGGGGCCGTCCCTTCATCCGGAGTCAAAGCCATGTCCAAATTCTTCCGCCGCAAGAAATTCTGCCGTTTCACCGCCGAGGGCGTCGTCGAGATCGATTACAAGGATCTCAACACGCTGCGCCAGTACATCACCGAGACCGGCAAGATCGTGCCGAGCCGCATCACGGGCACGAAGGCGCGTTATCAGCGTCAGCTGTCGACCGCCGTGCAGCGCGCGCGTTTCCTCGCGCTGCTGCCGTATAGCGACAGTCACTGAGCGATCTAGAAACACAACACTCCGTCATCCCGGCGAAAGCCGGGATCCATTTTGATCTTCGCAAAGCAACATGGATTCCGGCTTTCGCCGGAATGACGAAGTGAGCGAACGTTTACGAGTCATGTCCATTCGGACAGCCACCGCTGCGTCGGCCACCCCGGCGCTAACGAATCGGAGCACAGCACCATGGAACTCATTCTTCTTCAGAAAGTGAAAAACCTCGGCAACCTCGGCGACAAGGTCAAGGTGAAGCCGGGCTACGGCCGCAACTTCCTCGTTCCGCACGGCAAGGCCGTCTCGGCGACCGAGGCGAATCTCGCCGATTTCGAGAAGCGCCGCGCCGACTACGAGGCCAAGGCCAACCAGCAGCTCTCCGGCGCCGAAGGGCGCAGGGCGCAGCTCGAGAACGCGTCGATCACGATCAAGGCCAACGCCAGCCCCGAAGGCAAGCTGTTCGGTTCGGTCGGCCCGCGCGACATCGCCGAAGCGTTCACCGCCGCCGGCACCGCGATCGAGAAGAGCGAAGTCGTGATGGCTGAAGGCCCGCTCCGCCACATCGGCGAGTTCGAGGTGCAGATTCACCTGCACGCCGACGTGCACACGACGGTCAAGGTCGTCGTCGTCGCCGACGAGTAAATCCGGCCCGACGTTCGCGACCGCGAACGCTTCGAAGTTCAGCAAAAGCCCGCCGCTAGGCGGGCTTTTTGCCTTTAAGCCCGAACACGATCATGACGATGCCGATCGCGACGGCGACGCCGGAGACCTGGCCCACCGTCTGCATCAGCGCTTTCGGATCGTTCGACGTCGGCGCGATGCTCAACATGTAAAGAAAGAAAACGATCGCGACCGCGGCGAGCGCCGCGCCCGTGATCACCAAACGCCGATTCGTCTGCCGCATCGCCGTTTCCCCCGATGACCGTGATGCTGTTGAGTTTAAGCGGCGTCGCCGACGGTGCGGAATGACTTCCATTTCATGACGGAAATGCTTCGAGCACACAGCTTGTGCACAGGCTTGTCCCCAGGTTCAGGCCACTTATCCCCGGGATGTTCCTCCAGTTGTTCCGTCGCGTTCCTTGAGACGCACGACTAGTATTCATCGCTTCGTCTTCCTCCGCACGGACGACCATGCCCGTCTTGATCGAACGCAAAGCCGCTTCCAACATCGAAGCGCTGCGTGTGCCGCCGCATTCCATCGAAGCCGAGCAGGCCGTGCTGGGCGGTTTGATGCTGTCGCCCGAGTCGTGGGATCGCATCGCCGATCGTCTCACCGAGGACGATTTCTATCGCAAGGACCACCGCATCATCTATCGCGCGATCGGCGACCTTTCCAACAAAGGCATGCCGTACGACGCGGTGACGCTCGGCGAATGGTTCCAGGCGCAGAATCTCGCCGATCTCGTCGGCGGCGCGAGCTACGTGATCGAGCTCGCCAACTCGACGCCGAGCGCGGCCAACATCACCGCGTACGCCGACATCGTGCGCGAGAAATCCGTGCTGCGGCAGCTGATCGACGCCGGCACCGAGATCGCGGGCGATGCATTCGTGCCGGAAGGGCGTTCCAGCCAAGAGCTCCTCGAAACCGCCGAGCAGAAGGTCTTCCATATCGCCGAAGCCGGCGCGCGCGGCCGCAAAGGTTTCGTGACGATGCGCGCGGCAGTCAAGGATGCGTTCCAGATCCTGCACCAGCGCTACGAAAGCCGCGGCTCGGTCACCGGCCTTGCCACCGGATTCACCGACCTCGACGAGATGACCGCAGGCTTGCAGCCGTCCGATCTCATCATCGTCGCGGCGCGCCCGTCGATGGGAAAAACCGCGCTTGCGGTCAACATGGCCGAATACGCCGCGATCCAGAAGAAAAAAGCCGTCGCGATCTTCTCGATGGAAATGTCGGCTTCGCAGCTTGCGTTCCGTCTCATCTCATCGCTCGGCAGCATCAACCAGCAGCACCTTCGCACCGGCGATCTCGCCGAAGAGGAATGGCCGCGCGTGACCAACGCGATCACGTTCCTCTCCGAAGCCAAGATCTTCATCGACGACACGCCCGCGCTCTCGCCCGGCGAATTGCGCGCGCGCGCGCGTCGCCTCAAGCGCGAGCACGATCTCGGCCTCATCGTGATCGACTACCTGCAGCTGATGCAGGTGCCCGGCAACAAGGAGAACCGCGCCACCGAAATTTCAGAAATTTCGCGCAGCCTCAAGGCACTGGCGAAGGAGCTGGATATTCCCGTGATCGCGCTGTCGCAGTTGAACCGCTCGCTCGAGCAGCGCACGGACAAGCGTCCGTTGATGGCGGACCTGCGCGAATCGGGCGCGATCGAGCAGGACGCGGACGTCATTCTTTTCATCTATCGCGACGAGTACTACAACCCCGAATCGACCGAGAAGGGCACCGCCGAAATCATCATCGGCAAGCAGCGTAACGGCCCGACCGGAACCGTGAAGCTGACCTTTCTCGGCCAGTACACCAAGTTCGCGAATTTCGCATCCGACAACTACGCCGGAAGTTTCGAGTAATGCGCGCGACGGTCGCGACGATCCACCTCGCTGCGCTGCGTGAAAACCTTCGTCGCGTGCGCGAGCTCGCGCCGGGTACGAAAGTCATGGCCGTCGTCAAAGCCGACGGCTACGGACACGGTCTCGAACGCGTCGCGCGTGCGCTGCAGGGCGCCGACGCATTCGGGGTGGCCGGCATCGCCGACGGCCAGCGCTTGCGCGCCGCCGGCATCTCGCAGCGCATCGTGGTCCTATCGGGACCGGACGACGCGGCCGATCTCGCGGAGCTCCGGCGCCTGCGGTTGGAGTCCGCGATCCATCACGACGCGCAGCTCGAATGGCTCGCCGCCGACGCCGATCCGTGTCCGCTGCGCGTGTGGCTGAAGCTCGACACCGGCATGCATCGCCTCGGCTTCGCACCGGAGCGCGCTCGCGAAGTGCATGCACGACTGCGCGCGCTGCCCAGCATCGATTCGGATATCGGATTGATGACGCACTTCGCCAATTCCGACGTCTTCGACGACGTCATGACGACGACGCAAATCGAGCGTTTCGAACGCGCGCTCAGCGGTGTCGAAGGCGAGCGCTCGCTGTCCAATTCCGCAGGCATCCTCGGCTGGCCCGAAGCGCAAGGGCAATGGGTGCGCGCCGGCGGCGCGCTGTACGGCATGTCGGTCGTCGCCGGCAAGATCGGCGCCGATTTCGGTTTTCGTCCCGCGATGACCTTGTCCACGCGCCTGATCGCGGTCAACCGCGTGCGCAAGGGCGAGCACGTCGGCTACGCCGCGACCTACGAATGCCCCGAAGACATGAACATCGGCATCGCGGCGATCGGCTACGGCGACGGCTATCCGCGTCACGCGGACGCCGGCACGCCGGTGCTCGTCAACGGAACGCGCGCCAGCCTCGTAGGCCGCGTGTCGATGGACCTGATTACGATCGATCTTCGCAATCATCCGGAAGCACGCATCGGCGATCCCGTCGTGCTGTGGGGCCGCGGACTTCCGGTCGAGGAGATCGCGATGCACGCGGACACGATCGGCTACGAGCTTACGTGCGGCGTCACGCGGCGCGTACGCTTCGTCGAGGATGATTCCTGAGCGGCACCACGCTTGTTCGTGCTTACATGCGGTGGCTCGCCGATCTGCGTTCCGCTCAACGGCAGCACTATCTTGCTCGTGTTCACCGTGGCCGATTGAGCGCCCGGCAGGACGAATCCTAGAGAGGCTAAGCTGTCGCATGGCCAAAGCAAAAACCGCCTACGTCTGCAACGACTGCGGCGCCGAGCATTCGAAGTGGCAAGGCCAATGCACCGAGTGCGGTGCGTGGAACACGCTGAGCGAGTTCGTGGTGCAACCGGCGAAGTCTGTCGCGGTGAATCCGCGCGGCGGTTACGCGGGCGCGGGCGATACGCCGAAGATCACGAAGCTGGCGACGGTCGCCGCGGAAGCCGAGCATCGCGATGCGACCGGCATCGGCGAGCTCGATCGCGTGCTCGGCGGCGGCATGGTGTCGGGCTCGGTGGTGTTGATCGGCGGCGATCCCGGCATCGGCAAATCGACACTGCTGCTGCAGATGCTCGGCGCGATCGGGCAGCGCGTGCGCGGACTCTACGTGACCGGCGAAGAAAGTCTCGCACAGGTCGCTTCGCGCGGACAGCGGCTCGGCATCGCGCTCGAAGGGCTCGAAGCGCTCGCGGAAACTTCGATCGAGCGCATTCTCGCGCAAGCCGCGCAAGGCAAACCCGATGTCCTGATCATCGATTCGATCCAGACGATCTGGACCGAAACGCTGACCGCGGCGCCGGGCTCGGTGAGCCAGGTGCGCGAATCGGCGGCGCGGCTGGTCCGCTACGCGAAAGAAACCGGAACCAGCGTCTTCCTCGTCGGCCATGTCACGAAGGAAGGCGGCATCGCAGGTCCGCGCGTGCTCGAGCACATGGTCGACGCCGTGTTGTATTTCGAAGGCGAAGCCGGCAGCCGCTTTCGCGTGCTGCGTGCGTTCAAGAATCGCTTCGGCGCCGTCAACGAGCTCGGCGTGTTCGCGATGGGCGACAAGGGCCTGCGCGAAGTGCCGAATCCTTCGGCGATCTTTCTGTCCGCGCACGCGCAGCCGACCGCGGGCAGCGCAGTGATGGTCACGCGCGAAGGCACGCGACCGCTGCTCGTCGAAGTGCAGGCGCTGGTCGATCAGTCATCGCTCGGCAATCCGCGGCGCGTTGCGCTCGGGCTCGAGCAGAACCGGCTCGCGATGCTGCTCGCGGTATTGCATCGTCACGGCGGCGCCGCGGTTTACGATCAAGACGTGTTCGTCAACGTCGTCGGCG
>Ga0068862_100000355_pt1 | contig 49697 bp, 46 predicted proteins | sample KBSSwiS52_FD_66598 | JGI IMG/M metagenome (GOLD analysis project Ga0068862, IMG submission 66598) | Switchgrass rhizosphere microbial communities from Kellogg Biological Station, Michigan, USA - KBS Switchgrass S5-2 | ecosystem: Host-associated > Plants > Roots > Rhizosphere > Soil ...
GCCCTGTGGTCAAATTAGGAGTGTTGTGATGAAGAGAAACAGCTTGACGACTGCCGTCGTCGCCGGTATCGCCGGCGTCGCTGGCTTCGCGGGCCTGGCGAATGCCGTCGACCTGAATCCTGATGGTCTCGGCCAGGTTCTCATTTATCCGTATTACACCGTCAACAAGAGCCAGGATTCGCTGTTCTCCGTGGTCAACACCACGGGCATCGGCAAGGCCGTCAAGGTCCGCTTCCTCGAAGGCTATAACAGCCGCGAAGTGCTGGACTTCAACTTGTTCCTGTCGCCGCACGACGTGTGGGTTGCTCGCGTCAGCCAGACGGCCGACGATGGCGGCGCCGCCGTGTTCACCGACGACAAGAGCTGCACCTCGCCGACGATTCCGGCGGGTGGCGTTCCGTTCGTCACGGCCGGCTTCGACGGTACCGGTCAGGATCCGGACTCGGGCATCCCGATTCCGGCCGACGACGGCCCGACGGACATCACGCGTACGCGTGAGGGCTACCTCGAACTGATCACGATGGGCGACATCCCGGCGGGTTCGCCGCTGGCCGCCGACATCACGCACAGCTCGAGCTCGACCCCGAACGGCGGCACGCCGCCGGACTGCAGCCAGTCGACGCTTGACGCCGACGCTCCGGTCAGCGTTGTTGCTCCGACCTCGGGTGGCCTGTTCGGCGCCGGCACGATCGTCAACGTCGGCGAAGGCACGTTCTTCGGCTACAACGCCGATGCCATCGACGGCTTCACGGAAATCGCGCTGTACCACGGCACCGAGTCGCTGCAGCCCTCGCTGCAGGACGCGAACAACCCGTCGCAGGTCACCGCACCGGGCACGATCGCTCGTGCGTTCCTGTTCATCAACGGCCAGCTCGTTACGGCCGACTACGGCTTCGGCGTTGACGCCGTTTCCGCGGTGCTGATGACGGACACGCTGTACAACGAGTACTTCGTGAGCGCCGATTTCGGCGCCAACACGGACTGGATCGTTACGTTCCCGACCAAGCGCTTCTATGTCGACGACACGCTGTACTCGCGTGCGCCGGCTCTGCCGTTTGCCGAGGCGTTCCACGCTCCGGGCGAGTCCAACGTCACGGTTGGCATCACGCTGTACGATCGTGAAGAAGGCCACACGACCCGTCAGGGTGGCTTCTCGCCGCCGGTCGGCACGCAGCCGTCCTCGCTGCCGTACGAAGTCAACGTCATCAGCTTCCTGACCGATACGTCGGCAGGTGCCCCGTCCGGCGTGTTCGGTTCGCTTCTGCGTCCGAACATCAACCCGTACGGCGTTGATGGCTGGGTGCAGTTGGATCTGTTCTCGGGCGACGGTACTCACTACCTGCCCGGCGGCGTGAGCCCCGTGCTCGGTGCCGTCACGCTGAACGGTCTGCCGGCAACTGGCTACTACGGTTACAACATCATCAACGTCAACGCCCAGCCGGGCTCGCTGGCGAACTACGGTGGTCTGTTCCGTCACCGCGCCAACCGCTCCTGCGCCGCTGGTGGCCAGGCTCCCTGCTCCTAAGGGATCTGGTGGTACGTGTTACGAAGAGGGAGCCGCAAGGCTCCCTCTTTTTTTGTCCATAGCGCTGACAAGTTTGCAAAAAATGTCGCTAACGCTATGGTGCTCGAGTTCGATTGAACGGTAAAATCGCGAGCGATCTTCTCGTTGCCTTCCGGAATTCCTGATGTACGTTTCGCTGAAACGCTTTATCGGGCAGGCTTTGTGCCTGGCCGTCTTCGCTGCCCCTGCTGCACACGCCCAGGTCACGCTGCATCTGACGACGCCCACGCAGACCAGCTGCGATGCGACCACGGACGCGCAGGGTCTCAATCTCATCCCAGGCGGTACCGATCTCCAGGCTTCCGGCGTCACGTTCTCCGGCAACGGGTGCGGAGCCGGCGGCGGAACGTTCGCGGCCAACGTCAGCGTTCCCGGGACCTCCACGGTCGGCACGCCGTTCAACGTCACCTGGTCCGCGTCGGCCGACGCTACCTTGTGCACCTACGGCGGCTCCACGGGTCTCAGCGGCTGGCCGACCGGCACCAACGCGTGCCAGGACGCCGCGTGCGGAACCTCGCATGTCGTCGCCGTCACGCCAACCACGGCGGGCTCGTTCAATCTCAGCGTCACTTGCACAAACAACAGCGGTTTCGCGCAAGGCGCGACCACGGCCGCGAATGCGCCGACCGCGCCGCAGCCTCCGAACTTCGCGTTGAACGCTCCGGCCAGCGTCGCTGCCGGCGCTGCGTTCCAGGTCAGCTGGGCCGTCACCGGCGCCACCAGCTGCACAGGTTCGGCCTCGTTGGGCGGTAGTTCCGTCAGCCTGCCGGGCTGGACCGACTCCACGTCGATCGTCTCGCCGCGCACCGTGACGGCGGCAACCGCCGGAACCTACACGCTCAATCTCGCCTGTTCGAATCCGGTCGGCACGACCAACAGCGCGCCGGCAACGGTCGTCGTCGGCGGCTCCGCCGACAACTGCCCGAGCACGCCGCTGACGCGCATCACGTCGAGCTCCATCTCGTACGTGCCGAGCGGCGTGCCGCCGACCCGCACGGGCGTCAACCTGGCCAGTTACGACGAAATCTGGGGTCATGCGAACGCGACCGATACGACCGTGACCTGGCCGGGCCGCTCGAACTCGCAGCCGACGATCCTGAGTTTCCTCAAGACGGGATACATCGCCGCGAAATTCCATGTGCCGGCCGGCGTTTCGCCGACCCTGTACGGCTGGATCAGCCATACCGATTACAACTACGGCCAGGACCTGACCTCGGCGATCAGCACCGCTTGCGGCGATTTCAATCCGACCGACACGCGTTGCGTCGTATCGCAGATCAGCGGCCAGACGCTGGTCAGATGGGGCCTCAGCGCGCCCTCGTTCTGTCCATTGCTGCCGAATACGGATTACTTCCTCAACATCAAGATGACCGACCCGTCGCGTCCAAGCTCGACGTGCTCCGCCAGCGCCACGGTTTGCGCGATCGGAACTTCGAACAACATCGGCGGTCAGTAGCGACAGCGCGCCGCGCGTAACGCGCGGCGCTTCACGAGCCCGACGTCGCCTGGCGAGTCGGGACGCGAACGGCGGACACTGAGTCCGCCGTTTCCGTTTACAAGACATCCTGGAGAACCTCTCATGCCGTCGACACGACGATTCGCGCATGCCTGTCTGGCAGCGACCCTGATGGCCTTCGCGCTGTCCGCGAACGCCCAGAACGCGCTGAACATTTCCACTGGTTCGCCGAGCACGGTCGTCGCCAAGCAAGGCACGGCGACCGTCACGCTCGCCGACGTCGACGCTTTCGCGGCGCGCATGCCGGAAAAAGAGCGCGGCGGCTTCTTCGACAATCCTCAGCGCCTCGAGCAAATGCTGATGACACTGCTTGTGCAGAAGCAGCTCGCCGACGAAGCGCGCAAAGCCGGGCTCGACAAGGATCCCGCGGTCAAGACGCAGGTCGATCTCGCCGTCGACGACGCGCTCGCCAAGGCGCGCATGGCGCGCTTGCGCACCGACATGAAGCTGCCTGACTTCAGCAAGCTTGCGCAGGAAGAGTACGCAGCGCACAAGGAAAAGTACGCCATCCCCGGCAAACTCTCAGTCAAGCACGTGCTGATCGAAGCCAAGACACGCACCGACGAGGAAGCCAAGGCGCTCGCCGAGAAAGTCGCGGCCGACGCGAAAGCTCACCCCGGCACATTCGACGCGCTGGTCGAGAAATATTCCGAGGACCAGAGCAAGGCGAACAACAAAGGCCTGATGCCCGACGTTGCCACCGGCAAGTACGCGCCGGCGTTCGTCGAAGCGTCCAAGAAGCTCAAGAAGCCCGGCGAGATCTCGCCGGTCGTGCGCACGAAATTCGGCTATCACGTGATCGAGCTCGTCGAGCGCACGCCCGACCAGCAGCAGGCGTTCGCGCAAGTCCGCGACAAGATCGTCGAGCAGCTGCGCAGCGACTACATCGACAAGACCGCAAAAACCCACGCCGACGAGTTGCGCAATCAGCCGATCGACGCAAACAGCGAGCTGGTCGCTTCGCTGCGCACGCGCTATGGCACGCGGCCCGAGGCGCCCGCGGACGGCGCGCCGACGCCGGCTCAATAATTCTTACCCGAGCTACATCTTGTCGTCGCCGCGCGCGGCCGAACGAAATCGCGGCCGCGCGCGCACCAGGCCTGCCATGCATCGACGCGGACACGTCGTCGCGACGTTTCCGCGTCCGCCTGCCGTTTCCCGCTAGAATCGCCGCGGATTCCGGCCAAGAGCGCCGCCCATGTCCGTCGCCGCGCTGACGCTGCGCTTCCTCAACCGCGAACTGCAGAACCGCTTCGCGGGCAGTTTTTCCGGCGGTCTCTGGGCGCTGATCCAGCCGCTGGTGCAGCTCGCCGTCTATTCGTTCGTCTACGTGCGCATCTTCAAGGCGCAGCTCTCCGGCGTCGGCGCGCCGGGCTACGTCGCATTCCTCGCCGCCGCGCTCTGGCCGTGGACGGCTTTCTCCGAAGCGATCGTGCGCTCGACGACGGCCGTACAGGACAACGCAGCGCTGATCGGCAAGGTCGCGCTGCCGCGCGAAGTGCTGGTCCTCGCCAGCGTCGCCTCGAGCTTCCTCGTGCATCTCGCCGGCTTCGTCGCGATCCTGATCGTGCTGAAGCTCGCCGGGCAGGGCATCGCGATCTCGGGTTTGCCGTACGCGGTGCTGCTGTTCGCGCCGCTCTTCGTGCTGACGCTCGGCATCGCGCTCATCTTCTCCGCTGTGCAGGTCTTCGTACGCGACCTCGCGCAGGCATTGCCGCAGCTGATGCAACTCATGATGTTCGCCGCGCCGATCTTCTACGAGCGCGGCCTTCTTCCGGTTGCAGCGCGCGGCTGGCTCGATCTCAATCCTTTCACGTTCTACGCCGAATCGTTCCGCGCGGTGCTGCTGAACTACGGAACGATCGACAGCCTGCATCTCCTCATCGCGATCGTCACCGCCACGGTCACGCTCCTGATCGGACACTGGGTCTTCCGCCGCCTCGATCCGCACTTCGAGGATTTCCTGTGAGCGCGCCGCTGGTCAGCGCGCAAGGCCTCGGCAAGGCCTATCCGAAAGTCCATCGCAACGCCGATCGCCTGCGTGCGCTGGCGCGACTTCTGTTCAATCTCGGCGACGACGGGCGCATCGACGTGCTGCGCAATGTCGACCTCGAGATCATGCGCGGCGAATCGCTTGGCCTCATCGGCGAGAACGGCGCCGGCAAGTCGACGCTCCTGAAACTCATCACCGGCGTCTTGACGCCGTCGTCCGGCAGCGTGCGCGTCAACGGCACGCTCGGCGCATTGCTCGAGCTCGGCGCCGGATTCCACCCCGACTACAGCGGGCGCGACAACATCGCGATGGCGGCCGCGTTGTATGGATTGCAGGGCGCTGAGCTCCGCGATCGGCTGCCGGAAATCATCGCGTTCGCCGACATCGGGGATTACATCGACGAGCCGGTCAAGCACTATTCGTCCGGCATGGTCGTGCGCCTGGGCTTCGCGGTGATCGCATCGCTCAAGCCCGATCTTCTCGTCACCGACGAAGTGCTCGCCGTCGGCGACGAATCGTTCCAGAAGAAATGTGTGCGCTGGATCGAAGACTATCTTGCCGGCGGCGGCACGCTGATCCTCGTCTCGCACAGCATGTACCACGTGCAGAAACTCTGCCGCCACGCGTGCTGGCTGCGCGGCGGCGAGATCGCGATGTGCGGCGACGTGTTCGACGTCACGCAAGCGTATCTTGCCTATCACGAACGCAAATCCGCGGCCGTTCCCGAACGCGTCGAGATCGCGCGCGCAGGCCACGAGTTCAGCGTGCTCGGCGTCGAGCTCAACGGCGTCGACAGCGAGCAGCCGCTTCTGATCGACTTCGGCTCGACCTTGCGCATCGGCGTGCGCATGCGTTCGCGCGAAGGCCGCGCGCCCGTGCTCGCGATCGGCATCGTGCGCGCCGACGGCACGCCGGTTTACGGCGTCGGCAGCGACATGGACGGCAGCGTCCCCGAGCGCGTCGGCGTGGACGAATACTTCGGCGCCATCGAGTTCGCGGACATGAACCTCCTGCCGGGAAGCTACGCCGTGCGCGTGCACCCGATGGACCCCGAAGGCGTGCGCCTCTTCGACACGGTCGAACGCGCCATCGTCGTCCGCGGCGCCTCGCGGGAATTCGGCCTCGTGCGCCTCGGCCACCGCTGGCTGACCGGCGCCGCCAAGAACCCCGATGAACGCTGATCCTCGCGCCAGCGGCCTCGCCGGACGTGGGAAAATACCCGCCCGGCGCCACGGCCCTCACAGTCGATGAACGAAAGCGATCCTTCCGCGTTGCCTTTCACCGGCGAGCGCTTCACGCCCGAGTGCGTGCGCGAGATCTGGTATGAACACTGGCATCGCTACGCGTTCGTGCGCCGCCTCGCGGCGGGCAAGCGCGTGCTCGACGCGGCCTGCGGCGAAGGCTACGGCTCGGCGCTACTCGCGGGCGTCGCCTCGGAAGTCGTCGGCATCGACATCGATGCCGCGTCCGTTGCGCATGCGCGATCGCGTTACGGTGCACACGCGAATCTTCGCTTCGAGCAAGGCGACGCGACGAATCTCGATATTCCGCCGGGCCGATTCGATCTCGTCGTTTCGTTCGAGACGCTCGAGCACGTGGAGGCCCAGGAGCGCATGGTCTCCGGTTTCAGACGCGCGCTGGGCGACGACGGCGTCCTGGTCATTTCCTCGCCGGACAAACGCACGTACAGCGAGATCGCAGGATTCCGCAATGAGTTCCACGTGCGCGAGCTCTATCGCGAAGAGCTGCTCGCGCTCCTGGCGCCGCATTTCCAGAACGTTCGCCTCTACGGCCAGAAGCTTCTGTTCCAGTCGGCGTTGTGGGCGCTCGACGAGACCCAAGAGCGCAGCGAAACCTGGACCGCCTCGGCCTCGGGTGACTCGCTGTCCGCGAGCCTCGATTACGCGCCGCTCTATTTCATCGCGGTCTGCGCGCGGGGCGAGCTGCCCGAGGCGCTGCCGCCGATGTCCTTCTTCGGCGACCGCGAGGAATCGGTCTACGCGCATTACAATCACGAAGTCCAGAAGAACATGAAGGCCGGCGAGCGCATCGCCGAGCTCGAGGCCGAAATCCAGAAGCTGCGCGAAGACGCGGCGCGGCCATCCGCAACCGTCTCGCGCCGAACGCCGTGGTGGCGCCGCCAACGAACCAACGAATGAACACCGATCTCAGTTATCAAATCAATTACGGCAGCATGAATTTCGGCACGACGCCGCGCGTCGATCCGGCCGCGCCGCTGTTCGCCTCCGAAGACGGCGTCGTCGCGTCGTTGTCGAACAACGAGTGCATCTTCCAGGCGCGCCGTACCGGCGATACGCATGTGATGACGTATCAAGTGCTGCAGGCGCTCGATCAATGCCGCGAATTCCGTCCGCTCGACGAACATGTCGCGCGCATCCTGACGACGATTCCGAGCCTCCAGGCGCAGCGCGATCAGGTGCCGCGCGTGCTCGAAAGCCTGAGCGCGCGCGGATTGCTCGTCTCCGACAAGGATTTCCTCGATCGCGTCGCGACGCCCGGAGCCGCGGCGGCCGCGCCGCTGCGCGCGATCTTCATCCGCGCTTGCGATCGTCCGGCGCAGCTCGAGCGCTTGCTGAAATCCTTGACCGATTACGAGCGCCGATTCCGCACGACGCGCCGCTACGTGCTGATCGACGATTCGACGTCGGTCGATGCGGCCAACCGCCATCGCGATCTCTTGCGCGAGTTCGCGCGCGCGACCGGCTGCAAGCTCACGTATCTCGGCGCCGCCGAGCAGACGCGCTTCGTCGAGCGGCTCGCCAAGGCCGTGCCGCAGGCCGCAAAGATTCTTCCGTCGCTGTTGCTACGTTCCGCGGCGGCTTCGGGTTTCGGCGGCGGACGTGCCTGGAATTTCGCATTGCTGCTCTCGGCGGGCGCGGGCTTCGTGCTGCTCGACGACGATCACGTGCTGCCGCTGCGCCGTCCCGACGGCGCGCGCGAAGGCATCGATCCCGATCCGTCGTCGGCAGCGACGACGCAGTTCTTCCGCAATCTCGAAAACGCGTTCGGCGCCGGCGAGGAAATCGCCGAAGATCCGTTCGAGCTTCATCTCGAAGTCGTCGGCCGTTCGCTCGGATCGCTGCTCGGCGAATCGCGCTACGCGATTGATCGCAAGTCGCTGCGCGGCTTGAGTCTCAGCCGCCTGGATCACCTGCGCGGCGATGCGAGCGTGCTGGCGACATTGCAAGGTGCGTACGGAAGCTCGCGCACCGAGTCGGGCGCATGGCTGTATCAGCTGCCGCCCGAAAGCCGCGAGGAATTCTGGCGCGATCGCGACACGTATCTCGGCAACGTCGAAGCGGCCAGCATCTGGTACGGCCATCGCCAGGCGCGCGTCGCGACATCGGGCACGTTCTCGCCGTTCGCGTTCGACAATCGCGCACTGCTGCCGTGCACGAATCCGATCGGTCGCGGCGAGGACGCGTTGTTCGCGCAAGTGACGCGCCTTTGCCATCCGGAATCGCTGGTCGTCGAGCTTCCCGTCGCGATCGGCCACGCGCAGGAAGTGGTGCGCAAGCGTTCCGACCGTACGCTCGCTGCGCCGCCGCCGCGCTTCAATTATTTCGTCGGCGATTTCGTGCAGCGCCAACTGACCGAATTCCTCGCCGAGGATCCGGCGCAACGTCTCGAGCTCCTCGCCGGCAATCTGCGTGACATCGCGGGTGCGAGCGAAGCTCGGCGCCTGCGCCTGTTGCGCGAATACCTGGCGTACGTGCGTGCGGACACGATCGAACGCTTGCAGCAGCAATTCGAGAGCACGCAGAACGCGCCGGTGTACTGGCAGGCGGATCTGCGCTCGATCATCGAGGCGAACGGACGCGCGCTGACCGCGAAGGCGCCGCCGCGGCTTGGCGACTGGCCGGAGTCGATGGACGAAGCCGGGTGCGCGGCGCGTCTGCGCGAAGACACCGAGCGGCTCGCCTCGTCGTACGAGGCTTGGCCTTCGTTGTGGACGCACGCGCGCGAGCAGGGCGAGCGCCTGCTCGGCGCGCTCTGATCCGCACGATGTCCCAAAGCGAGCGCGAGAGCGGGCTGACCAGCATCGTCATCGTCGCCGCGGACAGCGGGCCGCTCTTGCTCGAATCGGTCAAGGCGGCGCTTGCTTCGACGGCGCCGGTCGAGGTGATCGTTGCCGACAATGCATCGAGCGACGGCGAGCCGCGACGCGTGTCTGCTGCCAACGCTGCGGATACGCGTTTTCGTCTCGTCGAGAACGGCGCCAACATCGGCTTCGGACCCGCGTGCAATCGCGCTGCCGCGATCGCGCGCGGCGATGCGCTCGTGTTTCTCAATCCCGATTGCCTGATCGAGCCGGACGCGATCGGCGGACTCCGCGCGATCTCCGATCGCGATCGTTCGTTCGGCGTTCTCGGCATCGAAGTGCGCACGCCCGAAGGTGTGCCTGCGCGCGGCAATCGCCGGCGCGATCCGATGTTGCGTCGCGCGCTGATGACAATGAGCGGGCTCGCGCGTTTCGAATCGCGCTGGCCGGCGTTCGCGGGCGTCGAGATGCCGGCACGTTCGTCGGTCGGCGACGTCGAAGATGTCGAGGCGGTGTCGGGCGCTTGTCTCTTCCTGCCGCGCCGCGTGTTCGAAGAAATTGGCGGATTCGACGAAGCGTATTTCCTGCACGTCGAGGATCTTGATCTCTGCCATCGCGTGCGCGAGGCGGGCTATCGCGTCGCGATCGCGCATGCGCTCGGCGCCGTGCACGCGCAAGGCAGCTCGAGCCGTCATCGCGCGCTCTTTGTCGCGCGCCACAAGCATCGCGGCATGTGGCGCTATTTCATGAAGTTCGATCCCGCCGCGCGCAATCCCGTGTTGCGCGCACTTGTGTGGCTCGGGATATGGACGCACTACGCGCTCTCGATTCCGCTTCACGCGATGCGCGCGCGATCTCGCCGCTGAAACGAAAAAGGCCGCGAGCGTGCTCGCGGCCTTTCGATGTGAACGGACGACCGTTTACTGACCGAACGCGTTCGCGGTTCCGATCGCGCACACTTCGGCGGTGTTCGAGCAGGTCGTGCTCGGACGGTTCGGATCGGTCATCTTGATGTTGTAGAAGTAGTCCTGTCCCGGCTGCAGCTGGCACATCGCCGTGCTGGCGCCGGTCTTCCAGCGCGTCAGCACCTGGCCGCTGGTCGTCTCGATGTAGCACGCGGCCGAGCTCGGGCTGAAATCGCCGCACGACGTGCTGATCGACGCGGTCAGGTCCTGGCCGTAGCTGTACTCGGTGTGCGTGAGCCAGCCGTACATGTTGATCTGCACGTCCTGGGGCACGGTGAAATGCGCCGAGAGATAGCTCTGCTTGTTGAAGTCGAGAATGATCGGCGCGGAATTGGAGCGTCCCGGCCAAGTCACGATGCTGTCGTACGGATCGGCGTGACCCCAGATGTTGTCGTACTCGGTCATGCCGACCCGGTAGCGGATGCCGTCCGGAATGTTGTCGCCCATGTAACCGATGTCGCTGGTCGTCAGACGGAACGAATCCGTGCTGTTGGGACAGGTCGCGGGCGATTCGAAAGCATCGTGGAAAACGGGATCGTAGGCCGTGGCGGAAGCAAGGATGAGAAGAGCGGCGGCGTTGAGCATGTGGCGTGAAACTCCGAGAGAAGGCCGACAACAAAAAACGTCGGCAATGACGCGGCCACATCGAAGGCTCTGCGCTATCGGCGCAGGCGACTCAAAACCTGACTCAGGACCGCGTAACGGCGAGGGTTCTTGTATTTATCCAAGCTGAACCCACTGCACGCGCATTATGCACAGCAAGCCTTCAAAAAATATTAACTCTTTCGTGATGATCGTCACATCCATAATAAATGGATTTTGTGTAGGCCGAAAATCGTTTAAATTTTGTTTCGCCGTTCATATTCGCCGCGATTTCTTTTTCAGCCGCGGAAGCGATTGATCTCGGCGCGCAGTCCGGCCGCTGCATCGCGCGCTCGCTCGGCAAAATCCGGGCCCGTGCCCGCGTACAGAATTGCGCGGGACGAGCTGACGAGGAGGCCGGCTCCCTTGCGCGTACGTCCGTTGCGCACGGCCGCTTCGACGTCACCGCCTTGTGCGCCGACGCCCGGCACGAGCAGCGGCACTTCTCCCACCAGCGCTCGCACTTCGGCCAGCTCCTCGGGATAGGTGGCTCCGACGACGAGCACGCAATTGGCGTTGCCATTCCACTCCGCAGCGGCCTTGGCGGCGACGTGTTGGTACAGCGGGCGGCCGCCGACGTCGAGATCCTGAATATCGCGCGCGCCCGGATTCGAAGTGCGGCACAGAATCACGACGCCTTTGTCCGCGCGCTTGAGGAACGGCTCCAGCGCGTCGTGGCCGAGATAGGGATTGACGGTGACGGCGTCCGCGCCGTAGCGGTCGAACGCTTCGCTCGCGTAATGCGTCGCGGTGCTGCCGATATCGCCGCGCTTGGCATCGAGGATCACTGGCACGCCGCGATGCGCTTGATGAATGTGCGCGATCAGCCGCTCCAGCGCGGATTCGGCGCGTTGCGCGGCGAAATGCGCGATCTGGGGCTTGAAGCAGCAGACGAGGTCCGCGGTCGCGTCGACGATGGCGCGGCAGAATTCGAAGATCGCTTCGGGGTCATCGCGCAGATGTTCGGGGAAGCGCGCGGGTTCGGGATCGAGGCCGACGCAGACGAGCGAGTCGTTGCGTTGCCAGGCTTCGTTGAGTTTTTGGATGAAAGTCATGGCGTCCTCATCATTCGCCGCGCAGGCATTTCCCTTCTCCCGCAAGCGGGAGAGGGGGCTATCGGTGCCTTCCCGCAAGCGCGGGAGGGGTAAAGATCAAGCCAGCTTCTTGTAGCGAATGCGATGCGGCTGCGCGGCTTCGTCGCCGAGGCGGCGCTTCTTGTCGTCCTCGTACTCGCGGTAATTGCCCTGGAAGAACTCGACGTGCGAGTCGCCTTCGAACGAGAGGATGTGCGTCGCGATGCGGTCGAGGAACCAGCGATCGTGCGAGATCACCATCGCGCAGCCCGGAAATTCGAGCAGCGCTTCCTCGAGCGCGCGCAGCGTTTCGACGTCGAGATCGTTCGACGGCTCGTCGAGCAGCAGCACGTTGCCGCCCTGCATCAGCGTCTTGGCGAGGTGCAGGCGTCCGCGCTCGCCGCCGGAAAGCTGGCTGACGATCTTCTGCTGGTCCGCGCCCTTGAAGTTGAAGCGTCCGATGTAGCCGCGCGACGGAGTCTGGTACTTGCCGACCGTGATCATGTCGGCGCCGCCGGAGATTTCCTGCCACACGGTCTTCGATCCGTTCAGCGAATCGCGCGACTGGTCGACGTAGGCAAGCTTCACGGTCGGGCCGGTCACGATCTCGCCCGAGTCCGGCTTCTCGACGCCGGTGATCAGCTTGAAGAATGTCGACTTGCCGGCGCCGTTCGGGCCGATGATGCCGACGATCGCGCCGGCCGGAACCTTGAAGCTCAAGTCGTCGATCAGAAGGCGGTCGCCGAACGATTTGGAGACGTGCTTGAACTCGACGACGAGATCGCCCAGGCGCTCGCCCGGCGGAATGTAGATTTCATTCGTCTCGTTGCGCTGCTGGTACTCGACCGAATTCAATTCCTCGAAACGGTTGAGGCGCGCCTTGCCTTTCGACTGGCGGCCCTTGGAACCTTGGCGCACCCATTCGAGCTCGCGCTGGATCGCCTTGCGGCGCGCTTTTTCGCCGGCTTCTTCCTGGACCAGGCGCGCGTCCTTCTGCTCCAGCCAGGACGAATAGTTGCCCTTCCACGGAATGCCGCGGCCGCGATCGAGCTCGAGAATCCATTCGGCCGCGTTGTCGAGGAAGTAGCGATCATGCGTGACCGCGACGACGGTGCCCGGGAAGCTCTGCAGAAAATGCTCCAGCCACTCGACCGATTCGGCGTCGAGATGGTTGGTCGGCTCGTCGAGCAGCAGCATGTCGGGCTTGGACAACAGGAGACGGCAGAGCGCAACTCTGCGCTTCTCGCCGCCGGAGAGATTGCCGATCTTCGCCTCCCACGGCGGCAGGCGCAGCGCGTCGGCCGCGATCTCGAGCGTGCGTTCGAGCGTGTGCGCGTCGCTGGTCGCGAGGATCGCTTCCAGGCGCTGCTGCTCGGCGGCAAGCTTGTCGAAATCCGCGCCTTCCTCGGCATAGGCGGCGTAGACCGCTTCGAGCTTGGCCTGCGCCTCGAAAATCTCGCCGACGCCTTCCTCGACGCTCTGGCGCACGGTTTTTTCCGGATCGAGCTGGGGCTCCTGCGGCAGGAAGCCGATCTTGATGTCCGGCTGCGGGCGCGCCTCGCCGTTGAAGTCGGTGTCGACGCCGGCCATGATGCGCAAAACCGTCGATTTGCCCGAGCCGTTCAAGCCCAGAAGGCCGATTTTGGCGCCCGGGAAGAACGACAGCGAGATGTCCTTGATGATCTCGCGCTTCGGCGGAACCGTCTTGCTGACGCCGATCATCGTGTAGATGTACTGCATGGATTACTCCGTTGCGCACGCGGAGCCGGCGGCGGTATTGCTTGCCGGACACGTGCCGAAAAGGCGGGAATGCCGTCGATTATCGCCGATCCGACCTCGGCCCGTCACGCTCCGAGCGGTTGGGCGGGTGGCGCTAAGCCTGTAACATCGCCGCCATTCACCTGCCGAGGTCACGCACGCCCATGTTTGCGAAGGATATGCCCGTTGCCGGTTACGACGACGAGCTCGCGCAGGCGATCGCCGCCGAGCGCCAGCGCCAGGAAGACCACGTCGAGCTGATCGCGTCGGAAAACTACGCAAGCCCGCGCGTGCTCGAAGCGCAAGGCTCCGTGCTCACCAACAAGTACGCCGAAGGCTATCCCGGCAAGCGCTATTACGGCGGCTGCGAATACGTCGACATCGCCGAGAATCTCGCGATCGAGCGCGTCAAGCGGCTGTTCGGAGCCGATTACGCCAACGTGCAGCCGCACTCGGGTTCCCAAGCGAACGCCGCGGTCTATCTCGCGCTGATCAGCCCCGGCGACACGATCCTCGGCATGTCGCTCGCGCACGGCGGACATCTGACCCACGGCGCCAAGGTCAACTTCTCCGGCAAGATCTTCAACGCCGTGCAGTACGGTCTCGATGTCTCGACGGGCCTCATCGACTACGCCGAAGTCGAGCGCCTCGCGAAAGAACACAAACCGAAGATGCTGATCGGCGGATTCAGTGCGTACTCGCAAGTCGTCGACTGGGCGCGCATGGCCGAGATCGCCAAATCCGTCGGCGCGTATTTCGTCGTCGACATGGCTCACGTCGCAGGACTCGTCGCCGCCGGCGTCTATCCGAACCCGATTCCGCACGCCGACGTCGTCACCTCGACCACGCACAAGACTCTGCGCGGACCGCGCGGCGGCATCATCCTCGCGAAATCGAATCCGGACATCGAGAAGAAGCTGCAGTCGCTGGTCTTCCCCGGCACGCAAGGCGGTCCGTTGATGCACGTCATCGCGGCCAAGGCCGTCGCGTTCAAAGAAGCGCTCGAGCCCGGCTTCAAGACGTATCAGCAGCAAGTCGTCAAGAACGCGAAGGCGATGGCGAAGACATTCATCGAGCGCGGCTACAAGGTCGTTTCCGGCGGCACCGAGAACCATCTTTTCCTGGTCGACCTGATCGGCCGCGACGTCACCGGCAAGGACGCCGAAGCCGCGCTCGGCGAAGCGCACATCACGGCCAACAAGAACGCCGTGCCGAACGATCCGCGCTCGCCGTTCGTGACCTCGGGCCTTCGCCTCGGCACGCCGGCGGTGACCACGCGCGGCTACGGCGAGAAGGAATGCGTCGATCTCTCGAACTGGATCTGCGACGTGCTCGATGCGCCCGCCGACGCCGGCGTGATCGAGCGCACGCGCGCGAAAGTCACGGCGCAATGCAAGGCGTTTCCCGTGTATGGCTAAGGGATCGGGAATCGGCAATGAGGAATCGGGAATCGATTTAATCCCGATGCTTCTCGCATTGCCGATTACCGATTTCTCATTCACCGCCTACTGATGCATTGCCCTTTCTGCCAGCACGACGACACCCGCGTCATCGACTCGCGCGTCTCCGAAGACGGCGCGACGATCCGACGTCGTCGCGAGTGCCCTTCGTGTGGCGAGCGCTTCAACACGTTCGAGACGGCGGAAATCAAACTGCCGGCTGTGATCAAGAGCGACGATCGCCGCGAAACGTTCGACGAGCATAAGCTCCGTTCCGGCTTCGAGCGCGCGCTGCAGAAACGCCCCGTTTCGAGCGAGCAAGTCGACGCCTCCGTGCGCACCGTCGTCGAGGAATTGCGCCGCAGCGGCGAGCGCGAAGTGCCCTCGATGCGCATCGGCGAGCTGGTCATGCGCGAGCTCAAGAAGCTCGACCAGGTCGCCTATGTACGTTTCGCCTCGGTCTATCGGAGTTTCGAGGACGTGCAGGCGTTTCGCGAGGAGATCGAGCGCCTCGAACGCGACCTTCCGGCGATCGAAGGACTGCAGTTGCCGCTGCTCGAAGCCGAGCCCGTCAAGTCGCGCAAATAACTTGTCGCGTGGCCAGCGCCGGATGAGGGAAGTCGGAGTGCAGCGCTTCCACCCATTCCTTCACCCGCGCCTATGGCACGACCCCTCTCGCAAGCGGACGAGGTGACAACGACGCGTACAATGCGCCGATGAAATTCTCCGCGGTCGACGAAAGCATGATGGCTCGCGCGCTTAAGCTCGCCGAGCGCGGCCTGTGGACGACGAAACCGAACCCGAGAGTCGGCTGCGTCATCGCGCAGGGCGAGACGATCGTCGGCGAAGGCTGGCACGAGCGCGCTGGCGGACCGCATGCGGAAGTATTCGCGTTGCGTGCCGCGGGCGAGAAGGCGCGCGGCGCGACGGTGTACGTGACGCTGGAGCCGTGCGCTCATCACGGCCGCACACCGCCGTGCGCGGATGCGCTGATCGCCGCCGGCGTCGCGCGCGTTGTCGCTGCGACCGAAGATCCTTTTCCCAAGGTCGACGGCCACGGATTGAAGCGGCTGCGCAAAGCCGGCATCCAGGTCGCGACCGGGCTTCTGCGCGACAAGGCGCGCGAGCTCAACCAGGGATTCTTCTCGCGCATCGAGCGCGGCCGGCCGTGGGTTCGCGTCAAAGTGGCGTCGAGCGTCGACGGTCGCATCGCGCTCGCCAACGGCGAATCGAAATGGATCACCGGGCCTTCCGCGCGTGCCGACGTGCAGCGCTGGCGCGCGCAGAGCTCGGCGATCGTCACCGGCATCGGCACCGTGCTCGCCGACGATCCGCGCTTGACAGCGCGCCCGCGCGGCATCGCGGCGCGTCTGCGCAGATCGCGCTCGCCGGCGTCGGTGATCGAGCTGCGCCCACGTGGCGCGCGTGCCACGCCGAAAGCGCAGCCGCAGATATCCGATCTGGTGCCGCCGCTGCGCGTCGTGCTGGATTCGCGCCTGCGCACGCCGGACGGCGCGCACGTGCTCGATGGCTCCGTGCCGACGTTGATCGTGCACGCATCGGCGGCCAAGCCTATCGACAAGCGCTTCGACAAGGTCGAGCGCATTGCGGTCGCGGCGAAGGCGGGTCGTCTCGATCTCGCCGATGTGCTCGCCGCGCTGGCCGAGCGCGAAGTCAACGAAGTGCAGGTGGAGGCGGGCTCGCACCTGGTCGGGTCGTTCTTGCAAAGCGGTTTCGTCGATGAGCTCCTGATCTACATGGCGCCGGTGATCCTCGGCAACACCGCGCGGCCGATGGTCGCGATGCCCGGGCTCGCCTCGATCAAGGAAGGAACCGTCATGACCCTGGTTGAACAACGCGCCTTCGGCCCCGACTTTCGCTTGCGTTTCCTGCCCGGAGATCACGATGTTCACGGGGATCATTGAAGCCACCGGCCGCATCGCGCGCATCGAGCCGCGCGGCGGCGACGTGCGGCTCGTCGTCAAAGCCGGCTCGCTCGGCCTCGACGATGTCGCGATCGGCGACAGCATCTCGGTGTCGGGCGTGTGCCTCACCGCGATCGCGCTGGACGGCGACACATTCGCCGCCGATGTCTCGAACGAAACCTTGAGCGTGACCTCGCTCGGCGCGCTCGCCGTCGGCGCCGCGGTCAATCTCGAAAAAGCCATGCGCCTTTCCGATCGCCTCGGCGGACATCTCGTGTCGGGCCATGTCGACGGCGTCGGCCGCGTCGTCTCGGTCGAGCCCGACGCGCGCTCGCAACGCTGGACGTTCGAGCTTCCCGCCGAGCTCGCGCGCTACGTCGCCTCGAAAGGATCGATCGCGATCGATGGCGTCAGCCTCACCGTCAACGAAGTCGACGATCGCCGCTTCGGCGTCAACCTGATTCCGCATACGGTCGAGGTGACGACGTTCCGCGATCGCCGCGCCGGCGATTCCGTCAATATCGAAGTCGATCTCGTCGCGCGCTACGTGGAAAGGCTGTACGGCGAGCGCGAGGTCCGCGCATGAGCTTCGCAACGATTCCGCAAATCCTCGACGAGATCCGCGCCGGACGCATGGTCGTCATCGTCGACGACGAAGACCGCGAGAACGAAGGCGATCTCATCATGGCCGCCGAGAAAGTGCGGCCCGAGGACGTCAACTTCATGGTCCGCGAAGGTCGCGGCCTGGTCTGCCTGCCGCTGACGCAGGCGCATTGCCGCAGGCTCGGACTGAAGCCGATGGTCGATGCGAACACCTCGCCGTACCACACGAATTTCACGGTCTCGATCGAAGCCGCTGCCGGCGTCACGACCGGTATTTCGGCGCAGGATCGCGCGCACACGATCCGCGTCGCGTCGCGCCCCGATGCGACGCCTTCGGACGTCGTCCAGCCTGGTCACATCTTTCCGCTCGCCGCGCAGCCGGGCGGCGTGCTGGCGCGGGCAGGGCACACCGAAGCCGCATGCGATCTCGCCGCGCTGGCCGGCTTGACGCCCGCCGGCGTGCTGGTCGAGATACTGAGCGAAGACGGCAGCATGGCGCGCCGCCCCGAGCTCGAAACGTTCGCCGTGCGCCACGGCCTCAAGATCGGCAGCATCGCCGACCTGATCCGCTACCGGCTCGAAACCGAGAAGACCATCGAGCGCGTGCACGAGTCCGACGTCGATACCGAATTCGGCCCGTTCCGCCTCGTCGCATTCCGCGACCGTTTGCAGCGCGCGCTGCATTTCGCGCTGGTGAAGGGCCGCATCGACGACGGCGAGCCGGTGCTGGCGCGCGTGCACGTGCGCAACACCTTGTCCGATGTGCTGCATTTGAAGCGCGACGATCTTGGGCTCACGGTGACGGCTGCTTTACGCCGTATCGCCGACGAGGGCCGCGGCGTCGTTGTCGTCTTGTCCGGCGACGAGGACGCGGATCGCATGTTCGATCGCCTGACTCGCAAAGCGCCGGACGAGCACGCGCAGCCCGAATGGCGTCAGCTCGGGCTCGGCGCGCAGATCCTCGCCGATCTCGGCGCGTGCAAGCTGCGCGTCCTCGGCACGCCGCGGCGCCTGGTCGGCCTGCGCGGATTCGGCCTCGAGGTCGAAGGGCACGAAGAGCCGCCCTGCGACTGACTTGGGGGCGGTCCAAGCTCGCGGTCGGCTAAACTACGCCACCGCCGCCGTTGGCTGCCCATCCCAATCCCATGTCCGAGCTCACCGGCGATCTTCGCCCCGTCCGCGGCGCGCGTTACGCGATCGTCGCCAGCCGCTGGAACCCGCGCATCGTCGACGCGCTGGTCGCAGGCGCGCTCGGCGCGTTGCGCGGGCACGGTGTCGGCGACGATGCGATCGACGTCGTGCGCGTGCCCGGTGCCTGGGAGATTCCGCTCGCTGCCGCGCGCCTGGCTTCGCAAACGCGCCACGTCGCGATCGTCGCGCTTGGCTGCGTCGTGCGCGGCGACACCCGCCACTATGAGCACGTCGCCGACGGCTGCGCCAACGGCCTGATGCGGGTCGCGCTCGACTTCCGCATTCCCGTACTGAACGGCGTGCTCGCCGTCGAGCGCCACGCCGACGCCGAAGCGCGCGCCGGCGGCGCCCACGGCAACAAGGGTACGGACGTCGCGCTCGCCGCGCTGGAAATGGCCGATCTCATGGTTCAATGGACGCATGACTGACGATTCCCACCGCATCGCGCGCGGAGCGCACTCGTGAGCCGCCATCCCGCCGGCATCGACATGCTCGCGCGCTCGCGTGCGCGCCGCCGCGCCTTGCAGGCGATCTACGCCTGGCAAGTCAGCGGCAATCCGATCGCGCGCGTCATCGACGAGTTCCGCCACGAGCAGGACATGGAAATCGCCGATCTCGATTATTTCGAGGACATCGTGCGCGGCGTCGAAGGCCATTGCGCCGAGCTCGACGCGGCACTTGCGCCGCTGCTCGATCGCGAGATCGATCGCGTCGATCCGATCGAACGCGCCGCGCTGCGCATTGGCGCTTACGAGCTGCGCCATCGCATCGACGTGCCGTATCGCGTCGTCATCAACGAAGCGGTCGAAGTGGTCAAGCGGTTCGGCGCCGAATACGGCCATACGTACGTCAACGGCGTGCTCGACAAGCTCGCCGCCGAATGGCGCGCGGCCGAACGCCACGCCGCGGAATGATCGTGCGATGACGTCGACCGGCGCGAATCCTTCTGCGCGCGCACAGACCGCTGCGCTCGCGTTGGTGCTGATCGTCGGATTTGCGTTCGCGTGCGGCATCCTCGCCGGCATCGACGAGCTCGCCGGTCCGCAATACTGGCGCTGGCCGCCGCGCGATCTTGGCCTCGCGCGCACGCTCGCGTTCCTCGCGCCCGCGCTGATTCCGTTCTTCTTCGCCTGGCGCGACATCGAGCGAACCGATGCGCCGCGCAGTGTCGTGCGTCCGCTCATTCTGCTCGTCGTCACGTGCCTTGCGATGCAATCGCTCGCGTTGCTGTGTCATCCGGACGGCATCGAGCATCTGCGCGCTATCGTGATGTCGCCGCGCGCGACCAGCTACTTCACCGATGCGCAGAATATTTCCGGCGTCATGGCGTGGCTCCGCGGGTTCCACACCTACGAGCTCGGTCTTCATTCCGCGACGCATCCACCCGGGCCCGTGCTGTATTACTACGCGTGGCAGCAATTATTGCCGGCGCCGACGGCCGCGCTCGCGGGCGGAATTACGGTCGGCCTCGTCGCATCGCTCGGCGTGCCGGTGATGTACGCGTTCGCCGGCCTCTGGACGGACGAGCGCCGATCGCGGCTTCTCGCCTGCGCGATGTACGCGTTGCTGCCGGCGCTCGCGTTCTTCCTGCCCGATCTCGATCAGATCTACCCGATCTTCGCGATGCTGCTGGCGCTGTCGTGGGCAAAGGCGCTGCACGGATCGCGCGCGCACGCGCTGCTGTTCGCGGCGACGCTGTTCGTGTCTACTTTCTTCGCCTACAACCTGCTCGTCGTCGGCGCCTTCGTCGTGTTGTACGCCGCGTATTTTCTTCGGCGGGAGCACGCTTCTGCGGATGCGTGGCGCCGGCTGATCGTATCGTCGTTGATCGGCGCTGCGGGTCTCGTTATTCCGTATGTCGTGCTGTGGGTTGCCGCGTCGTACGATCCGTTGCGCAGCCTCGCGCATGCGATCGGCGAGCAGAACGAGCTCTCGGTGCGGCTCATGCGCCCGTGGTTTTCGTGCCTCTTCACCGCGCCGTATGATTTTTTCATCGGCGCGGGCATGGTGATGCTGCCGTTGCTGGTGTTGTCGGTGCGCAAGCTTTTCGTTTCGTTCGATATCGCGCGCCGCGATCTCGTCTTGTCGGCGATCGCGCTCGCGACGATCCTGATCGTCGATCTCTCCGGCCTGCTGCGCGCCGAAAACGCGCGCGTCTGGCTGTTCCTGCAGCCGTTCGCGATCGTTCCGGCCGCGCTCGAGCTCGAGCGTTTCGGTCCGCGCGGACGACTCGCCGTGTTCGCGATGCAGTGGTTCGTCGGCGCGGTGCTGTTCTGCCGCCTCGCGTTCGTGTATCCGTGAGCGCCATGGCGCACGATCCGGCTCATCGCGAAGGCGAGTTCGATTTGATCGCGATCCTGCGCGATCGCGTCGCGATCGCGCGCGCGGATGTCCGCTTGGGCATCGGCGACGATGCTGCGATCCTCGCTGCGCCCGCGGGACATCAACTCGTCATGACCACCGACACGCTCGTCGGCGGCGTGCATTTTCCGCACTCGACCCGGCCCGAAGACATCGGCTGGAAATCGCTGGCCGTGAATCTTTCCGATCTCGCCGCGATGGGCGCGACGCCCGCGTGGGTGCTTCTTTCGCTCACGTTGCCCGATGCGGACCGCGGCTTCGTCGAACGCTTCGCCGACGGATTCGCGGAACTTGCCTCGCAGCATCACGTGGCGCTGATCGGCGGCGACACGACGCGCGGCGCGCTGACGATCGGCGTGACCGCAATAGGTTTTGTACCGGACGATCAGGCGCTGCGCCGCGACGGAGCGCGTGTCGGCGATCTCGTCTTCGTCACCGGCACGCTCGGCGACGCGGCGGCGGGACTTCGCTGTCTCGACAAGCGCGCGGCAAACCATGCCGATCTCGCTGCCGCGCCCGACGCGGTGCGCGAATCCTTGATCGCGCGGCTCGACCGGCCGACGCCGCGCATCGCCGCCGGCATCGTATTGCGCGAATCGGCGTCGTCGTGCATCGACGTGTCCGATGGTTTGCTCGCCGATCTCGGTCACGTCGCGCAAAGGAGCGGTGTCGCGATCGAGATTTCTTCGGAGCTGTTGCCCGCATCGCCGGCGTTGCTGCAGACCTTCGATTCGTCGACGCGCCTCGTTCTGCAGGCAAGCGGCGGCGACGACTACGAGTTGGCTTTCACGCTGCCCCCGGACAAGGCGCCGGCCGCGCTCCGCGATCTCGCCAAGGTCGGTGGCGGCGCGACGCGCATCGGGCGCATCGTCGACGGCGCGGGCGTACGCCTGATCGACGAATCCGGTGCCGAGATCGTGCTGGCGCAGCGCGGATGGGAGCATTTCGCATGAGACTCGATGCCGCGCAGCGTCGCGCGATCCTTGCGCACCCCGCCGGTTGGATCGCGAGCGGATTCGGGTCCGGCTTCAGCCCGTTCGCGTCCGGCACGGTCGGTTCCGCGGTCGCATTGCTGCCGTGGCTCGCGCTCTGCGAGCTCTCGTTGCCGCTTTACGCGCTGGTGATCGTCGCCGCGTTCGCGATCGGCGTGTGGGCGTCGCAGGTCGTGATCGGCAAACTCGGGATTGAAGATCCCGGCGTCGTCGTCTGGGACGAGTTCGTCGGACAGTGGATCACGTTGACGCCGCTCGTGATCTGGCCGCGCGGATGGATCTGGGTCGCGGTCGGCTTCGTTGTGTTCCGCGTGTTCGACGTGTGGAAACCGTGGCCGGCGTCGTGGGCCGATCGCAACGTCAAGGGCGGGCTCGGCGCGATGCTCGACGATGTGCTCGCCGGTGTCTATGGCGCGATCGCGCTCGGCATCGCCGGCGCGATCGCGCGCTGAGTTCGAGACGTTGTCCTATCCGCCCGCGCCGTTGTTGATCGGCGCGCAGAGGCCGGCATCGTCCGAGCAAGCGAATGCCCCACGCATCGGAAACGTTCCGCCGTAGTTTGCGAGCATCCCGGGCTGCGCCTGCGCGTTGATGATGTTGTAGGCCATGAAGCCCGTCACCGGCAGGCCTAGCAGCGTCACGGCGCTGCCGTTTGCGAGCGTTCCGCCGGGGAGCAAGTGGCCGCCATCGGCCGAATAGACGTCCACGCTCACCCATCCCGACGTGCCCATCGTCCCGGTGCCGTCCGCGCCGTAGGCGTTGAAGTTCGACGTCAGCTTCGAACCGAACACACCGGACGGCGTTCCGTCTGCCGTGCCGCTCGGAAGGAAGCTCAGCGTGTTCACCTCGTAGCCGAACTCACGCGTCATGTCCCCGGGGCAGATGAAGCCGCAGCCGCCGAGCGGATAAGTCGCGTCGACGCCCTCCTCGCGGTCATAGACAAGACCCGCCCACGTCACGAACGAGACGCCGGGGCTGTGGAACGATTCGGCGAACGGCAATCTCGGCGCGGACGCGTAGATAGTATCGTCGACATAGAAGCGCTTGGTCGGAAGCGTCACGATCCAGTCGGTGTTCGCGCCGAGCGAGCCGTCGGTCAGGAACTCGTTGCGGAGCGCGGCCGACATGAAGACGGCGCTGACCGCGTCGATGCCTTGCGCGTAGTGCAGAGTTATCGGCTGGCCATTGTCGTCGACGACGCTCGCGGTTACGCCGGGCGTGCCGTCGGACGAATTCGCGCGATCGAGCGTCGGCGCGACACCGTTCGGAATGTCGAACAGCGAAGTCGTCGTGAAGTCCGCGAGCGCATCGGCGTCATAGGCGAACAGCGTGCCCTGGCCGACGTTGACGATAGACGCCGATCCGAAGATTCCGCCGGTCGGCGCGACGAGGTCCGCGCCGAGATTGGATTCGCTCAATGTCGCGCAGCCGGGCGGCGTGCCCTGTCCGGGATTGCCGTTCTGCACGTGCTCGATCGCATCATCGGTCGCGGTGCCCGGAACGATGTCGCCGCCGGCGATGATGTCGATCGAACCTTCGCGCGTGCGCGTGATGTCCTGCGGACCGCTGTCGGCGGGAAGGCTCGAGCCGCCGTCGTAGTTGAAGCTCGTGAACGCGACGCCTTCGCTGCCGATTGCGGGGAACGTGCAGCTGCGATCGCTGGTATGCAGGATCGCGCCGCCGTCATCCGCGGTCTGGCTGATCGCCGCGGTCCACACGTCGTGCGGCGATAGGAACACGACGAACGCGAGCACTTCGCGGCCGTTGTAGCCTTCGAGGAAACGCACTTCGACGGCTTTGCCGATGCCCGATGCATTGGTCACCGAGATCAGCGTGTCCTGGCTCTTGTTGACCGTGTAGTAAGGATAGACGAGCGCCTGCCCGATGCCGTTGTGGCTCAGCGTGACGGCGTTGCCGGCGAGCGGCAGCGCGAGGCCGAGGGATGCGATGTGACGAAGAGAGCGCTTCATGTCATTGCCCTCCGCCGGTGATGACCGACGCGCATTCGCCGGCGGGACCGTTGCACGACATCGTCGATCGGTGCCGATACGTGCCGCTGTAGTTGGCGAGCATTCCGGGTTGGGCCTGCGCGTTGATGACGTTGTAGGCCATGAAGCCGACGACAGGCAGTCCCTTCAGCGTCACCGCGCTGCCCGATGCGTCCGCGCCGCCGGAAAGCGAGTGTCCACCGTCGCCGATCGCAAGATCGACGATCGCCGCTCCGTCGGTTCCGTTCGGCGGGATGAGAAGGCTGGTCAGCGCCGATCCCAGCGGACCTGCGGTCACGGGCACGATCTGGTTTTCGAACGTGGCGACGTTGACTTCGTAGGCGAACGCGGGCGTGATGTCGACCGGCGGACAAAGCGTGCACGGCCCTAACGTCACGACGCCTTCTTCGCGATCGTAGATGGTCGCTTCCACCAGTACATTGGATACGCCGTCCGTGAACGATTCCGCGAACGGCTGCAGCGGTCCGTCTCCATACGCGCCGTCGACGTAGAAATGCTTGGTCGGGAACGTGACGACCCAGTCGGTGCTGGCGCCGAGCGAAGGATCGACGACGTATTCGTTGTAGATCGAGTCGGCCATCAGCGCGGCGCTAACCGCATCGACGCCGATCGCGTACGAGAGCGACAACGGACGTCCGTCCTGGTTGAAGATATTCGCGATCGCGCCGCCGGGCGCGGCGTCGCTCGAATTCGCATCGGCGAGAGTCGGTCCGTCGGCGTGCGATTCCGAGAACAGCGCAGTGTCGGTGAATCCCTGCAGCGCTTCGGCGTTGTAGCCGAAGAACGTGCCGAGGCCGACGTTGACGATCGTCGCGTTGCCGAAGAGACCGCCGGTCGGCGCGACGATGTCGCTGAAGAAGCTCGTTGCGGAAAGATCCGCGCAACCGGGTGGAACGCCTCCGCCGGCGTTGCCGTTCTGCACGTGCGTGATCGCGACGTCGGTCGTGCTGTCCGCGACGATGTCGCCGCCCGCGATGATCTCGATGAAACCTTCGCGCGTGCGCGTGATCGTTTGCGGTCCGCTGTCCGCCGGAAGCGTGCCGCTGCCGTCGTAGCCTGTCGACAGGAAGGAAGCGCCGGTCGTGAGAATCCTCGGGAACGTGCAGCTCGCGTCGCTGGTCTTGAGGATCGCGCCGCCGTCGTCGGAGGCTTGCGTGACGGCCGCCGTCCATACGTCGAACTTGGACAGAAACAGCGTGAACGCGAGCGTGTCGCGGCCGTTGTAACCTTCGAGGAATCGCACTTCGGCGACCTTGCCGACTGCCGACGTGTTGACGACGGAGATCAGCGTGTCCTGGCTGTTGTTGACGGTGTAGTACGGATAAATCAGCGCCTGACCGGTGCCTTTCGGATTCAGGCTGACGGCGAGCGCCGCATTCGCCGTCGACACAAGCAAGAGCGCAAGCGCGCTCCGGATCGTTCTCGTTCGCATGGCGTCACTCCCTGGGTTCGTCGAAGTCTTCGCTTCGATTCGATCGCAACACCGACCACCCCGGCGGAAGGTTACTCCACCCGAAAAACGAGAGCCACCGTAGATCCGGCGGCTTTACATTTCTGCAGTTTGGGCCGGCAAGAGCTTGCCGGGATTCATGATTCCGTCCGGGTCGAACGCGTCCTTGACGCGCCGCATGAGGGCCAGCGCGCCCGCGTCGAGCGCGCGCGGCATGAAATCGCGCTTGGCGAGTCCGATGCCGTGCTCGCCCGAAAGCGTGCCTTCGAGCCGGATCACGACATCGAAGATCTCGCCGAGGCATTCGTGCGCACGCGCGAGCTCCGCATCGTCGCGCGGCAAGAGATTCACGTGCACGTTGCCGTTGCCCGCGTGGCCGAAGCAGACGATGGGCACGGAGTAGCGCGCCGACAACTCGCGCGTCGCCGCGACGAGCTCAGGCACGCGGCTCACGGGCACGACCACGTCTTCGTTGATCTTCTTCGGCGACAGCGTGCGCAACGCCGGCGACAGCGCCTTGCGCGCCGCCCAGAGCTGCGCGACGTCGTCCGCGTTGGCCGCGACCGAAAGATCGATGAGTCCCGAACCGCGCGCGGCGCGCGAGATCGCATCGACGGCCGACGACAGCGTCGCTTCGTTGCCGTCGGCTTCGACGATCAGCATCGCACCCGCTTCGGGAATCGCATCGCCGCCTTGCGCGCGCGCAAGGCGCAGCGATTCGCCGTCGAGGAATTCGAGCGCGCACGGCGTCGAAGGCTGCGCCATGATCCGTGCGACCGCGGCGGCTGCGGACTCGACGTCGGTGTACGTCGCGCGCAATGTGCGCTTGGCCGAGGCCAGCGGCGTCAGTTTCAGCGTCGCTTCGGTGATGATCGCGAGCGTGCCTTCCGATCCGATCAAAAGACGCGTCAGGTCGTAGCCGGTCGCGCCTTTCGTCGTCGGCGTGCCGGCGCGCAATTCCTCGCCGCTGCCCGCGACGGCGCGTACGGCGAGCACGTTGTCGCGCGTCGCGCCGTACTTCACTGCGCGCGGACCGCCGGCGTTGCAGGCGAGGTTGCCGCCGATCGTGCAATACGGCGCCGAGGTCGGATCGGGCGGCCAGAACAAGGCGTGCGACTCGAGCGCGCGCTGCAAGTCCGCGTTGAGCACGCCGGGCTCGACAACGGCGATGCGGTTGGCGGGGTCGATGCGCACGATGCGGTTCATGCGTTCGAACGAGACGACGATGCCGCCCGCGATCGGCACGCTGGCGCCGGTCGTGTTGGTGCCGCGTCCGCGCGCGACGATCGGAACGCGATGCGCGCGACAGGCGCGCACCAGCGCGACGATCTGCTCGTGCGTCTTGGCGAACACGACCGCATCCGGCGTCGCCTCGCGGCGCGAGTTGTCGTAGCCGTAGACGATGCGCACCGCCTGATCGGTCGCGACGCCGTCCTCGCCGAACGAGGCTCGCAGCGTGTCGATCAGTGCGCCGGGAAGATCCATGCCGCGTTCGCTCAATCGGAATAGTCGAAGACTTTGACGACCTTCTCGACGCCGTCGACGTTGCGCGCGATCTCGGTCACGGCGTCGTCTTCCTCGTGCGTGACCTTGCCCATGAGGTACACGACGCGATGCGCCGTCGTCACGTTGACTCTCGTCGGATCGAAACCCGGAAGGCTGGTCAGATCGAGAAATCCAGTCTTGACGCGCGCCGTGATCGCGTTGTTCGCGCGGCGCGACCAGAATCCTTCGGGCTCGCCGACTTGAAGCTCGTTGACGATGCGCCGCGTGCCTTCGTAGCCGCTGACCAGATGCTCGGCGCGCGTCTTCAATTCTTGCGTGCGCACTTCGCCGACGAGCAGGATCACGCCGTCGTAGACGACGATGACGACGTCGTTCTTGAGCGCGAGCTCCTTGTCCTTGTTGAGGTTGTCGTACGCGGCGAGATAGATGCGCTTGTCGTCGACGTACGTGCCGACGCCGCGGCGATCGTGCGCGGCGCTGCCGCCGACGGCGGCGCCTCCGAAGAGGGCGGCGATGCAGCCGCCAAGCAGCGGCGTCGTGAGGGCAATGCAGGAGGCGAGTAACAGTCGGGAAATGCGCATGGACATCTCTCAGCAGGCTTCGAATGCGTTGCGGCGCCAGTCCATCGACGGTGCGCCTTCTGCGCCGCCGATCGCGAGCACGTCGAAACGGCAGGCGGCACCGGCGAGGCGCGGGTGATCGATCAGGAAGACTTCGGCCGCGCGCACGAGTTTCGCGCGCTTGGCGGCGTCGACCGAATCGATGCCGCCGCCGAAGCCAGCGCCGCGGCGGTAGCGCACTTCGACGAATACGATGATGTCGCGATCGCGCATGACCAGATCGATCTCGCCGTAGCGGCACGAATAGTTTCGCGCGACGAGCGTGAGGCCGGCGCGTGTGAGGTGATCGAGCGCGACGTCTTCGTAGCGGGCGCCGGCGCTGCGCGTTTGGGCGTTGGTTGTCACGGGCGTTCCGCCCGGGAAACAGCGGACATCGCGTCCGCGCTTCTCATTGCGTGTCGGGCATCGCGCTGAGCGCGCCTTCGACCGGCTGCGCGACGCCGCCGTTGAAGCGCGCCCATGCGATCGAGCGGTGCACGCGCCCGAAGTTGTCGGCAGTGAGCTGGCCGGTGGCGCCTTCGAGGTACGCATCGGGATGCGCGAGCAGCCAGTCCATGTACGGTAGCAGCCCGTACGCATCCATGCCGAACGCGAAGAGCCGCGCGCCGACGCCGTTCGCGCTCGCGACCTGGCGCGAGATGCGCGCACGATCGGGACGCCCGGGCACCGGACCGAAGAGCCACGGCGCGTCGCAGAACTCGACGCCGTCGAGATCGCGATCGAGACCGGGATTGGGATCGCCGGAATAGACGTGCGAGGTGCCGAACACCGGCGCCGAAATGCTGGCGATCTTGAGCTGCGGCAGTAGCAGGCGCGCCTGTTGCGGGCGCATGCTGATGAAGACGCCGACATCGGCGCCTTCGCCGAGGCTGGCGGTCGCCTGGACGATCGGTGTCTTGAAGTTGACGTCGTTTTCGCGAAGGCGCGCTTCGCCGACGATCTTGCCGCCGCTCGCTTCGAATTGCGCGCGGAACGCGAGCGACGCGCGTTCGGCCCAGTCGGTGTCGGCGGCGATCACCGCGGCGCGCGTGATGCCGCGCTCGTGCATGTGCTCGGCGACCTGCGCGCCTTCGCTGTCGGGCAGGAGACCGAATTCCGCGCTGCCGGCCGGCGGCACTTCGCCGGTGTCCGGATGATTCAACGCGAGCACGCGTGCCGTCAGTGGCTGATGGAACAACTCGCCGACAGCTTCGCGTTGCAGCGGACCGACGACATGATCGGCGCCGTCGGCGACGGCCTGCTTGTAGGCGGCGATCGCGTCGGCCGGCGTCTTGCCGGCATCGTAGATGCGCACGTCCGCGTGTTTGGCGTTTTCGCCGCTGAAATACGCGGTGAGGAAGCCGTCGCGGATCGATTGCGACACCGCGGAGAGCTGCGCGCCGAGGGGCAGCAAGAGTGCGATGTGCTGCGGCGCCTGGAAACCTTCGGCCTGCATCGCGCCGCCGTTGTCGGGCTGCATCGTGCCGACCGGCCGGCTCGGTCGCGGCATATTGCGCGCCATCGCAAGGCCTTTCGCGCGGAGCGCCTGCTCGATCCACGGACGCAGCGGATCATCCGGCGCGAGCGATTCGGCGCGCGATTTCAAATCGTCGCCTTCGAGCGCGGCAAGCGTCTCGATGATCTCCTTGCGATTCTGATCGCGATCCGCGCCCACAAGGCTGCGATCGAGCACGGCGCGCGTGCGCGCCGCGGCGTAGCGATCGCCTGCGGCCACTTGCGCGCGTGCGCGCAATTCGAGCGCGCGGATGCGCAGCGCCGGCGGCAATTCCGTTTCCGGCACCGTCAGCAAAGCCTGCGCCTGTGCGGCATCGCCGTGCGCGAGCGCGATCTCGGCATCGAGGAGATCGAGCCGAACTTGCTCGTCGCCGTGCAGTCGGCGTCGTTTCAAATCGCCGAGCGTACGCGCGGCGCCTTCGAGATCGCCGGCGTCGTGCAGCGCTTCGGCGGCACGCAGGCGGTAATGCGCTGAGGCGCCGCCGTCGGTCGATTCGGCGAGCGCAAGAAACGCGGACGCAGCCTGATCGAGATCGCCTTGCTTGTAGAGCTGCTCGGCGCGCGCGCCTTCGGCGGTCGAGACCTCAGGTTCGCTCTCCGGCATCGTCGCGCAGGCGGCGAGCGTCAACGCAAGAATCAACGCCGCCGCGGGGCGCAGCCGGGGTCCGGAGGAGAGGCGGCGAGCCGACATGAGAAGGAGTCCGTTCATGCCTCGCATCATAGCGGATCGCGGCTTCGCCTCGGCCGGCGCGGCGGCCATCCGCTATGCTCGTCGCGCCTCATGGAGAGCACAATGAACGCGAGCGCGGGCCGGCTTTGGGTCGTCGCAACGCCGATCGGCAATCTCGACGATCTTTCGCCGCGCGCCGCTGCGGTGCTGCGCTCGGTAGCTCTCGTCGCCGCCGAGGACACGCGCCACAGCGCGCCGTTGCTCGCGCGCGCCGGCAGCACGGCGCGCGTGCTCGCGCTGCACGAGCACAACGAGCGCGAGCAGGCGATGCGCATCGTCGAGATGATCCAGGCCGGCAGCGACGTCGCGCTGATCTCGGACGCCGGCACGCCGCTGATCAGCGATCCCGGTTTTCGCCTCGTGCGCGCGGTGCGCGAAGCGGGCGCGACCGTGTCGCCGGTGCCGGGGCCGTGCGCGGCGATCGCGGCTTTGTCGGTCGCGGGTCTGCCGAGCGATCGTTTCGTGTTCGAAGGATTTCTTCCGGCGAAGTCGTCGGCGCGGCGTGAACGCATGAGCGAGCTCGTCGCGGAAACGCGCACGCTGATCTTCTACGAATCGAGCCATCGCATCGCCGAATCGATCGCCGACGCGGTAGCGGTATTCGGCGGCGATCGCAACGGCGTGCTCGCGCGCGAGCTGACCAAGATATTCGAGACTGTCATCGGTGCGCCGCTCGCCGAGATCCAGGCGCGGCTCGCTGCCGATGCGAATCAGGAGCGCGGCGAGTTCGTCGTGCTGATCGCAGGCGCCGAAGCGGACGATGCGGACGCGCAGCTCGCCGAAGGACGGCGCGTGTTCGCGCTCTTGCGCGAGGAATTGCCGCCGGCCAAGGCGGCGAAGCTCGCGGCCGCGATCACCGGCGCACCGCGCAAGGCGCTGTATCATTCGGATGGATCGAATTGACCGATCGGATTCGCGTTCGTTCCTCCACTCGACGAAGAGGCGCGCGATGAATGAGTTGCTGCGTGATGCCGCCGAACGTGCGTCGGCGTATCTGGATGGGCTCGATGCGCGCGCGGTCGCGCCCGATGCGCAAGCGGTCGCGGCGTTGGCTGCGCTCGATGTGCCGTTGCCTTCGCACGGTTGCGAAGATGCGCAAGTGCTCGCCGAGCTCGACCGTTTCGGATCGCCCGCTACGATGGCGATGGCGGGACGGCGCTTCTTCGGCTTCGTCATCGGCGGATCGCTGCCGGCGACGCTCGCGGCGAATTGGCTCGCCACCGCGTGGGATCAGAATTCGGCGCTGTCGAACGTCACTCCGTCGACCGCGCGCTTCGAGCAGGTCGCGCTACGTTGGCTGATCGAGCTCTTCGGCTTGCCGAGCGAAACCGGAGGCGCGTTCGTCACCGGCGCGACCGTCGCGAATTTTGTCGCACTCGCGGCCGCGCGTCATGCGGTGCTTGCGCGTGCAGGATGGTCGGTCGAAGCGGACGGGCTTTTCGGTGCGCCGCCGATCACCGTCGTCGTCGGCGAGGAAGCGCATGCGAGTCTGATCAAGGCGCTCGGCCTGCTCGGTCTCGGCCGCAATCGCGTAGTGAAGGTGCCGGTTGACGATCAAGGCCGCATGCGCGCCGATGCGCTACCGGATTTCGAGCTGCCTGCGATCGTTTGCACGCAGGCCGGCAACGTCAACACCGGAGCGATCGATCCGATCGGCGAGATCTGCGCGCGTGTGCGCGGCCGCGGCGCGTGGGTTCATGTCGACGGTGCATTCGGACTTTGGGCGGCGGCATCGAAGCAGTTTGCAAAGTCGATGCAGGGCGTTGCCGATGCGGACTCGTGGGCGACCGATGCGCACAAGTGGTTGAACGTGCCTTACGACAGTGGGCTCGCTTTCTCGCGCGACGCCGAAGCGATGCGCGCTGCGATGGCGATCACGGCCGACTATCTGCCGACGTTGTCGGACGTGCGCAATCCATCGGATTACACGCCCGAGCTTTCGCGCAAAGCACGCGGCGTCGAAGTGTGGGCCGCGTTGCGCAATCTCGGACGCAGCGGCGTCACCGAGCTCGTCGAACGCAATTGCCGTCAGGCGCGACGTTTCGCCGAAGGCCTGCGCGCCGGCGGCTATCGCGTGTTGAACGACATCGCGCTCAATCAAGTGCTGGTCGATTTCGGCGGCGAGGCGACGACGCGCCGCGTGATTGCAGCCTTGCAGGCCGAAGGCACGTGCTGGTGCGGCGGCACGGTATGGCAGGGCACGGCGGCGATGCGGATCAGCGTTTCGTCGTGGGCCACGACGGACGCCGATGTGGAAAAGAGCCTCGATGCGATGCTGCGCGTCGCGGCGTCATGTGGCGCGGCACGCTACGAAGACGCGCGATAGAATGGGGGCGGAGTCGGCCAGGCAGCCGCGTCGCACTTGCTGCGCCGAGGAAAGTCCGGGCTCCATAGGGCAAGGTGCCAGGTAACGCCTGGGCGGCGTAAGCCGACGGAAAGTGCAACAGAAAGCAAACCGCCGAACGGCATCTCGCGATGTGCGTGGCAAGGGTGAAACGGTGCGGTAAGAGCGCACCGCGCGCGGGGCCAACGCCGCGTGGCACGGCAAACCCCACCTGGAGCAAGACCGAATAGGGGAGCCATGACGCGGCCCGCGTCACTCCCGGGTAGGTTGCTCGAGCCTTGCGGCGACGCAAGGCCTAGAGGAATGGCTGCTCAACGACAGAACCCGGCTTATCGGCTGGCTCCTTCGAATCGGCGGGACACGGCGCAATGGCGTCGTGTCCCGCTTTCGTTTCTGGTGCGCTTGACAATACTTATTAATTACTTATATTGCTGGAGTGAATTCAATCCTTTGGCGACCTAGAGCGTTGCGTCAACTACGCAAGATCGAGGCGGCTGCCAATGCAAAGATTCGCAACGCTGTCACCGACGAGCTCTCCGACTTGTCGCTGGCGCGCAACGTCAAGGCGCTCGTGCATCACGAGTGCGACTACAGACTTCGCGTTGGCAACTATCGCGTGTTCTTCAACTTCGACGGTGCAGTCCATATCGTCATGATCGAAGAAGTGAGGAAGCGAGATGAACGCACGTACTGAATTCCAGATCATCGTCGGCGCGGACGGAAAGCCTGCGTTCGTCGTGATTCCGTATGCGCAGTTCCGCAAATTGCGCCCGAACTTCGCGCGCGGCGCGGTGCCGAACGAAGTCGTCAACATCGCCTACGAACGCGGCGTTTCGGCGATGGCGGCATGGCGCGAGCATCTGGGTTTCACGCAAGCCGAAGTCGCATCGCGCATGCGCGTTTCGCAGGCCGCGTACGCGCAGATGGAACGAGCCAAGCGACCGCGCAAGGCGACGCTCGATAAAGTGGCGAAAGCGATGGATCTCGATGCGGAACTGCTGCGCTGGTGACGCATGCAGATATTGAGTATCTAGTTATTTTTATAATACTTATAAAGAGATAATTTTATCCGCAAGTCGCCGCCGCGGCGGCGATACGTTTCGAGGGTCCAGTCGATTGGGCCACCTCGGCACCTCTTAAAGCTCCACAGGTACCCCCGGCGCCCCCGGCCGACCCGCGCGTCCGGCCCGACCTCCACCGCCGATCGAACCCTCCCGAACAGGGTGGAAACCGGCACCCAAAAACCCACCCGCCGACTCCGTATCACGCTGTTTTCACGCCCGAATTTTTCCTTGACAGGCCTGTAGTTGCGCCCTAAGGTGGGCGTCGGTGGGTTTTTGTGGTTTTTAGTGGTTTCTATGTTCCAAGGCGAGACAGCCATCACTCTGGACGACAAAGGACGGATCGCCATTCCGGCGGCCCATCGGGAGCTTGTTGCCCAAGCGAGCGGGAATCGTCTGGTCGTGACTTACAACCCGTTCGAGCACGGGTGCCTGTGGATTTTCCCGGACAAGGAATGGGAGCGCGTGCGCGACGAAGTGAATGCGCTGCCGAGCGTCAAAGCCGTGCATCGCAACCTGCAGATGAAACTCGTCGGCGCCGCGGCGCACGTCGAGCCGGACGGCAACGGCCGGATCCTTTTGCCGGCGAGTCAGCGCGCGGCGGCGGGCATCGAGAAGCGCGCGGTTCTGCTCGGCATGGGCAACAAGTTCGAGCTCTGGGGCGAACAGGCGCACCTCGCGAAGATCCGCGAAACGATCGGCGAGGATCAGATCACGGAGGACATGCTCGAGCTGAAGCTGTGACGGCACGCGGAACGTCGGGTTCGCATGTGCCGGTGATGCTGGCGGAGACGGTGGAAGGTCTGCGGGTGCGCAAGGAAGGGATCTATCTCGACGGCACGTTCGGACGCGGCGGTCATGCGCGCGAAGTGCTGAAGAGCCTGGGGCCCGAAGGAAGGCTTCTGTTGATGGATCGCGATCCGGAGGCGATCGCGAGTGCGCAAAGGGAGTTCGGCGCCGATTCGCGCGTGCGCATGCGCCACGCGACGTTCGCCGGGCTCGGTGATTGGGAGGAGACGGCCAGCGGCCTGGATGGCGTGCTGTTCGATCTCGGCGTGTCGTCGCCGCAACTGGATGAACCCGATCGCGGGTTCAGTTTCCAGGCGGACGGCCCGCTGGACATGCGTATGGACCCGACAAGGGGCCCCAGCGCGGCGCACTGGCTCGCCGAAGCCGGTGAAGCGGAGATTGCCGACGTGCTGTGGCATTTGGGCGAGGAGAGGATGAGCCGACGCATTGCGCGGGCGATCGTCGCGGCAAGAACGGACAAGGCGCTTCGCACGACGCGAGAGCTCGCCGACCTCGTCGTCCGCACGATCGGCTACCGCGAGCGCCACAAGCACCCCGCGACGCGCACGTTCCAGGCGCTGCGCATGCACGTCAACGACGAGCTCGGCGAGCTCACGGCCGGTCTCGAAGCCGCGCGCGATCGCCTGAAGCCAGGCGGACGCCTCGCGGTGATCAGCTTCCATTCGCTCGAAGACCGCATCGTCAAGCAGTTCATCCGCGGCGAGGCGCCGGCGCGCGTTCCGCGCGGATTGCCGGTGCCCGTGCAGGCGCCGTCCGCGCTCGTCGCGATCGGCAAGGCGCAGTTCGCCGGCGAAGCGGAAGTCGACGCGAATCCGCGCGCGCGCAGCGCCGTGCTCCGCATCGCGGAGAAGCGGCTATGAGCAAGCGCGTTGCCGCCGTCATGACCTTGCTCCTCGCCGCTGTCGTCGGCAGCGCGATCGGCGTCGTCTACGCGATCCAGCAAAGCCGCGTTCTCTTCGTCGAGCTGACCAAGCTCGGCAACGAGCGCGACGATCTCAATTTCGAATTCGGCCGCCTGCAGCTCGAGCAGGCCACGTGGGCCGAGAACAACCGCATCGAGCAGATCGCGCGCGGGCGCCTGGGCATGGTGTCGCCGAATCCCGCCGAAACCGTCGTGATCCGCCGATGAAGCGCGTCAAGCCCGCCAACACGCGCGCTCGGCTCTACGGAGTCGTGATGGTGCTCGCGTTGACGTCGAGCGCGCTGGTGGTTCGCGCGGTCGATCTGCAGGTGGTGCGCAAGGATTTCTATCAGGAGCAAGGCGACCAGCGTTATCTGCGCGACATTCCGATCGCGGTTTCGCGCGGCACGATCTTCGATCGCAACGGCGAGCCGCTCGCGGTGTCGACGCCGGTCGATTCGATCTGGGCCAATCCGGTCGATGTCCTCGGCAATGCCGATCGCCTGCCCGAGCTTGCCAAGGCGCTCGATCTCGACGAGGACGATCTCAAGCAAAAGCTGGTGCAGCGCTCTGACAAGGAGTTCGTCTATCTCAAGCGTCATCTCAATCCGGACGACGCGAAAGCGATCCTGAAACTCGAGATTCCGGGCGTCGCCAGCGAGCGCGAGTTCCGCCGTTACTACCCGAACGGCGAAGTCATGGCGCACGTGCTCGGCTTCACCAACATCGACGATCGCGGCCAGGAAGGCCTCGAGCTCGCGTTCGACGACTGGCTCGCCGGCAAGCCCGGCATGAAGCGCGTGATCCGCGATCTGCACGGGCAGGTCGTCGAGAACGTCGAGCTTCTGCGCGAGGCGCAGCCGGGCCGCGATCTGACGCTCTCGATCGACCGGCGCATCCAGTATCTGGCGTATCGCGAGCTGCTCGCCGGCTTGCAGGAGCATCACGCGACGTCGGGTTCGATGGTCGTGCTCGACGCGACCAACGGCGAAGTGCTGGCGATGGTCAACGCGCCGTCGTTCAACCCGAATTCGCGCGTCAACATCGATCCGCAGAGCCGGCGCAACCGCGCGGTCACTGACGTCGTCGAGCCCGGCTCGACGATCAAGGCGTTCACGATCTCGGCCGCGCTGGAAAGCGGCAAATGGAAGCCGCACACGCCGGTCGACACGACGCCGGGCACGTTCACGCTCGCCGACGGTCGCGTGATCCGCGACGTGCACAACAAGGGCATGCTCGACGTGACCGGTGTCATCACGCATTCGAGCAACGTCGGCGCCGCGAAGATCGGCCTCACGCTGACGCGTGATCACATGTACGACGTCGATCACCGCTACGGCTTCGGCGAAGTCACGGGTTCGGGATTTCCGGGCGAATCGCCGGGGTTGCTGCCGATCGCGAAGAGCTGGGGGCCGGTCGAGCAGGCGACGATCTCGTACGGCTACGGCCTCAACGTGACGCCGCTGCAGCTCGTGAATGCATACACGGCGATCGCGAACAACGGGCGCCTGCGCGCGCCGACGTTCGTCAAGGGCGCGCAGAACCCCGATACGGCCGTCATCGATCCCGAGATCGCTGCGAACATCCGCAAGATGCTCGAGACGGTCGTGACGCCCGAAGGCTCGGGCCTCAAGGCCGCGATCACGAACTACCGCGTCGCCGGCAAGACCGGCACGTCGCGCGCGGCATCGGGCGGCGGCTACGACAATCGCCACATTTCGCTGTTCGTCGGCATGGTGCCGGCGTCGAATCCGCGGCTCGTCGGCGTCGTCGTGATCCACGACCCGCAGGGCGCGTACTACGGCGGCCTCGTCTCGGCGCCCGTCTTCAGCAAGGTCATGGACGGCGCGCTGCGCCTCCTCGATGTGCCGCCCGACAACGTCAAGAATTGGTACACCGGATCGCCCCAAAACACGCACACCATCGACGTCAAGCCGACACCGTCCGACGACGGCGCGGACATGTCGAACTACGCAGAAGGTGTGCCGTAATGACGACCGAACGCGCGATGCGCCTCGCCGATCTTCTCGCCGACCACGCCGATGCCGGCGCGGCCGGCGGCATCGTCGTGCACGGTCTCGCGCTCGATTCGCGCGAAGTGCGCGCCGGCGATGCATTCGTCGCGCTCAAAGGTTCGCGCGAACATGGAATCACGTTTGCCCCGACGGCGTTGGCGCGTGGCGCTGCGGCGATTCTGGCCGAGAGGCCCGAAGTAGTCGTAGCGTCCGCGCCCGCCTTTTTACATTCGGCCGAAGGGCGGATGGGGGAAATCGGAGCGGATGCTCCTTTGATCTGGATCGATCGCCTCCGCGAAAAAGTCGGACCGATCGCCGCGCGCTTCTTCGCCGATCCCTCGCACTCGCTCGCGATCGTCGGCGTCACCGGCACCAACGGCAAGACCTCGACCGTGCATCTTCTCGCGCAGGCGTTGAGCCACGCAGGCCACAAGGTCGCGACGATCGGCACGCTCGGCGCCGGACTCTTCGGCGCCGTCGCCGAAGGCGTACGCACGACGCCGGATGCGATCGCCGTGCAGGGCCTGCTCGCCGCGTTCCGCGACGAAGACGCGACGCACGTCGCGATGGAAGTCTCTTCGCATGCGCTCGATCAAGGCCGCGTCAACGGCGTCGCGTTCGACATCGCGGTATTCACCAACCTGACGCGCGATCATCTCGACTATCACGGCACGATGGGCGACTACGGCGCCGCGAAAGAGCGCCTGTTTTCCTGGCCCGGACTCACCGCTGCTGTCATCAACGCGGATGACGCGTTCGGCCGTGCGCTCGCAGCGCGCGTGCCTGAAGACGTTGCTCTCATCCGCTACGGCATCGATCGCGACGACGCCGATGTCGTCGCGCGCGATATCGCGACGAGCACGTCTGGCCTGCGTTTTCATCTGGCGACGCCGTGGGGCGAAGGCATCGTCGAATCGCGCCTGCTCGGCCGATTCAACGTATCGAACCTGCTCGCCGTCGCATCGTGCCTCGGACGCCTCGATTTCCCGTTCGAGGCGATCCGCGATGCGATGTCGAATCTCGATCCGGTCGCCGGACGCATGAACCGACTCGGCGGCGAAGGCGCGCTGCCGCTGATCGTCGTCGACTACGCTCACACGCCCGACGCGCTCGAGCAGGCGCTGACGAGCCTGCGCGCGCATTGCAGCGGTCGACTCATCTGCGTCTTCGGCTGCGGCGGCGAGCGCGATGCCGGCAAGCGTCCCGAAATGGGCGCCATCGCGCAGGCGCTGTCGGATCGCATCATCGTCACCGACGACAATCCGCGCGGCGAAGACGGCGGCGACATCGTCGCGCAGATCGTCGCCGGCCTCTCGCGTCCGGAACTTGCATTGATCGAGCGCGACCGCGGCGCCGCGATCGCGCTCGCGGTAAGCGAAGCGAGCGCCGGAGACATCGTGCTGATCGCCGGCAAAGGCCACGAGCCGTATCAGGAAATCGCCGGCGTCAAGCATCCGTTCGACGATCTCCTCGTGGCGCGCGCCGCGCTGGAGGCGCGTCGATGAAACTGCGCCTCACCGACATCGCTTCGTGGATCGGCGGCCAGCTGCACGGCAACGGCACGTTCGTCGAAACGGTGTCGACCGACACGCGCACGCTGGCGCCGGGCGCACTGTTCGTCGCGCTGCGCGGCGAGCGTTACGACGCGCACGACTTCATCGCGACGGCGAAAGAGCGCGGCGCGGCGGCGGCGCTGGTCGATCACGAAATCGAAACGGATCTGCCTCAGGTCGTCGTCGCCGATACGCTGATCGCGCTCGGAGAAATCGCGCGCGCGGTGCGCTCGCAGCGCGACGTGCGCGTGATCGGCATCACCGGATCGAACGGCAAGACGACCGTGAAGACGTTCGCGGCGTCGATCCTCGCGCGCCACGGCCGCACGCACGTCAACGCCGGCAATCTCAACAACGAGATCGGGCTTCCGCTGACTTTGCTCGCGATGCCCGACGACGCGGAGTACGCCGTGCTCGAGATGGGTGCGGGCAAGCCGGGCGATATTGCGTATCTCGCGCGCATCGCGCGTCCGCAAGTCGCGCTGGTCAACAATGTCGCGCCAGCGCATCTCGAGCGCCTCGGCAGCGAGCGCGGCGTCGCCGAGACGAAAGGCGCGATCTACTCCGCGCTGCCCGCCGACGGCGTCGCGATCATCAATGCCGACGATGCGTATGCCGATCATTTCGCGAATCTCGCCGGATCGCGCCGCATCGTGCGCTTCGGTCTTGACGGCAGTGCCGATGTCGGCGCCGACATCGACGCCAACGGACGCGTCACGCTGAAGACGCCGGAAGGAAGCGCGCGCATCGAGCTCGCTCAGCCCGGACGCCACAACATCATGAATGCGCTCGCCGCAGCTGCGATCGCAATAGCGCTCGACGTTCCACCGGCGACGATCCGCGCCGGCCTCGAATCCGCGCCGGCCGTGGCGGGGCGTCTCGTGCGCCGCACGCACGCGTCGGGCGCGATCGTGATCGACGACAGCTATAACGCGAATCCGGGCTCGTTCGCTGCGGCCATCGCTACGCTCGCAAGTGAACCCGGCACGACGATGCTCGTCATGGGCGACATGGCCGAGCTTGGCGTCGAAGCCGAGCGTCTGCACGCCGACATCGGCGCGCTCGCCAAGAAGAGTGGCATCGGCCGACTGCATTCGGTCGGACGCCTGAGTCGCGTCGCGGCGCAGGCATTCGGTGCCGGTGCTGTGCATCACGAAGATCAAGCGGCGCTGATCGCGGCGCTGCGCGGAGAGCTTCGCAGCGGCGTCACGGTCTTGATCAAGGGTTCGCGCTCGTCGGCGATGGACCGCGTCGTCAACGCGCTGCTCGACGATGGCAACGGAGGCGAGCGACATGCTGCTTGAGCTCGCCGATCTGTTGAAGGGGTACGTCAGCGGATTCCATCTGTTCCAGTACCTGACGTTCCGCACGATCATGTCGACGCTGACCGCGCTCGCGGTGTCACTGCTCGCCGGTCCCGCGATCATCCGCAAGCTCGCCGAGGTCAAGGCGGGACAGGTCATCCGCAGCGACGGTCCGCAGTCGCATCTCACCAAGGCCGGCACGCCGACGATGGGTGGCGTCTTGATCCTGGCCTCGATCGCGGTCGCGACCCTGCTCTGGGCGGATCTTTCCAACCGCTACGTCTGGCTCGTGCTCGGCGTTTCCGTTGCGTTCGGCGCGATTGGCTTCTACGACGACTACAAGAAGCTCGTGCTCAAGGACAGCCGCGGCCTCGCCGCGCGCTGGAAATACTTCTGGCAGTCGGTGTTCGGGCTCGGCGTTGCGCTGTTCCTCTATTTCACGGCCGATACGCCGGCGGCGACGACGCTGTATCTGCCGCTGATCAAGCAGGCGCAGCTGCCGCTCGCGCCGACCGCGGACATCGTCTCGCCGAGCTTGTGGATCGGTGCGATCGTGTTCGTCGCGGTCACGTATTTCATCGTCGTCGGATTCTCCAACGCGGTGAATCTCACCGACGGCCTCGATGGTCTGGCAATCATGCCGGCGGTGCTGGTCGCGACCGCGCTCGGCATGTTCGCGTATCTCGCCGGCAACAAGGTGTTCTCCGAATACCTCGGAATTCCCGCGATTCCGGGCGCGGGCGAGCTCGCGATCTTCTGCGGCGCGCTGGCCGGAGCAGGTCTCGGCTTCTTATGGTTCAACGCGTACCCGGCGCAAGTATTCATGGGCGACATCGGCGCGCTCGCGATCGGCGCCGCGCTTGGCTGCATCGCGGTGATCGTTCGCCAGGAAATCGTGCTCCTGATCATGGGCGGCGTGTTCGTGATGGAAACGGCGTCGGTGATGCTGCAGGTCGCGAGCTTCAAGCTGACCGGCAAGCGCATCTTCCGCATGGCGCCGATCCATCACCACTTCGAGCTCAAGGGCTGGCCGGAGCCAAGAGTCATCGTTCGCTTCTGGATCATCAGCGTCGTGCTGGTGCTGATCGGTCTTGCCACGTTGAAGGTGCGCTGACATGTTGATGTTCGGCTTCAACGACGAAGACTCGCAAGCGACGCGCCGCGGCGAGCCGAAGGGCCGCTACGATCTGGGCTTGATTCTCGCGGCGTTGGCGCTCGCGAGCCTCGGCACCGTCATGGTCGCGTCGAGCTCGATCGCGGTCGCCGACGGATTGCACGTCGGTCCTTTCTATTACCTCGTGCGTCATCTCATCTTCCTCGCGTTCGGCGTCGCCGCGTGCGTCGTCGTCGCGCGCACCGAGCTCGCATGGATCGAGCGCAACACGATGCTGTTCTTGATGGTCGGCTTCGCATTGCTGTTGCTGGTGTTCGTGCCGGGGATTGGCCTTCGCGTGAACGGCGCGCGGCGCTGGATTCATCTCGGCATTTCGGGTTTCCAGTCGGTCGAGGCGATGAAGCTTTTCGTCATCGTGTATCTCGCGAGCTATCTCGTTCGTCATCGCGAAAAAGTGCAGGGCAGTTTCTTCGGCGTGGTCAAGCCGCTCGGCCTTGCGCTCTTGATCGCGGTGATGCTGCTCGCGCAACCGGATTTCGGATCGGCCGCGCTTCTGCTCGCGGTCACGCTCGGCATGGTCTGGCTCGGCGGCGCGCGCCTTTCGAATCTCGCCGCGCTCGGCACGCTCGCGTTGCCGGCGCTCGCGTGGGCGGCGTTCAGTCAGGACTATCGCGTCAAGCGCCTGACATCGTTCCTCGATCCCTGGGCCGATCCGTTCAAGGACGGTTTCCAGTTGACGCAGGCGCTGATTGCGATCGGTCGCGGCGAGTGGCTCGGCGTCGGTCTCGGCGGATCGGTGCAGAAACTCTTCTACCTGCCCGAAGCGCACACCGATTTCATTCTCGCGGTGATCGCCGAAGAACTCGGATTCGCAGGCATCGTGCTGGTGCTCGTTCTGTTCGCCTGGCTGATCGGCCGCGGTTTCGTCATCGGTCTTCGCGCCGTCGAGCGTGGCCAGCGCTTCGCAGGGTATTGCGCGTTCGGCGTGTCGCTGATGATCGCGCTGCAGGCGCTGGTGTCGATCGGCGTCAATCTCGGCGTGCTGCCGACGAAAGGATTGACGCTGCCGCTGATCAGCTCGGGCGGATCGAGCGTGATGATGACCTGCGCCGCGGTCGGGCTCCTGATCCGCGTCAGCTACGAAGTCGTGCGCGCCGAAAACGCCGCGCTGCAGGCGATGCCGGAACGTCTCGTCGCCGAGGTGCGCCGATGAGCGAGCCGATGTCGATCAAACCTGTGCTCATCATGGCCGGCGGCACCGGCGGACATATTTTTCCGGGCCTCGCGGTTGCCGACGAATTGCGTCATCGCAAGGCGCCGGTGATCTGGCTCGGCGGCATCGGCGGGCTCGAAGCGCGGCTGGTGCCGCAGCACGGCCTGCCGCTCGAAACGCTGCCGATTACCGGTGTGCGCGGCAAGGGTATCGCGGCGAAGATCTTCGCACCGCTGCGCCTCGCGCACGCCGTCGCCGTCGCGCGCGGTGTGCTCAAGCGCCACGCGCCGCACAGCGTGCTCTCGATGGGCGGCTACGCGGCGGCGCCTGGCGGCATCGCGGCGTGGCTGGCGCGCGTGCCGCTGGTCGTGCACGAGCAGAATCGCGTGCCGGGCGTTACCAACCGGCTGCTCGCGCGTTTCGCGAAACGTCTCCTCACCGGTTTCGCCGACGCGTTCGCCAACAGCGAGTGGGTCGGCAATCCGGTGCGCGCGTCGATCGCAGCCATAGCGCCGCCTACGCAGCGCTACGCGGGACGCGAAGGTCCGCTCAATCTTCTCGTGCTCGGCGGAAGCCAAGGCGCGCAGAGTCTCAATTCCGCGCTGCCCGAAATGCTGCGCCGTCGCGGCACGCGGCTTCCGGTCACGGTGCGCCATCAGTGCGGTGCCAAGCATTTCGACAAGGCGCGCGCGGCGTACGCAGCGGCAGGCATCGAAGCCGACGTCGTCGCGTTCGAGGACGACATGGCCGGCGCGTACGCGTGGGCCGATCTCGTGATCTGCCGCTCGGGCGCGCTGACCTTGGCCGAGCTCGCCGCGGCCGGTGTGCCGGCGATCCTCGTGCCGTACCCGCACGCGGTCGACGATCATCAGACGCGCAATGCCGAGGCGATGGTCGCTGCCGGCGCCGCGCGTCTCGTCGTCGAAGGCGATGATTTCGTCAAGCGCCTCGGTGCTGCGTTCGAGGAGATCGGCGATCGCGCAAAGTTGGTTGCGATGGCCGATGCCGCGCGCACGCTCGCCAAACCCGATGCGGCGCGGCGCATCGCCGACATCTGTCTCGAGGTGACCGCATGACGCCGGTCCGCCTCAAGCAGCACGGCGACATCATGCAGGATTTCCGCCGCGTGCATTTCGTCGGCATCGGCGGCGTCGGCATGAGCGGCATCGCCGAAGTGCTGTGCAATCTCGGCTATTCGGTGTCGGGCTCCGACAGGGCCGAGAACGCGACGACGCGGAGGCTGGCCGGTTTGGGCGCGCGCATCGATCGCGGCCACGATGCGAAAAACATACTCGATGCGGACGTCATCGTCGTGTCGAGCGCGATCAAGTCCGACAATCCCGAAGTCGTCGCTGCGCGCGAGAAGCGCATTCCGGTCGTGCCGCGCGCGGAAATGCTCGGCGAACTGATGCGTTTTCGCCGCGGCATCGCGGTCGCGGGCACGCACGGCAAGACCACGACGACGAGCCTTACCGCGAGCGTCCTAGCCGAAGCCGGGCTCGATCCGACGTTCGTGATCGGCGGCCAGCTGATCGCGGCCGGCGCGCATGCGCGGCTCGGCACCGGCGAATATCTCGTCGCCGAAGCGGACGAATCGGACGGCTCGTTCCTGTTGCTGTCGCCGGTCATCGCGATCGTCACCAACATCGACGCCGATCATCTGGAGAACTACGAAGGCGATTTCGATCGCGTACGCAAAGCCTTTGCCGATTTCCTGCATCGCCTGCCGTTCTATGGGCTTGCGGTGCTGTGCATCGACGATGCGGAAGTCGCCGACCTAGCGCGCGAGACGCATCGGCGCCTGTTGACGTACGGCTTATCCGAGACCGCCGATCTTCGCGCGAGCGACATCCGCGCCGACGGCAGCCGCACGCGCTTCACGCTGCATCTGCCCGGCTTCGATTCGACACGAAGCGGTCCGTCGGTGCCGGTCGTATTGAATCTTCCGGGCCAGCACAACGTGCTCAACGCACTCGCCGCCTGCGCGGTCGGCTGGCAGCTCGGCGTGGCGCCGGAAGCGATGCAGCGCGCGCTGGAAAATTTCCAGGGCGTCGGCCGGCGCTTCCAGATGCGCGGCGAGCTCAAGCTCGATCAGGGCAGCGCGATGCTGGTCGACGACTATGGCCATCATCCGCGCGAGCTCGCGGCGGTGTTCGCCGCGGCGCGCGGTGGTTGGCCGTCCAGACGTCTTGTCGTCGCGTTCCAGCCGCATCGCTACACGCGTACGCGCGACCTGCTCGACGATTTCGCCGGCGTGCTCGCCGAGGCCGACGTGCTGGTGCTGACCGAGGTGTATCCGGCCGGTGAAGCGCCGATCGCGAATGCCGATGGCCGCGCGCTCGCACGCGCGGTGCGCGCGCGCGGCAAGGTCGATCCGGTGCTGATCGCGCATCCGCGCGATCTCAAGAAAGCGCTGCCGCCGCTGCTGCGGGACGGCGATCTGCTGCTGTTGCTCGGCGCGGGCGACATCGGCGCCGCGGCGAACGAGCTCGCGGCGGGCGGCGAGTTGAGGACGGCCGCATGAAGATCACCGACGCGCGCCAGTTCGGAAGAGTCGCGGTCGCGATGGGCGGTCTTTCGGCCGAGCGAGATGTTTCACTCGATTCCGGCCGCAACGTACTCGAAGCGCTGCGCGCGAAGGGTGTCGATGCGCATCCGGTCGACGGCATTCCGGCGCTGCTCGATGCGCTCCGCGCGGGACACTACGCGAGAGTTTTCAACATCCTGCACGGCCGCGGTGGTGAGGACGGCGTGCTGCAGGGCGCGCTCGAATCGCTGCGCGTTCCGTACACGGGTTCCGGCGTGCTCGGCTCGGCGCTGACGATGGACAAGATCCGCACCAAGCAGGTGTGGCAGGCGCTCGATCTGCCGACGCCACGCTATGCGCGTCATTCGCGCGGCGAGGATATCGGCGCTGCCATTGATGCGGTGGGATTGCCTGTCGTCGTCAAGCCTTCGCACGAAGGTTCCAGCGTCGGCATCACGCGCGTGCACGCGAAAAAAGATCTCGCATCGGCGATCGAGCTGGCGTCGCGTTACGACGGCGAGCTCGTGATCGAGCAGCTGATCGAAGGCGGCGAGTTCACGGTCGGCATTCTCGACGGCGAGGCGCTGCCGTCGATCCATATCGTGCCGAAGGGCGAGTTCTACGATTACCACGCCAAGTACGTCGCCGAGGACACGCAGTATTTGTGTCCCGGTTTGGATGGCGACGCGGAGCGCGATATGCGCGCTCTCGCGCAGCGCGCGTTCGAGACGTCGGGCGCATCGGGCTGGGGCCGTGTCGACATCATGCGCGATCGCGGCGGCAACAACTTCCTGCTCGAAGTCAACACGACGCCGGGCATGACCAGTCACTCGCTCGTGCCCAAGGCCGCACGTGCGGTCGGCATCGATTTCGAAACGCTGTGCTGGCGGATTCTCGAAACGAGTTTCGAGAAAGAAGCGGGGGGCGCGCGATGAGCAGCATCGCCAAGCTCATCGCCTGGGGCATCGCGCTGACGCTGGTCGCGCTGCCGATCGTCGGCGTGCTCAATGGCTGGTTCGCCGGCGATCGCTGGCCGGTGACGCGGCTCGACGTGCGCGCGGAATTCAATCACGTCAGCGCCGAGCAGATCCGCTCGGCGGTCGCGCCGCATCTTGGCGAAGGATTCTTCGCGGTCAATCTCGGCGACGTGCGCGGCGCGGTCGCCAAGCTGCCGTGGGTCGAGCGCGCCGAAGCGCGCAAGCGCTGGCCGGATTCGATCGAGCTCGTCGTCTACGAACAGCAGCCGTATGCGCGCTGGGGCAACGATCGCCTGATCAATCGGCATGGGCAGATCTTCAGCGTCGCCGGCGTCGAAGGCTTGCAGGGACTGCCCGAGCTCGCCGGTCCCGACGATCGGCTCGACGAAGTACTGCAGTTCCACACCGATTGCCTCAAGGAATTTTCCGGCAGCGGTCTCATCGTCAATGCGGTGACGCTGTCGCCGCGCGGCGGCTGGAAGCTGACGCTTGCGAGTGGCGCCGTCATCGAAGTCGGGCGCGAGAACGCGCGCGAGCGCTTGAAGCGCTTCCTCGATGCGTGGCCCAAGCTCGCCGCCGGACGCAGCGACGCGCCGGCGTATGTCGATCTTCGCTACGCGAACGGGTTTGCATTGCGCTGGACGGCGTCGCCGTTGGCGGGAATGGGGAATCGGGAATCGGGAATCGGCCAAACCGGTCTCGCCAGCCTTGTTCCGCTTCTCCCAATCCCTCTTCCCCATTTCCGATTCCCGGCTCTCCACACATGAACCGCAAGTCCGAAAAAAACCTCATCGTCGGTCTCGACGTCGGTACGTCGAAGATCGTTGCGATCGTCGGCGAGCATGCGCCGGGCGAGGCGGTCGAGATCATCGGCATCGGCTCGCACCCCGCGCACGGATTGAAGCGCGGTGTCGTGGTCGACATCGAATCGACGGTGCACTCGATCCAGCGTGCGGTCGAGGAAGCGGAATTGATGGCGGGCTGCCAGATCCGATCGGTGTATGCATCGATCGCGGGCAGCCACATCAAGGACGAGAACTCGCACGGCACAGCGCCCATCCGCGACAAGGAAGTCAGCGTCGGCGATCTCGATCAGGTGCTGAATTCGGCGAAGGCGGTGGCGATTCCGGCGGATCGCAGCGTGCTCTACACCGAAGCGCAGGAATACGTGATCGACGGACAAGAAGGCATTCGCCATCCGGTCGGCATGTCGGGCGTGCGGCTCGAAGCGAACGTGCATCTGGTGACCGGCGCGGCGAGCGCGATCCAGAACATCACCAAGTGCATCAACCGCTGCGGGCTTGCGGTCGACGAGCTGTTGCCGGCGGCGGTCGCGTCGGCGCGTGCCGTGCTGACCGACGATGAGCGCGAGCTTGGCGTGTGCCTGGTCGACATCGGCGCGGGCACGACCGACATCGCGATTTTCACGCAGGGCGCGCTGCGCCACACGACGTCGCTCGCGATCGGCGGCGATCAGGTGACCAGCGACATCGCGCACCTGATGCGCACGCCCACCGCACACGCGGAAGAATTGAAGGTGCGTTACGCCTGCGCGCTGGCGCAGCTCGCGCACGCGGAAGAAACGATCCAGGTGCCGAGCGTCGGCGATCGTCCGCCGCGGCGCCTTGCGCGGCAGAACCTCGCCGAAGCGGTGCAGCCGCGCTACGAGGAAATCTTCGAGATGGTGCAGGCGGATCTGCGCCGCAGCGGACGCGAGGAGCTGGTGCGCGCGGGCATCGTCCTGACCGGCGGCGCGGCGCGCATGGAAGGCGCGCTCGATCTCGCCGAGGAACTCTTTCATATGCCGGTGCGGCTCGGTACGCCGCAGCACGTGACCGGCTTGGCCGACGTCGTCGCCAATCCGATCCATGCGACCGGCGTCGGGCTTTTGATTTACGGCAGTCGCCGCGAAGGCGGGCGCAGCGCGCCTTCGGGCGGCACGTCGGCGGTAGGTGGACTCTGGGGCCGGGTCACGACTTGGTTCAAAGGAGAGTTCTGATTTTCCCCCTCTCCCGCTTGCGGGAGAGGGTTGGGGTGAGGGCAGTTCTAGCTAGACCTCCCTCATCCGGCCTTGCGGCCGACTTCTCCCGCAAGCGGGAGAAGTGAAAGAAACAGCCGCCGCGCACGGAGCGCGCAGCGGAGGCCGAAACGGCCGATGGCGAGGCACGCCAGCTTCGCCGGACGAACCGGACCGGGAAGGTCACGGATTCGGGAACGACAAAAAACCAGCAGTAGCCAATTGCGGAGGATGGGAAAATGTTCGAGATGGTCGAGAAGATGGCACCTAACGCGGTGATCAAGGTCATCGGCGTCGGCGGCGGCGGCGGCAACGCGGTCAGCCACATGGTCCACGCGAATGTCGAAGGCGTGGATTTCGTCTGCGCGAATACCGACTCGCAGGCACTCAAGTCGAGCGGCGCTAAGTTCACGCTGCAGCTTGGAGCGAACGTCACCAAGGGTCTGGGTGCGGGCGCGAATCCCGAGGTCGGCCGCCAGGCCGCGCTGGAGGATCGCGAGCGCATCGTGGAGCTCCTCACCGGCGCCGACATGGCGTTCATCACCTGCGGCATGGGCGGCGGCACCGGAACGGGCGCGGCGCCCGTGGTGGCGCAGCTGGCCAAGGAGATGGGCATCCTGACGGTCGCGGTCGTCACCAAGCCTTTCCCGTTCGAGGGGCGCCGTCGCATGCAGGTGGCGCTGAAGGGCATCGAGGATCTGGGTCAGTACGTCGATTCCCTGATCACCGTGCCGAACGAGAAGCTCCTGACAGTGCTCGGCCGCGACGTGACGCTGCTCTCGGCGTTCAAGCAGGCCAACGACGTGTTGCTCGGCGCGGTGCAGGGCATCGCTGACCTGATCACGCGTCCGGGCCTGATCAACGTCGACTTCGCCGACGTGCGCACGGTCATGGCCGAGATGGGCATGGCGATGATGGGCACGGGCACGGCGCGCGGCGACGATCGCGCGGTGGCGGCGGCGGAAGCGGCGATCAACAACCCGCTGCTCGAGGACGTCAATCTCGCCGGTGCGTGCGGCATCCTGGTCAACGTCAGCGCGGGTCCGAACCTCACGATGCGCGAGTTCGACGACATCGGACAGGTCATCCACGAGTTCGCCAGCGAGGATGCGACGGTCGTGGTCGGCACGGCGCTCGATCCGGAGCTTCAGGACGAAGTGCGGGTCACCGTGGTCGCGACGGGTCTCAATCGGGCCGCTGCGCGCCAGCCGGTGCGTGAGCGCGAACGCGAGGTGGTGGCCGCTCCGCGTCCGCCGATGCGCGTCATCCGCAACGCGACGACCGGCGCCGTCGATTACGTCGACGTGCCCGATCGCACGCCGTCGCGCGGTGTCGCCCCGGCCGAGCACGCGGCGGAAACGCCGAGCGATTACCTGGACATCCCGGCGTTCCTGCGCCGGCAGGCGGATTGACGCGTATCGAGGTCGTTTAAGGTCCCATCCGCAAAGGTCGCGGCGCAGCTCCAAAGCGCCGCACCATCCGCTTCCGCATGCGCTTGGGCGCACGCGGCCGGACCGCTCACCGCGTGGCGTCGCGGTGAGCGGGGCTTGGGTGTCGGCGTCGATCGTCACCGGTTTTCGGTACCTGCGTTCTTGCGAATGCATCCTCGCGAACGCTCCGTGATTTTTGTTTTCTCACGGTCTTCACGACCGAATTGGCTCCCGCTCCGGCGTGAAAGAGTCGCGAAGATCCGCCCATTTGTCCGAATTCGCCGCGCCTTTTGGAGGCGAGCTCTTGCGCCCCGGCCCGAACGCGTTTCAGCCCTTTATTTCCCGCATTTCCAGCGCAATCTGGGTGTCGTCGGCGCCCCGCGAAGCCGTCGTAGTTTGTTGTTTCTGCGCAACAAATCTGTCGGTTCCATACATCGCTTAACTTTTCTCCACAGATTCGCTGTGCTAGCATCCCTCGCGTTTTGTCAGCTCCTGCCCCAGGGGTTACAGCATAAAAATGATCAGACAACGCACGCT
>Ga0068862_100000362_pt1 | contig 49253 bp, 41 predicted proteins | sample KBSSwiS52_FD_66598 | JGI IMG/M metagenome (GOLD analysis project Ga0068862, IMG submission 66598) | Switchgrass rhizosphere microbial communities from Kellogg Biological Station, Michigan, USA - KBS Switchgrass S5-2 | ecosystem: Host-associated > Plants > Roots > Rhizosphere > Soil ...
GGTTGGGCCGCAGCGGAGGTCGCCGGAGCACCCGTCCGCGCAGGAGGACGCCGCGCGGAGGTCCCTTCCGAAGCGAAGCGAGGAAGGGGCCGGAGCGCGGCGCCCGCACGGAGCGGACCAGAAACACAGCGAACCAGAGGAAGAGCATGGCTGAGGTTGAGATCGGCATTGGGAAGAGCGCGCGGGTCGGGTATGACCTGGCGGCCGTCGGGATCGTCCCGTCTCGGCGTACTCGGGACCCAGCGGACGTCTCGCTGGGCTGGCAGGTGGACGCGTACCACTTCGACCTCCCGATCGTCGCGGCGGCCGTGGACGCGGTCAGCTCGCCGGACACCGCGGTCACCATGGGCAAGCTCGGCGGCCTCGGGATCCTGCATGTCGAAGGCCTGTGGACGCGGCATGAGGAGCCGCTGCCGCTGATTGCCGAGTTGGTGGGCCTTCCTGCCGAGGCGGCGACCCGTCGGCTGCGGGAGCTCTACCAGGCACCCATCCGGCCCGAGCTGATCGCCGAGCGTCTCGGGCAGGTGCGCGACGCCGGCCTGGTCACGGCGGCCGCGCTGCGGCCGCAGAAGGTGCGAGCGCTGTTCGGTGACCTGCTTGCCGCCCAAGTGGACCTGCTGGTCATCCATGGACCGGCGGTCTCGGCCGAGCACCAGTCGACCCGGACCGAGCCGCTGAACCTCAAGCGCTTCATCGGCGACATCGACATCCCGGTGCTGGTCGGCGGCTGCGCCTCGTTCTCCACCGCGCTGCACCTCATGCGGACCGGCGCGGCGGGAGTGATCGTCGGTGTCGGCACCGGCGGTGGCGACGCGAACCGCGCGGAGCTCGGCATCGGGGTGGGGCTCGCCACCGCGATCGCCGACGCCGCGGGCGCCCGGATGCGTTACCTGGACGAGTCCGGCGGCCGGTACGTCCACGTCATCGCGCACGGCGACCTGCGCACCGGTGGCGACATCGCGAAGGCGGTCGCCTGCGGCGCGGACGCCGTCATGATCGACGGTGCGTTCGCCGCGGGGACCGACGCACCCGGGCAGGGCGGCCTGTGGTCGATGGACGTCCTCCACTCGGATCTGCCCCGCGGCCGCTGGGAACCGGTCGAACAAGGCGGCACGATCGAGCAGATCCTGGTCGGGCCGGATCCGTCCGGGGCCGCCGGTGGCGTCAGCCTGGCCGGCGCATTGCGGGCGGCCATGGCCACGACCGGTTACGCCACCCTCAAGGAGTTCCAGAAGGCCGAGATCATGCTTACTTCACCGACCGTCGGCTAACCCGAAGGATCGCTCGGGGGCGGCGGTGAGCCAGCAGTGCCGTTGCTCACGGGTTCGCCACGGAATACCCCCAAAACTGCGCTCGCATCGCTCGTGGCACTCTGGGAGCGTCCGTCTCCACTCCGAAGGATCACAGATGCGCCTCGACGAGCACGGCCGCTGGGTCAGTGACGACGGCGCCTACGTGTGGGACGAGAGCGCCCAGACCTGGCAGCCGACCTCTCGCCCGCCAGGCGGCGCGACCGCTGCCGGCCCCACCGCCGCGTCCCGCGCGGGCGGTGCGGCCGACCCGTTTGGCTCTGGCGGCGGCACCGGCCAGCGGCCGGCCGCCCCTCACGCGGACACCGGCGGCTATGGCAGCCGGTCTGGCACGGGCCAGCAGCCCTACGTCGAGCCGCGGACCGGCAGCTTCCCCCTGTTCGGCTCGGACGACCGTGCGGACAGGAACCGGGAGGCATCCTGGTCACCCGTCACGGGCCCGTATCCGCAGCCGGCCGCCGGCGGCGGATTCACCACCGACAGTCACCCCCTCGACGCTGGGACCGGCTGGCACAGCGGTGCGGCCCCGACCAGAGGCGCGCTGCCGGCGCGGGGCGGATCTGCCGGCGACCGCGAGCCGGGCGGGCCGTCCGCCGGCGGCGCGGCCGGAGCGGGCGGTGCCGGCACAGGTCAGTCCCGCGCCTGGCCGGCCAGGGATCCCCTGGGTACCGGGCCCTACGACCGGACCGACCCACTGGCGACCGGTGCGGGCCGCGGCTACGACCGGGCCGACCCGTTGTCGACTGGGCCGTTCGGTCGGGCCGACCCCGTCGGCACCGGGTCGGGCAGCGGAAGCTGGTCGCGCGATCCCAACCGAGGCGGCCCCGGTCGGGCCACGCCGGCGACCGGTCCCGGCGCGAGCCGGGGCGGCGCGGAGCTGACCGGACCGCTCGACAGCCCTGGCACCAAGGCGATCAGCCGGCCGACGGGCCCCGTGACCGCCCGGCCAGACATGACCGACCCGTTGCCGCAGGACCCGGCGCGCATCGCCGCCCGCGGTCCTTCCCGAGCCGGCGAGTCGGGGGGGTCCGGTCGGTTCACCGCGACCACGTTCACCAAGGCTGGTCCGGGAACCGGCCCGCGTGCCGCGGCTGGCGCCGAAGGACGTGCACCTGCCCGCGGGCTTGGCTCTGGCCGGGCCGACGACGACCGGCTCGACGATGACGATCGTGACGAGGACGATCGTGACGAGGACGATCGTGATGACGAGGCCACGGACGGCCCCGGGCAGCGGGGCAGCCGTGGCCGGTTGCGAAGCCTCACCGCCTCCCGGTTCGGGTCCGTCCGCGACGAGGACGACCTGGCCGACGAGGATGAGGACGACGAGGGCATCGCGGCTGGCCGCCGGGCGAGCGCCCGCGACCGCGTCGGCAAGCTGGCGGCCGGCCGCGGCCGGGTCCTCGTCGTCGGCGCGGCGGCGCTGGTCGTGGTGCTGGTCGCTGTCATCCTGGTGCTGAAGATGACCGGCGGAGACAGGGGATCGTCGGGGGGCGGCGGCTCCTCCACCACGGCCGGCCGCCAGTACGACTCGTCGGTCCGAAAGAACTACCTCGACACGTGCGTCGGGAGCAACAGCGGGATGAGCTCCTACTGCAACTGCACCCTCGAGAAGCTAGAGGCGAGTTACAGCCAGGACGAGTTCCTCCGGCTCAACGCGGATGTCGAGTCGGCTGCCGCCAAGCGAGTGATCAAGGAGATTCGCGGGGCCTGCGAGAAGCTCAAGTAGGCCGGGTGGAGCGTCCGGGTCTGAAGCCCCGCCCGGACGCTCTCCCTGGATCGCGACGGGGCCGGCGCTCGGAAGGCCGGGAGGCCGGCCTGGCCGGCGAGCTCATGCCCGTGAGCGCCGGCGACTTCGCCGAGTATTCGCCGGTGGGCACCGACGCCCAGCGGGTCCGGGTTCGCGCACCAGACGGGGCGGGTCATACTGGTTGATGACCTTTAGTCGGCTTCGCCGGGACTCGTGACGTTCCGTCTTCGACAGACCTGACATTCACGCTCCACGGTCGCTAGACGCGTCGTGGCACCGAGCAGAGGGGCAGGGGTTGCCCACCGACGACCACGGCCGCTTGCTCAGCGATGACGGCGTCTGGGCCTGGGACGCGGCGTCCCACCAGTGGGTTCCGCGCGCGCAGCAACCAGCCGCCCCCGTCGCACCGGTCGCCGCGAGGGCCGAGGACTTCTTCGCCGTCGAACGGGTCGGCACGCCCGAGGCCGCCATCCCCCCGGCCCGGCCGGTCGCCATGCCCGTCGAGGCGGTTACGCCCCGATCGGAGTGGATCCCACCGCCATCGAGCCAGCGGCCCGCCGACGCCTCGAGAGGCACTCACTGGAGCACCGTGGGCGTCTCCGCCGAACCAGGCCCGGACCTCGACCCGTTCGCGGTGGACTCCACCTGGGGAAGCTCGCCGGCCCCCGCGGGACCGCTGTCGGTCAGCGCGATCGATGTGGGGCCGGTCGTGCCCGCCTTCGGCCCCACATCGGTAGTGGCGAACCCAAGCCCCGCGTCGGCCGCCGGCTACCAGCTGCCAGGCATGGCCCAGTCCGCGCCGACGACCCACAGCGCGCCGCTCCAGGGTTCGGCGCCGTACCCACTGGCGTCGTACCCCGCCGTGCCGGCCACGCCGGCCACGCCGGCTACCGCCACTTACTCCTCACCGGCGCCGACCCCCTCGAGCGCGTCGGCGCCGTCCCCCTGGTCGACGTGGCCGGACGGCCAGCCCGTGCCGCCGTCGGTCGGCGGCGGCATGGTCGTGGTATCCGGCGCGCTGCCGGCAAGCGGACCGGTGCGGGTCGGGCCCGCCCGGGTCACCCAGCGGACCTCCCCTGCGCAGGCACCTGCCGACTTCCGGGAGGCACCTGCCGGCCCGGTGGTCGGTGGGCAGGCCGGCAGGCCTGCCGGGGGCGGCGCGTCGGCCTGGGAGCCGAGACCGCTGCCCCATGGGACGAGCGTTCCAGCAGCCACGGGCAGGCCAGCCGTCGGGGACCCTGCGGACGTCCGGGGCGCCGGCGCGGCCCGTGCCCGGCCGTCTCCGGCGCCGACGACGGGCAGCGGTGCGGTCTCCTCGCCAGCGGGCACGGTGGCCGCTGCGCACCCGCCGAACATCTTCTTCACCCCGGCGCGTGGGCTTGCCCGACCAGCGACCGGGATGCCGCCCGCCAGCGACGCTTCGGGACATCGTGGGGTGGCCACACCAGGCGACTCCAGGCCGGGCGGCCGTGATCCCGTCGCCCGTGCCGGGCACGGTGGACCGCGCGGCGGCGTCGAGTCGGGCGAGCGGCACGCCGCCGCGGACCCGCCGTCGTCTCCATGGCAGGCTCCAACGCCGAGCTCCGGCCCGTCTGGCGCGGTCGCGCGCGTGAACGGCCCTGGACGGCCGCTCCGCGACGTGCCTTTGGACGGGACCAGCCCGGACCCGGGCGACCCGGCCATGGGCTGGCGCTCGCCTTCCTCGGCGACCGCTGGGCAGCCCGATCCCGGTCCGCTTGGCCCTCGACCGCCCGGCATCCGGCCATCCGAGGCCCGGGCAATCGAATCCCGGGCATTCGGCCCTGGAACGTCCGGGCCGCGGGCCCGCGGCGTGGGCGGGCCGCTGCATCAGCCCGTCATCGACCCACGTGACCCCCTTGGCACCGGTGATCTTCCCGGCGTCTCGGTGCCTTCCCGCCCATCGGCCAGCGCGGCCAGCGGCCCGATGTCCGGGCGGCCCGCCCTCCATGGTCCTTTTTCCGGCGGTCAGCCACCGGGTGGCCGTGTTCCTCCCGACGCCGCTCCCGGTGGTTCGTTCGAGGGCCAAAGGCGGCACGACGCAGACCTTTCGTCCCCCGCCCGGCGGCCGCTACCTCCTGGATCGCTGCCGGGCAGCCCGGCCCCCGACAGCCCGCGATCCGGACTCCGTCCGGATGGCCCCAGCGGGGCGCGACGCCTAGCGGCACCTGGCCCCGAGGCTGACGCGGCGCGGCGCGGGCTACCGCCAGGGGAAGGCGCGCCGGCTTCACCGGGATGGCAGGACGGTGAACCGGTATCGGCCGGGCTGCCGTCGCCGGACGGCGCACAGCCGCGCGGCGGGCGGCGGGCCCGTCGTCGCGAGGTGGAGACCGGCCCGCGGTCGGCCGCGGCGGCGACCGGTCTTCCCGCGCGGGAGCGCGCCGCTACGGGCCGGCAGCCGACACCGCTGGCGTCCCGTGCCGACGGGTCCGCCGCGGTGGCGGCACCGACCGGCCCGCGAGCAGCGCGTACCGGTGAGGCGCGTACCGGTGAGGCGCGTACCGGTGAGGGAGGTAGCCCGTCGACAGGCGAGCGGGCGGCAGCGGCCAGGCGGGGCGCCTCCGCCGAGATGACCTCGCTGCTGTCCCGGACAGCCGGGAGCCTGTCCCGCCGCGGCGGGATGCGCAGCGTCCCAGCCGACCGGCGGCGGACGCCGAACGCGATGATGGACTCGATGAGCCTGCAGGCGATCACGCCTCAGACGTCTCCCCGGGCCCCGGAGCGGCCGGCCGGCAGACGGGCACGAGGCGCCCAGGATGGCGGCGGTCCGGCGACCGGGCCGAGCACCGGCACCGGCACCGGCCGGCAGAGTGATGAGTCCCCCCGGGTCGGCGGGTCGCTCGCCGGCCGCGAGCCGACCGGGCACCAGGACGGGTCGTTCGGTCTCGAACCCGCCGGCGGCACGGGCGGCTCCCGTGGCCGGCGCGAGGGCCGGTCGACGACGCGGCCTCGCGGCCTCGCGGGCGGCCTTGACACGCTCGTGGGATCCACGCAGGACGAGGAACCGCCCGCGGCGGCCGGCGGCGGGCGCAAGCCGGGCTGGAGTTCCGCCCGGCTTGCCGACCGGCCTCCTACCGGATCCGGAGACGCTGCCCGATCGCCTTCCCCGGACGTGGAGAAGCGCAAGCAGGTCCGTGACGGCGGCGGCGACCAGGGCAATTCGGGGCGGCGTTTCGCCATCGAGAACCTCGAGGACGCGTCCGAGCCAAGCCCGCTCGACGCCACGCCCGCGCCGCGGCGGTCGTCCACCAGCGAGCGCACGCCCACGACCGACCGGTTGGAGTGGTTTCGGCACGGTTGGCTCGGTCCGCTCGCCGTCGCGGTCGTCGTGGCGCTGGTCGCGCTTGGGATCTACGTGCTGGTAGCGGGGCGTGGCGGCGGGCGCGCCGACGGGGGCAAGGCTGCGGCGAACGCGACGCTGGCGCCTGCCGGGACAAACCCCGAGGCGAAGGCCGGCAAGGCGCTCGTCGACGGCACCTACAGCTGCGTGGCAGGCGCCGCTCCGACCGGGGCCGCCGGCGCGACCGCGGCGGCCAGCACGGCGCCGGCGGCGGGCGGGACGCCGACGGCCGGGGCGGCGCCCGGCGCCCGCACGGGCGTCCTGGTCGTCCCCGCGACGAACGGGAAGTACCTGTGGAACGGGCAGCAGGGCGACTACACGATCGCCACGCCGACGTTCGACGACGCCGCGAACGTCATCGCCGCCGTGGCCTTCACCACCGGGCCGCTGCAGGGACAGACCGGCAACAGCATCGCCGTCTGGCCCGCGGGCGGCCGAGTTCAGGCGACCGTGTATGTCACCAAGGGCAGCAACATGTCGTGCGCCCTCGCATGATGAATACTCGGCGCAACCAATGAAATACGCAGAGCTAGTTTTGCATACCGTCCGCTCGCCTATCGGCACGTACCGGTCCTAGCTGCCGAGCAACGACCCGCCCCAGCCGTACCCGAATGGACCCAGTCGACACGTTTCGACCGGCGTGCGGCAGGATCAGGGGCCATGCGGAGGCCTGACCGTTCACTAAGCAAGAAGCAGTCGATCTCTTTCGCGGTTGGTGACGGCGATATCACGGTCCGCCCTCCGCTAGCCTCACCCAGTACCCCGGCGACACCCAGCACCCCGGCGATCGAGACCGTCACCGTCCACGACGGCCCCGCAGTGGCCTCGTCCCCGGCCAACGCCTCGACGTCGACGTCGGCTAACTCCTCGACGTCGGCTAACTCCTCGGCCTCGGCTCCGACTTCCACCTCCGACGGCCAGGCGGCGCCGGCCGCGGCCATGGGCCAAGGCTTCCGGCTCGTCGACCGGCGCGGGCTGCTACGCCTTGCCGGGACGGCCGCGCTTGCCGCGCCAGCGAGCGGCCTGCTCGCCGCCTGTACCGGCTCCGACTCGTCGGGGTCGAAGATCCGTCCCGTGCGGATCGGGATGATCACGCCACAGTCCGGGGCGCTGAGCAGCTTCTCGGACGCCGACCTGTTCATCACCGACGAGCTGAAGAACTTCTTCGGGTCCAACGGCGGCGGCATATCGGTCGGAGGCATCACCCACCCGGTCGAGATCTACATCCGAGACAGCCAGTCGACCTTCGCCCGAGCCGCCAAGGCGACGAACCAGCTGATCTACGAAGACCAGGTGGACATCGTCCTGGTGGGCGCGACCTCGGACACCGTCAACCCGGCCGCCGACCAGTGTGAGGTCAACGGCGTCCCCTGCATCTCGACGATGGCGCCCTGGGAGTCGTGGTTCGTCGGCCGCGGCGGCGACGTCAACAAGCCGTTCACCTGGACCTTCCACTTCTTCCCCGGGCTCGCGGAGTACTTCACCGCCTACTCGTCGATGTGGGGGCAGGGCGAGGTTCCCACCAACCACAACATCGGTGCCCTGTGGCCAGATGACATCGACGGCCGGACCTTCGCCAACCCGGCGCTGGCCTTCCGCCAGCGGCTCGCGGGGACGAGCCTCAAGCTGGCCGGCGCCGGTGACGCGACGGGGAACATCGACTACCACCTGTACACCCCGGGTGACAGGAGCTTCGCCGGAATCATCGAGCAGTTCCAGAATCAGAACGTCCAGATCGTCACCGGCATCACCCGCGCGGCCGACTACATCCAGTTCCAGCGCGACGCCGTCAACCAGAAGTTCTTCCCGCGGATCATGACCCTTTCCAAGGGCGTGCTGTTCGACACGGACCTGAAGGTCCTCGGTGGCACCGTGGCCGACGCGCTGACCACCGAGATGTACTGGTCGCGCAGCTTCCAGACTCGCAGCTTCCTGACCGACTGGACGCCGGCGCAGCTCGCCGAGCGGTACCAGAAGGTGGCCGGCAAGGGATGGTCGCAGCAGCTCGGCGTCTCGCTCGCGCTGTTCGACGTGGCGGCGCAGGCGTTGGCCAAGGTCGACTCACTCGACGACCGGAAGGCCGTCGCGGGCGTCCTGAAGAACCTCACCGCCCGCACGATCGTCGGCGACGTCAAGTTCGGAGCCCGCAAGGACGTTCCGGCGAACATCGCCACGCTGCCCCTGAACGGTGGTCAGTGGCGCTGGCACGCGGACACCTTCACGTTCGACCTAGAACAGGTCAACAATTCCGGAAACGGGAGCATCCCGAACACCGGCACGCTCCGACCGCTCAGCCAGGACGCCTGACCACAGAGGCCGGTGCCGGGCGCTCCGCGCCCGATCCCGGCCATCACAGGGGCGCTCCCGGCCATTGGTGGTCTCCTGGTCAACGGCACCGTGGTCGCAACGTAAAGGGGAGGGCGAGAACGCCCTCCCCTTTACGTTGCGACCAGGCCAGCCTGGTCCGCGCCGCTCTGCGGCGGAATGTCAGGCGCGCAGGGCGGCTCGGGACATCGTGTGTTCGACGACGGCGATCAGGGCGCTCTTGGTCGAGTCGCGGTTGCGGGCATCACAGGTGATGATCGGCACCGACGGGCCGATCTGCAGCGCCTCGCGCACGTCCTCGATCGAGTGCCGCAGCACCCCGTCGAAACAGTTCAGGCCGATGACGAACGGCAGCTGGCGCTGCTCGAAGTAGTCGACCGCGGCGAAGCAGTCGGCGAGCCGCCGCGTGTCCGTCAGCACGATCGCGCCGATCGCGCCCCGGACGATGTCATCCCACATGAACCAGAACCGGTACTGCCCCGGCGTCCCGAACAGGTAGAGGATCAGGTCCTCGTCGAGCGACACCCGGCCGAAGTCCATCGCCACCGTGGTCGTGGTCTTGTCGACCAGGTGGGTGAGATCGTCGACGTGCGCGCCGGCCTCGGTCATGACGGCTTCGGTACGAAGCGGAACGATTTCCGAGACCGAGCCCACGAAGGTGGTCTTCCCGGCGCCGAATCCGCCGGCAACCACGATCTTGACCGAGGTGGTTGCGACAGCGGAATTGACCCGTCTGTGGTCAGAGCTTTCGTAGGCCACTGAGAACCCTTTCGAGCAACGCGAGATCCGGCGCCTCGTCGCGGTCCGGCTGCTGGTGTACGCGGACGAAGCCCTCGTCCGCCATGTCGCCGACCAGCACCCTGGCGACCCCTAGAGGCACCCGCAGGCCGGCGGCGATCTCCGCCACGGACCGGACCTGGCGGCACATGGCGGCAATGGACTGCTGCTCGAGGCTGAGGGCGATCGAGCGTTCCTCGCCGTACTGCGTGGTGATGACGAGCGCCTCGATGGCGAGCTCGTAACGGGAGCGGGTTCGCCCCCCGGTCATGGCGTAGGGCCGGACGACAGGCCCGGGCGGGGCACCCATCTCGCTCACGTTGACTCCCCCCTAGTGATCACGGGGACAATGCCCGCCGGGCACGCGAAGAAAGAGCGTTGTCGCGCGCCGCTTGGCCCCAGAAGGCCGGAGCGACCTGGGACGGTACCCGGGCTCATCGTGGGAGCGTCCCTTGCAGCTCCTGGCGCAGCTGCGGCGTGAGGACGTCCTTCGCCCGGTGCACGAGCAGGGCCATCTCGTAACCCACGAGGCCGATGTCGCACGACGGCGCCGCAAGCACCGCCATACTCGCCCCGTCGCTGATCGCCATGATGAACAGGAAGCCGTGCTCCATCTCGACGACCGTCTGGGTCACGTTCCCGGCCTCGAAGACCCGGGCTGCGCCCTGCGTCAGGCTGACGAGACCGGAAGACACCGCGGCGAGCTGGTCCGCCCGGTCGCGCGGGAACCCGTCCGACACCGCGAGCAACAGGCCGTCGGCCGACACGACGACAGTGTGCGCTACGCCCGGAACCCGGTCGACGAAATTGTTGATCAGCCAGTTCAGGTTCTGCGCCGCTGCGCTCACCGGTCTCACCGTTCCTCCTGCCCGTCACGGCGGGCGCTCCTCGTATCGGCACCCAAGTCCCGTCCCTGCCGGACACCTTGGTAGAAGCTGGCAAGACGCCCGCCAATCGCCTCAGGGGACCTGGTCGGCCCTTCATCTGGCCGCGGCGGCGGGGGCTTGCGATTACTGGCTGGCTCCGCGGAGCCAGGGACGAGGTTGCTCATCGGTACCCGCACCGGCAGCCCCGCCTTCGTCGTGGAGGCCTGCTGGCCGCCTGGCTGGCGCAGCACCTCGGCGGCCCGCCAGCCAGCGTCACCAGCCGACTCCCAGTTGGAGCTGGAACTGGTGTTGGCATGGAGATTGGCGCCGGCGTTGAGATTGGCGCCGGCACTGGTGTCCACGCTGCGCCTCGGCAACGGCTCGCCTGGCCCAGTGACGACGGGCCGGGGCCCGGTCGTCGACCCGTTCGCGCCGTTGTCGGGGTAGGCGGCGGGCTGACGGTACCCGGTGTCCGGCGGCGTACCCTGCGCCGGGGCCGGCGTCGGTCCCGGGGTCCGCATCGCCGCCGCCGGCCGGACAGGCGCGGCGGCCGGCGCCGGCTCGTGCTGCGGGATCTGGTGGTCCGCGGTGCCGTTACTCATCCCGTTGCCCATGACGCGCATGCCGGCCGATGCCCGCGGCGCGGTGAACGCCCCCGGCGGCGTGGTCTCGACCACCGGATCCTGCGCCACCGGGCGCTGCGGGGCGGCACCACTGCGGGCCTCATCGCTCGGCGAGCGGCGCTGGAACCAGGCGGAGACGGAATCGAAGATCGGCGTGGTGTCCACGTCGTCGCCGTCGCCGAGATAGATCTCGCCGGTGTCCTCGGCTCGGGGCCGCGGGTGACCGCCCGTCGCCGGCTGCTCGTCCCAACGCGGCGCGGGGACGTCCACCGGGGCCGGGTCCGGACGGGTGGCCGGCCGGGCGAAGACGTTCTCCTGCGGGCCCGTGTGGTCCGCTCGGTCGGCGTAGCCACGCGGGCCGGTGTAGTCCGCCGGTTCGCGGTAGTTCCGGCCAGGCTGAGACTGCTCCGGGTCCTGGTAGCCCTGGGCGCCGTTCGGTCCGTAGTCGCCCTGACGCAGCGGCGGGCCGGCCTGGCCGCCCACCGGCTGGGGCCGCGTCGGGCGCTGGAACTCGCCGCTCCAGTCGTCACGCTCGCGCGGTCCACGCAGGTCGACCGGGCCCGTCCTCGGGCCGCTCGGCGGCTCGGCGCGGCCAGGTTCGTCGAAGCCCGGCTGCTGGCCGGTCCGCGCGACCGGGTGGCCGCCGGTGAACGGGTTTGACCCGAGGTGCTGGGTGTCCTGCTCGGTGTAACGGGGGGGTGGCTCGTCGGCCGGCAGCGGACCGGTCGGCGGGTTCTGCGGTTCTGTGTCCCGCTGTCCGCCGTCCTGCTGTCCGCCGCCCGGGCCGATCGCCAGCGGCGGCGGCCCGAAACGGCCGGCGTCCGCGGGCCCGCCCGGTGCAGCCAGTCCACCTGGTGTCCGCGCGGGCAGGGCCTGCATCGGACCATTCGGCGGACCGAACCGGTCCTGGCCGTCCATCTCCTCCAGCAGGTCGTCCGGCTGCTGGCGAGGGCCGCCTCGGCCGCGCTCGGGCCCAGGCCCGCTGAGCGCGGGGAACTGCTGCGGGCCGCCACCGAAGGATGGCTGGCGGGACGGACCGGTCTGCGGCGCCGGGGGGGCGCCGCTACCCAGCTCGGGGCGGCCACCCTGCCCGCCGGCGCCGCCGCCACCGAACGCCTGGGCCGGCAGGACCGGGGTCTCACCCGCCGGCCGGCCGATCACCGGTGCCTGCCGGCCGGCCGCCGGGCCGGTGCCGCCACCGTCACCGGTGACCAGCTTGGCTGGCAGCCGGATGACCGCGGTGATGCCGCGCGTCGGGGACTCACGCAGCTGCACGCGGATGCCGTGCCGACTGGCCAGTCGACCGACAGCGAACAGACCCATCGTCCGGGACACGGAGACGTCGACGACCGGCGGGTTCGCGAGCCGCTCGTTGACCCGTTCCAGGTCCTTGGCGGGCATGCCGATGCCCTGGTCGACGATCTCGATCATCGCGCCGGCACCGGGGCCGAGGGAGTGGCTGGTGACGACGACGTCCGTGGCCGGCGGGGAGTACGCGGTCGCGTTCTCCAGCAGCTCGGCGATGAGGTGGACGACGTCGCTGACACCGTTACCGGCGATCGACACCGGCGCAGCGGTGGTCTGCTTGACCCGGGTGTACTGCTCGACCTCGGAGATGGCCGCGAGGACCACCTCGTTGAGCGGCACGGGGTGGGTCCAGCGCCGGGCCGTGTCGGTGCCGGCGAGGACCAGGAGCGACTCGTTGTTCCGGCGCATACGGGTCGCGAGGTGGTCCAGCTTGAACAGGTTGGACAGCTGGTCCGGGTCCTGCTCGCGGTTCTCCAGGTCGTCGATCAGGCGCAGCTGCCGCTCGACGAGGCCCTGGCTTCGCCGGGAGAGGTTGACGAACATCGCGTTGACGTTGTTCCGCAGGACGGCCTGCTCGGACGCGAGCTTGACCGCCTCGTGGTGCACCTGGTCGAACGCCCGGGCGACCTCGCCGATCTCCTCGTCGGTGTCGATACCGACTGTCTCGATATCGTCGTCGATCACCTGTTCGGAGGCGTCGCGGATTCTTCGGACCGCCTCCGGCAGACGTCGGTCGGCGATGTCGAGAGCCGCGGTCCGCAGCGCGAACAGCGGACGGATCAGCGACTGCGCCACGACCAGGGTGATGACCAGGGCCGCGGCCAGAATCAGGACTGTGAACAGCGCGGACAGCAGCGCGCTCCGCTGGATATCGCCACGCAGGCTGTCGACCCGCTTGTCGATCTGAGTCAGCAGGCTGTCGACGACCTGGTTACTCAGTTCGATCGTCTGGCGGGTGTTTTGGAGCCATTTCGTGGGATCGATGCCGTTAGCGCCCGTCAGCGTTCCCTGGTCGCCGGTAAGCGGCTTGTCGATGGCCGCATTGAGCACCATGGCGGTGTACTTCTGGGTGTTGATGACGTCGCCGTTGGTGCGCTGGTTGACCGTCGACGAGTACAGCGCCAGCTGCTCGGGTGTCGCGACCTTGGCGAACTGGTCCAGCTCGTTGCCGCGCTGGGAGTCGAGGCTCAGCGCGGCCCGGAAGTCCGCGTTACTGAAAGGCTGCTGCGACGACAGGTAGATCTCGATCTGCGCCTGCTGCTGAGCAAGCAGATCGGTGGCGCGGACCAGGTGGGTCGCCGCCTCGACAGAGTTGTCGAGCTGACGGTCGTCGTTTCCCTGCGGGACCAGCGCCACCAGGTCGAGGAGCGGCCCGATGACGGCGTCATAGGCCTCCATTACGGAGGCCGGCTCGGTCATCCTCACCAGCACGTCGCGCTTGGGGCCGAGGCTTTCCATTTGAGCCGCGACGGCGTCGAGCGCCTCGTTTACCGGGTCACCGAACGTTCCACGCTTGCCTTCGGCCACGTCCTGGTAGGCCTTGTAAGCCCGGTCGACCTCGGTCCGGCGGGCCTTTACCGGGTCGAGGGACGCGGTCGACTTGCGAGAGCTGAGCTGGGCCGCGACATAGTCGACCGTGAAGGTACGCTCGCGCTGGAGCTCGTAGGTCAGCTCGGTCGCCGTCTGGTTGATGGCCACCAGGTTGGACACCCGGTTGATGTCACGGGTACTGGTCAGCACGGAACTGGCGTCGATCAGCGCGTTGACGATGATCGCGACGACCGGGATCGCGAGAATCGCGATCAGTTTGGTACGGACCCGCCAGCTCGCCGGACTGGTCAGGACGCCACGCCGCGCACGCGTCCCGCTACCGCGATCGGGGGGTCGAGCCGCGACGGGCCGCTCGCCACGGTCCCCGTCATCCACGACGGGGGAACCCGGTGCCGGCAGCGGCATCGGGTCTGCAGCGATGCCCGTGCTGGCCATCGGTTGTCTGCGCACGTACTTCGCAACCTCTCCGCCGGCCCCCCGGAACAGGACGCTCCCGGGATGGTGTCCGGTATCGGACCCGAATGTCCCTCGGTCGGCACCATAGCGGTACCGAGTTCATCCTCGAAAGGCGGCTACCTTACGCCATGTTCTAGGAAGCCATGAGTTGTGTCCCCGATGCGAGTGTCATGAGGCCCGGATACGGCTAGCGACCGCCCCGGTGCCCACCGGATGATGTCATGTTCGTCACCACTTGCTCACGCACAGGTCATCCTTGACGTCACCGATGTGGCACACCCGCTCGGGCATCGGTAACGGTACGGCGTATGCCTCGCGCCGCGCGACCTTCTTGCTCCCCGCCGCTTCATTCCGGTCGCCCAACGCTTCTAGCTGGATACAGATTGTCGGAGCGCGGCCATTTCGAAATCCGGCCGGCCTCCCGTCACCGCCGTGACCTGCGCCCAGGCGTCCCCCACGGCACGTCGACACGAGCCCGCTGACCGCGCGCCTCCGTAGACTTGACAGGTGAGTGCACCCCACCGGCCACCTGCCCAGCCGTCCGCAGGCGCCCAGCCGTCCGCAGGCGCCCAGCCGTCCGACAGGCGGCTGCCATCGACCGCGGGCGAACCAGCCAGGCCCGCGCCAGTGGCCGCCGCGGGCCGCGGCGGCTATGACACCGCCCTGGTCATCGACTTCGGCGCCCAGTACGCGCAGCTGATCGCGCGCCGGGTACGCGAGTGCCACGTGTACTCCGAGATCGTGCCCTGGCACGCGCCGGTCGCCGACCTGCTCGCCCGCCGCCCGGCCGCGATCATCCTTTCCGGCGGACCCAAGTCCGTGTACTCCCCCGGCGCGCCGCGGGTCGACCCGGCGCTGTTCGAGGCCGGCATCCCCGTGCTCGGGATCTGCTACGGCCACCAGGTGATGGCCCAGGCGCTCGGCGGCATCGTCGAACGCACCGGCACCGCCGAATACGGCGCGACCAGCCTCAGCGTCACCCGTCCCGGCGTCCTCTTCGACGGTCTGCCCGTCCAACAGCAGGTCTGGATGTCGCACGGCGATGCGGTCACCGCACCACCCGCCGGCTTCGAGCTCACCGCCGCGACCCCGTCGACCCCGGTCGCCGCGTTCGAGGACGTCCAGCGCCGGCTGTTCGGCGTCCAGTTCCATCCCGAGGTGCTGCACACCGAGCACGGCATGGACGTGTTGCGCCGGTTCCTGCTGCACGGCGCGGGCGCCCGCCCGACCTGGACGATGGTCAACATCGTCGACGAGGCGGTCGCCGCGGTGCGCGCCCAGGTCGGCGACGCGAAGCTGATCTGTGGTCTGTCCGGCGGCGTGGACTCCGCCGTCGCCGCCGCGCTCGTGCACCGCGCCGTGGGCGACGCGCTCACCTGCGTCTTCGTCGACCACGGCCTGCTGCGCGCCAGCGAGGCCGAACAGGTCGAACGCGACTTCGTCGCCTCCACCGGCGTCGAACTGGTGCACATCAAGGCCGCCGACCGGTTCGCCGGAGCGTTGGCCGGCGTGACCGACCCGGAGCAGAAGCGAAAGATCATCGGCCGCGAGTTCATCCGCGTGTTCGAGGAGGCCGCCCGCGAGCTCGAGGCGCGCGCCGAGGCCGAAGGCCGCCGCATCGAGTACCTCGTCCAGGGCACCCTCTACCCCGACGTGATCGAGTCCGGCTCCCCGGACGCCGCGAAGATCAAGTCACACCACAACGTCGGCGGGCTCCCCGACGACCTTCAGTTCGGTCTCGTCGAACCGCTGCGGACGCTCTTCAAGGACGAGGTGCGCCGGCTCGGCGAGGAGCTCGGCCTCCCCGAGGAGATCGTCTGGCGGCAGCCGTTCCCCGGCCCAGGACTCGCGGTGCGAATCATCGGCGAGGTCACCCAGGAACGGCTCGACATCGTGCGCGCCGCCGACCAGATCGTCCGCGACGAGATCCGCCGCGCCGGGCTCGACCGCGAGATCTGGCAGGTGTTCGCCGTCCTGCTCGCCGACGTCCGCTCGGTGGGCGTCCAGGGCGATGAGCGCACCTACGGCCACCCGATCGTCCTGCGCGCGGTCACCAGCGAGGACGCGATGACGGCTGACTGGGCGCGGCTGCCCGCGAACGTCCTGGAACGCATCAGCAACCGCGTCGTCAACGAGGTCCCCCAGGTCAACCGCGTCGTCTACGACATCACGTCGAAGCCCCCGGGCACCATCGAGTGGGAATAAGCGGTATGAGGCCTCCACCGGCGAAGTAGGCGAGCGACGTGATCGCGGCGGTAAGCGGCGAGCCGACCCCGGCTGGGCCGGACGTCGGGTTGACGTGGGGCCGGGCGTCGGAGCAGGCTAGGGGTGTGCCGCAGCAGCTCATGGCCCAGCAGTTCATGGGTATTACGTAGGCGCGCGACCAGGATCACTCGTAACAGAGTCGTCAGTGACGATCCGGCCGCGCGCCAAGCCTTCCGCGTCTCGCGGGGGGCTTTTTTGTTTGCCGCGGCCACGGTGCACAGGTGGCCGCACAGCCACCTAGGAGCAGCCCCGATGACCAAGCCAGCAGCGACAACGCCGTCGCCGCGCACCTCCGACGCCGCCGACAGACCGGCCACGACCTCGGCGTCTGTCGCCCAGGCGCCCGACTCGGGCCAGGCCGACGACGTAGACGGAACTACCAGCCCGCCAGACCAGACCGCCGACGATGCCGACGTCGTGGCCCTGCTCCGGACGGTCGACGTCGAGCGGGCCGCCGCCACCCTCGCCGGCGTCGCCAAGCTCACCAAGGTCGTCCGGCACGTCGGGCTCGGACTGCGCACCGGCGCGCCGGTCTGGCTGAAGTGCGAGAACGAGCAACATACCCGGTCGTTCAAGCTGCGCGGCGCCTACAACCGGGTGGCACAGGCCGACCCGGCGCGGCGTGCCCGCGGCCTGGTCGCGGCCAGCGCAGGCAACCACGCCCAGGGTGTCGCCTACGCGGCCGCCCAGTTCGCCGTCGAATCGACGATCTTCGTACCGACCGGCGCGAACCCGGTCAAGGTGGCCAGGACCCGCCGCTGGGGTGCCCGGGTCGAGCACGTCGACGGCGGCGTCGAGGCGGCGCTCGCCGCGGCCGAGGCGTTCGCCGTCGACGGTGGCCGGCTGATGGTCCACCCCTTCGACGACCCGGCCGTGATCGCCGGTCAGGGCACGGTCGGGCTGGAGCTCCTGGAACAGGTCCCCGGCCTGCGTACTGTCCTGGTCGGCATCGGTGGCGGCGGGCTCGCCACCGGCATCGCGGCGGCTCTGGCAGCGCGCGGCGCGGATGTCAGGGTGATCGGTGTGCAGGCAAGCGGCGCGCCCGCCTTCGCCGAGTCGTTCCGCGCCGGCCGGCGGCTGTCGGTCGCCGCCGACACCGTCGCGGACGGGATGGCGGTGCGCACCCCCGGCCGGCTCACGCTCGCACTCGCCATGTCGCTGCTCGACGACGTCGTGACCGTGGACGAGGACGCCTTCTGGGAGGCGATGGTGCTGCTGCGCCGTACCGGCGGGCATGTGGTCGAACCGGCCGGCGCCGCCGGCGTCGCCGCGCTGCTACGCCACCCGGAACTCGCCCAGGGGCAGACCGCGGTCGTCCTCTCCGGCGGGAACGTCGACCTCGCCGCCGCCGACCGCGTCACCACGCTCGCCACCGCGGCCACTATCCCGGTCGCCCGCACCCACTGAGCCAGCGCGGCCCGCGACGGCAGGCTGCTGTCCACGGCCGCGGTTACCCGTGCGGACTGCGGATCATCAGAGCTTGGTGAGGGGCGCGTAGCGGAGAAGAAGGTCCTTGGTGCCGGTGCCCGCACCGAAGTCGATCTTCGCCTGGGAGGACTCGGCGACGCCGCTGGTGCCGATCACCACGCCGAGGCCGAAGGTGTCATGGGTGACCTGGTCGCCGACGCTGAGCTGGGGAATCGGCCGGGTGGCCGGGCGGGACCGGGCCTGGCCGGCCTTGGCGGCGCCGGCGGCGTTCCCGGCCGACCCGGCGCCGCCGCGGCCGCTGCCCGCGCCGAACCCGCCACCGCTGCCGAACGTCCCGCCGAAGCCACCGGAACCGCTCGAACCGCTGGTGCTCGCGGGGGCCGGCGCCAGTCGGCGCCAGTCGATCAGGTGCTCCGGCACTTCCGTGAGGAAGCGGGACGGCGGGTTGTACGCCGGCTGCCCCCAGGCGCTGCGGACCAGCGAACGGGTCAGGTACAGCCGCTGCCTGGCCCGGGTGATCCCCACGTAGGCGAGCCGCCGTTCCTCCTCCATCTGGGTGGGGTCGCCGAGCGTGCGCATGTGCGGGAAGACGCCGTCCTCCATCCCGGTCAGGAAGACCACCGGGAACTCCAGGCCCTTCGCGCTGTGCAGAGTCATCAGCGTGACGACACCGTCCGAGCCGTCGTCGGAGGGCACCTGGTCGGCGTCGGCGACCAGCGAGACCTGCTCCAGGAATCCGGCGAGCGTGCCCTCGGGGAAACGCTGGACGTATTCCCGGACGACCTCGACCAGCTCCTGGAGGTTCTCCACCCGGCCCTGGGACTCGATCGTGTCCTCAGCGACCAGCTCAGCGAGGTAGCCGGTCCGCTCCAGGACGGCCTCGGTCGTCTCGACGAGGTCGGCGTCGGCGGTCTCACGCAGCTCGCCCAGCAGCGTGGCGAACTCGCGGACGGCCTTCGCCGACCGGGCCGCGAGCCCCGGCACCTCGTCGACCCGGCCGAGCGCGTCGGCGAACGGGACGCGCTCCCGCTCGGCGAAGGCGGCGAGCATCGCCTCGGCCCGGTCGCCGATCCCGCGCCGGGGCACATTGAGGATGCGGCGCAGGTTGACCGTGTCCGAGGGGTTCGCCAGCACCCGCAGGTAGGCCAGCAGGTCGCGGATCTCCTTGCGCTCGTAGAAGCGCACGCCGCCGACGACCCGGTAGGGCAGGCCCACGCGGATGAAGATTTCTTCGAAGACCCGGCTCTGTGCGTTGGTCCGGTAGAAGACGGCGACGTCGGCCGGGCGGGCGTGGCCGTCGTCGGTGAGCTTGTCGACCTCCTCGGCGACGAACGCCGCCTCGTCGTGCTCGTTGTCAGCGACGAAGCCGACGATCTTCTCGCCGTCGCCGGCGTCCGACCACAGCCGCTTCGGCTTGCGCTGGCTGTTGCGGGCGATGACGGCGTTCGCCGCGGACAGGATGGTCTGGGTGGAGCGGTAGTTCTGCTCCAGCAGCACGACCTTCGCGTCCGGGAAGTCCTCCTCGAACTCCACGATGTTGCGGATGTCCGCGCCGCGGAACGCGTAGATCGACTGGTCGGCGTCGCCGACGACGCACAGCTCGGCCGGCGCCGGCATGCCCTCGTCCACCGCCCGCCCGGCCGTCGACACCGCGCCGCCCACGAGCTCGCGGATGAGCGAGTACTGGGCGTGGTTCGTGTCCTGGTACTCGTCGACGAGGACGTGACGGAACCGGCGGTGGTAGTGCTCGGCGACGTCGGGGAACGCCTGTAGCAGGTTCACCGTCGTCATGATCAGATCGTCGAAGTCCAGCGCGTTCGCCTCGCGCAGCCGCCGCTGGTAGAGGGCGTATACCTCGGCCACGGTCCGCTCGGGGTGGCTGGACGCCTTTGCCTGCGCGGTCTCGTAGTCGACCAGCTCGTTCTTCAGGGTGCTGATCTGGGCGGCAAGCCCGCGGGCCGGGTGGCGCTTCGCGTCGAGGTCCAGGTCGCGGCACACCAGGGTGATCAGCCGCTGCGCGTCGGCCGCGTCGTAGATCGAGAACGAGCTGCCGAAGCCGAGCCGCTTCGACTCGCCCCGCAGGATCCGCACGCAGGCCGAGTGGAACGTGCTGACCCACATCGCCCGCGACCGGCCGCCGACGAGCGCGCCGACCCGCTCCTTCATCTCGTTCGCGGCCTTGTTGGTGAACGTGATCGCGAGGATCTCGCCGGGGTGCACCTTGCGGGCGGCGAGCAGGTAGGCGATCCGGTGGGTGAGCACCCTGGTCTTGCCGGAGCCTGCGCCGGCGACGATCAGCAGTGGCGAGCCCTCGTGCGCCACAGCTGCACGCTGCTGCGGGTTCAGCTCGGCGAGCAGCTCGTCCGGGTCCAGGCGCGGCGCCGGGCGCCGGGCGTGCGTCGCGGACGCGTCGACCGGAGCAGCGGCCAGCACGGCGGGCGCGAACATGTCGTACGGGTCGTACGGCTCATAGGCCGCGTCGCCCGCCGGGACACCCGCACCAGGGACAGCGCCGTCGGAGACGGTGCCGTCCGGGACAGCACCACTCGGGACAGCGCCGCCCAGGGCGGCACCACCAGGGACCATGCCGTCAAAAAGGGTGCTCATGATTCCTCGATCGTACGTTCGACAGGCCATCCGACCTGGGCGGCGCGCCCATGCGCCGACCCGGCGTTCTGACCACCGGCCCCCATCGGGGAGACCCGCGGCGACCGGACGCCGGCTCGACTCCGCCGCGCGCCCGGCAGGAGCCCGGGACGTGTCGACCTTACGTAGCTAGGGACCGACATTGCGCAGTGCCTCCCGCCTGGACAACGGGGAGAGCCGGTCCGTGCGGGCGGCGACATAGCGTCGGACCTCGTCGGGGTCGGTCCAGGCGTACTGCCGCAGCGCCCAGCCGATGGCCTTACGGAGGAAGAAGTCGGGATCGTCGAGGTTCGCCTCGATGCAGGCGTAGAGCAAGTCCAGATCCGTGCTCTTCTTCGCGCCGAGCTGGCAGATGATCGACGTACGGCGCAGCCAGCGGTCGGGGTCGCGACTCCAGCGCAGCATCACCGGCCGCACCACCTCGGGGCTGGCGGCCAGCAACTGCCCGACGCGGCGCGAGGCGACCTCGTCGACGTAGTCCCGCTCTGCGCGACGCGGGCCTCGTCGACTGGATCGGCAACTCACCCCGCGACCCGCGGGCTACCTGGCGTCTACGTCCCGGCTGAGCCTCGGCGTCCCGGCTGAGCTTCGGCGTCGCGGCGGAGTGGCGGTGTCCCGGCGGAGTGGCGGTGTCGAGGGGCGCCGGTGGCGGGCGGCGCGATGCGGGACGATGGCGGCATGCGAGCTGCTCATACCGTGACGCAGGTACGCACCGCCGAGGCGCCGTTGCTGGACGCTCTGCCGCCGGGGGCGCTCATGCAGCGGGCGGTGCACGGGCTGCTCAGCCACGCCGTACGCCGGCTGGGCCGGCGGGTGTACGGACGCCGGGTGGTCGTGCTCGCGGGTGCCGGGGACAACGGCGGGGACGCCTTGTGGGCCGGGGCGAAGCTCGCCGCCCGCGGCGCTCGGGTGGACGTGCTGGCCCCGGGCCGGACCCACCCGGAGGGCACCGCAGCGCTGCTGGCCGCCGGCGGCCGGGTGCACCGGGTCGCCGCCCCAGGCGACCCGCAGCCCGAGGCGACCGAAGCGGGCCCGCCGGCCAGCGGCGCTCCGGCGGCCCGGTCAGACGACCAGGCCGCGGCGCTTCTGGCGAAGGCCGATCTCGTTCTCGACGGGCTGCTGGGGATCGGTGGCCGGCCCGGGCTGCGCGGTGCCTACGCCCGGCTTGCGGAGCTGGCCCCGCCGGACCGGACGATCGCGGTCGACGTGCCGAGTGGTGTCGACGCCGACACCGGCGCCGCACCGGGCACCGCCGTGCGGGCGGCCCTGACCGTGACGTTCGGGACGTACAAGCGCGGCCTGCTACTCGGCGACGGCGCCGCGCACACCGGCGAGCTGGCGCTGGTCGACATCGGGCTGGACCTGCCGGCCCCCGACCTGACCGCGCTCGACGACGCCGACATCGCCGCCCTGCTGCCGGCGCCAGGGCCCGCGGACTCGAAGTACACCCGGGGCGTGCTGGGCCTCGTCGGCGGCAGCGACCGCTACCCGGGGGCGATCGTGCTCGCTACCGGCGGGGCGCTACGCGGCGGCGCCGGCTACCTGCGGGTCGTCGCCGAGGCGCGCGCCGCCGAGCACGTGCGAACCGCGCATCCCGAGACGGTCGTGACCGTCATCGAGCCCGGTGACGTCAACGCGATGCTGGCCGCGGGACGAGTGCAGGCCTGGGCGTTCGGGCCGGGAGTCGTCCCGGACGCGGCGGCGCGCCGTCTGCTGGACGGCCTGGTCGCCACCGATCTACCGCTGCTGCTCGACGCGGGCGCCCTCGATCCGTTCGCCGAGGCGTTCGCCGCTGGTTTCCCCGCGCGGGCCGGTGCGGGCACGGGCGTCGGCTTCACCGCCAGCGTCGGCTTCAGCGGCGGCGTCGGCTTCAGTGGCGGATCGGCCGCAGGTCCGGTCACGCCCACCGGGCGCGACGTCCTGGCCCGGCGTGGGGCTCCGGTACTGCTGACGCCGCACGAGGGTGAGTTCGCCCGGCTCACCGCGACGGCACTCGGCTGGGCGGCCGACGACACCCGGCGGGAGCTGGCCGACGACCGGCTGGGCACCGTCCGCCGAGCGGCCGCGGCCCTCAGCGCGACCGTGCTGCTCAAGGGAAACCGCACCCTGATCGTCGACCCGGCCGGGACGGCCCGGGTGAACACCACCGGCACGCCGTGGCTCGGCAGCGCGGGCACGGGCGACGTCCTCACCGGCCTGACCGGCTCGCTGCTCGCCGCCGGCCTCCCCGCGCTCGACGCCGCCAGCGTCGGCGCCCATCTGCACGGTGTGGCCGGCCAGCTCGCCCCGCGCCCGCTGTCGGCCGCGGACCTTCCGGCGGTACTTCCCGCCGCTGTCGCCCGCGTCCTTGACGGCCTTGCGGGGTAGAAATCAGCCAACGAGTGCCGTTGGCAGACTGGTGGGCAGATAGCCGGACTGATGAGCCTCTATCGTGACCGACAAGGACCGGCAGAGGCCCGGGGTCCCCACCGATCCGTTCAAGCCTGGCCCAGATCGGGCTTGAACGGGCAGATCCGGAGATGCCATGGGATCGGTGGGGAAGGCGCATCATCGGATGCGAGAAGGTTGCCGGTCGGGTAACCAGCGAGGTCAGCGAGCGGCGAGGTGGGTCGGTGGCGGGCGCGGTGGCGGGTGTCGGAGATCTCGCGCGAGGCGCGGCGACGGGCGCGGTCGGTCTGGTGAGCACGGCGGCCGGGTCGAAGACCGTCCGGCGGGCGGGCGGCAGCCTGGGCCTGGCCGGGGCGGTCATCGCCGCCGGTCTGATCGCCGAACGGCATGCGGTCAAACGGGCACGGGCGCTGCCGGACGTCGCGCCCGAGCACCGGCCTGGCCCCCTCGTCGGCCACACGACCACCGTGATCGCGACCGATGGTGTCCCGCTGCACGTCGTCGAAAGCGGCCCGGATGACGTCGCGGCCACCGCGAACGGCTCCGAAGGCGCGGACGGCTCCGCCGGAGCCGACGCCCCGGCGGCGGACAGGCGTCCGGGCAAGGACGAGCCCGAAGCTCACAGCGACTCGTTTGGATCCGCTGAGAACGGTTCAGCCCGCGGGCACGTCCTGACGCGGCGCACCCGCCGGCGCGGGGCGGCGAATGACGGCCCGACGTTCGTGTTCGTTCACGGGTTCTGCAACACCGCCGACTCGTGGTGCTTCCAGCAGCGCGCGCTGGCCGACCTCGGCCCGATGGTGTTCTACGACCAGCGGGCGCACGGCCACTCCGGGCCGTCCGAGGTGGCCCGCTGCACGATCGACCAGCTCGCTGACGACCTGTTCGCTGTGCTCGAGGAGACGGTGCCGGCCGGGCCGGTGGTCCTGGTCGGCCACTCGATGGGCGGTATGACCATCCTTGGCCTGGCCGAGCGGCACCCGGAGCTGTTCGACGACCGGGTCGTCGCGGTGGCCCTGCTGTCCACCAGCGCCGGCGAACTGGCACGGGTGACTTTTGGACTCCATGCGGGGGTGACGGCGGCGGTCCGGCGGGTACTGCCCGGCCTCGCCGTCGGCATGCGCCACACACCCTCGCTGTTCGAGCGAGCCCGGCTGCGCGGCAGCGACCTGGCCTACTCGATCACCAGACGGGTCGGCTTCGGCACCACCGAGGTTCCGCCGTCCGTGGTCGAGTTCCTGGAAGGGGAGATCGCGGGCACGCCGCTCTCGGTGATCGGTTCGTTCCTGCCGACGCTGCTCGCGCACGACAAGGTGGCCGCCGCGGCCGTGCTGCGCCACGTCCCGACCCTGCTCATGGTCGGCGACCACGACCTGATGACCCCGCTGTCACACAGCCGCACGCTCGCCGACGCCCTGCCCGAAGCCGAGCTGGCCATCGAGGAGGGCGCGGGCCACGCATTGCCGCTGGAACGCCCGGACGCCGTCAACAAGCACATCCGCGCTCTGTTCGACCGCGCGCACCCGGCCCGCCGCTCCCTGCTGCGCTGGCCGCTGCTGGGCCAACGTCAAAGCAGCTAGCCCGCCTGACTGCTAGAGCGGCAGAGTGGAGGACGCGGGCAGGTCGAGTGGGGACGGGGTGACGCCGGCGGCGGCCTGCAACGAGCCGAGGGCGGCGACCATGGCGCCGTTGTCGGTGCACAGGCCGGGCCTCGGCACCCGCAGCGTGATGCCAGCGGCCTCGCAGCGTTCGGCGGCGAGGGCGCGCAGGCGGCTGTTCGCGGCCACTCCGCCGCCGATGACCAGCGTGTCGACGCCGTGTGTCTTCGCCGCCGCGACCGCCTTCGCGGTGAGCACGTCGACGACCGCCTCCTGGAACGACGCGGCCACGTCGGCGACCGGCACCGGCTCGCCCGCGCGCCGGCGCGCCTCCACCCAGCGGGCGACGGCCGTCTTCAGCCCGCTGAAGGAGAAGTCGAGGGTGCCGTCGCCGGCCTTGCCCCGCGGGAACGGGATCGTGGCCGTCCCGTCGCGGGCCGCCCGGTCGATGGGGGGCCCACCGGGGAACGGCATCCCGAGCAGCCGCGCGACCTTGTCGTAGGCCTCACCGGCAGCGTCGTCGACGGTCGCGCCGAGCGAGACGACCGGCATGGTCGCGAGGTCCTCGACGAGCAGCAGCGAGGAGTGGCCGCCGGAGACCAGCAGCGCGATCGACGAGGCCGGCAGCGGGCCGTGCTCGAGGGTGTCGACGGCGACATGGGCGGCCAGGTGGTGGATGCCGTAGAGCGGCACGCCGAGAGCGAGGGCGTACGCCTTGGCCGCGGCGACGCCGACCAGCAGCGCCCCCGCGAGCCCCGGGCCGGCGGTGACGGCGACGCCGTCGAGGTCGGACGCCTGCACGCCGGCTGAGGCGAGCGCCCGTTCGATCGTCGGCACCATCGCTTCCAGGTGTGCCCGGGCGGCGATCTCGGGAACGACGCCGCCGTAGCGGGCATGCTCGTCCACCGACGAGGCGAGCGCGTCGGCGAGCAGCACGCCGTCGCGGACCAGCCCGACCCCGGTCTCGTCGCAGGACGTCTCGATCCCGAGGACCAGCGGCCCGGGCGTGCCCGCGGCCGTCGAGGTCCGGGCCCGGGTCAGCCCCGTCATGTCACTCCTCGCATGGGTGTGCTGGTCGGCGCGGCGCCCGCGCGGGCCACATCCGGGGCCGCCGTCCCGCCCGGCCCCGCCGCACTCGCGGCGGTGGCGGCGGTACCTCGGCCGGGGGCCTGGGGCTTCTTTCCGGCGGACATCTCGGAGACCTGCTGGGCCAGCGCGGCCCAGGCCGCGTCGAGCTGGGCCCCGTAGCCGGGGGTGTCGATGGGGCGGACCCGCATGACGTAGGCGTCGCCGCCGGACGGCTGGTAGTAGCCGCGGCGGATCCCGATGTCGACGAAGCCGAGCCGGCTGTAGAGCGCACGGGCGGACAGGTTGTCGGTGCGGACCTCGAGCCCGCAGCTGCGCGCCCCCCGCCGGCGCGCCTCGCGCAGCAGCGCGATCATCAGGCAGGCGCCGAGGCGCCGCCCCCGGTGAGCCGGATGCACGCCGACGGTCTGGATGTAGGACTCCTCGTCGGTGACGGCGAGCCCGGCATACCCGACGATGCGGCCGTCGACCAGGGCGACGAGGTAGTGCCGGCTCGCGCCCTGGGCGAGCTCGGACCAGAACATCTCCGGTGTCCACGGGTCGAGGTTGAAGACGGCCAGCTCCAGGTCGGCGACCTCGGCCAGGTGCCACCAGCGCATCGGCCCGAGCTCGACGATCGACGCATCCGGTGGTGGCTCGTCGTCGGCGGTCACACGCTCACCGCCTTGGCCGGGTGCGGCTCCGCCACGTCCGGACGCCGCAGGTAGATCGGGGTCAACGGAGCGGGAGCGCGGCCGGCGAGCAGGTCGGGCGCCGCGAGGGCGGCGAGAACCGCGGGATCTGGATACTCGGGCGACGAGCCACCCGCGTTGCCTCCGGTGCCCGCACCCCCGCGAGCCACGGCCAGGTCAGCGAACACCTCCGGATACAGCGCCCGGCCCGGCCCGGCGACGGCGTCCACGCCGGCGGAGCGCAGCAGCTCCGCGGCGTCCCCCGGCCGGTCGACCGCCGGGCCCGTGATCCGCGCGCCGTCGGCGTAGGCCGCCCAGAACACCTCACGGCGGCGCGCGTCGGTGACGACGCCCGTCCGCCCGCGGGTCGCGGCGCCGATCCCGTCCAGGGAGCACACGCCGTGGCAGGGCAGCGCCAGGGCAGCCGCGAACGTCGCGGCGGTGACGATCCCCACCCGCAGGCTGGTGAACGGGCCTGGCCCGAGCCCCACGACCACCGCGGCAAGCTCGGCTGGCCGGATGCCCGCCTCGGCGAGCGTGTCGCTCGTGAGCGGGGCGAGCAGCTCCCCGTGCCGGCGCGCGTCGACGACCTGGCGGGATGCCAGCGGACGCGCGGCCCCGCGACCGGGCGGCGCGGCCGGTATGTCGACAGCGTCCAACGTGTCGACTATGTCGACAGTGTCCAACGTGTCGACTATGTCGACAGTGTCCAATGTGTCGACTATGTCGACAGTGTCCAACGTGTCGACTATGTCGACGAGGGCCACCGAGCAGGCCGGGGTCGAGGTGTCAAGGGCGAGCACCAGCACCCGCCCAGCCTACGGATCGCGACCGGTCGAGCTCCGCACCGATCCGTGGGCCGGCGTCGCTGCGTCGGCCGATCAGCTGGCCGGCGCGGCGCCGGCCAGCAGCGAGCGGAGCCTGGCCGACCAGCCGGGGCCCGTCGACACGAGACGGACGCGGCGCGTCTCGCCCGCCTCGTCGCCCTCGGGACGGTCGATGTCGACGCGCAGGTGCTCCTGCGCGAGCTGCTCCACCCGGCCGGCGCCCCACTCGACGACGGTCAGCGCCACGTCGGTGTCCGCGTCGAGATCCAGATCGTCCACCTCGGCGACGCCGCCGAGCCGATAGGCGTCGACGTGCACCAGCGGCAGCCGGCCCCCCGGATGGACCCGGGCGAGCACGAACGTCGGCGACGTCACCGGCCCCGGCACGCCCAGCCCTGCGGCGATGCCCTGCACCAGCACCGTCTTGCCCGCGCCGAGCGGGCCGGCCAGCACGATCAGGTCCCCCGGGCGGGCGACGTCGGCAATCCGGGCGCCCAGCGCCCGCATCCGTTCCGGTGTCTCGACCACCAGCGGGCCTGCCGAGGCGGGCACCAGGGCGGGCGGCACCGGGACAGGCGGCGTGGCGCCGGGCAGCGCGTCAGACGAGCGTGCGGTCATCACCCATCCATCATCCGCCGATGTGCCTGGCCGGCCTGGCCGCCTGGCCGCCTGGCCGCACGAGCTCAGGGGCTTCCGTGGGAGCCGGGAGCCTAGCGGGCGCAGCCTTGGCCGCCGGCGGTGCCGCCGAAGGCGCCTCGACCGGGACGCACCCGGACCATCTTCGGGGCCGCCTCGGCCGCGGCGGCCTTCTCGATCTGCTCGCGGGTGGTCAGCGTGAGCATCACCGGGCCGTCAGGGCTTCCGCCGAGGGTGCCAGCGCCACTGAGCCCGTCCATCGCATCGAGCGCCTCGAGGTCGTCGGTCTCGTCGGACTCGTCGAGAGCTGGGCCACCGGCCGGCCTGATCGCCGTGGTCGTGTGCCGGTCGCCGCGTCGCCAGAGCCTCACGTCGTCTCCTTCCTGCCACCGTCCGTCCAGCCACTGCGCCCACCGTCGCCCGTCTCCACCCGCACCACGTACGACGGTAGGTCGCTTCCGCCGTGGCGTCTCGGCGAGAGCCGCAACAGGCTTTCAGGCGCCGCGGTAGACGCGCGGGATGCGGGCGCCGATGCGGCTGACGATCTCGTAGTTGATGGTGCCGAGCACCTCGGCCCAGTCGTCGGCGGTCGGCTCGCCGCCGTCGCCCGGCCCGAACAGCACCACCTCGTCGCCGGCCGCGACCCGGTCGTCGCCGACGTCGAGGACGAACTGGTCCATGCAGACCGTCCCTGCGATCCGCCGCCTGCGGCCGGCCAGGAGCACCTCGCCGAGGTTCGTCGCCGACCTGGGGATGCCGTCCGCGTAGCCGAGCGGGACGACGGCGAGCGTCGTCTCCGCCTCGGTCGTGTACCGGTGCGCGTAGGAGACGCCACTGCCCGGCGGCATCCGCTTGGCGAGCGCCACCCGGGCCGTCAGCCGCATCGCGGGCCGCAGGCCGAGCTCGACCGAGCGGCCGACCTCGGGGCCGGGCGAGAGCCCGTAGATCGAGATGCCGGGCCGTACCAGGTCGAAGTGGGCCTCGGGGCTGACCAGGGTGGCGGCCGAGTTGGCCAGGTGACGGACCTGGGGACGCAGCCCCGCCTTCTCGGCCACCGCGACAGCGTCGGTGAACCGGCCGATCTGCCCCTGCACCGTCGGATGGCCCGGCGCGTCGGCGAACGCGAAGTGGCTCCACACGCCGACGACGTCCAGGACCCCCTCGGCGCGCAGCGCGGCCGCGGCATCGCACAGCGCCGGCCAGTCGGCCGGCGCCGCGCCCGCGCGGCCGAGCCCGGTGTCGGCCTTGAGATGGACGCGGGCCTGCCGGCCCGTGGCCCTGGCTGCCGCGGCGATCTCGTCCAGCGCCCAGCCGGCCGAGGCGGACAGGTCGATGTCGGCGGTGAGCGCCGCGCCCAGCGGCTCGCCGGGTGACATCAGCCAGGACATGACCGGCACGGTGAAGCCGGCGGCGCGCAGCGCCAGCGCCTCCTCGATGACGGCGACGCCGAGCCAGGTCGCGCCGCCGTCGAGGGCCGCCCGGGCACACGGGATCATGCCGTGGCCGTACCCGTCTGCCTTGACGACGGCCATGGTGGCGGCGGATCCGGCCCGAGTGACCAGCGTCGCGGTCGACTCGCGCACGGCGTCGAGGTCGACGGCCGCATACGCGCGCGGCGCCGCGGACGCGTCCGGCAGGCTCATCGGCTCTCCAGGGTCGACGGGGCGGGCTGGTCGGCGTCGGCAGCAGTCGGGTGCGCTTTCCAGCACCCTACTGGCCGTCGGGGCGACTGCCCCAGTGCTGATGGCCTCACCGGTGTGCGTCCGTCCTGGCCTTCCCCGGGCTCAGTCGCCCAACCAGCCCGAATACCGGACGGCCAACCCGCAAAGCCGGCGAGTGCGGTAGGTGCGTAGTATTGGGCGGTGATCATCAGGGTTTCCGGGGACGGCCCGCACGACGAGGTCATCCTCACGCCACTCGAGGCAGCCTTCACCGAGACCGTCTGCGCGGCGCTCGCGGGTGCCGAGACCTTCAGCCGTGGGGTTGGGCTCGCGCTCCTCGGCAAGGTCGCCGATCTCCGGATCCGGCCGAGCGACGCCTCCGGAACCGTCGACGACGGCCGCCAGTTCGCCGTGAAGCTGCTGGTGGATGAGGGCGGGCGGCACCAGGAGTGCACCTGCGGGCACACGCCCTCGACGGCGTTGTGCCAGCACGGCGTCGCGGTCGCGCTGGCCGCGACCGGCCTGATCCAGGCGGACGACGACGAGGACGACCAGGACGACTATGTGCGCGCCGCGGTCGGCGTGTTCCTCGAGAGCCTGCCGCAGGCCGAGCTGGTCGAACTGGTTCTCGGCCTCGCCGACGACAACGAGGAGCTCGCGGACGCCCTCTGGGACGAGACCGTCCGCTGGCACCATGGCCGCGCTACCAACGACGCCGCGGGCAGCGACGCGGTCGGCCCGGCCTGACGCCGCCCAGTCACACGGAAGGTGCACGGAAGGTGCACGACGGCGCCATACGTCACCTGGTCCGACATCCCCAATCAAGATCATATTCGGATGTCACCCCTGAGCACATACCGCTCCCCGGAAAAGATCCAGGGGCTACCCTCGAAGGTACGAGCCTGAGAGAGACCACCGAGGAGCCGGACGTGGGGCGCAGAGGCAGACAACGTGCCAGGGACGCGAAGAAGGCACACGACCTGAAGTACCAGGAACTACCCATGGACGTCGATGCGCTCCAGCGTGAGCTGACCTCAAGTGTCGCACAGACCGACGACGATGGCGATGCTTCGGAAGAACAACTCGACCAGGTTCGAGTCGACCAAATTTCGTAGATATTACCAAGAGTGCCTTGGCTAATATCAAGAGTAGCCGTTCCTTGACCAGACGAATCGAGCATCATGGGCAATGCGACCGACAGAAGTCAGCATCCGAAGGGAGGGCAGGGAGAAGCCGACGGTAATGGCCGTTCGCCCGACGCCGAACTGGAGTCCGCGCTACGGCTGTTGACCGAGGTCGCCGAGGACGTGAAGCTCGCGGAGGGGGACTCAGGCGTCCAGCGGGTCCTGCGATCCATTGCACGCCTGTCGCCGGCTCCGACTCGCTTGATAAGTCGGGACACCCGGCTGCCCGTCCCGGTCGTCGCGGCCGTGCAGAACCAACTGCGCGTTCGTTCCGTTCTGACCAGGGATCGGCCGTCCCAGCTGACGGCCAACGGACGGCAGCTGGTCGTCACGCTCGGGCTCGGGAGCGAGCCCGTCGACGTCCTTTGCGACCAGTGCGCGGGAACACGGATCTCCATTCCGGCAGCGCTGATGCCGGTAGTGGACGAGCTCGCGGAGATAGTCGCCACGGGGCCGGCGGCAGACCTTTCCTTGGATCAGTCGCACGCTACGGCGGCCACCAAGGTGCGGCGGGTGCTTCATATGATCGAGGCAGGCATGCTGCCCACCCCGGCGCTGCTCGCGGTCGGCGACGACGACCTGATCAGCGTCGCCATCGCCAAGGTCGGCCGGGCGCTCGGGACGACGCTGACGAGGACGATCGCGGTGGTGGACATCTCGCCGGAGATCCTCGATGCGGTGCAGGAGCTGACCGCCGGCGGCGGCTTCGCCGCCGAGCTTTTCAGGCACGATCTTCGACAGCCGCTCCCGGCCGAGGTGCGTGGCCGGTTCACGACGGCCATGACCGACCCGCCCTACACGACGCCAGGAGCCCGCCTGTTCCTTTCCAGGGCGATCGACGGCCTGCGCCCCGGCCCGGGCCGCGACATCTACTTCCACTTCGGCCCAAAAGGTCCGGACGCCGCCCTGGAAATCGACGAGACACTCGTGGAACTCGGCCTCAGCACCTCGTCCCTGCTGACCAACTTCAACGAGTACCAAGGTAGTGGCATACTCGGCGGCGTCAGCCATGCCAGACACCTCGTGACCACGATGCGCACCCGGTCGGTCGACGCGAACACCCCGGCCAGCGGCCCGCTTTACACCGCCGATATTCGGCAGGCGGACCGCGAGTATAATTGTAGGAAATGTGACGCCCGCTACCTGGTAGGGCTCGCCCAGCAATGGAAGTCAATCGGAATGCTCAAAGAGCAGGGATGCCCCAGCTGCGGGGGCTTCGTTTTCGCGCCGGGCAGGCTTGCCCAGTGGAAATCATGACCGCGACGGTTCGCCCAGCCAGGCCAACCGATATACCGGATATCATCCGGTTCGAGCAGATGATTGCACTCGCGTCCTTTGGCGAGGATGCCGTCACCGACGAGGGGATTCTTCACCAGCGGGCGGCGAAAGCCCTCGAGCGCGACCCGGAAGGCACCCTCGTCGCCGTGGACGAGCAAGGCGTCGTCGTGGGCTGGCTGTGGATGAGCGTCAATACCAACTTCGTCACCCACGAGGTCTACGCCAACTTTCGGTCGCTTGCCGTCGATGACCTCGCGGCCCGGTACGAGGTGGGCCGCCAGCTGGTGCGCGCCGGGCTGGATTTTGCCGCCCAGCACAAGGTCCGCGAGGTTGTCGCGAAGGTCAACGCGACGAACGTGGGTATGCGCGTCCTGTACCGGGAGATCGGCTTCGAGCCGACCCACCTCAGCATGAGGATGCGTTTCGACAGGAACCAGGCCTGACCATGCAGCCCAACTCGACCGAGATCAAATGTGTGGTCTGGGACCTCGACGGCACCGTGTGGGACGGCGTGTTCCTCGAACGCGACGACCACGAGGAGGTCACGCCGCGCGCGGACGTGCTCGCGATGATGGAACGGCTCGACGCGGCCGGCATCGTCAACAGCGTCGCCAGCCGGACCGCGAGCGTGGTCGAGGCGGAGCTACGCCGGTTGCCCCGGCTCTGGGCGCTGTTGGTGGCCCCACAGCTGAGCTGGGGACCCAAAAGCGAGTCGATACGCGCGATCGCCGAAACGCTCGGAATATCGACATCTTCGATACTTCTGGTAGATGACAGCCCGTTCGAACGGGCTGAGGTCCTGGCCAGGTGCCCGGGGACTCAGGCCACGGATCGCCAGGAAGCCCTGGCGATGTTCGAGCGCGGCGACCGGGTACCGACGGACCTCAGCCCGGACGCCCTGCTGCGAGTCGACCGCTACCGAGCGGAGCTACGCCGCCGGGAAGCCGGCGCCCAGTTCTCCTCATTGGAGGACTTCCTGTGGACCACCCAGCTCACGTTGACGATCCGACCGGCCGTCGCCGGTGACACCGTCCGGATCAGCGAGCTCGTGCGCCGCACCCGGCGGCTGAACTCCAGTGGCCTGCCGTTGCCCGTGGACGCCGCTGAGAAGCTGATCACCCGGCCGGGCATGCTGGTAGCCGAGCTTCAGGACCGTTTCGGAGACTACGGACTCATCGGGCTGACGGTCGTGGACGCGAACCGGGACAGGTGGTGGGCGTCGCTGATCGCGATGTCCTGCCGGGTGCAGGGGCGTGGGGTGGCGCCCGCGCTGCTCGACCATGTCACCCGGGTCGCCGCCGGAGCGGGGGCCACGTCGTTCGCCGTTCCCCTCCGTCCGAGTGACGGGAACACCGAACTGCGGGTGTTGTTGCGTCAGATGGGCTTCTCCGGCATTCGCGACGGCTCGTCACCAGCTCCGCCCGCCGCCGCGCACGCGCTGTCGGCCACCGAGCCGGGTTCATTCGTGTGGCTGGCCCGTCGGCTCGACGAGCTGCCCGCCCGGCCGTCGCCCTGGGTTTCCATCGAGGCCGACGACTCCTGGGCTGCGTTCGGAGACCTGCACCTCGGGTCCGCGTCATGACGGCGACCGCGGGACGCAATCCGGTCACGCAGCTGCTCGCGCAGGTGTTGGGCGCCTCCTACGAGTCCACGGCCGCGCTGCCCGACGCGACGCCGCTGTTGGGTGAGGGCCTGGGTCTCGACTCCCGCACCGCCGTGGCGCTACTCGCGCGGATCAAGTCCGAGATCGGCGTGGACGTCGCCGCCGAAGACCTCTTTCTCGATTCCCTGGAATCAGTGGGAGCGCTGCGGAACTTTGTCCTGGCACGCCTGGACAAATAGCCTCGCCAAAGGCTGACCGATTCCCCAGCCGGCTTCCCGCGCCGCGTTCCCGTGACCGACGCGTTCCGGCCTCGGGGCGCCCGGTGCGCAGCCTCAGTGAACGGCGCGCAGAAGCCGGGTCGAGTTCATCCGGGTAATCGACATGCCAGCGGCGAGGGTCTCGATGATGAGGTCCCCCTTGATCCGGCCATAGACCAGCAGATCGACGTTTGCGAGGCTGTATTCCGGCCAGGTGTTGACGCTCAGATGCGACGCCGACAGCAGCAGGACCGCGGATACCGCCCCGTTGGGGAAGACATGGAAGGTCTCGCCCAGCACGACCGCGCTCCCGGCCTCGGACGCTTTTCGCATTATCTGCAGCAACCGGCCCGCGTCAGTGAGCAGCGCGGTGTCACTGACCCAGACGTCGACGGCGTAGGAGAGAAGGTCCCCGCTCTCGATCTCCACGGGGCTTTCATTGCCTTGCTTGCCCGTTCCTTCGTCGCTTCCGGGGCCGACACCACCGCCAGGACCGCCGTTTGCCACCTTCGTCATACTGAAATCATACCAACGCCGCCAAATGACTGGAAAAAGCCCTTCCAGCCGGTCGATATTGTACTCGCCAAAAAAGTTGGCAATCTTGCCATATGAACTCGGCACAAACCTGCGGGAATCAATCCGAGCGGCCTCATTCGACAGTGACCGACTTGGCCAGGTTGCGGGGCTGGTCGACGTCGAGGCCGCGGGCGAGCGCCAGCTCGCAGGCGAAGACCTGCAGCGGGATCGTCGTCACCAGCGGGGAGAACAGCGACGGCGTCGCCGGCACCCGAATCAGGTGGTCGGCGAACGGCTCGACGAGGTGGTCACCCTCCTCGGCGATCACGATCGTGCGCGCGCCGCGGGCCCGGACCTCCTGGATGTTCGACACGACCTTGTCGTGCAGCACCGCCCGCCCGCGCGGCGAGGGCACGACGACGACGACTGGCACGCCCTGCTCGACCAGCGCGATCGGCCCGTGCTTGAGCTCGCCGGCCGGGAAACCCTCGGCGTGCATGTAGGCGAGCTCCTTGAGCTTGAGCGCGCCCTCCAGCGCCACCGGGTAGCCCACGTGCCGGCCCAGGAAGAGCACCGTCTTCGCGCCGGCCAGGCTGCGCGCGAGCTCACGCACGGGGCCGACGGTGCCGAGCGTGCGGGCCACCAGCTCGGGCATCTTCTGCAGCTTCTCGACGTAGGCGCCGACCTCGTCGCCGTAGAGCACGCCGCGGGCCTGCGCCAGGAAGAGGCCGACGAGCAGGCAGGCGGCGACCTGGCCGAGGAACGTCTTCGTCGCGGCGACGCCGACCTCGGGGCCGCAGCGGGTGTAGAGCACCGCGTCGGACTCGCGCGGGATGGTCGACCCGTTGGTGTTGCAGATCGCCAGGACCCGGGCCTTCTGCTCGCGGGCATGCTTGACCGCCATCAGGGTGTCCAGCGTCTCGCCGCTCTGGCTGATCGCCACCACCAGCGTGGAGCGGTCCAGCACCGGGTCGCGGTAGCGGAACTCCGAGGCCATCTCGACCTCGCAGGGCAGCCTGGTCCAGTGCTCGATCGCGTACTTGGCGATCAGCCCGGCGTGGTAGGCGGTGCCGCAGGCGACGATGAACACCTTGTCGATGTCGCGGAAGTCCTCGCCGGAGAGGCGTTCCTCGTCGAGGACGATCGATCCGTCGGGCGAGAGCCGCCCGCGCAGGGTGTCGGCGAGGATCGTCGGCTGCTCGCTGATCTCCTTGAGCATGAAGTACGGGAAGCCGCCCTTCTCGGCGGCGCTCGCGTCCCAGTCGACGTGGTACGGGCGGCCTTCGACCAGCTCGCCGTTGAAGTCAATGATGCTTACGCCCTCGCGGCGGGCCTCGACGATCTGGTCCTGCCCGATCTCCAGGGCGTCGCGGGTGTGCGCGATGAAGGCGGAGACGTCGCTGGCGAGGAAGGTCTCGCCCTCGCCGAGCCCGATGACCAGCGGGCTGTTGCGCCGAGCACCGATGACGACGTCGGGGAAGTCCCGGTGCAGGACCACCAGGGTGAAGGCGCCGGACAGGCGCAGGCAGACGCGACGCACGGCCTCGGTGAGCGGATGGCGCCCGCCCTCGGCGCTCTCGGCCGCCGTCACGGCGTTGACCTCGCCGGAGCCCGGCCGGCCGAGCTCCGCCTCCAGCAGGTGGGCCACGACCTCGGTGTCGGTCTCGCTGGCCAGCTCGTGGCCGGCGGCGAACAGCTCGGCGCGCAGCGCGGTGAAGTTCTCGATGATGCCGTTGTGGATGACGCCGATCGCGCCGGTGCAGTCGGTGTGCGGGTGGGCGTTCGCGTCCGTCGGGCCGCCGTGCGTCGCCCACCGGGTGTGGCCCATGCCGGTCGTGCCGGCCATGCCCTCGCCGACCACGGCGCCGTCGTCGCCCTCGGCGAGCGCTTTCTCGAGATTGGCCAGCTTCCCGGCCCGGCGGACGACCCGTAGCGCGCCCGCGCCGACCACGGCGATTCCCGCCGAGTCGTACCCTCGGTACTCGAGCCGACGCAGTCCGCCGAGGGCGACCTCGAGAGCGGACTGCTCTCCCACGTAGCCGATGATCCCGCACATGCGGCTCAGCGTACGCAGCCTCGCCGCCGTCGCGCCGACGGACCCCGGAAGCGTCGACCGGTTTCGCGAATGATCCGGGCCCAGATGTGACGAATACCGCGCCGGCCAGCGGTCAAGCGTGGTCAAACGCTGATCGCGAGCTCCCGCTCGACAGCCTCGGCGAGGCGGACGGCGATCGCGCGGGCCTGGGCGTCGGTGGGCGCCTCGACCATCACCCGGACCAGCGGCTCGGTGCCGGACGGGCGCAGGAGCACCCGGCCCTCGTCACCCAGCTCCGTCTCGGCCTCGCGGACCGCGTCGGCGAGCCCGGCGGACCTCGAGACGCGAGCCCGATCCACCCCGCGCACGTTCACCATCACCTGCGGCAGCTTGGTCATCGCCTTGGTCAGCTCACCCAGCGGCTGGCCGGTCTCCCGCATCCGCCCCAGCAGGGCGAGTGCGGTGAGCAGGCCGTCGCCGGTGGTGGCGTGGCGCAGGAACATCACGTGGCCGCTCTGCTCGCCGCCCAGGGCGATGCCGTGACGGCGCATCTCGGCGAGGACGTACCGGTCGCCGACGGGGGTCGCGAGCACCTCGATCCCGGCCTCCCGCATGGCGTGGTGCAGGCCCAGGTTGGACATGACCGTCACGACGAGCCGGCGGCTGGTCAGCTCGCCGCGCTCGGCCATCGCCAGCGCGCACACGGCCATGATCTGGTCGCCGTCGACGATCTCACCGGCGGCGTCGACGGCCAGGCAGCGGTCGGCGTCGCCGTCGTGCGCGATCCCGACGTCCGCGCCGTGTTCCAGCACCGCGGCCCGCAGGCTGTCGAGGTGGGTGGCTCCGGAGCCCTCGTTGATGCGCTCGCCGTCGCCGTCGGCATGCAGCGCGACGACGTCCGCACCCGCGGCCCGCAGCACCCGCGGCGCGAGCGTCGACGCGGCGCCCTGGGCGCAGTCGACGACGACCTTCAGGCCGTCAAGCCGGGCGGGCAGGGTGGACAGCAGGTGGTCGACGTAACCGTCGACCACCTTGGCGATGTAGCCGGGCTCGTCCCGCACCCGCCCGACGGCGGCGCCGATGGGACGCCTGCGCGGGCTGGCCGCCAGCCGGGCCTCGATGGCGTCCTCGACCTCGTCGGGCAGCTTGTGCCCGCCGGCGGCGAAGAGCTTGATCCCGTTATCGGGCATCGGGTTGTGGCTGGCCGAGAGCATCACGCCCAGGTCGGCGCCGGTCGCGGCGACGATGTGGGCGACGGCCGGCGTCGGCACCACGCCGACGCGGACGACGTCGGCACCCCTGGATGCGAGCCCGGCGACGACCGCGGCCTCCAGGAACTCACCGGACGGCCGGGTGTCGCGTCCGACGACGACCACCGGGCGCCCGGCACCGGGCGCCCGGTGCTCGGTGAGCACCTCGACCGCCGACTCCGCCAGCCCCAGGGCCAGCTCCGCGGTCAGGTCCACGTTCGCCACGCCCCGAACGCCGTCGGTACCGAACAGCCGCCCCATGGGGGTCCCCCAAAACCAGTCGCACGTCGCCGAACACCGTCAAGGACACCGGCGACGCGCGGGGCTGTCGCGGTGGATGGCATCCCCTGGCGCGGCTCGCCGGCCTGTCCCGAGGCCGGCCCGTCCCCCTCGGGTCCGGCGTCGAAGACCGCGCTTGAGCCCCAGGCTGGGGCCAAGCACGCCACATCTTCGCCGACCCGGGCCTGGCTTCCTATCGACCCCCGTCGCGAGTCGGATCGCCGCACCCCGGCCGGCGACCGGCCGCAGGGCATGACAAAACCGCCCGTCTCGGACGGGCGGTTTGCCGTGCCTGTCGGCCGTGCCGTGCCACGCTGCCGCTCCCGCGGCGGTGCGCCGGCGCGGCCAGCAAGGACTAGCGCTTGCTGTACTGCGGGGCCTTGCGGGCCTTCTTGAGGCCGTACTTCTTGCGCTCCTTGACCCGGGAGTCGCGGGAGAGGAAGCCGGCCTTCTTCAGCGTCGGCCGGGAGTCCTCCTCGGCGAGGATGAGCGCCCGCGAGAGGGCGAGCCGCAGCGCGCCAGCCTGCCCGGAGATGCCGCCACCGTGCAGCAGCGCCACCACGTCATACGACTCGGCCCGGTCGAGCGCCTTCAGCGGCTCGTTGACCAGCTGCTGGTGCACCTTGTTCGGGAAGTAGCTCTCCAGGGAGCGCCCGTTGAGGGACCAGTTCCCCGAGCCGGGCAGCAGGCGCACCCGGACTACGGCCTCCTTGCGGCGGCCGGTTGCCCGCGGGTTGCCCTGGACGTCGGTCACGACAGCCACGTCGCGTTCCTTCCTTGCAGTTCGTGGGTCGCGCGGAGCGCGACATCGGGGGGTCCGGGGGTTCGCTCCCCCGGAAAGACAGTGCGGCCCCCCGGGAAGCTGACCAGAGTGTGACCCCCGCAGATCTGCTTCGCAGATCCGCGGGGACCCCGGCGGCGAACAGGGCAAGCCGGGCCAGATGCGGCTACTGCGCGACCTGAGTGAGTTCGAACGGCTGCGGCTGCTGCGCCTGGTGCGGGTGCGTCGGGCCGGCGTAGACCTTCAGCTTGCGCGCCTGCGCGTGGCCGAGCTTGTTCTTCGGAAGCATGCCCTTGATCGCCTTCTCGACCAACAGCTGGGGCCGAGTGTCGAGAAGCTCGCCGTAGCTGGTGCTGCGCAGACCACCCGGGTAGCCCGAGTGACGGTGGTACTGCGACTGCTCCCGCTTCGAACCGGACAGCGCCACCTTGCCGGCGTTGACGATGATCACAAAGTCACCGGTGTCGATGTGCGGGGCGTAGTACGCCTTGTGCTTGCCACGCAGCAGCTGGGCAGCCTGGCTCGCCAGCTTGCCGAGGACGACGTCGCTGGCGTCGATGACATGCCACGCACGCTGAACATCCGCGGGCTTGGGCTGGTACGTGCGCACAGGTCTGCCTTCTTCGTCGGGACACCGCTCGCGATACCCGCCCAGGTCTGATCCCGCTGGATCAGGAGCCACAGACGGCGAACGGGTCAAGAATGTGAGGAGCGGTCGCGTTGACAGGACTGTTGACATGATTCGGATGCCATGACTCCGGTGCCATGACTCCGACGCCATGACTGTGGATGTCATGACTGTGGACGTCATGGCCTCCGACGTCATGGAGCGACGTCATGGCCTCGAAGACATCACGTCAGGACAGTCGACATCACGTCAGGACAGTCATGTCACGGGCCGCAGTCTTTGAGGTTACCAGGCTCCGGACATCTCTCGCCGGCGGCGTCCGCCGGCGCCCGAGCCCGCGGCGCCGGCACAGCCGGGCGGCGAACGGCCGACTACCGCCGGGCGGTGCCGAGGCCAGCGGCGGACGACTCACGAACGCGGGCGAACCGACGTCAACAAGATCATAACAGTCAGCTACCGTCGTCGAATGAGCGGCACGGATCGATGGCCGGACGCCGGTCGGGACGACGGAGGCGGAAGGGCCGGTCGGGACGGAGGCTCCGACGCCGCCGGTGGATGGAGGCCAGCGGGCGGCTCGGCGCGGCGACCCGGCCGAGCGTCCGACGACGCCTGGCCCGAGGACCAGGCCTCGGCGCGGCAGCGACAGGCTCAGCAGCGACCTACCCAGCCGGGAGGCTGGACGCCGCTCGCCGACGACCCACTGTTCGGCGCGGCACCGCCAGGCCGGGCCGCCGGCGGGCCAGCCAGATCGGGTGGGAACCTCGGCTTCGACGATGACGGCGACGGCGACCGTGAGGACGGCGACCGTGAGGACGGCGACGACGACCGCGAGGACGGCTGGACGCGCTTCGACGACGAGTCCGAGGACGACGAGCGTGCCGACTACGCGTCGGATGACGAGACAGGCGCGGATCTCCTCGATCCCGATGAGTACTACCGGTACTCGCGCGAGGACGGCGGCGTAGCGGGCAGCGGGCCCGCGGTCGCCACACGGTTCGGTGGCCGCGGCGCGCGGTTCGGTGGCCGCGCCACACGGTTCGGTGGCCGCGGCGCGCGGTTCGGTGGCCGCGGCGCACGGTTCGGTGGCCGCGGCGCACGGTTCGTCGGGCGGCGCCCGACGGACGGTCCGCGTGACGACGTCCCGCACGAGCACGGGTACGACGGCGTGAACGACTGGGATACCGGTCAGTCTGGCGCGCCTGAGCGGGGGGCGTGGCGGCCGATGGTGATCGTGGTCGCCGTGCTGGCCGCAGTCGCTGTGCTGGCCGCGGTCGCCGTGACATATCGAACGATGAGAAGCTCTGAAGACGGCGAGAGTTTGGCGGCCCCGTTGCCCACGGTCAAACCCGTTTCCGCCACCTTCCTCGACTCCGCCGCAACCGACGTCGATCCGGTCACCGAGAGCGAGTTCTTCCGGGACCCGACATTCACGGCCGGAAGTCACACCTACACCCGGATCGCGCGCAAGCTGGACGACGGATGCCCTGACCTCACCGGTGAGATCAAGGGCACGCTCGACCGCCCCGGTGCCCCGATGCCTGCGGCAACACCGACGGCAGCCGCAACGGCCAGGCCCACGTCCACGGCGGTCGCGGCGGCGCCCACCTCGGCCGGGCCTGCGGCCACTGCGCAGCCCACGGCGGCGCCCACGCTGACCGGTCCGGCGTGCCGCCAGCAGGTCCGGGCGCTCTACCTCGGCGAGGCCGACAAGAACGGGCGGCGGCTGCTCCTCGGCGTGAGCGTCCTGGTCGTCGACAACGTCCTGACCGCGATGCAGGCCGCACAGATGCTCCAGGCCGCCCAGGGCGGAGTGAGCCCGCTGGCGCTCCCGGAGGGAGCCCTGCCGGGCGGGAAGATCACCGGACCGAACGGGGACAACGCGCTACGGACAGCATCCCCGACCGGCCATTATGTGATCATGGTGCAGCTCGCCTACTCCGACGGGAGCCGGGGCACGCAGAACGACAAGCCGATATCCGACGCCGCCACCGACCTGCGTGATCTGGCGAACCAGCCGCTCGACGAACGGCGGCTGATCGGCCGCGGCTACCGAGGCATCTCCACCTCGTCCACACCGTCCGCAGCTGCGCCGTCCGCGGCTGCACCGTCCGCAGCTGCACCGTCCGCGCCGGCTGGCTAGCCGGCGCCGGGGAGCCAGGGCTGCGCGGGCGAGGAAGCCGCGGACGGGAACCCGCCGCGTGGCCACCGACGGCGGCGAAGCTGCCGGCGGTCCGGCGCCGACGCCTCGCTCAGCCCGACAGGGTCGGCGAGACGCGAACCGCGCGGGTGACCTCGGCTCGCGCGGCCAGCGCGGAGTCGGGCGGGTAGCGGATCTCGACGAGTGTCAGCCCGTGCGCGGGCAGGACGGTGACGCCGGGGTCGCGCACAGCTCTGCCAAGCACCTGGGACACCCAGCCTGCCTCGTGCCGTCCCTCACCGACGGCGACCAGGCACCCGACCAGCGCCCGAACCATCGAGTGGCAGAACGCGTCCGCCTCCACGTCGGCGACGACCGTTCCGTCGGCCGCACGGCGCACGTCCACGCGCAGCAAGGTCCGGATGGTCGTCGCGCCCTCCCGGCGACGGCAGAACGCGGCGAAGTCGTGCTCGCCGAGCAGCACCAGCGCCGCCCGCCTCATCGCGTCCGCGTCCAGCGGCCGTGGCCAGGCCAGCGTGTCGTGCCGGCGAAGCGGATCGGCGCCGTAGGAGGCGTCGCTGATCCGGTAGGCATAGCGCCGGGAAAGTGCCGAGAAACGGGCGTCGAACCCGCGCGGCGCCGGCGCGAGCCCGGTGACCCGGACGGCGCGGTCGAGGACGCCGTTGAGCCGGCGGGCCAGGCCGCCGAGCGGCACGTCGTCGGGGATGTCGACGTGCGCGACCTGTCCGACGGCGTGCACCCCGGCATCGGTCCGCCCTGCGACGGTGAGCCGCACGGCCGGGAGCCGGGCCACCCGGATCAACGCGTCCTCGACCTCACCCTGCACGGTTCGCTGCCCCGGCTGACGGGCCCACCCGGCGAACGGTGTCCCGTCGTAGGCGAGGTCGATCCGAAGCCGCTGGAGGCCATCCGCGTTGATGCTGGTCAAGGCGGGTCGTATCTCCTTGCTCCCGCTGCTCCCGCGACCGCCCGAACTATGTGCCGATCCGTCGGCGCGCGGGACTGGGGGCTCGGGGCCTGTAAGGGTCACAAACAGCCCGCCGGACCTGGGAGATGCTCATGGTTGCACCTCCGGCGGGCCTTTGTCAGCCGTGACCGGGCCGGCCGTGACCGGGCCGGCCGTGGGTGTCCATGGTCGTGTGCCGATAAAGGAGAGAAGCCCGCCTCCCTCACGGGTGGCGGGCTCTCAGCCTTCCGGACTGCCCTGGTCGACGCCCAGGCAGCCGCCCTCGGCACCAGCCCGCGCTGTGGGCTTCTTTACAGGCCTCCAGGCGGGACAGGCGCGTGCTCAGGCGTCAGGCGTCCTTGGCGTCAGCCTCAGGGGTCTCGTCGGCCTCAGGGGTCTCGTCGGCCGTAGCGGTCGCCTCGGTGGCGTCGGTGTCGACGGCCGTAGCCTCGGCGGCCTTGGCCTCCTCGGCCTCGGCCGCGACGGCGGCCGCGGTCGGTGACTCCTTGGCCAGGTCGGCGGCGGCCTCGGCGGTCGCACCGGTCGGCGCCTTGCGCTCGGCGAACCGGGTGCCGCGGGCACGCTCGGCCTCCGCGACGGCCGACTGGCCGACGGTCAGCGCCTCGACCAGCTCGATACGGGCGAGCGGGGCATTGTCACCCTTCCGGAAACCAATCTTGGTGATCCGGGTGTAGCCACCGGGACGGTTCTCGTAGCGCGGGCCGATCTCGGTGAACAGCTCGTGGACGACCGACTTGTTGCGGATGACCTCCATGACCTGCCGGCGCGCGTGCAGATCGCCGCGCTTCGCGAACGTGATCAGACGCTCGGCGTACGGGCGCAGCCGCTTTGCCTTCGTCTCGGTCGTGGTGATCGCACCGTGCTCGAACAGCGCGGTGGCCAGGTTGGCGAGTATGAGCCGCTGGTGCGCGGGGCTACCGCCCAGCCGAGCACCCTTTGTGGGAGTTGGCATCGAACTTCCTCGTTCTCTAGGTCACTACGACCGGGACGGACATTCCACGGCCCCCGACGGCCTCTCAGCACGTCGACGGCATCGGCCCACCCGAGGCGATCGCACTACCTCAGACGGACCCTGTCAGGCAGGTGTCCCGGCACCCCGGTCGGCCCCAGAACCCCACCCAACGTGGATCCCTGCGAACAGGTCTTACAAGTGAAGAGCCGTTCGTGGCTCAGGGCGCGAACCGCAGGCTCGCGCCCTGAGCCACGAACCAATCAATACTGCTCGGTCTCGACGTACTCGGTGCCGTCCTCGTCGTGGCCGGCGGAGAACGGCGGGCTGTAGGTGTCGGTGCCGTAGGTGTCGACTGCCTGCCGCGGGTCGAACCCGGGCGGGGAGTCCTTCAGCTGCAGGCCCATGGCCCCCAGCTTGGTCTTCACCTCGTCGATCGACTTCTGGCCGAAGTTGCGGATGTCGAGCAGGTCCGCCTCGCTGCGGGAGACCAGCTCGCCGATCGTGTGGATGCCTTCGCGCTTGAGGCAGTTGTAGGAGCGGACGGTCAGGTCCATCTCCTCGATCGGCAGGGCGAGATCGGCGGCGAGCTGCGCGTCCTGCGCGGACGGGCCGATGTCGACGCCTTCCGCCTCGGCGTTGAGCTCCTGGGCCAGCCCGAACAGGCCGACCAGGGTCTTGCCGGCGCTCGCCATGGCGTCCCGCGGCGAGATCGACGGCTTGGTCTCGACGTCGACGATGAGGCGGTCGAAGTCGGTCCGCTGCTCGACTCGGGTCGCCTCGACCTTGTAGGTGACCTTGAGGACCGGCGAGTAGATCGAGTCGATCGGTATACGGCCGATCTCCTGGCCGGGCTGCTTGTTCTGCGCCGCACTGACGTAGCCACGGCCGCGCTCGACGGTCAGCTCGATCTCGAGCTTGCCCTTGTCGTTGATGGTCGCGAGCTGCAGGTCGGGGTTGTGCACCTCGACGCCGGCCGGCGGGGCGATGTCCGCCGCGGTGACCTCACCGGGGCCCTGCTTGCGCAGGTACATCACGGTCGGCTCGTCGTTGTCCGAGCTGACGACCAGTTCCTTGAGGTTCAGGATCAGGTCGGTGACGTCTTCCTTGACCCCGGGGACCGTGGAGAACTCGTGCAGGACGCCGTCGATCCGGATGCTCGTCACCGCCGCGCCCGGAATGGACGACAGCAGGGTGCGACGCAGCGAGTTCCCGAGGGTGTAGCCGAAACCGGGCTCCAACGGCTCGATCGCGAACCGCGACCGGAACTCGGCGATCGGCTCCTCGGTCAGCGTAGGACGCTGAGCAATAAGCATGAGCTACTTCCTTCCACCCACGACGCCCGCCATATGACGCCGTGCAGATGCTCCCCAGGGGGAGCGACGGCAGGCAGCTTCGGTCCACACACCCGCCGTACTCCTATTGTGCGCCCACCTCGGCCGCGTGGCAGAGGCTGGTCAAACACCACCGCCGGCTGCCAGGTCTCCCCGACAGCCGACGGCGTACCACGCAAAGCAACCAAGATCTCTAAAAGCAACCCTAGGCACCCAAAGCGACCAAGCTCCCAACCTCGAACAGGCACCAGCCCCGGAGATAGTCCGCCAGCCCCGCTACCAGGCCAGGAGGGCGCCCAAGGCGCCCGACGTAAATCGGCGACCCGGCGCTCCGCGCCGGCTGAGCCGATTTACTTCGAGTAGAGCTCGACGATCAGCTGCTCCTGGACCTGGGTGTCGATGGCCGCGCGGGCGGGCAGCGAGTGGACCAGGATCCGCATCTGGCTAGAGATGACCTCGAGCCAGCCGGGGACGGTCCGCTGGCCGGCGGTCTCCCGCGCGATGATGAACGGCGTGAGCTCCCGCGACTTGGGCGCGATCTCGACGATGTCGCTGTCGCTGACCCGGTAGCTGGGAATGTCGACCTTCTTGCCGTTCACCTGGACATGGCCGTGCCGCACCGCCTGGCGGGCAGCGTCCCGAGACGGGGCGAAGCCCGCCCGGTAGACCACGTTGTCCAGCCGCGACTCGAGGATCTTCAGCAGCTCGTCGCCGGTCTTGCCAGAGCGGCGGTTCGCCTCGTCGTAGTAGCCGCGGAACTGCTTCTCCAGCACGCCGTAGATCCGGGCGCACTTCTGCTTCTCGCGCTTCTGGAGCAGGTACTCGGAGTCCTTGGTGCGCCCACGGCCGTGCTCGCCCGGGGGGTAGGGCCGGATCTCGATCGGGCACTTCGGCGACTCGCACTTGCTGCCCTTGAGGAACAGCTTGGTCTTCTCGCGGCGGCAACGCTTGCAGTCCGGGCCGACGTAACGGGCCATTCGTCCTTCTTCTCTCTGTCTCGTCTGGCTCGGAACGGTCAGACCCGGCGCCGCTTCGGCGGGCGGCAGCCGTTGTGCGGGGTGGGGGTGACGTCCTGGATGGCACCGACCTCGAGGCCTGCCGCCTGCAGCGACCTGATGGCGGTCTCCCGGCCTGCGCCGGGGCCCTTCACGAAGACATCCACGCGACGCATGCCGTGCTCCTGCGCCTTGCGGGCGGCGTTCTCCGCGGCGATCTGCGCGGCATACGGCGTCGACTTGCGGGAGCCCTTGAAGCCGACGTGGCCGGCGGACGCCCAGGAGATCACGTTGCCGGTGGGATCCGTGATCGAGACGATCGTGTTGTTGAAGGTGCTCTTGATGTGCGCGTGCCCGTGGGCGACGTTCTTCTTTTCCTTGCGGCGCACCTTCTTGACGGCGCCGCCGGTGCGAGTCTTGGGAGGCATGTGCTGTCGTGATCTCCGTCTGCGAGGTCGTCGGTCGGCCGGTGGGTGCCGCCCTGGCGAGACGCGGCCTGGGGATGTCCCCCGGGCGTCCTGGCGGGCCACCGCGAGGCTGACCGGAGGTCAGCGAACAGCGCGGCCCGCCCTGCCAATGCCTGGGCGGCGTAACCGGTGACTACTTCTTGCCTGGCTTCTTCTTGCCGGCGATTGCGCGGCGCGGGCCCTTGCGGGTGCGGGCGTTGGTGTGCGTCCGCTGGCCGTGCACAGGAAGGTTGCGGCGGTGGCGGAGACCCTGGTAGCAGCCGATCTCCATCTTGCGCCGGATGTCCTGCTTGATCTCCCGCTGCAGGTCGCCCTCGACGCGGTAGTGCCCGTCGATCCAGTCGCGCAGCTTGATGACCTCGTCCTCGGTGAGGTCACGGACCCTGGTGTCCGGGTTGACCCCGGTCGCCGCCAGGGTCTCCCGGGAACGGGTGCGCCCGATCCCGAAGATGTAGGTCAGGCCGATCTCGACCCGCTTCTCGCGGGGCAGGTCAACGCCTGAAAGGCGTGCCATGAAGGTATTTCCTTCCTGCTTCGGAGGTATCGGGCGCCGTCGTCCCCACCGGCGCTGTGGCCGGCGAGGCCCCGGCCTCCGACCGGGGGTTGCGACGCGGGCTGCCGTTCGCGTACAACGGCCCCACCGCGCCCTGACGACGCTCTTGCTCGATGAATACTCAGAACGCCTGCGACAGACGCTCCTAGCGCATCACCAAGGGCAGGGGTGAGCTTACTCCCCGCCCGACCGGCGCCCTCGCACCCCGCGGTGCGCGCACCGGACCATCTGCCCAGCGGACGGGCCAGTTCAGCCCTGCCGCTGCTTGTGGCGAAGGTTGTCACAAATGACCATCACGCGCCCGTGACGGCGAATGACCTTGCACTTGTCGCAGATCTTCTTGACGCTCGGCTTGACCTTCACGGCTGCCGCAACCTCCCGCGCGCAGCCGCGGGCCGCGCATGAGTTGACTCAACTAGGAATTGGACACCCACAGTCGAGCGAAGCTCGACATCGGGGGTTCCAGGGGGTCGCCCCCCTGGGCAGACATCAAGTGGGTCGATCCCGGGGAGCGCGGTCCAGCGACCACACTCCGCCCATCGACCTACTTGTAGCGGTAGACGATGCGTCCGCGGGACAGGTCGTAGGGCGACAGCTCGACCACCACCCGGTCCTCCGGAAGAATCCGGATGTAGTGCTGGCGCATCTTGCCGCTGATGTGGGCGAGAACGCGGTGCCCGTTCTGGAGCTCGACCCGAAACATGGCGTTCGGAAGCGGCTCCACGACCCGGCCCTCGATCTCGATGGCCCCGTCCTTCTTCGGCATGTCCTCCACTGTCCTGACGTGTGCGGCTATCGGAGGCCCGGAGTATCCCCCGGGCTGGCATCGGGGCCGCCGACGCCGACCAAAGGTCGGTAACCGGCCGGCCACCTCGGCAGTCCACGCACCGCGCCCAGTCAGGAGCGCCCAGCACCACCAGTCGCCGGTGACTGGGCGATCGAGAGTTCTGCCAGCCGCGGTCGCGGTGTGTGACCCGACGACCCAGCAACCCATGAACACCAGACACGCTGGAGGCCACAGAATCCTGCTTCACGACACTGCAGATCGGTGGACGCGAGAGACCACCGCCTTGAAAGTCTACGCGCCGCTCTCGTCAAGGGCTAATCGGGTCCGGTCAGGTGGCCGCCGCGGCCGGCTGACCGCAGGCGACGCCCAGGGCCGCGAGCTTGGCGGCACCGCCGTCGTGGGCGGTCAGCACCCACGGGCCACGTGGCGTGATGGCGACGGTGTGTTCGGTGTGTGCGGCCAGCGAGCCGTCGACGGTCGAGACCGTCCAGTCGTCGGCCAGCACCTTGGTGTCTGGCGAGCCCATAGTGATCATCGGCTCGATCGCCAGCGCGAGCCCCGCGACGAGCTTGATCCCACGGCCCGGCCGGCCGTGGTTCAGGATATGCGGCGGCTGGTGCATCTCGGTCCCGATGCCGTGACCGCCGTAGTTGTCCACGATGCCGTAACCGGACGGCCGGATGTGCTGCTCGACGGCGGAAGAGATGTCGGTGAGCCGGCCGCCGAGCTGGGCGGCGGCGAGCCCACGCCACAGCGACTCCTCGCAGACCCGAATCATGTCGAGCACCTCGGGTGCGACATTGCCGACCGGGACCGTGATCGCCGCGTCGCCGTGCCAGCCGTCGACGATGGCGCCACAGTCGATCGAGATGATGTCGCCGTCCCGCAGCACCCGGCGCTTGTTCGGGATCGCGTGCACGACCTCGTCGTTGACCGAGCTACAGATCGATGCGGGGTAGGGCGGGTGCGCATAGCCCTTGAACGAGGGGACGCCGCCGCCACCACGAATGGTGCGTTCAGCCACCGCGTCCAGGTCGGCCGTGGTCGCCCCAGGCACCGCGGCCTCGCGCAGCCGGTCGAGGGTCTGCGCGACCAGCAGGCCGGCGATCCGCATCTTGGCGATCTCGGCCGCCGTCTTGATCTGGACGTGTTCTCGTCGCGCCATGCTGTGCCCCGGTCTCGCCTCTCGATGCTGCCCTGCCGATCCCCGCTCGAAGGGCAAACACGTTCCACATCCGAACTACTCAGCACCCGAAGTACTCAGCAACCCGACAGTTAGCCCACAGAGCAGGAACTTCACGCCCGGGACAGGATGGCTCGCCCTAGCCCACCCGATTGGTCCCTTGACGCGACGCGGCCCGTTCCCACGACCATAGCCGCCCACACCCCGAGGCGGGCCTACTAGATCTTGTCTACCTGGTCCGCTCCGTCCGGGCGCGGCCCTCCGGCCGTTGAGGGTGCGTGCCGCTTGAGGGTCGCCAGGTTGGGTCGGGCGGGAAGGGAGCTGGCTCGGGCGGGAAGGTTTTACATGGTCCGCTCCGTCCGGGCGCGGCGCTCCGGCCGCTGAGGGTGCGTGCCGCTTGAAGGTCGCCAGGTTGGGTCGGGCGGGAAGGGAGCTGGCTCGGGCGGGAAGGTTTTACCTGGTCCGCTCCGTCCGGGCGCGGCGCTCCGGCCCCTTACTCGCTGCGCTCGCAAGGGACCTCCG
>Ga0068862_100000366_pt1 | contig 49032 bp, 48 predicted proteins | sample KBSSwiS52_FD_66598 | JGI IMG/M metagenome (GOLD analysis project Ga0068862, IMG submission 66598) | Switchgrass rhizosphere microbial communities from Kellogg Biological Station, Michigan, USA - KBS Switchgrass S5-2 | ecosystem: Host-associated > Plants > Roots > Rhizosphere > Soil ...
CTCAACGGCTCGGTCGGCAAGTCCTTCGCCTACGGCGCCCAGCGCGGCAAGCTCTACGTCCAGGGCTCGGCCGACTCGCGCTTCTGCATCCGTCTCTCCGGCGCCGACGTGGTACTGGGCGGCGAACCGGAGGGCGAGGTCGACGACAGCCGCGGCTGCGTCGTCGACCGCGCCAACGCCAAGGGCTTCGCCTTCGAGTACATGACCTCGGGGCGCGCGCTGGTGCTCGGCGACATCGGTCCCTGGGCCTGCGCCGGGATGACCGGCGGTCGCGTCTACGTCCGCGTCAACGCCTTCGGGATCGACCGCGAGGCGATCGAACGGCGGCTCGGCGAGGGCGCCAAAGTCGAGCTCAAGGACCTCGATGCCGAGGGCCTGATCGACGTCGACGAGCTGCTCACGGGCTACTGCGACGAACTGCGCGCCACCGGCCAGGAGGACCAGGCCGAGCGGATGATGGATCTGGCCGCCGACGCGACCAGCAACTTCCTGATGGTCAGCCCGCACAAGGTCCAGGCCGACCCGAGCATCTCGACCGAGTGAGCTAGCGCTCGAAGGTCGGCGGCTGCGGCCGTTCGAAGAGGTCGGCGATCGTGCGGATCTCCTGCAGGAGGCCGTCGAGCAGGCGCTCGGTCTCGCCGTAGATCCGCACCTCGGCGGCGGCGCGCTCGGCTTCGACCTGGTCGATCCGCGTCTCCAGCTGCATGGTCTTCGCTTCGACCCGCTGCAGCGAGCGCTCGAGTTTCCGCTCGCTCTTCTTCACCCGTTTGCGGACGTAGAGGCGGCTCTCCTCGCGCATGTCGTCGAGCTCGCGGCGCAGCTCCTTGGGGATCGGCTCGGCCTGCTCGGCAAGCATCTCTTCGACCCCGACCCGCAGCCGCTCGATCTCGTCGTGCAGCTGGGCGCGGGCGCGGTCGGCGGCGGCGGTGAGGGCGGGGGAGGGGGCGCCCGGTGGTGCCTCGCGGGAGGACGGCAGATCGGTCACAGGAGGCACTTTACGACCGGGCGAGGCCGGAATCCGGCCGCGGTCAATAGAATCGCGCTCCGATGGGTCCGGTCAGCGCCGAAGTCGAGGTCGACGCCTCCCGTGAGGAGGTCTTCGCCCTCCTCATCGATCTCTCGCTGCGGCCGTCCTTCACCGACCACTTCCTGACCGAGTTCCGCCTCCTGCGGATCGACCCGGTCGGGGTGGGCGCCGGGGCGCGATTCCGGATCGACACGCCGCTGCGCTCGCCCTGGGCCGACACGACGATCGTCGAGCTCGAGGAGCCCTTCAAGCTCGTCGAGCGGGGTCGGACCGGCCGCACCAACCGGATCGAGACGACCACCGTCTGGGAGGTCACCGGCGGCACCGGCGGTCTGACCAAGGTGACGGTCGCGAGCTGGACCAAACCCACCCACCCCGTCGACAAGGTCGTCGAGACGCTTTCCAGAGCCGAGGGCTTCCAGCGCCGGGGCTGGAAGGAGTCGCTCCACCGCCTGCGCGAGATCCTCGAGGGCGAACGGCAGATCGCCGACCGGGTCGCGGTCGGCGGGGGCAACAGGTACGCGACCGGCATCCCTTAATAGACTCCGGCCCGCCCCAATGTTCGTTCCCCGCAGACTGATCCTGCCGCTGTTGCTCGCCCTGGCCGTCGTTGGCCTCGGGACAGTCGTTTCCGCCTGCGGTTCGAGCGAGTCGCACGAGGTGGTCGAGGGTGAGGTCCTGAAGCTCGGCGAACTCGAATACACGGTGACCTTCTCGCGCTACCTCAACATCAACGACAACGAGGACGCCTCCTATCTGGTCGGCAAGGAAGAACCGGAAAAGGAATCGGCCTACTTCGGCGTCTGGTTCGAAGTCCAGAACGACACCGAAAACATCGAGAAACTGCCGTCCGAAATGACGATCACCGACGCCGACCACAACGAATACAAAGCCCTCGAAAGCGAAAGCATCTTCGCCTTCCCGATGGGCGGCACGATCGAAGGCGAAGAACAGATCCCGGTCCTCGACTCGCCGGCCCAGCAAGGCCCGATCGAGGGCGCGCTCGTGGTCTTCGAACTTACGGACGAAGCGTCGGAGAACCGGCCCTTGACGCTGCAATTCGAAAGTCCTGAAGGGGAAAAGGGCGAAGTAGAGCTGGATCTTTAGGGACGGAGTTCCTAGGCTTGGCAAGGGCGATCGCCCGCCGCCAAACCCTGATCCCTGGCCGGCCCAACTCAGATCCCCGCCGACAACACTTCGGCCGCCGCCGGCGCCGCCACTTCCCCTCCCGCCGCTTCCGCTTCGATCAACAACACCCCGACGGCCAGCTTCGCCTTCTTCGCCGGCGCGAACGCCGCGAACCAGGCGTCCTTGATCTGGACCGGGTTTTCCTCGTCCTCCTGGCCCGGTTTCGGGCCGAGCTCGGCGGTGCCGGTCTTGCCTGCCACCTGGGCCTCGGAGATCGCGCCGGCGGTGCCGGTGCCTTCGACGACGACGCCGACCATCAGTTCGGTCAACTGGTCGGCGAGCTGTTTCGACATCACCCGGGTCGATTCGGGCTTCGGCCGCAGCCGCTTGTTGTTGACGATCGAGGTCGGCTCGCGGACGCCGCCGTTGGCGACCGTCTGGGCGACACTGGCCATCTCCAGCGGCGTCGCCAGCACTTCGCCCTGGCCGATCGCCGAGACGCCGAGGTCGACTTCTTCGCCGATTTCCTCCGGGATCGTCGATTCCTCGGGGTCTACTTCGTGCACGATCCGCGGCGCGTAGAGGGTCGGCGGCGAGTTGAAGCCGAAGCGCTCGGCGGTCGCGACCAGGTCGTCGTTGCCGATCTTCGGGCCGAGCGGCGCGAAGACCGAGTTGCAGGAGTCGGCGAAGGCCTGGCGGAAGGTGCCGCCGCAGAACTCGCCGTTGGCGTTATGGAGGAAGCGGCCGCCGACGTTGATCCCGTCGTTGATTTCGAATTCGTCTTCGAGCGAGACGACGTGATCCGCCAGAGCGGCGGTGGTGGTGACGATCTTGAAGGTCGAGCCGGGGGGCTGCGGCGCCGAGTACGCCTGGCCGGCGAGGGCGCGGACGTCGCCGGTCTTGGCGTCGAGGACTGCAATCCCGCCGGCCCGCCCGGCCAGCGCCGCGACCGCGACGTCCTGGAGCGGCGGGTCGATCGTCGTCTTCACCGGGGCTCCGGGCGTCGGGTTCGCTTCGGCCAGGACGCGCGGCGTGCCGCCGCCCTTCGCCTGCACCGCCAGCAGCTTGCCGCCCGGTTTGCCGGCCAGGCGGCGGTTGAAGGCCTGCTCGAGGCCGCTGATCCCGACCGGCGTTTCCGGCGGGTAGCCCTGCCGCGCCAGCAGCGCCTCGTCTTCTTCCGGCGCTTCGCCGACTTCGCCGGTCACGTCGATCATCGCCGAGCCGAGCGGGTGTTCGCGTTCTTCCGCCGACCCTTCGGCCATCGCTTCGCCGTTGCCGGCGAGGATCGCCGCCCGCGGCGCCAGTTCGACTTCGGCTTCGAGTTCCTCCCCCGAGCGCAGGCCGGGGAAGACGAGGCTCGAGTCCCATTCGATCCCACCTTCGGCGTAGGGCAGATCGATCTCGTCTTCGAGCGGGCCGAAGGCAACGGTCGTGATCAGCATCGAGACCGGGACCACGGTCCGGCCGTCGCGCGAGAAGGAATCCTGGGCGTTGCCGGCGACGACGCTGCGCTCGGTCGCGACCAGTTCGGCCTCGCGGTAGTCGTCGGCGAACTGCTTGCGGCTGATCCGGGCCCGCGAGGAGTCGTTCAGCTCGCGGTACATCGCTTTGAAGTCGTGGGCCGCCCAGGCGGCGGTGAAGCGGTCAGCGGCCTCTTTGCTGGGCGAGCCAGGGGCGCCGATCGCCGCGCCGGCGACGAAGGCTACGACCGCGATCAGGGCCAGCGGCAGCGTGCGCGTGACCAGGCGTCGCCGCCGCTCTGCCTCACGCGTCCTCCTGCTCACGTATGAAAGGTAATCGAGCCCATCCCGGTAGCGATTGCAGGGCCGGCGCGCTGCACGGCCGCCGTCGCCGGGATGCTTCTATTTAGGGATGACCGCGCTCGACTGGGCGATCATAGCCTTCACCATCGCCCTTGGGCTGTGGGGTTACCGGCAGGGGCTGATCGTTGGCTTCCTCACCCTGGTCGGGTTCGCCGCCGGCGCAGTGATCGGCAGCCGGGTCGGGCCGCTGCTGCTCAGCCAGGGCTCCGACTCGCCCTACGCGCCGCTTTGCGCGGCGCTCGGGGCGCTGCTGCTGGGGGCGATCATGGCGGTGACGGTGGAGAGCTTCGCGCTGGGGCTGCGGGCGCGGATGCTGGCGCGGCGAGGCTTCCTGCAATTGGTCGACGGAGCCGGCGGTGCGGCGCTGATCGCGGCGGTCGCGCTCGGCCTTGCCTGGGTCCTCGGCGCGGTGGCCCTGCACGCGCCCGGCACCGCGCGGCTGCGCGCTGACGTGCAGGAATCGGTGATCCTGCGCAGCCTCAACGAGGTCCTGCCGCCCTCGGGGCCGGTGCTCAACGCGCTCGACCGGGTCGACCCGGCGCCCTCGGTGACCGGCCCGGCGACCCCCTCCGACGCGCCCGATCCGCGGATCGGCGCCGACCCCGACGTGCTGAGCGCGGGCGGCGCCGTGGTGCGAGTGCTGAGCACAGCCTGCGGGCTCGGGGTCGAGGGCTCGGGCTGGGCGGTCGAACCGGACCTGATCGTCACCAACGCCCACGTGATAGCCGGCGCCGACGACACCACCGTCACCACCCAGGGCGGGGTCGAGCTCGAGGCGACGCCCGTCTACTACTCGCCGGCCGACGACCTGGCGCTGCTGCGGGTCGAAGGCGCCCAGCTGCCGACTCTGCCGGTCACCTCGGAACGCAGCGAGGGCGAGGACGCCGCGGTGCTCGGCTACCCCGAGAACGGCCCCTACACGATCGAGCCGGCGCGGATCGGCGAGACGCGGGCGACGATCAGCGAGGACTCGTACGGCAACGGGCCGGTCAACCGGACGATCACGGCGCTGCGCGGGGCGGTCCGCAGCGGCAACTCGGGCGGCCCGCTTGTCGACGGAGCGGGCCGGGTGGTCGGGATCGTCTTCGCGGCGACCACCGGCGGGCCGAAGGGCGGCTTCGCGATTCCCGCCGAGGAGGTCGCCGACGCCCTCCCGGACGTTCGCGCGCAAGTCGAAACCGGGCCCTGTGCGCGCTGATAAGTCCCTGCATAGAGCGAAAAACCAGGTGCCGAGCACTAACGTTCAGTAAGGTCAAGTCGATGGAGCACGCGAGTGCGACCCAGGTTCCGAAGGGGGCCCTTCCCCACGAGGTCTGCCCTCATTTCCACGCTGCTATCGAGCTGATCGGCAAGCGCTGGACCGGGGCGATCGTCTGCGCTCTGACCGAGCGGCCGATGCGCTTCGGCGAGCTGCGCCGGGTCGTCCCGGGCCTCTCCGACCGGCTGCTCTCGCAGCGGCTGCGCGAGCTCGAGGAAGAGGGGTTGGTGCAGCGCGACGTCGAAGCCGGGACGCCGGTCCGCGTCACCTACTCGCTGACCCAGCGCGGCGACGAGCTCGGCCCGGCGATCCACGAGCTGCAGGTATGGGCCCGCCGCTGGAACTGCGCCGGGTAGTCGGCGCCGCCCGTTCGAGGCACGTCAGATCGTTGAACTAGCCTGATCCCATGGATCAGTTGCCCCCCGTCGATCCCGGGCAGATCGAGCTCGATGTACCCCGGCCGAGCTCCGACCCGGAACTGCCAGGCCCGTTCCCGGTCGGCCGCTATGCCGGCAAATTGCAGGAGGAGATGCGCAAGCGGGCGCGGGTGCTGCTGGTTGGCGAGGTGACCGGGGTGGGGCGGAGCCGGGTCCAGGCTTACTTCGAGCTGCGCGATGGCGATGGCGCCGTGCCCTGCGCGATCTGGCTCAACGACCTCGAGCGTGCCGGGATGCCGGAGGGAGCGCTGCGTGACGGCGCCGAACTGGTGATCGCCGGCGGTCCCGACTACTACCCGGGCGGCGGCGCCGCCTCGCCGAGCTTCTGCTTCCGCGCCACGCATGTGCGGCTGGCCGGCGAGGGTGACCTGATGCTGCGCCTGGAGGCGCTGCGCAAGCAACTGCGCGGCGAGGGCCTGTTCGAGCTGCAGCGTCAGCTGCGGCGACCGCTGCTGCCGCGGACCCTCGGCGTGGTGACGGCCGAAAGCGGCGCTGCGCGGCGCGACCTGGTCGCCGGACTGCGCCGGCGCGGCTGGGAGGGCACTGTCGTCTGGGCCTTCGCTCCGGTTCAGGACCGCCGCGCCGCGCCGGCGATTACCGCGGCGATCCAGGACCTGGCGGCACGGCCCGAGGTCGAGGCGATCGTCGTCACCCGCGGCGGTGGCAGTCTTGCCGACCTCTGGGCCTTCTGCGACGAGACCCTCTGCCGGACGGTGGCGATGCTGCGGGTGCCGGTGGTCAGCGCGGTCGGCCACGAGCGCGACTCGACCCTGATCGACGACGTCGCCGCGGTCGCCTGCTCGACCCCCACCCACGCCGCCGAGGCGGCGGTGCCGCTCGACTGCGTCGCCGCGCGGCGCGAGCTGGGCCGCGCCGGGGCGTCGCTGCGGCGAGCGGCAGAAGGGGCGGTTGGGGCGCGGGCCCGGCACCTCGGCTCGCTCGCCCGCGGCCCGGCCCGGGCGCTGCGGCGCGAGCGCGCGAAGCTGAACCAGGTGATTCGCGAGGTGCGGGCCGCCTCCGAGCGTGGGCTCGCGGAGCGGGCGGTCTTTCAGCGGCGGATCGCCGCGGTGGTGCTGGAACGGGCGCGGCGCCGGGCGATCGAGCGGGTCAATGCCGGCCTGGCCGAGGAGCGGCGGCGGGGGGCGGTGATCGAGCGAGCGGCGGCGCGCGACCTGGCGCGGCGGCGCGAGGCCCTGCGGCAGGCGGCGGTGACCCTGCGCGCTCACGACCCCGAGCGGACGCTCGAGCGCGGCTACGCGCTGGCCGAGAGCGCCAACGGGGAGCCGGTGACCAGCGCCGCAGGCGCAGCCGCCGCGGGGGACGTAAGACTGCGGTTCAGCGATGGACGGGTTGGAGCAAGAGTCGACGGAGAGGTCGAGCGCGATGGCTGAGGCCGAGACCCCTGCCAGCTACGAGGCCGCGGTCGAGCGGCTGGAGGAGATCATCGACCGGCTGGACTCGGGCCAGGCGGGACTGCGCGAGACGCTTGAGCTGTGTCGGGAGGGACGGGAGCTGGTGAACTACTGCGCCAGTGAGCTCGATGCGGTGGGGGAGGGGCTGAAAGAGCTGCGGTTGGATGAGCTCGCTGCTCGGTTGGACCCGGACGCCGCCTGACCGGCGCATCTCGGCGTCCTCGGTCGCTTGTGTGCAGAGCACACGGCGCCCCCTGCGTCCTTGACCTGCTTGGTCAGGCGGCGTCGGGACCGCTGCAAAGGTTCCCCAGTGCCGGACATCCTCGACACAGGGCCCAGTCGCGGCGGTCGGGTGGGGCGACGGGGAAATCGCCGGAGTGGATCTGAGTGATGGCGCGCTCGAGGTCGGCGCGGCCGCTGGCCATCGCCTCGCCATCGAGGACGGTGAGGACCGGGTCCTCGGGGCGCTCGAGGAAGACGTAGGCGACCTCCACCTCCTCGACCTGGAGATACTCGGCGACTGCCAGCGCGTAGATCGAGCGCTGGGTGCTATATCGGCCGGCGTGCTCGGCCGGGGTCGAGCCGTCGAGGCGGTCGGTCTTGTAGTCGACGACGAGGGGAGGGGCGCCGTCGCGCTCGACCAGGAGGTCGATCGAGCCGCGCAGAACGGTGCCGCCGACCCCGAGCAGGATCGGCACCTCGGCCCGGACGCGGTCGGCGGCGGCGATCCGGTTGGCGAGCAGCGGCGAGCCGAGCCAGGCGCGGATCGGGTCGAGTAGGTCCGCGGGCTCGAGCGCCTCGCCGTCGAGCCCGGCCGCCGCCGCGTGCAGCTGCGCCAGCTCCGCCGACGGCTTCCGCCACCCGTTCGCCTGGCTCCACTCGAGCAGCGCATGGACCGCCGCCCCCCGCGCCGTCCGCTCTTCCCGCGCCGAAGGCGTCCCCTCGAAGCCCTCGGCGGGCGCTCCGTTCGCCACTTGCTGTCCATACGACAACAAGGGGCGAACGCCGCCCGTTGATTTGGCGCCGGCGCCGCTAACGCCGAGCACGCGCTCGAGGTAGAAGCGGTAGGGACAATCTTCGTAGGCCGAGATCGCGGTGTAGGAGAGGGGGCGGCTGGGGACGACGGGCGGTTTGCGCTCGAGCAGGGGCGGCCGGCCGGCGCCGAGCCCGCGTTCGCCGGCGCGGTCGCGGCGCAGCGCCCGTAGCTCGGCGGCGCGCTCCGGCGAGGGCAGGTTGGCGCGCACGGCAAGCAGCGACGGCGCGAAGCTCGCCTCGAGCCCCGGGCGCGGCTCGGGCGGCGGCACCGCCACGTCGCCGTCGGCGTCGCGCGCCACGCCCAGCGCCTCGACCAGCCGCTCGATCACCGGGGTCGACGCTTTCACCTCGCGTCCCGGCTCCGGTTTGACGACGCCGCTGAGGATCAGTCGCTGCCGCGCCCGCGTCGCGGCGACGTGGAAGAGGCGCAGGCCCTCTTCGGAGTCGCGCTCGCGGCTCTCCTCGAGCAGCTCGGCGTACTCGTAGAGGTTGACCGAGGCGGTGCCGAGGCGGCGCAGCTGCATCCCGACCCGCGGTGGCTGCTCGCGGCCGAGCAGGAGTAGGGGCGGCCGGGCGCCGGCAAGCAGGCTTCGCGAGAGGTCGGGGACGGCGACGACGTCGAACTCGAGGCCCTTGGCGTTGTGGACGGTCATGATCCGCACCCCGTCGTGGCCCTCGGCGGCGGTTGCCGCCTGCGCCTCGGCGTCGCCTTCGGCCCGTGCGGTGAGGAAGTCGAGGAAGCCGCGCAGGTCGCGGCCCTCGCGCTCCTCGTACTCGTCGGCGAGCCGGGTCAGCTTGCGGACGTTGGCGAAGCGCGCCTCGCCGGCGGCGCGCATCAGCACCGCGAGGTCGTAGCCGGTGGTGGACACCGCCTCCTCGATCAGCGCCGAGAGCGCCAGCCGCGGCGCCCGCTCGCGCAGGCCCTCGAGCCGGGCGGCGAAGGTGGCGAGCAGCGCCAGCTCGTCTTCGTCGACCGCCCCCAGCCGCTCGGGGTCGGTCAGCTCGGCCTCGCCGAGCCCTACCGCGTGCTCGAGCGCCGGCCAGACGTGCCGCCGCTTCCCCGCCGTCATCCGCAGCAGCCAGAGCGTGTCGGGGGCGGCGCCGACCGCCGGCGAGGCGAGGGCGCCGAACAGCGCCTCGTCGTCGAGCGGGTTGGCGATCGTGCGCAGCAGGGCGGTGACGTCGGCCACCTGCTGCTGGGACCAGTAGCCACGGCCGCCGACCACGTAGGGCCTCAGGCCGGCGCGCTCGAGCGAGTCCTCGTAGGCGTCGAGGTGGGTGTAGGCGCGCAGTAGGACGACCATCCGCCCGCGCTCGACCCCGGCCTCGGCGAGCTCCCGCAGCCGCTCGGCGACCGCCCGCGCCTCGGCCAGGCAGTTGAGCGGGGTCGAGGCGTCGATCGCCGGGTCGAGCTCGATCCCGTCCTCGTCCCAGCCGTCGCGCGCGGTGAGCAGCAGCTCGACCGCGGCGCCGCCGCCGGGCGGCGGCTCGAGTGAGGCCGGCGCACCCGCCCGCAGAGGCCGGTAGCGGGCCCCAAGCAGCGCCTCGCCGAGCAGGTTGACGGCGCCGATCACCTCCGGCCGCGAGCGAAAGTTGCCCGACAGCTCCATCAGCTCGGCGTCGGCGCGGCGCTCGACCTCGTCGCGCCGGGCGCGGAAGACGTCGAGGTCTGCGTGGCGGAAGCCGTAGATCGACTGCAGCTCGTCGCCGACCACGACCAGTTGCGAGCGCGGCCCGTGCAACGCCTCGACAAGCCGCAGCTGCAGCCTGTTGGTGTCCTGGAACTCGTCGACCAGTAGGTGGCGGAAGCGGCTGCGGTAGGTCTCGCCGATCTCGGCCCGCTCGAGCAGCCGGGCGGCGAGGATCTGCAGGTCCTCGAAGTCGATCCCGCCACGGCGTTCCTTGGCCGCCTCGAACCGGCCCGAGTAGAGCTCGAGCAGCTCGGCGACGTGGCGGTAGGCCTCGCCACCCTCGCCCGCCTCGGCGCAGCGCGAGACCGCCGCCTCGACCGCCTCGCGGAAGGCGGCCAGCGGTTTCGCGCGGCTTTCGGTGCGAAACGCGCGCATCTCGTCGAGGTTCGGCGGCGGGCCGCTCTCTGCGAGCCGCGCTGCCGCTTGCCGCAGCGGCTCGCATTTGGCGTCCTCGGGGTCCGCCTCGGCGAGCGCCGCGGCGGCCTCATCGGCAACTCGCCGCAGCGCGCTCTCGAGGTCCGAGGGCGGCGGCTCGGGAAGGCGGGGGTCGGCGACGCCGCGGCTGCGCAGCTCGTCGTGGACGCCGGCGACGATCGCGCGCAGGCCGTCGATCTCGAAGGCGGCGACCGTCTCCTCGCGGCGCGGGTCGTCGTCGGCGAGGAACTCGGCGAGCGCCTCGTCGAAGGCCTCGCGAGCGGCACGAACCGCCTCAGGCGCATCGAGAACGCGAAAGCCGGGGTCGATCCCCGCCGCCACCGGGTGGGCGGCGAGCAGCCGGTTGCAGAAGCCGTGGATCGTCGTCACCCAGGCGCCGCCGAACGAGGCGAGCAGCGTCCGTGCCCGGTCCTCACCGGCCTCGGCGCGCCGGACCAGCTCGGCCCGGATCCGCGCCCGCAGCTCGGCGGCGGCCTTGTCGGTGAAGGTGAAAGCGAGGATCGCGTCGGGGGAGACGCGCTCGTCGCAGACGAGCCGGCAGTAGCGGTCGACCATCACCCCGGTCTTGCCGGTGCCGGCGCCGGCCTCGAGCAGGACGTCGCCGGCGCGGGCGCCGATCGCCGCCGCCTGCTCGGGGGTCGGCCGGCGGACTGGCGCCTCGGCGTTGATCGGCGTCTCGACGCTCACCGCTCTTCCACTTCCCAGTCCTCCTCGTAGGCAGGAGCGCGGTCGCGGCGGCAGATCGGCGCGTACTCGCAGAAGGCGGGACAGACGTCATGGCCGCGCAGGCCCTCGCGCGGGCCAGGGTCGCGGCGGATCTCGCCGGTTCGGATCCGGGCGACGATCGTCGCCGCCCGCTCGCGCGTCGCCTCGAGCAGCCCGCCCAGCTCCTCTTCGGAGACGACGTCGCGTGAGTAGAGGTCGTAGCCGGCGAGGTCCTCCGCCGACTCCGCCGCGACGACCCCGCGCGGCCGCCGCGTCGAGGTGCCGCGCAGCGCGTGGTAGAGGCCGCCGACCGGCGTCCCGCCCCAGAGGTCCTCGACCGCGAGCAGGTAGAGCGGCAGCTGCAGTTTCGCCCGCTCCTCGAACTTCTCGCGCGGCGTCACCGAGCCGGAGAGCTTGTAATCGACGACTACGGTGCGGCCGTCGGCGCTGCGGTCGACCCGGTCGATCGCCCCGTGCAGCCCCCAGCCGCCGAGCTCGAGCGCCGGCCGCTCGCTGTCGGTCTCCTCGCCGCCGAAGGCGGCCTCTAGCAGCCACGGCTCGAAGCCGCCGGTATCGCGTTCGGCCTCCTCGGCGAGGAAGCGTTCGAGCAGCCGCTCGACCCGCCGCCGCATCGCCCGCTCGGCCGGGTGGGCACCGAGCTCGCGCTCGGCGATCACCTCGGCGAGAAGCTCGCGCCCGCGGCCGATCCAGGCCGCGAGCGAGCCGGGGCGCGGGAGCGCGTCGCCGCCGACCCGCTCTTTGTAGAGGCGGTCGAGTACCGCGTGCATCAGCCCGCCCTGGACGAGCGGGTCGGGCGGCGGCGCCAGCGGCTCCGGGCGGAGCTCGTGGTTGGCGAACCAGCGGTAGGAGCAGAGGTCGAACTCCTCCAGCGTGGTGCCACCGTAGGCGGCGACGGCGCCGAGCGAGTCGAGGACCGCCGGGTTGGTGAGGGGCCCGGGAGCGCGGCCGGCGGCCTCGGCGCGGCGGGCGGCGTCGAGGCGGCGCTCGAGCCGGGCGGCGAGCTCGGCGCCGACCCCGACCGCGGCGAGCAGCTCGGCGGCGTCGGCGCTCGGCCCATGGGCCGCGAGGCTACGGGCGAGGGCGTGCTCGGAGGGCGCCTCGGCGAGCGGCTCTACCACCCGCGCCAGGTCGCGGCCGACCGTGATCGCCGCCTCGACCGGGTCCGGCTCGGTGCCGTCGGGGGCCGGCGCCAGCAGCGCCCGCACCCCGTCGAGATAAGGCGACCGTGCTTCGGCGGCGCCGTTCTCGTCGCTGTCGCGGTAGGAGAGTTGGAGCGTGCGGCGCGGCAACGCCAGGCAGGCCTGGAACAGGTAGCGCTCCTCGGCTTCGCGGTCGCGCCGCGGATCGAGGCCGAGCGACTCGCGCTGGCCCTCGGAGAGGAAGGGGTCGGCGCCGCGGTCGCGGCGCGGGAACTCTCCGTCCTGCAGCGAGCCAACCACGACGTGGTCGAAGCGGCCGGCACGCAACCGGTAGGGGCTGGCGATCCGCACCCGGCCCTCGACCGGCCCCGACCAGGCGCGGAAGCGCAACCCGGCGACGGTCGCCGCCAGCTCCGCGGGGCGCGGCGCCAGCGCCCCGAGCTCCGCCAGCTCGGCGAGCGCCGCGGCGATCGCCCCTGCGGCGCGCAGCTCGAGGCCGTCGCCGGCGCCGAGCCGCGGGCCGTCACCGTCGCCGCGCAGCGGTCGCGAGGCCATCGTCGCCGCCAGCCGTCCTACCGCCGCCGCCAGCTCGGCTGGCGAGCGCGCCGCCGCCTCGCGCAGGCGCTGCAGGTCGTACGGCGGCTCGCCGTCGGTGACGTGGAAGAGGGTCAGCGCCTCCTCGGCGCCCTCGACCCGGCGCCGCCGCAATCGTCGCTCCAGCCAGTCGACGCTGTCCGGCCGGAAGCCGGAGGGCCCGCGCAGGTAGCGCAGCAGGTCGGCGGCGCGGCGGCCGCCGAACTCGGCCTCGAGCAGGGCGACGAGGGCGCCGCCGACGGCGGTGCCGGCGACCGGCAGCTCGGCCTCGAGCGCGGTGGCGATCCCGTTCGCCTCGAGCGAGGCCTGCACGGTGCGGCCGCGGCGGCCGGGGTCGCGGAGGGCGACGGCGACCTCGGCCGGGTCGGCGCCGGCGTGCAGCAGCCGTGAGACCGCGGCGGCGATCGCCTCGGCCTCGCCGCGGACGCCGGCCGATCGCAGCAGGACGAGGCTCGGGTTTGGCTCGGTGGCGGGCGCGCCGGGCAGGCCGAAGCCGCGGGCCAGGGCGTAGAGGAGGTGCGACTCGGTGTTGGCCGAGTCCGGCTTGCACTCCTCCTCGGCCAGCTCCGGCGCCGCCGCGCGCAGCTGCCCGATCAGCTCCTTGCGCGCCTCCAGCACCGGGCTGCCGTCCTCGAAGGGGACCGCGATCGTCACCTCGGTCGCCGCCGCCAGGGCGACGACCAGGTCGAACTGGTTCGGGGTGAGGTCGTCGAGCCCATATAGGTAGACCGGCCGCTGCCAGAACGAGGGGTCCTCGCGCAGCGCCGTGATCGCCGCCCGGGCGATCGCCTGCGAGTCGATCCGACCGAGCCGGTCGCGCGCCTCGGCGTAGGCGCTGTAGAGCGTCGCGACGTCAGCCAGGTAGGCGGAGCCTTCGAGGGTGGCGGCGCTCGCCTCGACCGCCGCCGGCTCGATCCCAGCCGCCTGCAGCTCATCGAGCAGCCGCTCGCAGGCGGCGGCGAAGCCGGGTCGCCCGGCGGAGCGCCGCAGCGGCCCCAACCGCGGCAGCCGCTCGGCGGTCGCCGCCTCGACCAGCCGCAGCCGCTGCGCCGCGGTCAGCTCTGCCCCGGGCGGCGAGCCGGCCGCGGTGGCGACTGCTCGGAAGAGCGCGCCGAAGGTCATCGCCGAGCCGCCGAGCACCGCGCCGCCGGCGCTCAGCTCGCGCTCGAAGTCGAAGACGTCGTCGGCATTCGGCAGCACCAGGACCGGCTCGCGGTCGAGCGTGGCGCCGAACTCGCGCCGGATCACCCCCCGCTTGCCCGAGTTCGGCGGCCCGTGGATCAGCTTCAGCGCCATCCACTCACCTTATGCGGGTCGGCGGCGCGTCCCATCCGCTTGGGGCGCCTCTAGGCCCCCGCAAACTGCGGCTCAGCGACCCACGTTTTGCCGTCTACCATCCCCTCTACATTCCGGGTCGTCCCATGTCCCTCTGCTTCGTCGATCCAGCTGATGCCATCCGCGCGATTGCCGACTCGATCGGCCGCGAGGCCCGCCGCCAACTCCTCGGCGAGGCGGTCCGCGCCTGGGTCGACGAGATCCCCGACTCCGAGCTCGAGATCCACTACGCCAAGGCGATCGCCGAGCTCGACGAGCACGACCTCTCGATGCTCGCCGCCTGGCATGGCTCTCTGGAGGTCGGCACCCCGATCCCCAACCGCGACTTCCTGATGGGCGCCTTCGGCTCGCTCGGCGAGAACCGCCGCGAGGCCCTCAAGCTCGCCGCCGGCTTCCGTGGCGAGGAGGCCGTCGACTCAGGCGTGACCGAGGAGGACGCCCTCGAGCTCGTCCTGGGACTCTTGAGCCCACCCCGCCTGATGCACCTCGCGGTCGAGGCCGTAGAGCTGTACGTCTGGGACCGCGCCGGCTCGGACAACTAGCAACGCGGTCTTCACAAATCCGCCCAAAGACCGCCGGAGCGGGTAGCTACTCTCGCGGGAGATGGCAACCGACACGCAAAGCGGGGCGCCTTCGATCGCTTACCCGGGCGAGCCGACTGAGGCCGTGGGAGCGGTGGCGCCGCTGCCGCCGCACGTGCTCTGCATCTTCGGCGCCACCGGGGACCTGGCGCGGCGCAAGCTGCTGCCGGGGCTGCTGCACCTCTTCCAGGCCGGTCTGATGCCCGAATTCCGGGTGGTAGGGATCTCGATGGAGGAGCTCTCCGACGCCGAGTTCCGGGAGTTCGCCGCCGAGGCGTGCCAGGAGTTCGGCCACCATGAGTTCGACCAGGAGGAATGGGACGACTTCGCGCGGCGACTCTCCTACCTGCCGGTGAGCGAGGCGCCGAAGGCGCTGAAGGGCGTGGTCGAGGAGAGGTGTGAGGAGCTGGGTGAGGAGACCCGGCTCCTCCACTACCTGAGCGTGCCGCCGAAAGCGGCCGGCGACGTGATCGAGCTGCTCGGCGAGGCCGGGCTGAACGAGCGGGCGCGGGTGGTGATGGAGAAGCCGTTCGGGACCGACCTCGCATCGGCGCAGCGGCTGAACGAGATGGTCCACGAAGTCTTCCGCGAGGAGCAGGTGTTCCGGATCGACCACTTCCTCGGCAAGGAGGCGGCGCTCAACATCCTCGCCCTGCGGTTCGCCAACGGCCTCTTCGAGCCGATCTGGAACCGCGACCACATCGACCACATCCAGATCGACGTGCCGGAGACGATCGGGGTCGGGTCGCGGGCGGGCTTCTATGACCAGACCGGGGCCTACCGCGACATGGTCGTCACTCATCTGTTCCAGATCCTCGCCTTCGTCGCGATGGAGCCGCCCACCGCGCTGGCGCCGGAGCCGATCACCGAGGAGAAGAACAAGGTTTTCCGCAGCCTGCGGCCGCTCGACCCCGACTGGGTCGTGCGCGGCCAGTACGAGGGCTACGCCGATGAGGTCGGGGTCGAGAGCTCGAGCACCGAGACCTTCGTTGCCCTTCGCAACGAGATCGACAACTGGCGCTGGAGCGGCGTCAAGTTCTACCTGCGCACCGGCAAGCGGATGGGGGAAGGGGGCCGAATCATCTCGATCGCCTTCCGCGAGCCGCCGCAGAGCATGTTCCCCGCCCACTCGCGGGTCGGCCGCTACGGCCCCGACCACCTGACCTTCGACCTCGACGAGTCCTCGCGCGTCTCGCTCTCCTTCTACGGAAAGCGACCGGGGATGGGGATGGTGCTCGACAAGGCGAGCATGCAGTTCTCGCTCGACGAAACCGCTTACCGCGGGGAGACCCTCGAGGCCTACGAGCGGCTGCTGCGCGACGCGATGGCCGGCGACCGCACCCTGTTCACCACCGCCCGCGACATCGAGCGGCTGTGGGAGATCTCCGAGCCGCTGCTGCGCGACCCGGCGCCGGTCAAACCGTACCCGCAGGGGTCCTGGGGCCCGGCCGAGATCGGCGCCCTGATCGCGCCGAACAGCTGGCGCCTGCCGTTCGCCCGCCGCTGGCGCGAGCACCACGTCAACCCCTGACGTCGAACTGTTCCTTTTCCAGGAATGGTGTGGATAAGGAACAGCTAGGCGAGCGCGGCGCGGATCGCCGGAATCGCCTGCTCGTTGTCCTCGAACCGCACCGCGTGCATCCCCAGCTCTTCCGCCGCGAGGATGTTCGGCTCGAGGTCGTCGACGAAGAGGCAGCGCTCGAACGGCACGCCGAGCCGCTCGATCGTGATCTCGTAGATCCGCCGTTCCGGCTTGCGGTGGCCGACGAACCCCGAATCGACCACCTCTTCGAAGATCTCGTCGACCGGCAGCATCGCCCGCCACAGCGGCTCCCACTCGCGGACGTTGTTGGTCAGCATCGCCATCCGCAGGTCGCGGCCGCGCAGCTCGCGCATCAGCTCGATCATCGGCGGGTTCGGCTTCAGCCCCTCGAACAGCGCTTCGCGGAAGCGGTGGACGTGGGTCTCGCGGCCGAGCAGCTCTTGCAGGGCGGTGTCGAGCTTCGCCAGGAAGGCGTCTTCTGAGACCTCGCCCCGCTCCAGCGGAAACAGCGGATTCTCGCCGTCGCGCTCGGTCAGCAACCGCATCGCACCGCCGAGCTCCTCGGACTCGATCCCGAACTCCTCCTGGATGCTCGCGAACGCCTCGAACAGCGGCGTCGTCAGGACGCCGCCGAAGTCGCAGACGACCGCCTCGATCTCGCCGCTCTCAGGCACTGGTCCGCGCGACCTCGTAGTGGCCGAGGCCCTCGCGGCCCTCGACCGACCAGCGGAAGAAGGCGATCGTCGCGTCGAGCCCGTCGCGCACGATCCGGACCGAGCTGATCAGCGTGCCGGCGCCGCGCAGCGGCGGCCCGTTCTCGGGGTTGCCCCAGAGCTCGAGCGTCGCCCGCCGCTGAACCCCGTCCTCTCCGTACTCGGTCGAGAGCAGCGCCTCCTCGAACTCGACCGGGGCGGCGTCGGGATCGCAGAGCACCGCGGCCACCTCCTCGTCGCCGTGCTCGCCGCTGCCGCCCGGCAGGGTCGAGCTGAACGCCAGCAGGCCGCCGTCGGAGAAGACGATCCCGATCGACCGTCGCACAATCGTCGCCCGCTCTGCGTCCTTGCCCATCGCCCGCGCAGCCTATTGTCCCGGCCCGAGATGAGCCGCCCCGAACTGACCGACCTGGCGATCCGCGACGCCGACCCGGAGCGCGACGCCGCCGCCTGCGCGGCGATCTACGCGCCCTCGGTCGAGGACAGCGTCACCTCCTTCGAGCTGCGGGCACCGGGGCGCGAGGAGATCGCCGAGCGGATGCGCAGTTACCAGCGCACCCACCCGTGGCTGGTCGCCGAGCGCGGGGGAGAGGTTGTCGGCTACGCCTACGCCTGCGAGTTCAACCCGCGCCCGGCCTACCGCTGGTCGGCCAGCGTCTCGGTCTACGTCGCCGACGGCGAGCGCGGCCGCGGGCGGGGCCGCGCCCTCTACGAGGAGCTGTTCGCGCGGCTGCGTCAGCAGGGGTTCCGCATCGCCTGCGCCGGGATCACGCTGCCGAACCCCGCCAGCGAGGCCCTTCACACCCACCTCGGCTTCGAACCGGTCGGCGTCTACCGCGAGATCGGCTGGAAGGACGGGGAATGGCTCGATGTCGGCTGGTACCAGCTCGAGCTGGCGCCGCCGCCGGGCGGAACCCCGCCCGAGCCAATGGCGCCCGAGGCCCCCTCGCCAGGCTGAGCACCCCACCCGGCTACCATTCGGTCATGCCCGACGAGCAGAGCGCCGCCCCCGAGGCGGCCACCCAGAACCCGTCCGAGCCCAGCCCGGAGACCGCCCAGGCGCCGCCCGAGTCCCACTCGGAAACGCCAACCGAGGAAGACGTCTACGAGGCGCTCGAGGAGGTCATCGACCCCGAGCTCGGCCTCGACTTCGTCTCGCTCGGCCTCGTCTACGACGTCGAGATCGACAAAGAAGACGTCTACGTCACCTTCACCCTGACGACTCCCGCCTGCCCGATTGGCCCCCAGGTCTCCGAGCAGATGAAGGAGTTCGTCGGCGACCTTCCCGGCGTCTCCGCAGTGCACCCGAAGATGGTCTTCGACCCCGCCTGGAGCCCGGAAATGATGACCGACGACGCCAAGTTCGCGCTCGGCTTCTAGCCCGGGCCAAATGCGGATCGTCGTCCTCGACGACTACCAGGGCGTCGCGCTCGAGCACGGCGACTGGAGCCGTCTGCCCGACGACTGCGAGGTCCACACTGTGCGCGAGCACCTCGGCTCCGACGAGGAGCTTCTTGCGGCGCTGGCCGGTGCGGAGATCGTCGTCGCGATGCGCGAGCGGACGGCGTTCACGGCTGCGCGCCTCGGGCGCATGCCCGACCTGCGGCTGCTGGTCACGACCGGGATGGGGAACGCGGCGATCGACATCGAGGCGGCGGCGCGCAACGGAATCACGGTCTGCGGCACCGGCGGCGTCGCCAGCGCGACCGTCGAGCACAGCTGGGCCCTGATCCTCGCCTGGGCCCGCTCGATCCCCACCGAGGACCGGAACGTCCGCGACGGCGGCTGGCAGACGACGGTCGGCTTCGACCTTGCCGGCAGGACCCTGGGGCTGGTCGGGCTCGGACGCCTCGGCAGCGCGATGGTGCCGGTGGCGAAGGCGTTCGGGATGGAGGTGCTTGCCTGGAGCCAGAACCTCGATCCGGCTGCGGCCGCGGAAGCAGGCGCCCGCGCGGTCATCAAGGAGGAGCTGTTCCGCCAGGCCGACGTGGTCAGCGTCCACTACAAACTGAGCGAGCGCAGCGCCGGCCTCGTCGGCTCCGAGGAGTTGGGCCTGATGAAGCGGACCGCCCTCCTCGTCAACACCTCCCGCGGCCCGATCGTCGACACCGCCGCCCTCCTCAACGCCCTCTGGAACCACCGCATCGCCGGCGCCGCCCTCGACGTCTACGACACCGAGCCCTTGCCGCCCGACGACCCGCTGCGGCAGAGCCCCCGCACTGTGCTGACCCCGCACCTCGGCTACGTCACCAGCAACACCTACGACGCCTTTTACGGCGACGCGGTCGAGGACATCGCCGCCTTCCTCGCCGGCGACCCGGTCCGAGTTCTCGCCGCGCCCTGAGGGCCTCAACAGAACCGCGCGTTTCCAGAGTTGACCCCGTGATGACAGGGTCAACTCTGGATTCGACCTCCGGGATCGGCTAGCTGCGGTCAGTAGCCAGCTCGCGACGGTCGTATGGCTCGCCGGCGGTGACGCGGGTTGGACGCAGGAGGAAGGCGGCCAGTGCAGTGCCGGCGAGTCCGATCACTGCCGCCACCAGCAGCGCCTCGTTGAGGGCGGAGGCGAAGGAGGCGTGGATCGCCGCCTCGAGCGCGGCGCGGCCACTGCCGGCCCCGGCGAGCACGGCCTGGGCTTGACCGCCGACCAGCTTTTCGGCGAGATCGCCGGAGGCGGTGACCCCTTCGGCGCCGAGCTTCGAGCCGATCTGCGCCTGGGCGATCGCGCCGAGGAGGGCGATTCCGAGTGCGAAGCCGAGCTGCCGCATCGTGTTGACGGCGCCCGCCGCCATGCCGCTGCGCTCGCCCGGCACCGCTTCCAGGGCCGCCGAGGCCAGGGTCGGGCTGACCAGCCCCACCCCGATGCCGACCACGGTCAGCCCGGGGACCAGGGCGGTCCAGTCTGAGCCGGCGCCGAGGTGAGCTTGGAGCAGCGCCCCGGCGCCGACCAGTCCCAGCCCGATCGCGATCGGCAGCCGCGGTGGCACTCGGTGCAGGACGCGGCCGAGCGCGAAGGCCGTCACCAAGGCGGCAAGGCTGAGGGGGGCCATTGCCAGGCCGGCGCCGATCGGGCTCATCCCCCGCACCGACTGCAGCCAAAGCGAGAGCAGGGGGGCGATGCCGAAGGCGGCCACCGAGAGCACCAGCGCCGCGACCATCGTTCCCGAGAAGGCGGGTCGCCGCAGCAGGCCGAGGTCGACGATCGGGTTGGCGCTTCGCAGCTCGATGACGACGAAGGCGAGCAGGGCGATCACCGTCACGGCGAGGAGCGCCAGCGTCGATCCCGCGGTCCAGCCGACCGCCGGGGCGCGGGTCAGGGCGTAGGTCAGCGCCGCGGCGGCGACGGTGAAGGCGGCGATGCCGGGCAGGTCGATCCTGGCGCCGCCACGGCCCGCCGCCCGCGGCAAGAAGGCGAGGGTAAGCGCGACCGCGGCGACGCTGACCGGCAGGTTGACGAAGAAGATCCAACGCCATGAGATCGCCTCGGTGAGGAGGCCGCCGACGACCGGCCCGGCAGCCGCCGCCGCGCCGTTGACGGCGCCCCAGGCGCCGAAGGCGATTCCACGGTCGCAACCGCTGTAGCTGGCGTTGATCAGGGAGATCGTCGTCGCGAACATCGCTGCCGCGCCGACGCCCTGGAAGCTGCGGGCGACGATCAGCGCCGTCGTGTCCGGGGCCAGCCCCGAGCAGAGCGAGGAGAGGGCGAAGAGGAGGAGGCCGGCGAGGTAGAGGGTGCGATGGCCGTGCCGATCGGCGAGCGCGCCGGCGCCGAGCAGGAGCGCCGCGAGGGCGATCGCGTAGACATCGAACACCCACTGCAGGGCGGTGAAGGAGGCGCCGAGGTCGACCGCCATGTCGGGCAGGGCGACGTTGACGATGGTGACGTCTACCAGGAGCATGAAGGAGCCGAGGCAGACGGCGAGGAGGGGCATCCACTTGTGTTGTTCGAGTGATTTGGTCATGGGGCGGAGGCTGGCACCGAGAGGGAAGATTCTCTAGCGCGAGCGCCAAATACGTAGAATTCCTCCATTACCAAGCATCCTCCAGCCGAAACCCCCGTAATCGACCGCCTCGATCGGCAGTTGATCCACGCCCTCCTGGTCTCGCCGCGCGCCTCTTTCAGCCAGCTGGCGATGGTCCTCGGCAGCTCCGAACAGACGATCGCCCGGCGCTACCGGCGTCTGGTGGAGGGGCGGGTGATCCGCGTTCGCGGCCTGCGCGGGCCGCTGGCCGGGCTCCAGGACTGGATGGTGCGGGCGCGGGTGCGCGCCGGCAGCGCCGGCGCCGTCGCCGGGGCGCTGGCAGCACGTGAGGACGTCGCCTGGGTGGCGATCGCCGCCGGCGGCGCCGAGGTCTGCTGCTCGACCCGGCCGCGCAGCGCCGAGCAGCGCGACGCCCTGCTGCTCGAGCGCCTGCCGGGCGCCTCACAGGTGACCGAGCTCAGTGCTCACGCGATCCTCCAGCGCTACGCCGGCTCCGGCGCCAACGAGTGGAGCGCCTTCGATGACGCTCTCGAGCCGGCGCAGCTGCGGGCGCTCGAAGCCGAGCGAGGCCCGCGGCCCGAGGGGGTGCTCTCGAACCCCCAACCGCATCGCGCCCAGCTGGAGCCCGCCGACGAGGCGCTGGCGGCGGCGCTGCACGATGACGGCCGGGCCAGCCTCGCCACCCTCGCGGCCGCCACTGGCGACTCGCCGGGCCGCGTCCGCCGGCGGCTCGACGTCCTGCTCGGCTCCGGTGCTCTATACGTCGACGTCGAGGTCGCCACCTCGGGGCTCGGCCTCGACGTTTCGGCGATCCTCTGGCTCGCGATCGCCCCGGCTCATCTGGTCGAGGCCGCTGAGCGAATGGCCGCCGACCCAGAGAGCGCTTTCGTCGCGGCGATCAGCGGCGCTCAGAACCTCTACGTGTCGGTTGTCTGCCGCGACACCGCGGCGCTGTACGAATTCATCACCCGTGAGGTCGGTGCCCTCCCCGCCGTCAGTTCGGTCGAGACGGTCCCGGTCGCCCGCAAAGTCAAGCTCGCTGGGAGCACCCTGCAGGGAGAGCTCCTGCCGGAGCCGGTCTGAGCGGGGTCAGCTTTCCTCGCTGCGCGGCAACTCGTGTGAGCCGTCGCCGTTGGTCGGCATCTCCTCGGCGGTTGCGTCGAAGTCGTAGTCGCGCATCGGCCGGCCGCCGGCGCTCGGGCCGGGCCCGCGCCCCGGGCTGCCGCCCCCGAACGGGCCGCCCCAGCCGCTGAAGCCGCCGCCGGCTGAGCTGCCGAAGACGGCCACCCGGCCGATCGTGAAGCGGCGCAGCACCGCCCGCGCCAGGGCTCGGGTCGGGGGAATCAGGAGGAAGAGGCCGACGATGTCGGTGATGAAGCCGGGCGTGACCAGCAGCGTGCCGCCGACCACGATCAGCACCCCGTCGACCACCTCGCGTCCCGGGAAGCGGCGCTGCGCCAGCGCTTCGTTGAAGCGCCGCCAGGCGCCGCGGCCCTGGTGTTTGAGCAGCATCGAGCCGCCGATCGCGTCGAGCAGCAGCAGCGCCAGGGTCGGCCAGATCCCGATCAGCTCACCGACCTGGATGATCACGTAGAGCTCCGCGATCGGGATGACGATGAAGAGGATGATCAGAAAGACGGGCATCGACCTAGCGTAGCCCGGCGAGGGTGCCGGCTTTGCCCGCCGGCGCGGAGCGGCGGCGCAGGTTCAGGCCGCGGCGGCGGCGGTTCCGGCCGCCGCTTCGAGCTCGGCCAGCGCCTCATTGATCCCGTCGCCGATTACTTCGATGTCCTCCATCGAGTCATAGTCGGCGAGCAGGCCGAAGCCGACCTTGCCGTTGTAGCTCATGATCGCCACCGCCAGCGCGTGGTTCTCGGGCAGGAAGGCGACCGGGTAGACGTCCTGCAGTTCGCGCCCCAGCACGTAGAGCGGCAGCTGTGGCCCCGGCACATTGGTGACGATCGTGTTGAAGAGCCGGGTCGAAAAGTTGATCCGCGAGGCCTGGGCAAGCAGGGTGGGGGGCGCGAAGTCGTTGAAGCGTGAGATCACTTCGGCGCCGAGTGCCTGCTTGGAGCGCTTCAGCCCGGCCATCTCTTCGCTGATCGTCCGGAGCCTCCGCACCGGGTCGGCGACGTAGACCGGTAGGGGCCCTCGCATCAGCGCAATCCGGTTGCCGAGGTCGCCGCGCTCGTCCTCGGTCCTGATCGAGACCGGGACCAGCGCCCGCAGCTCGAGCCCCTCGGTCCGCAGCCCGCGCCGCTGCAGCCAGTTGCGCAGCGAGCCGGTCACCGCGGCGAGGACGACGTCGTTGACGGTGCCGCCGAGGGCGTCCTTGATCCGTTTGAAGCTGGCCAGCTCTGAGTTCGTCCAGACGTAGCGCCGGTGTGGCCCGATCGGCTGGTTGAGCGGCACGTCCGGCGCCGGGTCGGCGAAGGCGCTGGCGATCTCGCTCAGCCCCTCGATCGCCTCGGCCGCCCTGCGCGCGGTCGTCTCCGGGTGGCGGACCGCGTCGACCGCCCGCTGCGCGAGGTGGATCGGGGTGGAGATCGCATCGCTGACCCCGCGGGCGACGAGCTCGGCGGTCCCCGGCGGCGGCTGCGGCACCCAGTCGTCTTCGATCTGGACCGGCTCGGGGATCGGCTCGAAGTCGAACAGCACGGTGCCGATGTCGACGCCGGAGATGCCGTCGACCATCGCGTGGTGGGTCTTGGTCAGGATCGCGAAGCGGTCGCGCTCGAGACCCTGCGCCAGCCACAGCTCCCAGAGCGGCTTCGAGCGGTCGAGCGCCTGCGAGAAGATCCGCGCCGTCAGCCGTTTCAGCTGCGCTTCGCCGCCCGGGCTGGGCAGCGCGGTGTGGCGGATGTGGTAGGTGAGGTTGAAGTTGACGTCGTCGGCCCACAGCGGCCGGCCCATCTCGAGCGGCGGCGTCACCAGCTTCTGGCGGAAGCGGGGCACCAGCGCCAGCCGGTTGCGCACGTGCTCGACCAGGTCGGTGTACTTGGGCGGCGGACCCTCGAAGATCAGCAGCGCGCCGACGTGCATGTGGGCGTTCGAGTTCTCGTTGCTCAGGAACGAGGCGTCGACCGCGGTCAGCCGGTCGAGATGCCGGCCCTCGGTCGCGCTCATCGCCCTCCCTCCGCAGTGTTCATGACGACAGGCTAGCTACCCTGCAGGTATGGCAGCAACCGCCACCGCCGCCCCGAAACGAGTTCTGCTTGCCGCCCCGCGCGGCTACTGCGCCGGCGTCGACCGTGCCGTGCAGACCGTCGAGCGCGCGCTCGAGGCCCACGGCGCCCCGGTCTACGTCCGCAAGGAGATCGTCCACAACAAGCACGTCGTCGAGGAGCTCTCGAAGCGCGGCGCGATCTTCGTCGAGGAGGAGAGCGAGGTACCGGAGGGCGCGATCGTCGTCTTCTCCGCCCACGGGGTCGCCCCCGCGGTCCACGAGAACGCCGCCTCGCGCGGGCTACGGACGATCGACGCGACCTGCCCGCTGGTCACCAAGGTCCACGTCTCGGCCCGCCGCTTCGCCGCTGAGGGCTACACGATCATCATGATCGGCCACGAGGGGCACGAGGAGGTGGAAGGGACGACCGGCGAGGCGCCCGACTCGATCGTCCTGATCGAAACCGCCGACGAGGTCGCCGACCTCGAGGTGCCCGATCCCGGCAAGGTCGCCTTCATTACGCAAACCACCCTCTCGGTCGACGAGACCGCCGAGGTGATCGCGGCGCTGCGGGCCAAGTTCCCGGCGATCGTGTCGAGCAAGTCCGACGACATCTGTTACGCGACGACCAACCGCCAGATCGCGGTCAAGCAGCTCGCCCGCGAGTGCGACCTGGTGCTGGTGATCGGTTCGACCAACTCCTCCAACTCCAACCGCCTGGTCGAGGTCGCGCGCGAACACGGCGCCGGCTCGCACCTGATCGACAACCACACCCAGGTCGACGAGGCCTGGCTCGAGGGGGTCGAGACGGTCGGCATCACCTCCGGCGCCAGCGCCCCCGAGGAGCTGGTCGAGAGCCTCGTCGCCTTCTTCCGCGAGCGCGGCGCCGACGACGTCTCCGAGCTGCGCACCGTCCACGAGGACGTGCGGTTCATGCTGCCGAAGGAGATCCGCGAAGAGCTCGCCGCGCGGGGCTGAGGGGGAGGCCGTGCGCCGCGCCCGCCGATTCGCCTGCCCGGCTTTGGCCGCCTGCCTGCTCGCGCTGGCTGCCTCCGCGCAGGCGGCGCAGCGGTCGCCCGGCTCGGAAACGTTCGGCCGTGAGTTCTGCGTGCCCGCGCCGATCGCGGCCGGGGACCCCGGGCCGGAAGTCGGCCTGGCGGTCGAACGCACGAACGTCCACACCGGGGGCGCGGCCTTCGCCCGGGTCGAGAATCGCAGCGACGAAGAGATCGCGTTCGGCGTCGAATACCGGGTCCAGCGCTTCGCCGGCGGTACGTGGCGCCGCGCACCGGGCGCCCCGCACGGCCCCTGGATCCAGATCGCGGTGATGCTACCCGCCGGCCGCTCCGGGTCCTGCGTCCGCTACGTCGTCCCCGACAACGCCCCGCCCGGCCGCTATCGCTTCAGCCGCGACCTGATCGCCGGCTCCAGCTCGGCGCGCCCGTACTCGGTTCCCTTCCGCGTCCTCCCCTGAAGCGCTCGTCTTTTGTCAACCAGAGGGCGACAAAAGACGAGGGGTCAGTCGGCGTAGCGGTGGTGGAGCATCAGATCGTTGCCGTCGGGGTCGGTGAACAGCGCCATGTGGCAGACGCCGGTGTCGAAGGTCTCGCCGAGGAACTCGACGCCCTTGGCTTCGAGGTCCTTGCGGGCCGAGGCGACGTCATCGACGTGCAACGCCGGATGGGCGTTTTTCGAGGGCTGGAACTCCATTCCCTGTTTGGCCGGTTCCCAGATCCCGAAGCAGGTCTCGCCGACCCAGAACTCGTAGTCGGACTTGGGGTCGGGCCGCAGGCCGAGCGTCTCGACGTAGAACTGGCGGCTGCGGTCGGCGTCGGTGGACGGGACGCCGACGAAGTCGAGCTTGCTGATCTCCATTCGTTCCTCCCTCTAGAGTTGGCGGGGTGCGAAGCAGGTTAGAGACGCTGCTGCCGGCGCGAATCCGCGCCGCGGCGCTGATGCCGGCGGCGGTGCTGACCGTGCACCAGCTCCGCTACCAGCTCGCCTACGGCGACCACGCCGACTCCCAGCTCGCCGCCCAGGGCCACGCCTACCTGGGGACGCTGACGCCGCTGGTGGCGATGCTTCTCGCGATCGCCGCCGGGGTCTTCATCGCCGCCCTCGCCCGCGCCCGCCGTGAGGGCGAGGCGGGAGAGAGGGGCCTTCCCTTCCTCCTCGTCTGGCTGCTCGCCGCCGGCGCGCTGCTCGGCATCTACGCGCTACAGGAGTTCGCCGAGGGGATGTTCGTCAGCGGCCATCCCGCCGGGCTGCCCGGCGTCTTCGGCGACGGCGGCCTCTGGGCGGTGCCGCTGTCGGTGGTGTTCGGCGCCGTGGTCGCGGTGGCGCTGCGGGTCGCCGAGGTCGCCAAGCGCTGGGCCGCCGGGCTCGGCCGCGACGGGGCGACGCCGACGCCGAGGCGCCCGCGGCGCGCGCTTCGCCCCGCTCCGGTCTTCGCCCCCAAGCTGGCGCCCCTGGCGCTGGCCGGTGCAGGCCGGGCGCCGCCGCTCGCCGTCCCGGCCCTGAACCGCTAGCTCTCCGACGCCGTAAGCCGCCCATGCAGGGGCGGTCGCCTGGCGCTGCGAGGGCGCCGACGACAAGGAGACAGGATGAGCCGCGCCCGAATGGTGGCGCTGCTGGCCGCGTTCGCGCTGCTGGCGCCCGCCGCTGTCGCTTCCGCGCACGGCGGCAACCCCAACTACAGATCGGTGATCACCGGCGTCTCGCCGCGCGACGCCGGGGTCGAATTCGAAGTTCTCGACTACGACAGCTACATGCAGCTGCGCGATCGGCAGGGCAACGAAGTCGTGATCTACGGCTACCAGGGCGAGCCCTACGCCCGGATCATGCCCGATGGCAGCGTCGAAGTGAACCAGCGCTCGCCCGCCGCCTACCTCAACGATGCCCGCTTCGGCAACGTCAAGGTGCCGCCGATCGCCGACGCCGAAGCGAAGCCGCTGTGGAAGCAGGTCGACGACTCCGGGACCTTCATCTGGCACGACCATCGCATGCACTACATGTCGCAGGCGCTGCCGCCGCAGGTCACCGACAAGGGCAAGAAAACCAAAGTCTTCGACTATGAAATCCCGATCTCGGTGAACGGGACGAAGGGCGACATCGACGGCACGCTCTGGTGGGTCGGCGCCGCAAGCACCTCGCCGCTGCCCTTCATCCTTGCCGGGATCGCGATCGTGCTCGGCGGCGCCGCCCTGGTTCTGTTCGTGCGGCGACGGCGGCGACACGACGAAGGCGATGGGGGCGACGAGGACGAAGCCGAGAAGGCCGCCGAGCCGGCGCGCGAGGCCTGGTAGCGGCTTGAAGCGACTCGCGCGAGCGCTTGCGCTGGGACCCTTCCTGGCGATCCTGCTGGCTCCGGCCGGCGCGCTCGCGCACGCCCGCCTCGAAGCGACCAGCCCACCGCAGGGGGCGACGGTGAAGAAGGAGCCCGCGGCTGTCGTCTTCAGCTTCGACGAGCCGGTCGAGGGCAACTTCGGCGCCGTCCGCGTCTACGACTCGCGGGGCGACCGGGTCGACGAAGGCGACGCTTTCCATCCCGACGGCGAAGGGCCGAAGCTCGGCGTCCACCTCAAGCCGAGCCTGGTCGACGGCAGCTACACCGCCACCTACCGGGTCGTCTCCGCCGACGGCCACATCGTCTCCAGCGGCTACGTCTTCTCGATCGGCGAAGCGGGGAAGGCGCCGGCCCAGACCGTCGCCGAACTGCTCGGCGGCGAGGGCAGCGGGCCGGTCACCGAGACCGCCTTCGGGATTACGCGGGGGATCGAGTACGCGGCGATCGCGGTGGCGGTCGGGGGACTCGTCTTCCTGCTGGTCGTCTTCGCGCCCGCGCTGGCGGCGCTCGGCGCTGGGGCGGGGGAGGCCGAGCGGCGCTTCCTGGCGCGGCTGCGGCTGGTGCTGTGGGGCGCGGCGGCGCTCGGCGCGCTCGGTGCCGCCGCCCAGATCGTCCTCGAGGGCGCCGAGGCGGCTGGGATCTCGGGCTTCTCGGCGCTGAAATGGTCGATCGTCAAAGAGACCCTGGGCACCAGATTCGGCACGGTCTGGGGCTGGGCCTTCGTCGCCTGGGTGGTGTTCGCGGCGGCACTGCCGCTACTTCTTGCGCCGCGCCGGGCCCGTCTGGCGCTAGCGGTCCCGCTCGCCTTCCTGGTCCTGGCGCCGGCGCTCGGCGGCCACGCCTCGACCCAGTCGCCGGTCGGCCTGAACTTCCCGGTCAACGTCGTCCATGTCGGCGCGATGGCGATCTGGCTCGGCGGCCTGGCGACCCTGCTGCTGGTGCTCCCGGCGGCGACCAGGCCGCTCGAGCCCGCCGACCGCGGCCGTCTCCTGGCGAGCGCCCTGAACCGCTTCTCGCAGCTGGCGCTGATCGCGGTCGGCGCGATCCTCCTCACCGGCCTGATCCAGGCCTACGTCTACGTCCGCCACCCGGGCGACCTGCTCTCGACCGGCTACGGGCGCGCCGTTCTCGCCAAGTTCCTGCTGCTCCTGGTGGTGGTCGCCTTTGCCGCCTACAACCGCCGCCGCTCGGTGCCCAGGCTGCGGCGGATCGCCGAGTCGGGGGAGACGCCGGGGCGCACCGGGGTGCTGCTGCGGCGGGCGCTGCGGGCCGAGGTGGCGCTGCTGCTCGTCGTCCTCGGCGTCACCGCGGCGCTGGCCAGCTATGCGCCGCCGATCTCGGCACAGGGCGGCCCGTTCGCGGAGACGACGACCTTCGGCCCGACCCAGATGGAGATCACGGTCGACCCGGCGCGGGTCGGCGAGAACCAGGTCCACGTCTTCCTCTTCGACTCGAAGACCGGCGCCCAGTACACGAAGGGCAAGGAACTGACGGTCACCGCCACCCTGCCCGACAAGGAAATCGGGCCGCTGACCCTCGAACCCCAACCCGCCGGGCCCGGCCACTACGTCATCTCCGGTGCCCTGCTCAACGCCCCCGGCGAGTGGCGCCTCGACTTCACCCTGCGCATCTCCGAATTCGACCAGTTCGAAAAGTCGGTCGAGGTTGGGATCGAATGAGCGCGCTCCTCTACCTGCTGCCGGCGCTGCTGCTGATGGCGGCGCTGCTGCTCGGCCGCTACCCCGGCGAGCGGTTGCTGCTCGCGGTCGCGCGTCGGCGGCCGCCCGGGCGCGCCGCGGCTGAGTCGCCAGGGATCTGGCTTCCCTTCGCCCTCCCGCGACTGCCGCGCGGCGGCGCTCTGCTCGGCGCTGCCCTCGCCGGCCGCGGGCCGCCGCCGACGCCCCGCGGCGCCGTCCCCACGGCGCCGCACGAGGACGGCAAACGCGAAGAAAGGATCGAGATGAAAGCCAAGACTCTGGTTCCGGCGGCGCTGCTCGCGCTGGCGCTGATCGCGCCCGCCGTGGCGCAGGCCCACGTCACCCTGCAGCCGAGCGAAGCGCCCGAAGGCGCCTACACGGTGCTCGAGGTGCGTGTGCCGAACGAGACCGACGACGCCAACACGACCAAGGTCGCGGTCCGGTTCCCGCCCGGGTTCGCCGACGCCTCCTACCAGGCGGTGCCCGGCTGGTCGGTCGAAGTGGTCCACGACAAGCTGGCGAAGCCGGTGCAGACCGACGACGGTCCGGTCACCGAAGGTGTCCGCGAGATCGTCTGGAGCGGCGGCAAGCTCGCCCCCGGCGAGTTCCAGGACTTCCCGGTCTCGGTCCAGATCCCGGGCAAGGCCGGCGAAGAGCTGATCTTTAGGGCGGTGCAGACCTACGACAACGGCGAAGTCGTGCACTGGATCGGTGGCCCGGCCAGCGAACACCCGGCACCGCAGGTGCTGGTCACCGCGGCCAAGGAAGATCACCACGGCGGCGGCGCGGAAGAAAAGCCGACGAGCACCGAAACGGCGGCGGTAGCTTCGGCCGGCTCCGGGGGCGACTCCGGCGACGGCGCCAGCAAGGGCCTTGGGATCGCCGCCGTCGTCGTCGGCGCCCTCGGCCTCCTCGCCGGCGGGACCGCCCTGGTCCTCTCCCGGAGGCGCCCGGCGTGATCGAGCTAGGGCACGCCCGCCGCGAAGGCGACCGACCAGACTCGCGTGCCCGCCGCGGGGCGCACCGTGATCCGGTGCGCCTCGTGGCGCGGGTGCGTGGCGAGCTCGTAGAGGCCGGCGCCGGCGACCTCGACCGCCGCCAGCGGCTCGCCGTCGAGCTCGACGATCACCGCCCCGTCACCCTCGAAGGTCGCCGCGGCGCCGCCCGCCGCATACTCGAGGACCAGCTCGTCGCCGTCCTCGCCGGTCGTCCAGGGGCGCTCCCATGAGCCGCCGGGGAACACCTCCTCGCTCGGTGGCATCACCTGCGCGCCCGGCGCGTCGGTCGCCCGCAGCGGCGCCATCGGCGCCGGCAGCCGGCGCAGCGCGTCGAGCTCCCGCAGCTCCGCCTGGATCGCCTCCTCGGTGCCGCGGTACTCGCCCTCGCCGAAGTGGAACCAGCCCAGCGCCCCGCCCATGCTCCAGAGGAAGAGGCTCGGCCAGCCTTCGCAGCCGTAGGCGAACCACAGCTCCCGCTCGGCGTCGATCACGACCGGGAACGACACAGCCAGTCGCTCCAGTCCCGCTCGCACCGCCTCCGGGTCGGCACCGAACGGGAAGCGCGGCGCCTGCACGCCGATCACGCGCAGCCCCGCCTCGCGGTAGCGGCGGTGCCACTCCTCGACATAGGGGAGGGTGCGAACGCTGTTCAGCTGGGCGAAGTCGAGGAAGTGGACCAGCGCCGGCCCGCCCGCGGTCAGCGCCGGCATCGAGTCCGGCGCGGCGCCGATCCAGCTCAACCCGTCCGGCAGATCGGGGGCGGCGATGTTGTCGCGCGGCGGTCGCACGCCGCGAAGTTATCCTGGCGGTGCCGCGATGAGCTTCCTGCCCTACGTGCCGTTCGCGCACGCCCTCGTCGCCAAGCAGGACCTGCCGATCCCGGCGTGGCTCTTCGCCTGGGCCGCCTCGATCGTCCTCATCGTCTCCTTCTTCGCTCTCTCCGCCGCCTGGCGCAAGCCGCGCTTCGAGCAGGAGCACTGGCGGCCGGGTGCCGCCTGGCTGAGCTCGGTCCTGCTCAACCCGGTGACCCAGGCGCTCTGCGGCGCCTTCGGCGTCTTCCTGCTCGGCGTCGCCGCCTACAGCGGCATCGAAGGAACCGAAGCACCCGACCGCAACTTCGCGATCACCTTCCTCTTCGTCACCGTCTGGCTCGGCTTCCCCTTCTTCTCGGCCTTCCTCGGCGACATCTTCCGCCCCTTCAACCCCTGGCGGGCGATCGGCCGCGCCGCCGGCGCCGGCTTCCGGGTCCTCGCCGGCCAGCCGGCCGCCCACCTGCGTTACCCCGAGCGGCTCGGCCGCTGGCCGGCGGCGATCGGCCTGCTCGCCTTCGTCTGGCTCGAGGTCGTCTACGGCTCGAGCGGCGGCGTCGCCGTCGGCCTCGACCCGCATGCGGCCGGCCTCGCCGCCCTCCTCTACACCGCCTACACGCTGGCGATGATGGCGCTGTTCGGGGTCGAGGAGTGGTGCCGCCGGGGCGAGACCTTCTCGGTCTATTTCGGGATGTTCTCCCAGCTCGCCCCGTTCGGGATGCAGGACGGGCGGATCGGTCGCCGCCGACCGCTCGCCGCCGCCACGCACTGGGCGACGATCCCGGGCTCGGCCGCCGTCGTCCTCGCCTCGATCGCGACCACCAGCTTCGACGGCGCCCAGGACGGCGCCTTCAAAAGCGCGATCGAAAGCGTCATCACCACGGCCGAAAACATCGGCTTCGACCCGCTCGGCGCGGTCCGCGTCACCGACACCCTGTTCCTGCTCGCGACCTTCGCCGGTGTCGCCGCGGTCTACGCGCTCGGCGTCCGCGGCATGCGCTCGGTGCCGGGCTCTCCCGCCTTCAAAGCCCTCTTCCAGGGCTTCGCCCACTCCCTGATCCCGATCGCCCTCGCCTACCTGATCGCCCACTACTTCAGCCTCTTCGTCTACCAGGAGCAGGCCCAGTTCACCTACCTGCTCTCCGACCCACTCGGCACCGCGACCACCGACCTCTTTGGCACCGCCGAAGCCGGCATCGACTTCCGCCTCCTCAGCCCCAACCTGATCTGGTACGTCCAGGTCGCCGCCCTGGTCATCGGCCACGTCCTCGGCCTCACCCTCGCACACGACCGAGCGCTGGTCTACTGGCGCGACTACCGCCGCGCCTCGCGCTCCCAGTACTGGATGCTGGCGGTGATGGTCGCCTTCACCTGCTTCGGCCTCTACCTGCTCTCGGTGAGCAACTTATGACCGCGACGTTCAGCATCGCCCATCTCGTCGCCCTGCCCCTGGCCCACATCGGCCACTATCTCTGGGTCTTCTACCTGATCCCAGTGCTGATCGTGGTCGGCGGCATCATCCACACCACCCGCGCCGACAAGCGCCGACAGGACGACGGCGGTGACGCCTCGAAAAGGAAGCCCCGGCGAGGCAACCGACTCTAGGCTTAGGTCGTGGCCACCTCTCGCCGATCCGTCGCTCGCCTGGAGGGTGGTGAGGACGCCGGGCGCGGGCGCGGAGCGCGGAAGCAGAGCCCACGCTCGGCCCACGGCGATTGGAGCCCGGCACCGGACCGGCCCGATCCGGTCGCGGTCCTTCGGCGCCAGGCGGAGACGCGGGTCCAGGAGCTGCTGCCGATCCGCTACGGCCGCATGCTCGCCTCTGCCTTCACCTTCTACCGTGGTGCTGCCGCTGTGATGGCGGTCGATCTGGCCCGGACTCCGGACTCCGGCCTCGTGGTCCAGCTCTGTGGCGACGCCCACATCTCCAACTTCGGCGGCTTCGCGGCCCCGGACCGGCGCCTCGTCTTCGGCCCCAACGACTTCGACGAGACGCTACCGGGCCCCTGGGAGTGGGATCTGAAGCGGATGTGCGCGAGCATCGAGATCGCCGGCCGCGATGTCGAGATGCCCGCGAAGAGCCGGCGGCGGATCGTCGAACGAGCCGTCCGCCAGTACCGCGAGGGGATGCGCGAATTCGCCGCCGAGAGCATGCTCGACGCCTGGTATGAGCGGCTCGACGCCGACGAGCTGACGGAGCGATTCGGGACCAGGCTCGACGCCGAGGGTGAGGAGCTCTTCGCCCACACCTTCGCCAAGGGGCGCCGCAAGGACTCGGCCCGCGCCGCCCGAAAGCTGACCGAGGAGGTCGACGGCGAGCTCCGTTTCGCCAGCGTTCCGCCCCTGCTGACGCCGTTGCGCCAGCTGCACCGAAGCTCGGATCCAGACGAGCGCGAGAGCTATGTGCGCGAGCTCCTCGACGCCTACGCGGCCGGGCTGCACGCGGACCGCCGCCATCTCTTCCACTCCTACCGCTTCGTCGACATGGCCCGCAAGGTGGTCGGCGTCGGCAGCGTTGGAACCAGAGCGTGGATCTTCTTGCTCGTCGGTCGCGGCGGCAAGCACCACCTGGTCCTGCAGGCGAAGGAGGCGGTGGCCTCGGTGCTCGAGCCCTTCCTCGGCGCCAGCGAGTACGAGAACCACGGTGAGCGGGTGGTCCGCGGCCAGCGGATGATGCAGGCGGCGACCGACATCTTCCTCAGCTGGCAGCGCAGCCTCGGCCTCGACGGCCTCGAGCACGACTTCTACGTGCGCCAGCTATGGGACTGGAAGGCCTCAGCGGACCTCTCGCGGATGAGCGAGCGCGGGCTGCTCACCTACACCCGCGCCTGTGCCTGGTCGCTGGCCCGCTCTCACGCGCGCTCCGGCGACCGGATCGCGATCGCCGCCTATCTCGGCAAGGGCGAGAAGTTCGACCGAGCGATCGCAGCCTTCTCGAGCCGCTACGCGGACCAGAACGAAGCTGATTACCGGCGGCTCGAGGAAGCGGTCGCCGCCGGTGAGGTGGAGGCCCAGGCAGACGTCTGATCGGCCTGCGGCCGCGGCTAGAGGATCTCGGCGAGGCGACGCTCGAGCGCCGCGGAGACCTCGTCGCGGACCGGACCCTGGGCGAGGCGTTCGACCAGCGACTCGAGGAAGCCTTCGATGATCAGCCGTTTCGCCTCCGCCTGGTCGAGACCGCGGGCGGTGAGGTAGAAGAGCTGGTCGCGGTCGACCTGCGCGATCGCCGCCGCGTGGGTGCAGCGGACGTCGTCGGCGAGGATCTCGAGGCCGGGGATCGCGTCGGCGTGGGCATCGGTCGAGAGCAGCAGGTTGCGGCTCTCCTGGAAGGCGTCGGTCTGCTGCGCGCCCGGGTCGACTTTGATCATCCCGCGCCAGACGGCGGTCGAGCCGGCGGCGAGGACGCCGCGGAAGGCGAGGTCGGAGTTGGTGTTCGGCGCCGCGTGCTCCTGGGTGGTGTCGTAGTCGAGGTGCTGGCCGGGGCCGCCGGCATAACCGCCGGTGACGCGGGCCTCGGAGCCGGGTCCGGCGAGCTTGGTCTCCATCCGCACCTTGCCGTTGACCGAGCCGAAGCCGAGGGCGGCCCAGTCGAGGCGGGCGTCGCGCTCGATCTGGGCGCGCTGGGTGGCGAAGATCCAAGCCTTCTCGGAGACGTCCTGGCTGTTGACGTAGCGCAGCGTCGCGCCGTCGCCGACGCTCAGCTCGACGACCGAGTTGAGTACCGCGTCGACCTCGTCGCTGGGCGAGGACCAGTGCTCCCACACCTCTGCTTCGGCGCCCTCCTCGAGCACCACCAGGGTGCGCCAGCTGAGCGCGCCGCCGTCGGCGTCGAGCGGGACCTCGATCCGCACCGGCTCGGTCAGCCGCACGTTGCGCGGCACCAGGACCAGCACACCGTCGCGCCACTCGGCCTCGTTGCGGGCGACGAACGGGTCCTCGATCGGCACCAGCGAACCCAGTTTCTCTTCGAGCAACTGGGAATGGGAGTTGAGGGCGTCGGTCAAGCGAATGACGGTGGCTCCCTCCGCTCCCTCGACTCTTGCGTCGACCGAGACCGACTCATAAGAGTCGAGGTCGAGCCGCGACAGGTCGGTGAATTCCCAGCCCTTCGACCTGTGGTCGGGGAGGGGGAGGCTCTGCACGAGAGAGGCGCCGCGCTGGCGCCTCTCCTCGAGCCAGGCGGGTGCGGTCGCTAGCTCAGCCAATCGAACCCTCCATCTGCAGCTCGATCAGCCGGTTCAGCTCGACCGCGTACTCCATCGGCAGCTCCTTCGTCACCGGCTCGATGAAGCCGTTGACGATCATCTTCGAGGCCTCCTCCTCGTCGAGGCCGTGGGCCTGGAGGTAGAAGAGCTGCTCGTCGCCGATCTTCGAGACCGTCGCCTCATGGCCGACGTCGGCATCGTTCTCGTCGATCCGGATCGTCGGGTAGGTGTCCGAGCGCGAGTCTTCGTCGAGCAGCAGCGCGTCGCAGACGACTTTCGAGCGCGACTCGGTCGCCCCGTCGGCGACCTCGAGCAGGCCGCGGTAGGTGGCCCGGCCGCCGTCCTTGGAGATCGACTTGGAGAAGATCGAGGACGAGGTCTTCGGCGCTCCGTGGATGATCTTGCCGCCGGCGTCCTGGTGCTGGCCGTCGCCGGCGAAGGCGATCGAGAGGATCTCGCCGTGGGCTTCGCGTCCGAGCAGGTAGATCGACGGGTACTTCATCGTCAGTTTCGAGCCGAGGTTGCAGTCGACCCACTCCATCGTCGCCTTCTCCTGCGCGACCGCGCGCTTGGTGACGAGGTTGTAGACGTTCTGCGACCAATTCTGGACGGTCGTGTAACGGACCCGCGAGCTCGGCTTGGCCATGATCTCGACCACCGCCGAGTGCAGCGAGTCGGTCGAGTAGACCGGCGCCGTGCAGCCCTCGATGTAGTGGACGTCGGCGCCCTCCTCGGCGATGATCAGCGTCCGCTCGAACTGGCCCATGTTCTCGGTGTTGATCCGGAAGTAGGCCTGCAGCGGCATCTCGACCTTGACCCCGGCGGGGACGTAGACGAAGGAGCCGCCCGACCAGACGGCCGAGTTGAGCGCCGCCAGTTTGTTGTCGTTGGGCGGGATCACCGTCGCCCAGTACTCGCGCACCAGGTCCTCATGCTCGCGCAGCGCCGTGTCCATGTCGGTGAAGATCACGCCCTGTTCCTCGAGCTTCTCGTTCACCTGGTGGTAGACGACCTCGGACTCGTACTGGGCGCCGACGCCGGCGAGGAATTTGCGCTCCGCCTCGGGGATGCCGAGCCGGTCGAAGGTGTATTTGATGTCCTCAGGGACCTCGCTCCAGTCGCGCGAGTTCTTGTCGCTGGCGCGGACGAAGTAGTGGATGTCTTCGAAGTCGATCTGGTCGAGGTTGCCGCCCCACTGCGGGGTCGGCCGCTGTTCGAAGTGTTCGAGCGCCTTGAGCCGGAAGTCGCGCATCCACTGCGGCTCCTGCTTGAAGTCGGAGATCGTTTCGACGACCTCGCGGGAGAGGCCCTTCGGTGCTTTGTAGGCGTAGCCGGTCTCGGGATCGTTGAAGCCGAACTTCTCCTTGTAATCGGCATTGATGCCGGCCAGCTCTCGTTTCTCAGCAAGTACCTCGGGCGTTGCCATGGTCTAGGAGACCTCCAGGGTTATGTCGTCGCCCTCGACGGCGACGGGGAAAGTTTCGACCGGCTGGAAAGCGGGGAGCGTCTTCGGCCTGCCGGTGATGAGGTCGAAGAGCGAGCCGTGGCGGGGGCACTCCACGGTGCAGGTGGCTGGGTCGAACTCGCCCTCGGCGAGCGGACCGTCGTCGTGCGAACAGCGGTCCTCGATCGCGTACAGGGCGCCGTCGCAGTTGAAGACGCCGATCTTGCGCCCGTCGATCTCGACCAGCCGCATCTCGCCAGGGGCGAGCTCGGCTGCCGGGCACACTGAGATCTTGGTTCCAGCGGAATCGGTCAAGAGGCTGCTTTCTCCCGCAACTGTGGGCAGTTAGTGCGGGATGAGACTTAATCCTACTTCTACGGTCGGATTTTAGCGGGGCGGGGTGGCGGGCCCCCTCGCCGAGGTTGCGGTTTGGCCCGCCATGCGGGTCGAAAGGCAACCGCGCGGCGCTTTCACAATCGAGCGATGACTTTCGGCGCTCTCTCTGGTCTGATGGACAAGGACCTTCGACGAGAGGAGAGCAATGAGCACCAGGACGAGCTACGAGCCTGGCACCCCGAGCTGGGTCGAACTGAGCGGCACCCCCGATATCGAGGCGAGCGCCAGCTTCTACCGCGAGCTGCTCGGCTGGGAGATGCCGGAGCTGCCGAACTCGGCCGAACTGGGCGGCTACCGGCGGGCGAAAAAGGACGGCAAGGACGTCGCCGGCGCCTCGCCGAAGATGCAGGATGACCAGCCCTGCGTCTGGGCGACCTACGTCTCGGTGACCGACGCGGCGGCGACCCTCGACAAGGTCCGCGAGGCGGGCGGCCAGGTGATGTTCGGCCCCGACGACGTGATGGAGCTCGGCAAGCTCGGCGTCTTCAGCGACCCGACCGGGGCGGTCTGCGGGGTCTGGGAGCCGGGCACCTTCGCCGGCGCCGAGCTGGTCAACGAGGACGGCGCCTTCGGCTGGAACGAACTCAACACCCGCGACGTCCCGGCCGCCCGCGAGTTCTACGGCGCCGTCTTCGGCTGGACGGTGGAAGAGCAAGACATGGGAGACATGGGCACCTACTACGTCTGGAAAGACGGTGACGCCAGCCGCGGCGGCATGCTCGACTTCAGCGCCATGGCCCCAGCCGAGGCGCCGCCCCACTGGCTGGTCTACTTCACCGTCCCGGACGCCGACGCCGCGGTCGCGACTGCCACCGGCAACGGCGGCTCGGTGATCAACGGTCCGCTCGACATCCCGGTCGGCCGCTTCGCGATCCTCGAGGACCCGCAGGGCGCCGTCTTCGCCGCGATGGCACCCACGGAGGAGACCCGCAACGCAGCTCCGTAGCCAAAGAAGCTCCCAAGCGGCGATCCCGTCCGAACCGGATCGCCGCAGCGGCCGGTTGGGAGGGGACGCGGGTACTGCGAGCGGGTGAGCCGAGTAGTGCCCGCGGCCCCTCCTAGCCAACCCTCGTCCCTAGAGAGTCGCCGCTTCGGACGGGTCGCCGACTTCCCCCTCGTCCTCCCATTCGGCAGGCTTGCCGAGCGACGCCGACTTGACGATCTTGAGGCCGAGCATCGCGCACTTCATCCGCGTCGCCGAGATGTCGATCCCGAGCAGCTCGAGCACGTACTCCTTCGGCAGCCGCAGTAGCTCCTCGCGGCTCATCCCGACCAGCTCGTCGGTCAGCAGCGAGGTGGCGGCGGTGGAGATCGCGCAACCCTTGCCCTCGAAGGCGACCTCGGCGACCTTTTCCTCATCGTCGAGGCGGATCGTCACCCGCTGTTCGTCGCCGCAAAACGGGTTGTTGTCCTCGTATTCGAGGTCCGGGTTCTCGAGCGCGCCGAAGTTGTGCGGGCGCTTGTAGTGCTCGAGGATCTGGTCGCGGTAGAGATCGTCCATCGCCAACGAGGCTAGCGAAGGCGAATCTTGAAGCTGGCGCTGCGGCTGCTGGTGCCGATGGTGCCGGTGAGCCGGTAGCGCCCGGGGGCAAGCTCTTTGCCTTTGAGCCGGCCGCTGAAACGGAAGCCGTTGGTGCCGGCTTTCCCGCGTTGGGTGAAGGTTGGTTTGAGCGTCCTGAACCAGCCTTTTTTGCCGGGGATCGCCTTCTCGACGCCGAAAGTCACCGTTGCGGCAGCCGAGAGGGTGTAGCTGACCTTGGTGCCGCCCGAAACCTTGGCCGCGGCAATCGGGCCGCCGCTGGCGGCGGGAACGAAGCCGAATGGCTTGATCGTCAGCGACTGCAGGGTGGTGGGGGCGGGCGGGGGCGCGGTGCCCGACGGAGAGGGCGGGGAGGCCGGTGGGAGGTCCGGGCCGATCGGCGGCGGCGGCGGTGGGACGATCGCGAGGCTGGTGAAGGCGATCGCCCCGCCGGCGACTTTTCCGACCAGCGTCGCGGCGCCGGTCGTCAGGTTGATCCCGTAGAGGCCGGATGCTCCGGCGACCTGGAGGATCGCGTAGGCCTCGCCGGTCGCCGGGTCGATGTCGAGACCGGCGTTGGAGGTGGTGTCGATTCCGGGACCCAGCGCGCCGATGTAGGTGAGCGCACCGCCGTTCGGGGTGGGAGCGCCGTCGACGCCGCCCTGGCGGACCAAGCCGTCGTTGCCTCCGGCGACGATCCCGAACAGGGTCGTTGCGGTCGCCCCGGCGACGTTGCGGTCAAATGCGATCGTCGCCAGCGGCCGATTGCTGCCTTCGCCGCCGGGGAGCAGGCTGTAGTCGAGTTTCGTGTCGACACCGGCAATCGCGGCATTGTTCGGATTGACGCGGAAGTTGTTGACGTTGGTACCGGTGCTTTCGAGGCCGTCGACCACCCGCAGCCGGTCCGACACCGGGTTGAAGTCGACCCCGTAGCTGGTCGTCCCGCCGATCGTGCCGGGCGAGGCCGACCCAACCAGCGTCGCCGCACCAGTGCTGGGATCGATCGTGAACACCGACTCGATGTTGCCGGTGATGCCCACGCCGTACAGCAGCCCGTTGGCCGGCCGGAAGGAGATGCCGACGAGGGTGGCACCGCCGAGGTCGGTCACCGGCACCACCGTGACCGTGTTGAGGTCGCTGCCGGAGAAGGCGTAGAGCGTGTTTTTGTTGGTCACCGCGCCGAGCGCGATCAGGCGGTTCGGGACGGCGTGCGCCACGGCGGCAAGCCAAAGCACGGCGACGAAGGCGCCGGCAACCACAAGCGGGACGAGACGCTTGGCGGGCATACGACCCGCAGCAGGTTATCCCTAGAGCCCGAAAACTCGGCGGGTGTCTTCGAGCCCACTGGCCAAACGATCGATCTCCGCCGTCGTCGTGTAGACGCCGAAGCTGGCGCGGGCCGTCGCCGCTACCCCGAGGCGATCCATCAGCACCTGGGCGCAGTGGTGGCCGGCGCGGATCGCAACGCCGTGGCGGTCGAGGATCTCGGAGACGTCGTGGGCATGGACGCCCTCGAGCTCGAAGGAGACGGGTCCGAGCCGGTCGGAGCCGCGCGGCGGGCCGAATAGCCGCAGGCCTGGGACCTCGGCGAGCCGGGCCAGGGTGTAGTCGGCGATCTCGATCTCGTGGGCGCGGACGTTCTCCATCCCGACCCCGTCGAGCCAACGCAGTGCCGCCGCCAGCCCGACAGCCTGGGCGATCGCAGGCGTTCCCGCCTCGAAGCGGGCCGGGGGGTCGGCGTAGGTGGTGCCCTCGCGGGTCACCTTGCGGATCATCGAGCCGCCGCCGAGGAAGGGCGGCGTCTCGCGCAGCAGCTCGAGCCGTCCCCAGAGCACCCCGATCCCGGTCGGCGCGTAGGCCTTGTGCCCGGTCACGGCATAGAAGTCAACGCCCAGCTCCGCGACGTCGAGAGCAAGCTTCGGCGCCGCCTGGGCGCCGTCGGCGAGCACCAGCGCGCCGGCGTCGTGCGCCAGGCGGGCGATCTCGGCGATTGGGTTCTCGGTCCCCAGCACGTTGGAGACGTGGGCCACGGCGACCAGCTTCGGCCCGCGCTCGAGCAGCGTCGCGAAGGCGTCGATGTCGAGCCGGCCCTCGTCGTCGATCGGCGCCCAGTCGATCTCGGCCCCGGCCCGCTCGGCCAGCTGCTGCCACGGCACCAGGTTCGAGTGGTGCTCCATCTCGGTCAGCAGCAGCCGGTCGCCGGCGCCGACGTTGGCATCGCCCCAGGCCCGCGCGACGAGGTTGATCGCCTCGGTCGCGTTGCGGACGAAGATCACCTCGCGCCGGTCGCTCGCGCCGAGGTGGGCGGCGACGGTGCGCCGCGCCCCCTCGTAGAGCTCGGTCGCCTCGGCGCTCAGCGTGTGGGCGCCACGGTGGACGTTGGAGTGGTGGCGGCGGACGTAGTCGTCGACCGCCTCGATCGAGGCCAGCACCTGCTGGGCGCTGGCGCCGCTGTCGAGATAGGCAACCGGCTCGCCGCCGACCTCGCGCTCGAGCGCCGGGAACTGCGCCCGGACCTCGGCGAGCGGGTAGGCGGCGGAAACGGTCACGCCGCCGCCCCGACCTCCTCGCGGATCCAGCCGTAGCCTTTCTCCTCGAGCGTGGTGACCAGCTCCGGGCCGCCCTCTTTGACGATCCGGCCCTCGAACATGACGTGGACGAAGTCCGGCTTCACCATGTGGAGGATGCGCTGGTAGTGGGTGATGATCAGGACGCCCATGTCGGGCCCGGCAAACTTGTTGACACCGTCGGCGACGGTCCGCAGGGCGTCGATGTCGAGTCCCGAGTCGGTCTCGTCGAGCACCGCGATCTCCGGCCGCAGCAGCGCCAGCTGCAGCAGCTCCATCCGCTTCTTCTCGCCGCCCGAGAAGCCGTCGTTGAGGTAGCGGCTGGAGAAGTCTTTGGGGATGTTCGCCAGCGCCATCGCCTCCTGCGCCTCGCGGGCGAAGTCTTTGATCTTGATCGGCTCCTCGCCGTTCGCCTCGCGCTTGGCGTTGATGATCATCCGCAGGTACTTGGAGACGGAGACGCCGGGGATCGCGACGGGGTACTGGAAGGCCATGAAGAGGCCGGCCTGCGAGCGGTCCTCGGGGTCGGCCTCGGTGATGTCCTCGCCCTTGAAGGTGATCGTGCCCTCGGTCACCTCGTAGGCGGGGTGGCCCATGATCACGTTGGCGAGCGTCGACTTGCCGGAGCCGTTCGGGCCCATCAGCGCGTGGACCTTGCCCTTCTCGACGTCGAGGTCGAGGCCTTTGAGGATCTCCTTCTCCTCGACCTTCGCGTGCAGGTTCCTTATCTCCAGCTCAGCCAATGCTCACTCCGTTTCGGTTTGGGAAGTCTCAGGCGGCCTTGACGACGTCGGCCTCGCTGCGCCCGCCGGGCTGCGAGAACTCGACCAGCTCCGCCAGCGTCGTCCCGGCCAGGGCCTTGGTGACGCCGCCCTGGACTCGGGTCCAGAGAAGCTTGGTCGAACAAGCCCGGTCGCCGTCGTCCTCGTGCGAGCAGAGGACTTTGCCTTCGGGCGAGTCGTGGAAGCACTCCATCGGGGCGATCTGCCCTTCCAGCGCCTGCACCACCGCGTCCATCCGGATCTCCTCCGCCGGCATTGCCAGGCGGTAGCCGCCGTGGGCGCCGCGGGTCGAGGTGACGAGGCCCGCCTTTCGCAGTTTCGCGACCAGGTGCTCGAGATAGGACAGCGGCAGCCGCTCGGCTTCGGCGACGGTGCTGAGCGAGATCGGCTGCGAGGAGGGCTGGCGGCCCAGCTCAACCATCAGGCGCACTCCGTACTCGGCTTTGGTCGAAAACAGCATGGGTTCAAATCCTACCGAAGCGGTCGGTTATGCCCTTCGCGCCCTTAGGGCTCGATCAGTCCGCGGCGGATCGCGTAGCGCACCAGCTCGACCCGATCGCGCATCCCGAGCTTGCGCATCGCGTTCGCCCGGTGATTCTCAACCGTCTTCTCGGAGAGGTGCAGCAGCTCGGCGATTTGTTTGGTCGTGTTCGCCTCGGCGACCAGCTTGACGATCTCCTCCTCGCGCGGCGTCAGCTCCTCTTCGCCGCTCGATCCGCGCTCGAGCACGTCCTTGATCAGGGTCCGCTGCGCCTCCGGGGTGAGGAAGGGCTCGCCGCGCTCCACTGCACGAATGGCAGCCAGCAGGTCGGTGTCCGCCTGCGCCTTCAGCACGTAGCCGGAGGCGCCCGCCTTCAGCGCCTCGAACAGGTAGCGCTCGTCGTCGTGCATCGAGAGGATCAGCACCGAGACGTCGGGCGCCTGCCGCTTGATCTCGCGCGTCGCCTGCAAGCCGGTGAGTTTCGGCATCCGCACGTCGAGGATCGCAAGGTCGGGGCGCTCGCGGACCGCGAGGTCCCGCGCCTCGGCGCCGTCGGCCGCCTCGGCGACGACTTCGATGTCGGGTTGGCGCTCGAGCAGCAGGCGGAGACCGGAGCGGACGATCCCGTGGTCGTCAGCGATCAGGACTCTCACTCCGTCGATTCTCCTCGCTGTGCTTCGGCGGGAGTGGATTCAGCGGGAACGAAGAGCCGCACCGTGGTGCCCGCCCCCGGCCGCGACTCGATCGTCAGCTCGCCGCCGACCAACAGCGCCCGCTCGCGCATCCCGGCAATGCCGAGGCCACGCTGCGACTCTTCGAAGGCGAAGCCGCGGCCGTCGTCGGTGACGGTGAGCTCGACGCCGCCGTCCTCGCGGCGGCGCAGCTTCACCGCGACCCGCTCGGCGCCGGAGTGGCGGGCGGCATTGGAGAGCGCCTCCTGGGCGACCCGGTAGACGACCAGCTGGGGGTCGTCGCCGAGGTCGGAGAAGTCACCCTCGACCTCCCAAACCGCGTCGAACTCGCCGCGGCCGAGCTGCTCGACCTGGCCAGCGACCGCCGCCGCCAGGCCGAGGTCGTCGAGCGCGGTCGGTCGCAGCTGGCGGGCCAGCTGCAGCAGCTCGCCCATCGCCTGGTTGGCGAGCGCTTTGGTCTCAGCGAGCTCGGGCTCGAGCGAGGGCGGCGCATCCGCCCGCGCCGCCTCGAGCCGCAGCAGCAGCCCGGTCAGCGACTGGTTGACCTCGTCGTGGAGGTCGCGCGCGACCCGCGCCCGCTCCTCCTCCTGGGCATGCAGGGCGGCCGAGCCGGCACGCCGCCGCTCGGCTTCGAGCCGCCGCATCATCCGCAGGAAGGCGAGCTCGATCCGCTCTACCTCCTCGGTCTCGCCGACCCCGTCGATCGAGGCGGGGAGGAGGGGGCCGGGGCGGCTGAGGTCGACCTTCTCCATCTCCTCGATCAGCCGCTCGAGCGGAGTGAAGCGGCGGTGCAGCAGGAGCTGGTTGACGACCAGCGCGCTGGCCGCGGCGGCGACCCCGACGGCGATCGCGGCGAGCAGGTGGAGGTCGCCGATCAGCCCGGCGGCCAGCGCCGCGGCACCGACCAGGGCCGCGTTCAGTGCCAGCATCTGAGAGAAGAGCGCGCGTCGCCTCACCGGGCAAGCGTAAGGCGGGAAGCGGGGTCCGGAGGAGGCATAGGGACTCGCCGGGGCAGATAGGGGGACTGCCCCCTATGGGCAAAATGCCCGCCCAGAGCAATACTCGAATACGTCACTACGACTCCAGGAGCATCCACGCGATGACCACCACCAAGCAATCAACTTTGGGCGCGACGCTACGGACGACGATCCTACTGGCAAGCCTGACCGGCCTGCTGGTCGTGATCGGCGCCCTGATCGGTGGCCCCTCGACGGCCGCGATCTTCCTCGGCATCGCCCTGCTGATCAACCTCGGCTCCTACTTCTTCAGCGACAAACTGGCGCTGAAAATGAGCCGTGCGGAGCCGATCGAGGAGTCGGACAACCCGCGCCTCTTCCAGATCATGCGCGAACTGACGACGCGCGCCGGGCTGCCGATGCCGCGCATGTACATGATCCCCAACGACCAGCCGAACGCCTTCGCGACGGGACGCAACCCGAAGCACTCGGCGGTCGCGGTCACCCGCGGGATCACCAAACTGCTCTCCGAGGACGAGCTGCGCGGCGTCCTCGCCCACGAGCTCACCCACATCCGCAACCGCGACATCCTGATCCAGTCGGTCGCCTCGGCGATCGGCGCCGCGATCACCTACCTCGCATACATGCTGTTGTGGTTCGGCAACGACGATGAGTCGCCGCTGGGGGCCATCGCCGCGATTGGCCTGGTGATCCTGGCCCCGATCTCGGCCTCGATCATCCAGCTCGCGATCTCGCGCCAGCGCGAGTACGCGGCCGACGCCGGCGGTGCCGAAATCTGCGGCAACCCGGAGTCGCTGGCGAGCGCCCTGCTGCGGCTCGAGGCCGGCGCCCAGGCGATGCCGATGCAGGTCAACCAGGCGGCGGAGCCGCTCTACATCGTCAAGCCGTTCAAAGGCGGCGGCATCGCCAGCCTCTTCTCGACCCACCCTCCGATCGAAGAGCGGGTCCGGCGGCTGCGGCAGATGCGGCCGAGTCTGTAACGAATTTCCCTCGTCCAAATGCTGTGTCAGCGGGGCGCCCTCAGTGTCGGGCGCCTCGCTCATTTCTTCGCCTCCACGCGGCTTTCGCAGCCTCGCTATACTTTTTGAAGTAAAAGCTGATCCGGATTTGGGAGATTTAGGCAATGGCCACTGACACTCGCGCTTCGATCGAGGAGATCCAGCCCTTCGAGGCCCAGCAGGAGATCGAGGGCGGCGGCGTCGTTCTGATCGACACCCGCGAGCCGCACGAGTACCAGGAGGCCCATCTCGAGGGCGGCAAGCTGGTGCCGCCGGGGCTGCTCGCCGACGAGATCGAGGGAGCCGCTCCCGACAAGTCCGCCCGCACGATCCTCTACTGCCGCTCCGGCAGCCGCTCGGCGTTCGCCGCGGCTCAGATGGAAGCGCTCGGCTACACCGACGTCGCCTCGATGGAGGGCGGCATCATCGCCTGGCAAGAGCAGGGGCTGCCGGTCGTCAGCGCGGCCGGGATGACCCCCGAGCAGCGCGACCGCTACTCGCGCCACACGCTGCTGCCCGAGGTCGGCCCCGACGGCCAGGTCAAGCTGCTGAACGCGAAGGCGCTGCTGCTCGGCGCCGGCGGCCTCGGCGCGCCGACCGCGCTATACCTGGCGGCGGCCGGGGTCGGCACGATCGGGCTGGTCGACGACGACGTCGTCGACGCCTCCAACCTGCAGCGCCAGGTGATCCACAACACCGAGCGGATCGGGATGCCGAAGACCGAATCGGCGCGGCTCTTCATCGAAGCGCTGAACCCCGACGTCAAGGTCGTCGAGCACAACGGCCGGCTCGACGCGAGCAACATCCTCGAGATCATCGGCGACTACGACATCGTCGTCGACGGCGCCGACAACTTCCCCACTCGCTACCTGCTGAACGACGCCTCGGTGCGGCTGCGCAAGCCGGTCGTCTCCGCCTCGATCCTCGGCTTCGACGGCCAGGTCTCGACCTTCGTTCCCTACGAGGGCCCCTGCTACCGCTGCCTCTACCCGACCCCGCCGCCGGCCGAGCTGGCGCCGAGCTGCTCGGCCAACGGCGTCCTCGGCGTGATGGCCGGGACGATGGGGACCCTGCAGGCCAACGAGGTGATCAAGCTGGTGCTCGGGATCGGCGAGCCGCTGGTCGGTCGCCTGCTCCTCTACGAGGCGCTCGGCACCCGCTTCACCGAGCTCAAGGTCCGCCGCGACCCTTACTGCCCGATCTGCGGTGAGCACGCGGTCGAGATCCCCGAGTCGGAGATGGGTCAGTTCCCCGACTACGACCTCTTCTGCGCCGGCGCCGGCGGCGACCGCTAGCCGGTCGGCTCTCCAATAGGATCACCGCTCGATGGCGACCGTACGGATCCCACCGGTGCTGCGCCCGAAGACGGGCGGTGCCCCCGAGGTGCAGGCCGCGGGCGGCAACGTCGGCGAGGTCCTGCGCTCGCTGACCAGCGAGCACCCCGGCACCGCCGAGCAGCTGTTCGGCGAGGGCGGCGAGCTCAACCGCTACGTCAACGTCTACCTCAATGACGAGGACGTGCGGGTGCTCGAAGGGCTCGAGACTTCCGTCAAAGACGGTGACACCGTCGTCATCCTGCCGGCGATGGCCGGCGGCGCCGCTTAGCGCCGCCGCCGGACCTCAGCGCTCGAGCACAAGGCCTAGGAACTTCTGCGTGCGCTCCTCGCGCGGGTGGTCGAGGACCTGCTCGGGCTTGCCCTGCTCGACGATCACGCCGCCGTCCATGAAGACGACCTGGTCGCCGACCTCCTTGGCGAACCCCATCTCGTGGGTGACGACGAGCATCGTCATCCCTTCTTCGGCCAGCTCGCGCATCGTGTCGAGGACCTCTTTGACGAGCTCGGGGTCGAGCGCCGAGGTGACCTCGTCGAACAGCATCACGTGGGGTTCCATCGCAAGCGAGCGGGCGATCGCTACCCGCTGCTGCTGGCCGCCGGAGAGGCGTTCCGGGTACTGGTTGAGTTTGTCGCCGAGGCCGACGCGTTCGAGCAGCTTGCGCGCCGTCGCCTCGCACTCGGCCTGCGGCTTGCCGAGCACCCGGCGAGGCGCCAGGGTCACGTTCTCGAGTGCCGTCTTGTGGGGGAAGAGGTTGAACTGCTGGAAGACCATGCCGACCCGCTGGCGGACGAAGTTGAGCTCCCAGCTTTCTTCGCCGGTGCCGGAGCCCGGACCCTTGCAGATGTCCTGGCCTTCGATGAAGATCTCGCCCTCCTCGGGCGGCTCGAGCAGGTTGACGCAGCGCAGCAGCGTGCTCTTGCCGGAGCCGCTGGGGCCGAGGATGCAGACGACTTCGCCTTTGTCGACCTCGAGGTCGACACCTTTGAGCACCTCGAGGTCGCCGAAACGTTTGTGGATGCCCTGCAGCTTGACCATCGCTTCCGGCATCAGGCCACCTCGATGTGGGAGCCGCGGGCGATTTTGCCCTGCTGACGGGCGATCAGTTTGTCGACGACGCGGGCCATCGGAAGGATGATGACGATGAAGAAGAACGCGGTCAGGATCATCGCCGAGCTGTTGAACGATTCGGCGAGGAGTTCGCGGCTGATCAGCACCGACTCGGCGAAAGCGATCACGCTGACCAGGGTCGTGTCCTTCAGCAGCGAGATCATTTCGTTCAGCATCGGCGCCGGGATCAGGGTCACGGCCTGGGGCACGATCACGTGCCGCATCGCCTGGAAGTGGCTCATCCCGAGCGAGCGGGCGGCCTCCATCTGGCCGCCCGGAACCGCTTCGATCCCGGCCCTGTAGACCTCTGCCGTGAAGGCGCCGTAGACCAGCATCAGGGCTGCCGCTCCGTACCAGAAGGGGTCGGGCTTGCCGAACCAGTGCGGGATGCGGATGCCTTTCGGGATGAACTCGAGGAAGGGGATGCCGCCCGAGATCAGCAGGATCACGATCAGGATCGGGATCGCCCTGAACAGGTCTATATAGGCAATGGTGAGAAAGCGGATTGGCACGAGCTTCCTCCCCGGGAGCTGGCGGAGCAGCGCCAGGATCAGGCCCCAGGTGAGGGCGAGTACCGCGACGACTGCGAAGATGAGGAGATTCTGGAGGAACGCTTCGAGGACTTCCCAGAAGTGTTCCCCCATGTAGTTGAAGTCGAAGTACTGGTGGAAGAATTCGCTCATCGCCGTCTCCTGTAGCTGAACTGGGAAAAACGAAGGGGCGCCACCCCTGGCGCCCCTTCGTCACGCACGAGCTTCCTCCAACGCTATTCCGTTTTGTGCGTCGCGCCGAAGATCGCTTTCGGCGGTTCCAGCTTGAACCACTTTTCGTAGATCGTTTTGTAGGTCCCGTCGTCCTCGACTTCTTTCAGGCCTTTGTTGATTTCTTCGAGGAGTTCGGTGTCCCCCTGGGCCACCGCAATTCCGTACTCTTCTTCGGTCGGGACTTTTTCGGCGATTTCGACGCCGCCCGATTTTTCGACCGCGTTGGCGGCGACCGGCGCGTCGATGACAACGCCTTCGACGGTGCCGGCTTTCAGCGCGTTGACGGCGTCTGGGCCTTCAGGGAAGGGCCGGATTTCGGCGCCGCCGATTTTTTCCTTGGCGAGTTCCTGCCCCGTCGTCCCCTGCTGGACGGCGACCGTCTTGCCTTCCAGATCTTCCAGCGATTTGATCGGGCTGCCTTCTTTGACCAGCACCGCCTGTTCGGAGAGGTAGTACGGGTTGGAGAAATCGACCGCCTGCTCGCGTTCTGGGGTGATCGTCGCCGCCGAGATCACCGCTTCGAACTTGCCCTGGGCGACGTCGCGGAAGATCGTTTCGAACGACGTGTCCTGGAATTCCGCGGTACGGCCGATCTTTTCGGCGATCGCTTCCATCAGTTCGATGTCGAAGCCGGTGTATTCACCCGGTTTCCCCTGCTCGAACGGGGGATACGGGATGTCGGAGCCGACGGTCAGCGGTTCGCCGCCGCCAGCTTCTTCGCCGCCGCCTTCTTCAGCAGCGCCACCGCCTTCGCTCGTTTCAGCCGCGGTTTCACCGCCGCCGCTGGTCGAGTCGCCGCCGCCGCCGCACCCCGCTACGACCAATGACGCAATTGCCACGAGGAAAACCGCGAAGATCGCGATTAGCCGGGTCTTGCTCATTAGGT
>Ga0068862_100000370_pt1 | contig 48894 bp, 45 predicted proteins | sample KBSSwiS52_FD_66598 | JGI IMG/M metagenome (GOLD analysis project Ga0068862, IMG submission 66598) | Switchgrass rhizosphere microbial communities from Kellogg Biological Station, Michigan, USA - KBS Switchgrass S5-2 | ecosystem: Host-associated > Plants > Roots > Rhizosphere > Soil ...
GCTCAGCGTTCGATAGCTCGTCAATGTCTCCCGGCGGCGCCATCCGAAGGCTGAATCAGAAACCGACTCTCAGGGAAAGCGAAAAATCCACAAACCCGCCCGCGGTTTTGCCCCTATTACCACTCCGCTCGAATGGGGTGGAGTAGGGGACTGCGTGGCGTCCGCGGACACACGCGCGAACCGCTTCCAGCCTGCAAAGCTTTTCTATCACGCCCCGCCGCGCGCCCGCAGCACAAAAGGCTTGCCACGTTACCGATCGGTACCTAGTAAGGGACGTACCGGTCAGTTACATCTGATTCGGACCTTGCAAAGACAGAACAGGGAGACCTCCGATGGCCTATCGTGCCTTCGAGGAGTGGCCGTTTGCCGTCCCCGGCGAACAGGCGATTGCGGCTGTGGCCGAGCACAACGACACGCCGGCCTTCGCGCCGATCGAACGCAGCGTGATCGCGCTCGCTGCACACGACAAGGCGTGGAGCGTCCGCCCGCGCACCTTGATCGTCCGTCTCGTCGAGGCGCTGTTCGGCTTCCACCCCGCCACCCCGCTCGCCGACCCCCGGCTCGAGGCGCTGCGGCGTTTCGCCGTGCTGGCGCGCACCGCCCGCGGCGCGCTGCCCGCCGCCGAGATCGACGCCTTTATCGCCGCCGGCTTCTCGCGCCGCGCGGCACTCACGCTTTCACTCAAGTCCAGCTGAGAGATGACCGCCATGTACAAGAGTTTCACGGCCGATGACGCCGAGGCGCAATTCGTCCCCGAGCATCTGCCACCCACCGACCCGGCGAGACGACGCCTCTCGCGCCCGGCGCAGGCGGCGATCGCCGCCGTCCTGGTCGCCGGCGCCACCTTCGTCGGCATCCGCAGCTTCGGCGGCGAGACCCCGGCCGAAGCCGCGCCGCCGCCCGGCGTCACGATCAGCCAGCCGCTGCAACGCGCGATCACCGAATGGGATGATTATACCGGCCGGTTCGAGGCCAGCCAGTCGGTCGAGATCCGCCCGCGCATTTCCGGCCAGCTCGTTGGCGTGCATTTCAGGGATGGCGACATCGTCCGCAAGGGGCAGTTGCTGTTCACGATCGATCGCCGGCCGTTCGAGGCGGCGCTCGCCGAAGCCAGCGCCCGCGCCGCCGCCGCGCAGACCCAGCTCGCGCTGGCGCGCAGCGAATATGCGCGCGCCGAACGGCTGATCAGCGACGAGGCCGTTAGCCAGGAGGAGGTCGATTCGCTGCGCGCGGCGATGCGCGCGGGGGAGGCCGGTGTCGCGGCCGCGCAGGCGCAGGTTCGCCAGCGCGCGCTCGATCTCGAATTCACCCAGGTCCGTTCGCCGGTCACCGGCCGGATTTCCGATCGCCGCATCGACGTCGGCAACCTCGTCGGCGCCAATGAATCGACCCTGACGACCGTGCTCGCGCTCGATCCGATCTATTTCACCTTCGACGGCTCCGAGGCGCTCTATCTGAAGGGCCTGCGCGAGCGGCAGAAGGGCGGTGCCGCCGCGCAGCAGGTGGAGATCCGCCTGCAGGACGAGGCCGGCTATGGCTGGCAGGGCAAGGTCGACTTCACCGACAATGCGATCGATCCGCGTTCGGGCACGATGCGCGGCCGCGCGGTGATCGCCAATCCCGACTATTTCCTCGCCCCCGGCATGTTCGGCAACATGCGGCTGACCGGCGGCGGCGAACGTCAGGCCCTGTTGATCCCCGACGCCGCGGTGCGCACCGATCAGGCACGCAAATTGGTGTTCGTCGTCGGCCAGGACGGCATCGTCGCGGCCCGCCCGGTCGAGCCCGGCCCGCTGGTCGGCGGCCTGCGCAGCATCCGCTCCGGCCTGAAGGCGGACGATCGCGTGATCATCCAGGGCGTGCAGTTCGCATCGCCCGGCGCGAAGGTGACCGTCCGCCAGGGCCGGATCGATCCGCCCGCCGCGTTCAAGACCAGCTCCGCCCCGGTCAAGGCGCCGGCAGCGGCATCGCAGGCCACGCTGGCGGTGCGGTGATTTTTCTTCCTTCCCCCTTGATGGGGGAAGGTTGCGCAGACTTGGGTCCGCCTCTTCGGCGGGCCCTAGTCGGAGCTGGATGGGGGTGACGTTCGGCGTAGAGCCATTCGCCAAACATCACCCCCATCCAACTGCGGCTAACTCGCTTCGCTCCTAAGCCTCCGTATCCTTCCCCCATCAAGGGGGAAGAAAAGAGAGCACTGAAAGCAAAACCGCCATGGGCATCAGTCATTTCTTCATCCGCCGCCCGATCTTCGCCGGCGTGATCGCGATCATCATCTCGATCGTCGGCGCCGCCGCCTATTTCGGCTTGGCCGTATCGCAATTTCCCGACGTCGTGCCGCCCACCGTGACCGTCTCCGCCAATTATCCCGGCGCCAATGCCGAGACCGTGGCCGACACCGTTGCCGCCCCGCTCGAGCAGCAGATCAACGGCGTCGACAACATGATCTACATGTCGTCGCAGTCGACCGGTGACGGCAGACTGACCGTGACGGTGACGTTCAAGGTCGGCACCGATCTCGATACGTCGCAGGTGCTGGTGCAGAACCGCGTCGCGCTCGCCGAGCCGAGCCTGCCCGAGGAGGTCCGCCGTCAGGGCGTCGTCGTCCGCAAGACCTCGCCGTCGTGGCTGATGGCGGTCAATGTGCTGTCGCCCGACGGCTCGCTCGATCGCGGTTATGTCTCCAATTACGCGCTGACCCAGCTCAAGGACCGGCTGACCCGCGTCGACGGCATCGGCGACGTCCAGGTGTTCGGCGCGCGCGACTATGCGATGCGCGTGTGGATCGATCCCGGCCGTGCCGCGACCCTCGGGCTGACCGCGGGCGACATCGTCGCCGCTTTGCGGTCGCAGAACGTCCAGGTCGCTGCCGGCACCGTCGGCCAGCCGCCCTACGACACCGGTGCCGCCCAGCAGTTCAACGTCGAGGCGCAGGGCCGCTTCAAGACCGCCGAGGAGTTCGCCAATGTAATCGTCCGCACCGACGAGAGCGGCGCGATCACCCGCCTGCGCGACGTCGCGCGGGTCGAGCTCGGCGCCGAGGATTATGGCGTCAACGCCTATCTGTCGGGCACGGATTCGATCATCCTGGGCATCACCCAGCGCCCAGGCACCAATGCGCTCGCCGCCGCCGAAGGCATCAAGGCCGAACTGGCCGATGCCTCGAAGAGCTTCCCCAAGGGCCTCGAATACCGGATCATCTGGAACCCCACCGAGTTCATCGGCGAATCGATCGGCGCGGTGCAGGAGACCCTGTTCGAGGCGGTGCTGCTCGTCGCTTTGGTGATCATCATCTTCCTCCAGAGCTGGCGCGCCGCGGTCGTCCCGATCGTCGCGATTCCGGTCTCGCTGATCGGCACCTTCGCGGTGCTGGCGGGCTTCGGCTATTCGCTCAACACCTTGTCGCTGTTCGGGCTGGTGCTCGCGATCGGCATCGTCGTCGACGACGCGATCGTCGTCGTCGAGAATGTCGAGCGCAACATCGAACATGGCCTCGATCCCAGGGAAGCGGCGCATCGCTCGATGGACGAGGTCGCCGGCGCTTTGGTCGCGATCGTGCTGGTGATGTGCGCGGTGTTCGTGCCGACCACCTTCCTCACCGGCATTTCGGGCGAGTTCTACCGCCAGTTCGCGGTGACGATCGCAACCGCGACGATCATCTCGCTGATCCTGTCGCTGACGCTGTCGCCCGCGCTCGCCGCGCGCCTGCTCAGGGCGAAAGCAACCGAGGCGCCGGCCAAGGGCTGGCGGCGCATCGCTTTCCTCGCCGGCCAGCGCTTCAACGCCGGCTTCGATCGCCTGAGCGCCTGGTATGGCGGCTTCACCCGGCGCGTCGCCGGTGCGCCCAGGAAGATGCTCGCCACCTATGCCGGCCTCGTCCTCGCGACGCTCGCCCTGTTCTGGGCGACGCCGGTGGGCTTCGTCCCCGCGCAGGACCAGGGCTATGCGCTCGCCGCGATCCAGCTCCCGCCGGGCAGCTCGGTCGAGCAGACCGACCGCGTGCTCAAGAAGGCAGTGAAGAAATTGCTCGAGGTGCCGGGCACCGAGGCCGCGGTGATGTTCGCCGGCTTCGACGGCGCCTCGTCCACCCAGGCCTCCAACGCCGCCGCCGCCTACATCACCTTCAAGCCGTTCGCCGAGCGTTCGGGCACCGACCGCACCGGCGTAAATATCCAGAACGACATGCGCGCCGCGCTGGCCGACATGGACGAGGCGATGGCCTTCATCCTGCCGCCGCCGATCATCCAGGGCATCGGCAATGGCGGCGGCTGGCAAATGATCGTCCAGGACCGTATCGCACAGGGACCGCAGGCGCTCGAGGCTGCGGCGGGCGGCCTGATCGGCGCCGCCCACCAGCAAAAGGACGTGGCCAACGTCTTTTCGCTCTACAACACCGCCACGCCCAGCATCTATGCCGACATCGATCGCGCCAAGGCCGATATGCTCGGCGTGCCGCCGGCGCGCGTGTTCGAGGCGCTGCAGATCTATCTCGGCTCCAGCTACGTCAATGATTTCAACCTGCTCGGCCGCACTTTCCGCGTGACCGCGCAGGCCGACGCCCCATATCGCGACGACCCCGCCGACATCGCCGAGCTCAAGACGCGCTCCAATTCGGGCGGGATGGTGCCGATCGGCGCGGTCGCCACCTTCGAGAACCGCACCGGCCCCTATCGCGTCACCCGCTACAATCTCTTCCCGGCGGTCGAGGTCGACGGCCAGACCACGCGCGGCTCGTCGACCGGCCAGTCGATCGCGACGATGGAGGTGCTGGCGAAAAACCTGCCCGCCGGCTTCCAGTCCGAATGGACCGGCATCGCCTATGAGCAGAAGAGCGCCGGCAATGTCGCGGCTTTGGTGTTCGCGATGGCGGTGGTGTTCGTCTTCCTCGTGCTCGCCGCGCAGTTCGAAAGCGTGGTGCTGCCGCTGGCGATCATCCTGATCGTGCCGATGACGTTGCTCGCGGCGATGGCGGGCGTGAATCTCAGGGGCATGGACAACAACATCCTCACCCAGATCGGCCTGATCGTGCTGATCGCGCTCGCCGCCAAGAATGCGATCCTGATCGTCGAGTTCGCCAAGCAGGCCGAGGAGCGCGGCGCCACCGCGATCGAAGCGGCGGTGGAAGCGGCCCGCGCCCGGCTGCGCCCGATCCTGATGACCAGCTTCGCCTTCATCCTCGGCGTGCTGCCTTTGGTCACCGCCTCGGGCCCCGGCTGGGAACTGCGCCAGGCGCTCGGCACCGCGGTGTTTTTCGGCATGGTCGGGGTGACGGTGTTCGGCCTGGTGTTCACGCCGGTGTTCTACGTCGCGCTCCGCACGATGCGCGGCTGGATGCCGGGCCGCCGGGCGGCACCGACGCTCATGCCGGCGGAATAAGCCTTACTTTCTCCCCTCCCTTTCAAGGGAGGGGCCGGGGGTGGGTGCGAGGCGCAGCCGAGCTTGCCGCGCCAGCGGCGACAAAAGCGCCCGAGCCGGCATCGAGCCGGCCCGTGCGCTGCACCCACCCCCAGCCCCTCCCTTGAAAGGGAGGGGAGTCATGAACGGAGATCAAACCATGACCCGCAAACTTCGCCTCCTCGCCCTCGCCAGCCTCCTCACCCTCGCCGCCTGCGCCGTCGGCCCCGACTATGTCGCCTCCACCCCGAAGCCCGCCGCCACCGGCGCCTTCGTCGCCGCCACCAGCCCCGCCTTCACCACCGCCGAACCCACCGGCCAGTGGTGGCGCCTGTACCAGGACCCGATCCTCGACGGCCTCGTCGCCGACGCGCTCGCCCACAACACCGATCTGCGCATCGCCACCGCCAACCTCGCCCGCGCCCGCGCGATGCTGCGCGAGAGCCGCGCCGGCCGCCTGCCCGAAACCAGCATCGGCGCTGGCGCCAGCTATGGCCGCCTACCCTCAAGTCAGGCCGCGGCCGGCAGCGACCGCACCGATTCCAGCTTCGATGTCGGCCTCAACATCGCCTATGAGGTCGACCTGTTCGGCCGGGTCAGCCGCTCGATCGAGGCCGCCAATGGCGACGCCGCGGCCGCCGAGGCGGCGCGCGACGCCGTCCGTGTCGCGGTCGCCGCCGAGACCGCGCGCGCTTATGCCGACGCCAGCGCCGCCGCCGCGCGGCTGGCTGTCGCAGAACGCACGGTCGCGCTGATCGACCGGACCCTCGAGGTCACCACCAAGCGTTTCGAAGCGGGCCGCGGCACGCGGCTCGATGTTGCGCGCGTCGCCTCCCTGCGCGACCAGCAGCGGGCCGCCTTGCCGCCGCTTCGATCCGAGCGTGACGGGGCGCTGTTCCGCCTCGCCATGCTCACCGGCCGCGCGCCCGCCGAACTGCCCCCATCGGCGGGCGCGCGCCAAAACGTGCTGCGCCTCGATCAGGCGATCCCGGTCGGCGACGGCCGCGCCTTGCTCGCGCGCCGCCCCGACGTCCGCGAGGCCGAACGCCGCCTCGCCGCCGAGACCGCGCGCGTCGGCATCGCCACCGCCGATCTCTACCCGCGCATCAGCTTCGGCGCGTCGGTCGGCGCGACCGGCCCGTCGCTCGGCGACCTGTTCGGCGGCGGCCCGTTCCGCTGGCTGCTCGGCCCGCTGCTCAACTGGTCCTTCCCCAACCAGGAGGCCAACCGCGCCCGCATCGACCAGGCCCAGGCCTCGTCGGCGGCGGCGCTGGCCAATTTCGACGGCACGATCCTCAACGCCCTGCGCGAGACCGAGACCGCTTTGTCGTCCTACGCCCACGAACTCGACCGCCGCATCGCCCTCAACGACGCCCGTGGCCAGGCCGAGACCGCCGCCCGCCTCGCCCGCCTCCAGCAACGCGAAGGCAAGATCGACTCGCTCGCCGTGCTCGACGCCGAACGCACGCTGGCGCAGACCGAGGCCGATCTGGCGCTGTCGGATGCGCGCGTGGCGACGACACAGGTGGATCTGTTCCGGGCGCTGGGGGGCGGGTGGCAGGCGGAGGCGGGTGGGGCGCCGGTGGCGTCGCGGTAGCGGCGTTCCGTCACGCATCTTGAGAAGATTATGCGCCGAAGCAATCCTCCCCGGAACGGAGTGTCCGGTTGGATTGCCCCCGGCGATCCAAGATCGTGCCGGGGGCACGATCGACCCGACACTGGGGACCGGCGAAGCCGGTGGAGGGGCAGGGGAAGGAATGGATGCTTCCGCCGCGGACCCTGCCTCGCGCCTGCCAGCTTCGACAATCCCGCTCGGCACGTTCGCGCACCTGAATTTTAGCGCGTAATTCGTCAGTCTTTGGCGAGTGGCCGACGTTCAATCCAGCGCAGCTCGGGTACGCAGAAACGCGAGATATCGCCCATCCCCAGCGGCGAACAAATCCGCGCCGGCACCCATGTAAGCGCGCGTCAATTCATCGGCGGCGCGTTCCTGTTCGCCCGGTGAAAATTGTGGGGACGCAATACTAAATCAATTGGCGCTCGGTCCATTTGATTCGGGTCGCGAGGGCCCAGCGTCACGGCTCGATCAGCGCGCGCTCGGTGCAACCCCCTGCGTCGAGCTGCGCGATCGACTCCCGCAGTGCACGCGCATTGGCCGGCGTCGAGAGCAGATGCATCGTCTCGCGGATCGGGCTCCACGCATGGAGCGAGACGATCACGACCGGCTTGCCGTTCTTGCGCGTCACCACGATTTCCTCGTGATTCTCCACGACCTGTTCCATCACGTCCTTCAAATTGGCGCGGGCATAGGTGTAGGTCACGGCCTGCATCAGAGCTTCCATTCGTGGCTTATATGTATGCTCCGCTGCCTATCCGCAGCGCTTCAGCACCCGCTTCTTGTCGCTGCCTTCGATCTGCGATTCCATCGTCTTCGCGTCGACGACCTTGAGCATCATTTTCTGCGGCGCGCCTTCCATCACCAGTTTGCCGTCCTGAATGTCCCACTTTTCGAACGGGCCGTCCTTGGTGGTGCCGTCGGCCTGGAAATTGATCGGCAGTTCGCAGCCCTCGCCTTCGCCCCAGATGCCGACCATGAACGCCTTCGACGGCGCTTCGCCGACCGTGAAGGCGGCGGCTTCGGCCGGCGTTGCGGCAGCGGTGGGCTGTGCGGGTTCAGGGGTGACGGCGGCGGGGGCTTCCGGTGCCGGGACTTCGACCCTGCTGGCCTCGGACGTGTTGGTCTCGGACTTCTGGCAGGCGCCCAGCGCGAGCGCGGCTGTGGCGGCGAAAAGTACGGAATATTTCATGGAAACCTCCCCCATTTTGATGATCGATCGCAGGATAGTCACGCGCAGGCCCTTGGGGCAATCTTTTCGTCGCCGCACGTCCCGAACGCTTGAACGCCCGGGATTTGCGGCATCCCGCGCGCATTGTAAAAGAAGGGAATGACAGCAACTGACGATGGCATCGCCGGCCCCTTCTATCACGGCACGCGGGCCGCGCTGAAATCCGGAGACCTGATCGCGCCCGGCCGCAGCTCCAATTACGGCCAGAGGAAGACCGCGAGCTGGGTCTATCTGACCGCCACGATGGACGCGGCGATCTGGGGCGCCGAACTGGCCCGCGGCGATGGTCCGGGCCGCATCTACATCGTCGAGCCGACCGGGCCGATCTTCGACGACCCCAACCTCACCGACAAGAAATTCCCGGGCAATCCCACCAGATCCTATCGCACCCGCGAGCCGCTGCGTGTCGTCGGCGAGGTGGGCGAGTGGCAGGGGCATCCGCCCGAACGACTCGCGGCGATGAAAGAGCATCTCGAACGGCTCGAGCGGCAGGGGGTCGAGGCGATCGATTGATGGGCGGTCGCTGCGCTCGCCGGAGCATGTGAGACGATCCCGTTGGCGGGTCGCCCGTAACCGCGGCTATTTTCGCAATTCTATCAGCCGTGCCTTGTCGCGAACGATCCGCGCCGACCGGCCGCTTTCGAGCAGTGTCTTCAGATCGGCCAGAACGAGCGCAAATCCTTCGGTCGCGTTGAGCGCCGCTTCGACGATGTCCTCGGGCGTGCCCTGGAAGCCCGCATTGATCACCGTCACCGCGAAGCCGCCGTCCACCGCTTCCACATCGATATCGACGGTCGTGCCATCCGGCCAGCTCCAGCTCACGCCGCGTCCCGGCTGCAGCCTTGTCGCGGTCGTGTCGGTCTCCGCTCCGGGAACCATGAACTGCCAGTGCGCCGTGTCGCCAGCCACCAGCGGGGCGCTGCTCGACGACAGCCAGAACTGCGTCAGTCTGTCGGGCGCGACAAATGCTGCAAGGATGTCTTCAGCGGCGGCGCGGATGATCATCGATACGCGCGCTCTGGGTGCTGCCTTCGCCGTCATCGTCGCCTCCTTCATGCGATTGACAGGATAGACGCGCTGAACGTGTTTCGAAAGCGAGCAACAGGCTGGCAATCTCCATCGTTCGTGGTATGTTCTATTGCGGTCGGGCAAAGGGAGGCGAGGCAATGCGCGTAGAAGCAGCGGAAACAGAGCGGCCGCACCGCCGGGAGCACGGCCGATGACCACATCCGTGCAACGCTGCAGCTGGGCCGGCACCGACCCGCTCTACATCGCCTACCACGACACCGAATGGGGCGTTCCCCAGCGCGATTCGCGGATGCTGTGGGAAATGCTGATGCTCGAGGGCTTCCAGGCCGGCCTCGCCTGGATCACCATCCTGCGCAAGCGCGACGCGTTCCGCACGGCGTTCGCCGGTTTCGATCCGCACGCGGTGGCGCGCTTCGGCGACGATGATGTCGAGCGGCTGATGGGCGATCCGGGCATCGTCCGCGCCCGCGCCAAGATCCTGGCGACGATCCGCGGCGCGCAGATCTGGTGCGAGATGGAAGCGGCGGGCGAGAGCTTCGCCGATTTCTGCTGGTCGTTCACCAACTGCCAGGTCATCCGCAACGACGGGACGCAGGCGATCGCCACATCGCCGCTGTCCGAGCGAATCTCGAAGGAGATGAAGCGGCGCGGCTTCAAATTCGTCGGCCCCACGATCGTCTACGCGTGGATGCAGGCGGTGGGCATCGTCAACGATCATGGCATCGGCTGCTTCCGCCGCGATCAGGTCGGCGAGGGTTGAGCGTCCCGTATTTGGTCGCTCCCCTTGGCCGGCCGCGGGGTGGCTAGGGGCTGCTCTCCGGCCGATCTCATGCTTGACCAACTTGCTTGGTCAAGTTAGCTTGACCACGTCATGACAATCCACGTCAACATCGGTGAAGCGAAGGCCCGCTTGTCGGCTTTGGTCGAGGCTGCATTGCGCGGCGAAGAGGTGATTCTCCAGAAGGCCGGTGTGCCAAAGTTGAAACTGGTGCCGATCGAAGAAGCGGACCGACTCGAACGTGAGGAGGTCGCGCGCCGGCGAGTCGCGAATATCGGCATCTTCCGGGAGAAATATGCCGGGATGGATTTGACGGTGCCACCGTCGATGACCGATGAAGAGGTGGAAGCGCGGTTTCAGCGGAAGTTCGGTGCACCTGCTGATTGATACGCAGGTACTCGTCTGGCTGTTGTCCGGTGATCGCCGGCTGCGTCAGTCATGGACCGACCAACTCAGCGATCCCAACACGATCGGCTATGTGAGCGCAGTCATCGCGTGGGAATATTCCGATCTGAGCCGCCGCGGACGGCTGCCGGTACAGGAAGATGTCGCCCAGTTGCAGGCGCTCTTTGGGCTGAAACTGCTCGATTATCCAGCGGAAGGCTGGATGATGGCGGCAAGATTGCCTGACATCCACCGCGACCCTGTCGATCGCATGCTCATTGCGCACGCGCTCCTGCTGGATATGACATTGGTAACTGCAGATGCGTCGATCCGGAGCTATCCCGTCAAGTCGCTGTGGTAGCTCGAACTGTGGAATGACCGAGAACGGCACGATGACCACCCCCGAACCCGCGCGCATCGACACCCAGGTCAGCGGCGGCTGCCAGTGCGGCGCCGTCCGCTATCGCGCCACCGCGATGCTCGATAACGCGCATCTCTGCCATTGCCGGATGTGCCAGAAGGCGGTCGGCAATCTGTTCGCGGCGCTGGTCGCGGCGCCGCGCGACGCGCTGACCTTCACGCGCGGCACGCCGGCGCTGTTCCACAGTTCGGCCCACGTCGCGCGCGGCTTTTGTCGCGATTGCGGCACACCCTTGTTCTACGATTATATCGAGGGCGGCCGCGTCAATCTGACGATCGGCTCGCTCGACGAGCCGGCGCGCTTTCCGCCGGCCACGCAGATGGGGCTGGAGGCGCGGATGCCGTGGTTCGAGATGCTCTGCCTGCTGCCCGAACTCGGCACCACCGAAGCCACCATGCCCGAAGACGCCGCCGCGATCCGCGCGAGCAACCTCCAGCATCCCGATCGCGACACGCCGAACGCGGCCGAGGGCGATGGCGACGGCGATGGCTGAGCCAGTCCCGCATTCGCTCGACACCGGTGCGATCGATGAACTGGCCGCGCTATGGGCGGCGTGCGGGCTGACGCGGCCGTGGAACGATCCGGTCCACGACGCACTTCGCGCGATCGGGGGGCCATCGTCGGCGATCATCGGCCTGCGCGACGGTTTCGACGCGCACAGCCGCCTGATCGCGTCGGTGATGGTCGGCCATGACGGGCATCGCGGCTGGGTCTATTATGTCGCCGTCGCGCCCGATCGCCGCCGCGAAGGTCTCGGCCGGACGATGATGACCGCCGCCGAGGCCTGGCTGCGTGATCGCCGCGCGCCCAAGCTGCAACTGATGGTGCGCGACGACAACGAAACCGCGATCGCTTTCTATGAATCGCTCGGGCTGACTCGGCAGAAGGTCGTGACGCTCGGCCGCTTCCTGCGCGAATCGCCGAACACGCCACCACCGCCCCGGAGCACCGCATGACCACGACGATGTACGGCATCCCCAATTGCGACACGATCAAGAAAGCCCGCACCTGGCTCGGCGCCGAGGGCGTGGCGTTCGACTTCCACGACTATAAGAAGGCCGGGATCGACCCCGCGAAACTGCGCGACTGGGTCGACCGGCTCGGCTGGGAAGTGCTGCTCAACCGTGCCGGCACCACCTACCGGGCTTTATCCGATGAGCAGAAGCAGGGGCTGGACGCGGGCAAGGCGGTGGCGCTGATGGTCGCGCAGCCGTCGCTGATCAAGCGGCCGGTGGTCGAGACCGGCGACGGCCGGCTGCTCGTCGGCTTCAAGCCCGCGGATTATGCGGCGATGTTCGGGTGAGGGCGTGACCGTCGATCAGGCCGCGATCGTCTCCACGCCCAGCGGGTCGTCATTCCCGGCTTTGGATATGACGGCTTCGATCGTCGTGGGCGGCGCGACGGCGGCGCGATCCGCCACCGCCGCGGTGCGGGCCGAACGCGACGGATAAATCCACCGCGAAATCGCCACGAGGAGGCCGAGCGCGAGATAAGTGCCGAGCACGGCGGCCGGGTTCCACAGGATCGTCACGCCGAATGCCACCCGCAGATAGAGTGGATTGAAGCCGAAATCCTGGCCGATCGCTTCGCACACGCCGAACAGCGTGTCGTGGCGGGTGAAGAGGTTCGGCTGAGAGATGCGCATCATGTGACTCCTGTGGCGAGGCGGCGGCGGCCCCCAATTCGGTTGCCCGCCACTACGCAGGCTTCGTGCCAATCTACGGAATGGTTTAACTTTCAATGACTTCCGCGTTTCGCCCGGAATCGCGGACGGCATTTGCGCGAAAATCACGCCACATCTTCGCAAATCGCACCACATTCGCTGAAGGGCATGGCGGAACGGCGTGGCGCGCTCGTTCAGGCCATCAGCGCCGGCGCGATGGACAAGGTGAGCATCGAGAGTGTGGCCAGCAGGGCCAGCGGAAGGGCGAACAGTCGGTTCATGGTCAAGTTCCTTTCGGTGTTGACGCCCGAACTAGCAGTGTCCCATTGGATCGATAAGTCGGCGATATGAGGACGGGCTATGAAGCCAGGCTACACTATTCCCGGTCATCTGCTCGACGGCGTCGAGGCCTTCGTGCTTGTCGCTGATCAGCGCAATTTCCGGGCCGCGGCAAAGGATCTGGGCATCTCGCCATCCGCGCTGAGCCAGAAGATCCGCGCGCTCGAGGCGCGCATCGGCCTGCCGCTGCTGACCCGCACCACGCGCAGCGTCGGTCTCACCCAGGCCGGCCAGATCTTTCTCGATCGCGCCCGCCCCGCGCTGGCCGAACTGTCATCGGCCTATGACGAGACCCGCGATCTCGGCCAGCCCGCCGGACTGCTGCGCCTGCACATGCCCCGCGGCGTGGTCGCCCTGCTCGTCGAGCCGATCCTCGGCGGCTTCTGCGCCGCTTACCCGCGGATCGACATCGAAGTCGTCGCCCGGGATGAGCCGGTGAACCTGGTCGAGGGCGGTTTCGATGCCGGCGTCCAGATCGGCGAACTGCTCGATGCCGATATGATCGCCTTCCGCCTGACCGATCCGATCCGTTTCGTCGTGGTCGGCGCCCCTGCCTATTTCACCGATCATGGCCGCCCCATGCAGCCCGGCGATCTGCGTCAGCACAATTGCGCACGCCTGCGGCGCGGATCGGCCGGGATCGGCAACTGGTATGTCGTAGAGGGTGGAAAGGCTCATGAAATGGCGGTCACCGGTCGACTGATCACCAACGACATGGCGCTGACCATCGCCGCCGCGCGGCAGGGCGTCGGCCTCTGCTATATTCCGGACGCGATGGTGCAGCCCTGGCTCGCCACGGGTGAACTGGAAACCGTGCTGACGGACTTCATGCCGACATCGGACGGCGTCTTCCTCTATTATCCCAACCGGGCGCATGTGCTGCCCAAGCTGCGCGTGTTCATCGATTATGTGCGTGAGCATCTGTTCAGCTGAGCCACTGGCATAGCGATCCCGAAGCGGGAGACACATGCCGCTCAAGCCCCCTCTCGCGCGAAGGCGAGAGAGGCCCAAGTCGCTCATCCTGGCACCGCCCCACCTCTGGCCCCGGCCGCCGTTCCCCGCTAAACCCCCGCGCCATGTCCACCACCTTCACCATCGACACCGCGACCAGTCGCGCCAATCCCACTCCGGCGCCGATGAAGCGGCTGACCGTGCCCGCGATCAAGGCGCACAAGGAGCCGGGCAAGGCGGGCGCGCCTCTGGTCATGCTCACCGCCTACAACGTCCGGATGGCGCAGATCCTCGATCCGCATTGCGACATGCTGCTGGTCGGCGACAGCCTGGGGCAAGTGGTCTACGGCCTGCCCTCGACGGTGCCGGTCAGCCTCGACATGATGTGCGCGCATGGCGCCGCGGTCGTCCGCGGCAGCTATCACAGCCTCGTCATCGTCGACATGCCGTTCGGCAGCTATGAGGCGTCGCCCGAGCAGGCGTTCGGCAGCGCGGCGCGGATCCTCAAGGAAAGCGGCGCCGCCGCGGTCAAGCTCGAGGGCGGCGAGGCGATGGCGCCCACCGTGCGCTTCCTCACCGAACGCGGCGTGCCCGTGATGGGCCATGTCGGGCTGACGCCGCAGGCGGTCAACACGCTCGGCGGCTATGGCGCGCGCGGGCGCAACCCCGCCGAGCGCGCCAAGATCGTCCGCGATGCCGAGGCGGTCGCGGAGGCCGGCGCGTTCGCGATCGTCGTCGAGGGCGTGGTCGAGCCGATCGCGATCGAGATCACGCGGAAGATCGCCTGCCCCACGATCGGCATCGGCGCGTCGGCGCAGTGTGACGGCCAGGTGCTGGTGGTGGACGACATGCTCGGCATGTTCGATCGCGTGCCGCGCTTCGTGAAGCGCTATGACGATCTCGCGACGCGGATCGGCGAGACGGTGGCGACCTATGCCGCCGAGGTGCGGGCGCGCAGCTTCCCCGGCCCCGACCAGATCTATCTGCCCAAGGATTGAGCGGCCCGGGCCGCTGGAGGCGCTTCGCCGCGCCCTCAGCGGGAGTCGCTTTTCCTTTGCGTGCTTCGCGGCTAGGGTCCGCGCCAATTTGCGTCCAGTGGAGATCAGTTTTGGCAATCGCGCCCCAGAATAACGAAGCGTTCCTGCGCGAGGTCGACGAGGAGCTGCGTCGCGATCAGCTCGCCGGCTTCTGGACGCGCTACGGCCGCTGGCTGCTGGTCGCGGTGCTGGCCGGACTCGTCGCGCTCGCCGGCTGGCTCTACTGGCAGCATCGCCAGGCGGAGCAGGCCGACGCCTCCGGCGAGGAACTGAGCCTCGCGCTGCGCGAACTGGGCGAGGGCAAGACCGAGGGACTCAAGGCCAGGATCGATGCGCTCGCCAAATCCTCCAACGAAGGAATCCGCGCCTCGGCGCTGCTGACTTCGGCCGGCATGCTCGCCGAGGCGAAGGACCTCAAGGGCGCGGCGGCCGCCTACAAGAAGGTCGCCGACGATACGACTCTGGCGCAGCCTTATCGCGACATCGCTTTGCTGCGGCAGACCGCGATCGAATTCGACACGCTGAAGCCGGCGGAGGTGGTCGCCCGGCTCAAACCGCTGGCGGTCGATGGCGGACCATGGTTCGGCAGCGCCGGCGAGATGGTTGCGATCTCCTATATGCGGATGGCCAAGCCCGACCTCGCGGCACCGCTCTTCGCCAAGATCGCCGAAAATGAAAAACTGCCGGAAACGATCCGTTCACGTGCACGACAGATGGCGGGCGTATTGGGCGTGGATGCCGTCGACCAGACCAACGCCAGCGATCCGGCCAATGCCGTCGACGAGAGCAATGCCGACGGCCAGAGCAATGCCACCGGCCAGACCAACGAAAGCGCACCGAAATGAAGATTGATCTGCGTATTCCGGTGGCGGCGTTCGCGCTGCTCGCGCTCGGCGGCTGCGGTGTGCTCGGCATCGGCGGCAAGGGCAACAAGCCCAAGACCCCCGTGCTCGGCAATCGCGTCGCGGTGCTCACCTCCGAATCCAGCGTCGAGCTCGATCCGGCGCTGGCCGACGTGGCAATCCTGTTGCCGCCGCCCGAGGTCAATGCGTCATGGGCGCAGCCCGGCGGCAATGCCGCGAAATCGGTCGGCCATCCCGCGCTCGGCGCCGGATCGAGCAAGGTCTGGAGCGCATCGATCGCGGGCGGCAGCAACCGCGCGCGGCTCGCGGCGGCGCCGGTCGTGCTCGATGGCAAGCTCTATGCCGTCGATACCGAAGCCAAGCTGACCGCGTTCAACGCCGAAACGGGCGCGCGGCTGTGGTCGGTCACGATCGGCGACACCAAGGGCAACAGCGCGTCGCGCTTCGGCGGCGGCGTCAGCGCGGTCGGCGATCGCGTCTATGCCACCAACGGCCTCGGCGATGTCGCCGCGTTCAACGCCGCGGACGGCAGCCAGATCTGGGTCAAGCGCCCCGCCGGCCCCTTGCGCGGTGCGCCGACGCTCGACGGCAACGGCAATCTCTACGTGATGTCGCAGGACAGCCAGCTGTTCGCGATGAGCGAGGCCGATGGCGCGGTGCAATGGCAGGAATCGGGCGCGCTCGAAACCGCCGGCGTGTTCGGCGTTGCCGCGCCGGCCGCCGCGCAGGGCACGATCGTCGCCGGCTACAGCTCGGGCGAACTGCGCGCCTATCGTTATGAAAATGGCCGTGCGCTGTGGGACGACGCGCTGTCGCGCACCAGCATCTCGATCTCGGTCTCGTCGCTGTCGGATATCGATGCTGATCCGGTGATCGACCAGGGCCGCGTCTATGCGGTCGGGCAGGGCGGCCGCATGGTTGCGATGGAGCTGGTCACCGGCCAGCGCATCTGGGAAATCAACATCGCCGGCATCTCCACGCCGTGGGTGATCGGCGAATGGGTTTATGTCGTCACCGACGACGCCAAATTGCTGTGCATTGCCCGCGCCACCGGCAAGGTCCGCTGGCTGGCGCAGCTCAAGCGCTGGAAGGACGATGAGGATCGCAAGGGCCAGATCAGCTGGACCGGCCCGGTGCTGGCCGGCAACAAGCTGATCCTCGTCAGCACCCGCGGCGACATGGTCCAGGTCTCGCCCACCGACGGCACGATCCAGCAGACGATCAAGGTCGGCGAGGCGATGCACCTGTCGCCGGTGGTGGCGAACAACATGCTGTACCTGCTCGACGACAGCGGCCGGCTGACCGCCTGGAAGTGACGTAATTCCTTTGCCCCTCCCCTGAAGGGGAGGGGCTTCAGGTCGGGATCCCGAGCCCGCACAGGAATTATCGGGCCATTCGCATCGAATTCCGTTAAGGGCGCCCCATGCCCACACTCCCTATTGTTGCAATCATCGGCCGGCCGAATGTCGGCAAGTCCACATTGTTCAACCGTCTCGTCGGCAAGAAGCTCGCGCTGGTCGACGATCTGCCCGGCGTCACGCGCGATCGGCGCGAGGGCGAGGCGAGCCTGCTCGGCCTCGATTTCCGCATCGTCGACACCGCCGGTTTCGAAGAGGAGGACCCGCAGAGCCTGCCCGGACGGATGCGCGCGCAGACCGAGGCCGCGGTCGCGACCGCCGATGTCGCCTTGTTCATGATCGATGCCCGCGCCGGCATCGTCCCGCTCGATTCGGAGATCGCGCGCTGGCTGCGCAGCGGCAACACCCCGGTCGTGCTGGTCGCCAACAAGGCCGAGGGCCGCGCCGCCGAATCGGGGATCCTCGAATCCTACGAGCTCGGCTTCGGCGATCCGGTCCAGTTCAGCGCCGAACATGGCGAGGGCATGGCCGATCTGTTCGAGGCGCTGCTGCCGCATGTCGAGCGTGACGGCGACGAGGACGACGCGCCGGTCGAGGTGGAACCGGATGAGGACGAAGCCGCTCGCGGCCCGCTCAAGCTGGCGATCGTCGGCCGCCCCAATGCCGGCAAGTCGACTTTGATCAACCGCATGCTCGGCGAAGACCGGCTGATCACCGGACCCGAGGCCGGCATCACCCGCGATTCGATCGCGATCGACTGGCTGTGGAAGGATCCGGAGGGTTTCGCGAAGGAGGTCCGGCTGATCGACACCGCCGGCATGCGCAAGAAGGCGCTGGTCAAGGAGAAGCTCGAACGGCTGTCGGTCGCCGATGCGCGCCACGCGATCGATTTCGCCGAGGTCGTCGTGCTGCTGCTCGATGCGACGCGCGGGCTCGAGGCGCAGGACCTGCGCATCGCCGACGCGGTGCTGCAGGAAGGCCGCGCCCTGATCATCGCGCTCAACAAATGGGATGTCGCCGAAGGGCCGAGCGCGTTGTTCAACGGCATCCGCAACGCGCTCGACGAGGGGCTGGCGCAGGTCAAGGGGCTGCCGGTGCTGACCGTGTCGGCGGTCACCGGCAAGGGCATCGATCAATTGCTCAAGGTCGCCTTCGAGTCGCGCGAGGCGTGGTCGAAGCGAATCTCGACCGGCCAGCTCAACCGCTGGTTCGAACGCGCGATCGAAACCAATCCGCCGCCCGCGCCCGGCGGCAAGCGGATCAAGCTGCGCTACATGACGCAGGCCAAGACCCGTCCGCCCGGCTTCATCCTGTTTGGCACGCGCGTCGACCAGCTGCCCGAAAGCTATCGCCGCTATCTCGTCAACGGCATCCGCCGCGACCTCGGCTTCGGCGCGGTGCCGGTGCGGCTGACCCTGCGCGCACCGAAAAACCCGTTCGATCCTTGATTCTTGGCCCCGAACGTCGTGACCCATCCGCTGCTCGTCGACGCCCGCGGCATGCGTTGCCCGTGGCCGGCCTTGCGGCTGGCGCGGGCGGTGCGCGAGGCCGGACCGGCGGTCGTGATCCATGTCGCGGCGGACGATCCGGCGGCGCCCGGCGAACTCGCCAGACTGGCCGCCGCGAACGGCTGGGGCTTCGGTCCGGCGGAGACCCCGGCAGGCCCGGGATTTGTCATTTCGGTGCCGGCTTCAACCTGCGATTAACCCTCTCTGTGCGATGAAGGGTCGGCGTGTGGGTCTCAATCGCCGCTAGAAGGAATGTCAGTGCCTGACGACAACGAGAATCTGGTCGATTGGCGCCTGTTCCAGCGCAGTCGTGCCGAACTCGGCGCCGGTTTCGTGCGCATCCTCGGCTATTTTCGCGAGGATGGGGTGAAATCGGTCGCCGCGATCGAGTCGGCCATGCGCGACAGCAGCGCGGTGGCGCTGGTGCTGCCTGCGCACACGCTGAAAGGCGAGGCGCGCCAGTTCGGCGCCGAGCCGCTCGCGGCGCTGGCCGAGAAGATCGAGATGGTCGGCCGCCACTGCGTCGAGAATCACGACCAGCCCGACGAGGTCCTGCCCGAAGTCGCGGCGCTGCGCCCGATGTTCGAGCGGACGCTGGCCCTGCTCGAGCGCGAGGCCAATCCGCTGGTCGAGCGCCGCACCGGCTTCGGCCGCAAGCAGCAGGCGTCGAACCAGAGTTTCGGCCAGATCTGACCGCCTGCCGCCGGCAGCAAAACGCCCGCCGGTCATCCACCGGCGGGCGCGCTTTCCTCCCCAGGAAACGATCTTATGGAGCCGGGCGGGCAGGAGCTGGCCCGCCCGGCGCTGCTGCACCCTCTCCAAGGCGCATCCGGCCGCGTTCTTGTCGAACCGTCGGCCTCGCTGACGCCCTGAAAACGGCTCGCACGGCAGGCGAATCGGTCGGTCGGGAGCAGCTTCACGGCGCGTAGCCGGGATCGGCGCGCAGGGGGAGCGCTGATCGCCGCATTTTCGTGTCGCGCCGTCCACGCGGGGCGCAGCTATTGTGTGGTGTTGTAAATATATTTACAGCGCGGCGATGGCCGAGAAGAAGGTTTTTGCCGGGCATCAGGTGCGCCGGCTCAGGCGCGGCGCCGGGCTGACCCAGGCGCAGCTTGCCGAACTGCTCGAAATCTCGCCCAGCTATCTCAACCTGATCGAGCGCAACCAGCGTCCGCTGACGGCGTCGATCCTGTTGCGGCTGGCGGGCCGTTTCGATTTCGATCCGCGCGTGTTCGCCGGCGACGAGCCCGGCGGCGGCGCCGAGGCGCTGCGCAAGCGGCTGACCGATCCGATGTTCGCCGACATCGGCATCGATCGCTCCGAGGTCGAGGAATGGCTGGCGGCCGCGCCCGGCGGCGCCGAGGCGTTCGCGCGCGCGTTCGACCGGCTGGCGGCCGGCGAGATCGCCGCCGCGCCGTCCGACGAGAGCGGGCCGGTGGCGCTCGCGCGGCGCGAGATCGAGCGCTGGCGCAACCATTTCGCCGATCTCGACGCCGCCGCCGAAGCGCTCGCCGACGAATTGCGGCTGGGCGCCGGCGATCTCTACAACGCGATCGCCGAGCGGCTGCGGATCAAGCATCAGCTGACGATCCGCATCCTGCCGGCCGACGTGATGCCCGATCGCCTGCGCCGGCTCGATCTCCACGCGCGCCAGCTCCAGCTCTCGGAGATGCTCGATTCGGCGTCGCGCACCTTCCAGGCCGGCTTCCAGCTCGCCCAGCTCGACGCGAAGGCGGAGATCGACGCGCTGGTCAAGGGTGCGGGCTTCACCGATCGGATCGCCGAGCGGCTGTTCCGCCGCCATCTCAACGGCTATTTCTCCGCCGCGCTGATGATGCCCTATGCCCGCTTCCTGCGCGCCTGCGAGGCGAGCGGCTATGACGTCGAACTGCTCCAGCGCCGCTTCGGCGCCGGCTTCGAGATGGTCGCGCACCGGCTGACCACCTTGCAGCGCGTCGGCGCGCGCGGCCTGCCCTTCTTCATGGTGCGGATCGACCGGGCGGGGCAGGTGTCCAAGCGCTATTCGGGTGCCAGCAGCGCGGCCCTGGTCGATGCGGCCGGGCGCTGCCCGCTGTGGGACGTCCACCGCGCGCTCGAACGGCCGGGCACGCTGCTGCGCCAGCTCGTCGCGCTCGAGGATGGCAGCCGCTGGCTGACGATCGCGCGCACCGTCCAGCCGCCGGCGCGCTCGCCGCTGGGCATCCGCGCCGAATTCGCGATCGGCCTCGGCGTCGCCGCCGAACATGCCGCCACCCTCGTCTATGCCCGCGGCATCGATCTCGCAGCCCCCGAAGCGACCCCGATCGGCCTCGGCTGCCGCGCCTGCACCCGCCACGACTGCCCCCAGCGCTCCGCCGCCCCCGCCGGCCGCGCCTTGCTGCTCGGCGAACGCGAGAGCGGGCTGACGCCGTTCAGCTTCGCGGGGGATTGAGCGGATACCCCGCGCATCACTTGGGCGTCTTCAACGCCTCGACGATCTTCTTGACGTCCTGCGACCGGCCGCGCGGCAGGATCAGCACCGAATCGCCCGATGCGACGATGATAAGGTCGCTGACGCCGACCGCGGCCACGCGGATGCCGTCGCTGCGGATCAGGCAATCCTTGACGTCGATCGCGATCACCTCGCCATGGTGGACATTGCCGTCGTCGTCGCCGCCGTGCAGCGCGTGCAGCGCGTCCCAGCTGCCGACGTCGGACCAGCCCATGTCGACCGGCACGACCGCGACCTGCGCGGCTTTCTCCATCACCGCATAGTCGATCGAATCCGCCGGGCTGGCACCGAAGGCCGCGGCATCGGGATGGATGCGCGCGCCGTCGTGCGTCGCGCCGGTCATCGCCGCCTGCGCCGCCGCCAGCATCTCGGGCGCATGGACCGCGAGCGCGCCGAGGAAGATGTCGGCGCGGAACAGGAAGATGCCGCCGTTCCACACATGATCGCCGCCCGCCAGCATCGCTTCCGCCGTCGCGCGGTCGGGTTTCTCGACGAAGCTGTCGACCCGGGCGACGCCTTCGGCCAGCGGCGCGCCGACCTTGATATAGCCATAGCCGGTCTCGGGAGCGTCGGGGGTGATGCCGAACGTCGCCAGCCAGCCGTCGGCGACCAGCGGCAGCGCCGCCTCGATCGCCGCACGGAACGCCGCGACGTCGCGCACGACATGGTCGCTGGGCATCACCAGCAGCGGCGTCGCCGGATCGGCCGCGAGCGCCGCGAGCGCGATCGCCGGCGCGGTGTTGCGCGCGACCGGCTCGAGGATCAGGGACGCCGGCGCGCAGCCGACCGCGCCCAATTGCGCCTCGATCTCGTCGGCATGCGCGGCATTGGCGACGACGATCGGCGCGGCGAAGCGGAGATCGTCGGCCACGCGCATCGCGGTCAGCTGCAGCATCGTCTCGGCGGCGGTCAACGCGAGCAATTGCTTGGGCTTTTCCGGACGCGACATCGGCCACAGCCGGGTGCCCGATCCGCCGGAGAGAATCACGGGGGTGATGAGTGTGTCTGTCATGGTCGGCGCCTGCTTAACGGCAAAGCACGCCGTCCGCCAAGCGCTTCCGGCACGGAACTAATTCGCACGGAAAACGCGGCGTTCAGCCTTTGTTTGTCAATTTGAGCGACAGGTGGCGCGTGTGTCGGAATATCTTACGGTTCGGACCCTCGGCGGGATAGTGCGCGCGTGATCAGGCTGTTCAAACATTATGTCCCGCACGCCGTGCTGCTGCTCGGCCTGCTCGATTTCATGCTGCTGATCGTGGCGGCAGAAGTCGCGTGGGTGCTCCGCGCCCACCAGATCGGCATGGTCGTCACCTTCATGCTGGGGCGCGCCGGGCCGCTGCTGAGCTTTGCGGTCGCGCTGCAGATGGCGATGATCGCGGTCGGGGTCTACGGCGTCGACAGCTTCCAGTCGCTGCGCTTCGCCGCCGCGCGGCTGCTGGTCGCGGTCTCGCTGGGCGTGATCTTCCTCTCCTTGCTGTTCTTCCTGGTGCCCGGCGTCACGCTCTGGCGCTCGAACTCGCTCTACGCGATGGTCATCGCGTTCGGGATGCTGATGGGTGTCCGTATCGTGCTGCGCATGGCGTTCGGCAGCGAGGGCTTCAAGCGCCGGCTGCTGGTGCTGGGCGCCGGCCCCCGCGCCGAACGGATTCGCGAATTGTCGAACCGGCCGGGTTCGGGCTTCACCGTCGTCGGCTATGTCGCGATGAACGACGGTCCGCAGACGATCGCGGTCGCGATCAACCGCCAGCATATCGACAGCCTCGCCGATCATGTCGTGCTGCTCAACGCCAGCGAGGTCGTCCTCGCGCTCGAGGAGCGGCGCAACGCGCTGCCGCTCAACGATCTGCTGCGGGTCAAGACCACCGGCGTCCACGTCAACGAGATCTCGACCTTCCTCGAACGCGAGACCGGGCGCGTCGATCTCGCCAGCGTCAACCCCAGCTGGCTGATCTTCTCGGATGGCTTCTCGGCCGGCCGCCGCGTTTCGGCCGCGGCCAAGCGCCTGTTCGACCTGCTCGCCAGCCTCGCGCTGCTGCTGCTGACCGCGCCTTTGATCCTGGTCTTCGCGATCCTCGTCAAGCTCGAGAGCAAGGGTCCCGCCTTCTACCGCCAGAAGCGCGTCGGCCTGTTCGGCGACGAATTCGACATCGTCAAACTGCGCTCGATGCGGCAGGATGCCGAAATTGCCGGCAAGGCGGTGTGGGCGGCGAAGGACGATCCGCGCATCACCCGCGTCGGCAGCTTCATCCGCAAGACCCGCGTCGACGAACTGCCGCAGGCGTGGAACGTGCTGATGGGCAAGATGAGCTTCGTCGGCCCGCGCCCCGAACGCCGCCAGTTCGTCGAGGATCTCGAATCCAAGCTGCCTTATTATGCCGAGCGTCACATGGTGAAGCCGGGCATCACCGGCTGGGCGCAGATCAATTATCCCTATGGCGCCAGCCTCGAGGACAGCCGGCACAAGCTGGAATATGATCTCTATTACGCCAAGAACTACACGCCCTTCCTCGATCTGCTGATCATCCTGCAGACCTTGCGCGTGATCCTCTGGCCGGACGGCGCCCGATGATCCAGGCGATCGGCCAGTGGAGCCACGCGCTTGCCGCCTTGCTGTTCACCGGTCTTTCGGTGTGGCAGGCGCAGCGCCGCGGCCGGACCCCGCAGACGCGCGTGCTGTTGCTCGCCCTCGTCGCCACCGCCTTCTGGGCGCTGATCGAGGCGATCGAGGGGCCGCGTTCGAGCCTGTCGATCTTCGCCGAATCGGCGCGCAACCTCGCCTGGCTGGGTTTCATGTTCGTCGTGCTGCGGCGGGGCGAGACCAGCGTGACCGGCGCCGCGACCGGCCGCCGCTTTGCCGTCGCCGCGGTCTATGGCGTGCTGGCGCTGGTGCTGGGCGCGCAGATCCTCGTCGATCTGCTGCCGCCGGCGTTCGACGGCTCGCCGCGGCTGCTCGAGGCGATCTTCTATGCGTCGATCGCGCTCAGGATGACGATGGCGGTGGGTGCGCTGGTGCTCGTCCACAATCTCTACAGCGCCGCCGCGCCCGATGCGCGCTGGGGTATCCGCCTGCCGATGATCGCGCTGGCGGCGATGTGGACTTACGATCTCAATCTTTACACCGTCACCTATCTCGCCAACGCGCCGCCGCTCGAACTGTTCGCGGTGCGCGGCTTCGCGATGGCGCTGCTCGCGCCGATCCTCGGCCTCGCCGCCCGCCGCAACGACAAGATGAAGATGCGGCTGTCACGCACCGTCGCCTTCCAGACCTTCTCGCTGGTCGCGATCGGCGGCTATCTGGTGGTGATGGTGCTGGTGACCAGCGCGTTCGATTATCTCGGCGGCAATTATGCCCGCACCGCGCAGATCAGCTTCGTGTTCGGCACGTCGGTGGCGGCGATGGTGTTGCTGCCGTCGGGCAAGTTCCGCGCCTGGTTCAAGGTCAAGATCGCCAAGCATCTGTTCCAGCATCGCTATGATTATCGCGAGGAATGGATGCGCTTCACCGATACGATCGGCCGGCCGGGCGACGACGCCGCCGCGCTCGACGTGCGCGTGATCCAGGCGGTCGCCGACATCACCGAATCGCCCGGCGGGCTGCTGATGGTGCCCGATGGCGCCGGCGGACTCGCGCTGCAGGCGCGCTGGAACTGGGCGAGCGCCGAAATCGGAACGGTCGCACTCGGCGCAAATCTCGCGCGCCAGCTCGAGGAAAATGGCCGGATCATCGAGATCGACGCGCTGCGCCGGCTCGTGCCCGCCGAGGGCGAAGCCGGGATCCCGGACTGGATCCCAGCCTGGATCGGGGCCGAACCGCGCGCCTGGGCGATGGTCCCCCTCGTCCATTTCAACCGGCTGGCCGGCGTCGTGCTGCTCGAACGCCCGCGCATCGATCGCACGCTCGACTGGGAGGATTTCGATCTGCTGCGCGTCGTCGGCCGGCAGGTCGCGAGCTATTTGTCCGAGGCGCGCGGGCAGGAGGCGCTGTCCGAGGCGAAACGGTTCGACGAGTTCAACCGCCGCTTCGCCTTCATCATGCACGACATCAAGAATCTGGTCAGCCAGCTCAGCCTCGTCAGCCGCAATGCCGAACGTCATGCCGACAATCCCGAATTCCGCGTCGACATGATCGCCACGCTCAAGGATTCGACGCAGCGGCTCAACGACCTGCTCGCGCGCCTGTCGCAGCACAACAAGGGCAAGCCGGCCGAGCCGCGCCCGGTGGCGGCGAGCGCGGTGGTCGAGGCGGTGGCGGCGCCCAAGCGCGCATTGCATCCGATCGTGATCGCCGGCCAGGCCGATCTGCTCGCATTCGCCGATCCGGCGCGGATGGAGCAGATCATCGGCCACCTCGTCCAGAACGCGATCGACGCCAGCGCGCCGCACGAGCCGGTCCATATCGGCATCGCCCGGCAGGGGCTGAACGTGGCGATCGAAATCCTCGACCGCGGCTGCGGCATGTCCGCCGAATTCGTCCGCAACGGCCTGTTCAAGCCGTTCGCCTCCACCAAGGACGGCGGCTTCGGCGTCGGCGCGTTCGAGGCGCGCGCGCTGGCGAGCGCGATGGGCGGCCGGATCGAGGTGGAGAGCCGCGAGGGCGAAGGCAGCCGTTTCACTCTGCTGCTGCCGCTCGCGACGCCCGAGGACCTGGCGGCGATCAGGGATCGAGCGGCATGAAGACCGCGCGGGGAAAAAAATCATGAGGATGGCCGAAGCCATGAACGCGATGCAGAAAACGCCCGAGACCAAGCCCAAATTGCTGATCGTCGAGGACGATATCGGCCTCCAGCGCCAGCTGCGCTGGGCCTATGAGGATTATACCGTCATCACCGCCGGCGACCGCGCCAGCGCGATCGACGCGCTACGCGCCGAGGAGCCGGACGTCGTTACGCTCGACCTCGGCCTGCCGCCGGTGCCCGACGGCGTCAGCGAAGGCTTCGCGACGCTCGATGCGATCCTCAAACTCAAGCCCGACACCAAGGTGATCGTCGCGTCCGGCCACGGCGCGCGCGAGAGCGCGATGCGGGCGATCGCCGGCGGCGCCTATGATTTCTACCAGAAGCCGGTCGACATCGACGAACTCGGCATGATCGTCCGCCGCGCTTTTCACCTCCATGCGATCGAGGCCGACAATCGCCGGCTGCAGGCGACGGGCGTTCCCGGCAACACCGTGCTGGGTGGCATGGTGACGGCGGCGCCCGAAATGCTCAAGGTCGCGCGCACGATCGAGCGCGTCGCGGCCACCAGCGTGTCGGTCATGCTGCTCGGCGCCAGCGGCACCGGCAAGGAATTGCTCGCGCGCGGCGTCCACCAGTCGAGCGCGCGCGCAAAGGCCGCGTTCGTCGCGATCAACTGCGCGGCGATCCCCGAGAACCTGCTCGAATCGGAGCTGTTCGGGCATGAGAAAGGCGCATTCACCGGCGCGATCAAGACCACCGAGGGCAAGATCGAACAGGCCGAAGGCGGCACCTTGTTCCTCGACGAGGTCGGCGACATCCCGCTGCCGCTGCAGGTCAAGCTCTTGCGCTTCCTGCAGGAGCGCGTGATCGAGCGGATCGGCGGCCGCAAGGCGATCCCGGTCGACACCCGCATCGTCTGCGCCACCCACCAGGATCTCGACTCTATGGTGGCCGACGGCCGCTTCCGCGAGGATCTCTATTACCGGCTCGCCGAAATCGTCGTGCGCATCCCGTCGCTCTCCGCGCGCGCCGGGGACGCAGTGCTGCTCGCCAAACATTATCTGACGCGTTTCGCCAAGGAGATGAACCCGGCGGTCAAGGGCTTCGCCCCCGATGCGCTGACAGCGATCGACGCCTGGCGCTGGCCGGGCAATGTCCGCGAACTCGAGAACCGGATGAAGCGCGCGGTGATCATGGCCGACGGCAAGCTCGTCACCGCCGCCGATCTCGATCTCGACGGCGACGGCGAGACCGAAGGGACCGAACTGATCAACCTCAAGGCGGCCCGCGAACGCGCCGACCGCAAGGCGATCCGCCATGCGCTGGCGCGCAGCGAGGGCAATATCTCGAACACCGCCAAGCTGCTCGGCATCAGCCGGCCGACGCTCTACGATCTGCTCAAGCAATATGATCTGCAGCCGGTGTGACGGCAGGGGGCTGATCGCGCGGCGGATCTGGTGCACAAGCGGTCGGCAGAGGAGACCATGCCACCATGCTGACCGTGCATCATCTGGGTATATCGCAGTCCGACCGGATCGTCTGGCTGTGCGAGGAGCTCGACATTCCCTATGAACTGGTCCGCTACGAGCGGGACGCGGTCACGCGGATGGCGCCCCCGGACTATAAGGCGCTGCATCCGTTCGGCACCGCGCCGGTGATCACCGACGGCGATCTCGTGCTCGGCGAATCGGGCGCGATCATCGAATATCTGATCGCAACCCATGGCGGCGGCCGGCTGCGCGTGCGCCCGGGCGAGCCGGGCTATGCCGATTATCTGTTCTGGTTCCACTTCGCCAACGCGTCGATGATGCCGGCGGCGATGGTCGACCTGATCATCTCGATGATCGGCGCGGTCGAGAACGACACCAGCCGCGCGCTGCGCCACCGGCTCGACAAGGCCTATGCGATGGTCGAGATCCGCCTCGCCGAGGCCGATTATTTCGCCGGCGCCGAATTCACTGCCGCCGACATCATCATGCTCTTCCCGCTGACGACGATGCGGCTGTTCGCGCCGCGCGATCTATCGCCCTATCCCGCCATCCGCGCCTATCTCCAGCGCATCGGCCAGCGCCAGCCCTATATCCGGGCGATGGCGAAGGCCGATCCGGACCTGCCGCCGCAGCTCGAATGACCCAAACGCTGCTTTAACCTCTGCGCGTTAGAGCGTGTCCGATGAGGGTGCTCTGGTGGTTGATCGGCGGCGGCGGGACGCTGGCCGCGCTGGGCCTTGCGGCGGTCGCGATCGGCGGCGGCGAGGGCAGCGCGCCGGTGTCCGCGGGCAATCCGGGCGAACGGCGTATCGCGCTGATGAACAGTCTGAAGGATGCACCGCGCGATTTCGAAACGCGGCGCAAGCTGGCCGAGACCTTCCTCAAGCTCGCCGATGGCGTCGGCGCCGAAGCCGAGATCCGTCGCGCGATGGCCGACGGCCTGCCCAGGGCGCGCGGCGCGCATATCCTCGCACATGCGCTGCTGCTGCAGGACGATCCCCGCGACGCGATCGCTGCCGCCGACACGCCCGGCATGGCGCGCGCCGACGCGGTCTATGCCGCGCGGATCCGGGGGCGCGCGCAGATGGCGCTCGAAGACCAGGACGCCGCCGCCGTCGAATTCAACCGTGCGCTCGCGCTCGCGCCCAACGACTCGATCGTCTGGTCCGATATCGGCCGTTTCCGCATGCTGACCGGCGACATGGCCGGCGCCGGCACCGCCGCCGACAAGGCGGTGGCGATCGACAGGAACAACATCGAGGCGCTGATCCTCAAGGGCGAGCTGGTCCGCGGCCAATATGGGCTGGTCGGCGCGCTGCCCTGGTTCGAACGCGTGCTGGCGATCGAGCCGCAGAATGTGTCGGCGATGATCGAGGCGGCGGCGACCTTGGGCGACATGGGCCGGACGCGCGACATGCTGGCGATGAGCCGGCGCATCCTCGCGGTCGACAGCCGCAATCCGCAGGCCTTCTTCCTCCAGGCGACCCTGGCCGCGCGCGCGGGCAAATATCAGCTCGCCCGCCGGCTGATGCAGCGCGTCGACGATCGGCTGCAGGATCTGCCGGCGGTGATCCTGCTGGCGGGCTCGCTCGACTATCAGGCCGGCAATATCGAACAGGCGATCGACCGGCTCGAGAAGCTGGTCCTGCTCCAGCCCGACAATATCAAGGCGCGCCGGCTGCTGGGCGCGGCGATGCTGCGCTCCGGCGATGCGCAGGGTGCGATCCGCACCTTGCAGCCGCTCGCCGACCGGCCCGATGCCGACAGCTACACGCTGACCGTGATCGGCCGCGCGTTCGAAGCGGCCGGTGACCGGTCGAGCGCCGCGGTCTATCTGCAGCGCGCGGCCAATCCGGTGATCGCGCAAGGCTCGCCGTTCAACCCGCAGGAAGATCTGACGATGCTCGCGCGCAGCGTGGCCGAGCAGCCCGACAATGCCCGCACCGTGATTCCGCTGATCCGCGGCCTGATCGAATCGGGCGACGCGCAGGGCGCGCTCGATCAGGCGCAGAAGCTGCAGCGCGAGAATCCGGGCGCGCCGGCCGCGCATGTGCTGGTCGGCGATTCGCTGGGCGCGCTCGGCCGTTATGCCGAGGCGGCGGAGAATTACCGCCGCGCCGCCAACATCAACTTCTCCGAGCCGGTCGCGCTGCGAATGATCGACGCGCTCGCCCGCGCCGGCAACGAGGCCGCGGCGACCAAGGTGCTCAACCTGTATCTGTCGCAGAACCCGCGCAGCGTGCCGGCGCTGCTGATCGCGGCGCGGCGTTTCGGCGCCGCCGGCGACTGGCCGCGCGTGATCGCGATCCTCGAAGGATTGCGCCAGCGCCTCGGCAATCAGGACGTGTCGATCCTCAACAATCTCGCCTGGGCCTATTATGAGGCGGGCAATCTCGGCGCCGCGCTGCCGCTCGCCGAGCGCGCTTATGCGCTGAGCCCGTCGAACCCGGCCGTCACCGACAGCTATGGCTGGATCGCGTTCAAGCAGGGCGGCGATCCGGCGCGCGCGGTGGCGCTGCTCGAAAAAGCGGTCGCGCTCGCGCCCGACGAGCCGGGCCTGCACTGGCACCTGGCCCAGGCCTATGCCGCCACCGGCCGCCGCGCCGAGGCGAAGCGATCGGTGCGGGCGGTGCTGGCGCATCCCGACTATGCCGAGCGGCCGGCGGCGGAGGCCTTGCTGAAGCGGTTGTGAGCGCGCTTCAGTTCCGCATGAAATGGGCGTTGATATCTCTTGCTGCGGCGAGGACATTGATGATCTCGACCGCATTTCCATCGTAGCGAAAGAAGATGATGTAAGCCTGATAAGGGGTGCTTCGAAAATCGTGACGGAATTCGGGATGCGCTGTTCCAAGCGTACCGGGAAGGATGGCAATCCGCTCGCATTTCGACCGAATGCGGGCGATGAATGCCTCGGCCAGCGATCGACTTCCGCTTTCGATCGCGATCTGAAACCAATATCGACAAGATCGTCGAGCGCCGCGTCCGTATAACGCAGGTGGCGCAACTACCCGGCCTTCGACTGCTGCTCCCATTGATCGAGCCTGGCCTTGACGGCCGCGTCCACATCATCGGCGCTGTGCGCTCCGCCGCGCTCGACCGAATCGATCAGCCTGTCGCGGAGCGCTTCCAGCCTTGTCTCGCGCTCCTCGACCAGCCTCAGTCCTTCGCGAACGACATCATTCGCAGAACCGTAGCGACCGCTCTTTAGCAGCCCTTCGACAAACCCTTTCCAGCGATCATCGATGGATACGTTCACGATCATACTCCTGGCCTCGCCCATAGCATGACCATGCTCGATTTGTCTTCATCGCAGGGCTGCTGGCATTGGCTTCCGAGGTTTGGCAGAAGCCGCGCCATGGATATCGCCCCGCTCCTCACCCGCATCGCCGACGCGCTCGATCGGATGTCGCCATCGCCCTCCGCGCAGGCCGATCCGCTCGCCGCCCTGGCCTATCACTGGCAAGGCGGGTTGCTGAGCGCGACGCGCGACTTCCGGCCGCTGCCGCTCGATCTGCTGACCGGCATCGACGCGCAGAAATCCGTGGTTCTGGAGAATGGCCGCCGCCTCGCCGCCGGTCACGCCGCGCATGACGTGCTGCTGTGGGGCGCGCGCGGCACCGGCAAATCGGCGCTGGTCAAGGCGATGGTCGGCACCTTGCAGGCCGATGGCGCCGCGATCGCGCTGATCGAAGTCGCCGCCGACGCGCTCGCCAGCCTGCCGCAGCTGTTCGCGCTGATCGCCGAAGCGCCGCGCGCCTTCGCCTTGTTCATCGACGATATCGGCTTCGACGAGGCCGGCGGCGACGCGCGTATGCTGCGTTCGCTGCTGGAGGGCGGCGCCGAGGCGCGGCCGGCCAATGCCCGGCTGCATGTCACCTCGAACCGCCGCCATATCGTGTCGCGCGACCTCAGGGAGCAGGACAGCCCGATCAACCCGCGCGACGTGGTCGACGACAAGCTCGCGCTCGCCGACCGCTTCGGCCTGTCGGTGGGCTTCCACACCGTCAACCAGGTCGATTATGTCGCGATGGTCGCCGCATATGCCGATCGCTTCGGCCTGGCCTTCGATGCCGCCGACGCGATCCAGTGGGCGACGCAGCGCGGCAGCCGCTCGGGCCGCGTCGCCTGGCAATATGTCGTCGAACTGGCGGGGCGCGCCGGGAAATCGGTGTGAGCGAACCCCTCTACCGCTTGCCGGAGAGAGATGAGGCGCAGAATATTGTCGCCGCACGTCACGGCGGCGAGAGCGCCACCCTGAAAACGCCCTTCACCGATCCCGATCGCTTCATCTCGGCAAACATCAGTCGCCACTCGCGCAGCGAGAGCCTGATCGGGTTCGGCTCATGTGCACGATGGGCGAGGCCATAGCGCATCGGCTCGCCGGATCGCGGCGCGATCGTGCCGAACAGCCGATCGAAGACGATCAGCACGCCGCCATAATTGCGGTCGATATAGCAGTCGTTCGCGGCATGATGCGCGCGGTGATTGGCGGGCGTGTTCAGCACCCATTCGAGCGGACCGAGCGTGCCGATCGCTTCGGTATGCAGGAAGAATTGATAGCGCAGGTTGAGCAGGAGCAGACCCACCACCAGCCGCGGATCGAAACCGAGCGCGATCAGCGGCAGATAGAAGACCCAGCCCAGCGAGACCAGATTGGTCCAGCCCAGCCGCAGCGACGACAGCAGGGTCAGCTGCTCGGCCGAATGGTGGACCGCGTGCGTTGCCCACAGCCAGCGCACGCGGTGGCTGGCGCGGTGGAACCAGTAATAGGCGAATTCGACGCCGAGGAAGCCGGCCAGCCATGTCCACGGGCTGTCGAGCGGCAGCCGCAGCGGTGTCGCTGCCCAGACCGCGGTGAAGGCGGCGCCCAGCACGACGGCGTTGAGCGCGCCGGCCACGACATTGCCCGCGGCGAGTCCGAGCGTGGTCTTCGCGGTCGGCCAGTCGTAGCCGCGACCGCTGCGGCGCCGCCAGATCAGTTCGGCGCCGACGAGCAGCACGACCAGAGCGAGGAAGATGGGGGAGCGGGCGAGTTCGGCCATGGCGTTCAGTGGCCCCCCGCCGCCTGCCGAAGCATCGCCTTCGCGGCTTCCGCCTCGGCCTTGGAGACACTGCCGTCGCCATTGCCGTCGGCACGATCGAATATCGGCGTCGGTGCGGCGGCGAGTTCTGCCCTGGTCAATTTGCCGTCGCGATTGGCATCGGCCTGCGCGATCATCGCTGCGAGGCGCTTGCCGGCTTCGGGGCGAAGGCGGGCGATGCGGCTGAAATCGTCGCGCGTGACGACGCCGTCGCCATTGCGGTCGAGCCGGTCGAATCTGGCGGTGCGTGCGGCACTGAATTCGGCGCGGGTGACGGCGCCGTCGCGGTTGGCGTCGGCATTGGCGAACGGGTCGCCGCCGCCGAATGCCTGGGCATGGACGGGCGTCGCGGCCGCCAGGGTCGCGGCGCCGGCGAGCAGGATTTGGAGGATCATGGCTGGAACGCCTTCGGGTAAGGAGGCCGGGCCGGCTGCGCTGGGTGAGCGTGGGGGAACGCGCCGGCCGGGCGACGATGGGGCTGCCCCTATTGGGGCGGGGTGTGACTGACGGTGCCGTTGACCGATCCGCCGCCGCCGGCCGGACCCGTGCGCGTCCCCTCGAAGGTCCCGGTGCCGTCGCCATTGGCGGTGGCGGAGCCGTTGCGGCCAAAGGACGTGCCGCCATTGGTGGTGTGCGTGGTGTCGCCGGTGCAGGTGGAGTCGGCGCAGCTGCCGTTGCGCACGGTCTCGACCCCGCGCCCCGAATTGGTCTGGGTGCCGCGCTTGACCTGCGTCGTGCCGTCCGTGCGCGTGGCCTGGCGCTGGCGCTGATAGCCGCGGCCGCTCGAACCCTCGACGGAGGAACTGCGCACCCGTTCGCGCGCTTGCGCCTGATCGGGAAGCGAGACGCCGGTGAAGGCCAGGCCGATGGCGGCGAGGGCCATGATCTTGTGGGACATGATGAACTCCTCTCGATGCGGACAGCGGGTCGCTGCCGTCTGCCGCCTGGAATAGCCGCGTCAGGTAAACCGGTTGCGACGCCGATGCTACGAAGCGTAACGAAAGGTAACGGCCGCTGCTTGACGCTTGCCGGATGGGCGCGGCCGTGCCGATATGGCCTTCATGGTCGAAAGCAGCTTCATCGCGCTGGTCGAGGACGACGACGAGATCCGCGATCTCGTCGCGGCGCTGCTGCGGCGCGAGGGGTTCGCGGTCGGGCCGTGCCGCACCGCGCAGGAGTTCGACCGGCTGCACGCGCGCCAACGGATCGATCTCGCGATCCTCGATCTGATGCTGCCCGGCGAGGACGGGCTGTCGCTGTGCCGGCGGCTGCATGCGACCAGCGACACGCCGGTGCTGATGGTCACCGCGCGCGGCGAGGATATCGACCGGATCATCGGGCTGGAGGTGGGCGCCGACGATTATCTGCCCAAGCCGTTCAACCCGCGCGAACTCGTCGCCCGCGTCCGCGCGATCCTGCGCCGCACCCGCGAACGCCCGCGCGTGGCGCACGCGCTGCCGGCCGAGCGCTATGCCTTTGCCGGCTGGTCGTTCGATGCCGGCGCGCGCAGCCTCGCCGATCCCGACGGCCGTGGCGTCACCCTGACCGGCGGCGAACATGACATGCTGCTCTGCTTCGTCCGCCACGCCCAGCGCGTGCTCAACCGCGACCAGCTGCTCGATTGGACGCGTGGCCGCAATGCCGAACCGTTCGACCGCACGATCGACGTCCAGCTCAGCCGGCTCCGGGCGAAACTGGCGACGCACGACAGCGGGCGCGACCTGATCCGGACGGTGCGCGGTGGCGGCTATGTGCTCGCGGCGCCGGTCGAACTGGGCTGACGATGTCGCTGACCGCCAATCTGACGATGCGGCTCGGCGCAATCATGCTGGTCGGGTTCGTGCTGCTCCAGCTCGCGATCGTGGCAGTGCTCGGCCTGCCCGATGGCGGCGAGGCCGACCGGCCGTTCAGTCTGCCGCCGCCGGCGCAACTCGCTGCAATCGTCACGGCCGTCGAACAGCGGCCGCCGGCGGCGCGGCCCGCGATGATCCGCGCGTTCGACGGCGGCATGTACAGCGTCAGCTTGGCCGGCGGACCGCCGGCGCCGCGGCAGTACGCGATGAGCGGACGGCTGCCGAAACTGGCCGACAGCTATCGCGCGGTGCTGCCCGGCCGCGCGGTCCGCGTCGATTCGCGCGGCGGAAGGATGAGCGGCTGGCTCGACGGCGGCTGGTTCGGCGATCAGGTCGGGCCGGACCTCTTCCTGGGACTCGTGCGCGTGACCGTGCCGCTCACGCGCGGCGGCTGGCTGGTGGTCGAAGGGCGGCCTTCGGCGGGCATGCGCGTCTATCTGCGGCGCCGGACGGTGCTGAGGCTGGTGGGCGGCCTCGTGCTGGTTCTGATCCTGCTCGTCGCGGTGCGGCAGACCACGCGCCCGATCACGCGGGTCGCCGCCGGCGTGCGCGGATTTTCCGCCGGTGGCGACACACCCGATCTGCCGCTCGAAGGGCCGCGCGACGTGCGTGAGCTGGCACAGGCGTTCAACGAGATGAAGGGCCGCATCGCCGGGTTGATGGCCGATCGCACGCGCATCCTCGCCGCGATCGCGCACGACCTGCGCACCTACCTCACCCGCCTGCGACTGCGCGCCGACTATATCGACGACGCGCACCAGCAGGCGCGCGCGATCGCCGATCTCGACGAGATGGCGCTGCTGATCGACGACACCTTGCTGTTCGCCTCGATCGACGGCCGGCATGACGGTCCGCGCGAGCCGATCGACCTGCTGGCATCGGTGACGCGGCTGGTCGCGCTGCGGCGAGAGATGGGGCAGGCTGTGACGTTCGCGGCGGCGATCGACGAAGCGTTGCCGGTGCTGGCGCCGCGGCTCGCGCTCGACCGCATCTTCGGCAATCTCGTCGACAATGCGCTGCGCCATGGCAGCGCGGCCGAGGTGCGGCTCGACCGCATCGACGGACACGTCCGGCTGACGGTAGGCGACGACGGACCCGGCGCGCCGCCCGACCAGCTCGCCCGGCTCGCCGAACCCTTCCACCGCCTCGATCCGTCGCGTGACCGCGGCAGCGGCGGCGCCGGCCTCGGCCTCGCGATCGTCCGCGCACTGGCGCAGCAGATGGGCGGCACGCTGAAGTTCGGGACATCGGCGCTCGGCGGTCTGGAGGTGGAGGTGATGCTGCCACTCGCCTGACCCGCTTGACCGGGTCGGGTGGGAAGGACGGCACCGGGCGCTGGTCGAAAGCCGCTCGACGCTATCGCGATCCGACCGTTAATCTCATGGCATCAACGACAAAGGGATCGCCCGCATGGACCGCCGCCAGTTTCTCGCCTCCAGCGGCGTGGCCGCAATCGCCGCCTCGCTCGCACCGCAGCAACTGTTCGCGGCGGTCGGTGTCGGCGACGCCGGCCTCAACGCCAGCTTCGACAGGATCTTCGACATGTTCGTCCAGCGCTCACCCGAACTCGCCAGTTCGCTGGGCCTCGACAAGGGTGCCAATGGTGCGCTGAAGGGCCGGCTGTCGGACCGCACGGCCGAGGAGCGCGTCCGCCAGCTCGCGCAGACGAAACAGGCGCTGGCGACAGTGCGCGCCTTCGATCCCGCCACCTTGTCGCCGCCTGGCCAGCTCAACCGCGACGTCATCCTCTACACGCTGGAAAACCAGACCGCCGCGCCCGAGCGGTTCGCGCTCGATTCGGTCATCCGCCCCTATCGCATCTTCCAGCAGGGCGGCGCCTATTTCTCGGTGCCCGACTTCCTCAACACCGCGCACACGATCGCCGCGAAGGAGGATTGCGACGCCTATCTGTCGCGGCTCGAAGCGTTCGCGACCGCGCTCGACCAGGACAGCGCCGTCCAGAAGGCGGAGGCGGCACGCGGTTTCCTCGCGCCCGGCTGGTCGATCGACCTGACTTTGGGCCAGATGGCGGCGCTGCGCGGGCAGCCGGCCGCGACCGGCAGCCTCGTCCAGTCGCTCGCCGGCCGCGCCACCGCGAAATCGATCGCCGGCAACTGGGGACCCCAGGCGGCGGCGATCGTCGCGGGCAAGATCTACCCGGCGCTCGACCGCCAGATCGCGCTGATGACGGCGCTGCGCCCGGCCACGCCGGCCGGGGACGGCGACTGGCGGCTGCCCAGGGGAGACGAAATCTACCAGGAGGCGATCCGCCAGGCGACGACCACCGATTTCACCGCCGCGCAGGTTCACAAAATGGGCCTCGACCAGGTTGCCGAGATCAGTGCGCAGCTCGATACGATCCTGAAGTCGCAGGGCTTCACCACGGGCAGCGTCGGCGCGCGGCTGGCGGCGCTCAACGTCGATCCGGCGCAGCTCTATCCGAATACGACCGAGGGCCGCACGGCTTTGATCGCCGGCCTCAACGATGGCGTGAAGGCGATGTACGCGAAGCTGCCCGGCGCCTTCGCGACCTTGCCGACCCAGCCGCTCGAAATCCGCGCGGTGCCGGTCGAGATCCAGGACGGCGCCTCGAACGGCTATTACAACCGCGCCGCGCTCGATGGCTCGCGGCCGGCGATCTATTTCATCAATCTCAAGGATGTCGGTGACTGGCCGAAATATTCGCTGCCCTCGCTGACCTATCATGAGGGCGTGCCCGGCCATCATCTCCAGATCAGCCTCGCGCAGGAATCGAAGGACATCCCCACCTTGCGCAAGATCGGCTTCTTCTCGGCCTATTCCGAAGGCTGGGCGCTCTATGCCGAACAGCTCGCCGACGAACTCGGCGCCTATCAGTCACCGCTCGAACGCGCCGGCTATCTCCAGTCCTTCCTGTTCCGCGCAGCGCGGCTGGTGGTCGACACCGGCATCCACACCCAGCGCTGGAACGTGGCGAAGGCCACCGATTATCTGGTCGCGACCACCGGCTTCGCCAGGCCGCGCTCGCAGCGCGAGGTCGAGCGCTATTGCACGCAGGGCGGGCAGGCGCTCAGCTACAAGATCGGCCACATCGCCTGGACCCGCGCCCGCGCCAAGGCGCAGCAGGCGCTCGGCGACCGCTTCGACCTCAAGCAATTCCACCAGATCCTGGGCCAGGGCGCGATGCCGCTGACGACGCTGGAGGCGCGGATCGACGATTGGGTGAAGACGATGAAGGGGTGAACATTTGCCCTCTCCCCTCGGGGGAGAGGGCAGAAGCTCAGCCCAACGCCTCGCTCATCTCCGCCAGCTCCAGCCAACGCAGTTCAGCCGCATCCTTGTCCGCGCGCGCCTGCTCGATCGCCCTCGTCAACGCCGCGAACCGGTCGGGATTCTTGCCCCACAGATCGGGATCCGCCAGCGCCGCCTCGTCGCGGACGATCGCGGCCTCCAGCGCCTCGATCTTGCCCGGCAGCAGATCGAGATCGCGCTGGTCCTTGTAGCTCAGTTTCACCCGCGGCTTGGGCGCTACAGGCGCATCTGCTTTGGGAGCAGAGGGTCGTTTCGGCTCTGCCTTCGGCACCCGCCGTTTCACCCAATCCTCATAACCGCCGGCGACGATATCGACCTTGCCCGATCCGTCGAGACCCAGGGTCACCGTGACCGTCCGGTCGAGGAAGTCGCGGTCGTGGCTGACGATCAGGACGGTGCCTTCATAATCGGCGATCACCTCCTGCAGCAGGTCAAGCGTCTCCATGTCGAGATCGTTGGTCGGTTCGTCGAGCACCAGCAGATTGCTGCGCCGCGCGAACTCGCGCGCGAGCAGCAGCCGCGAGCGCTCGCCGCCCGAGAGCGATCCGATCCGCGCATCGGCGATCGCCGGCTCGAACAGGAATTCCTTCAGATAGCCGTGGACATGCTTCTTCTCACCGAGCACCTCGATCCAGTCGCCGCCGTCCGACAACACGTCGCGCACGCGCTTGTCGGGCGCCATCAGGCTGCGCTGCTGGTCGATCACGACGCCGTCCAGCGTCTTCGCCAGCTTGACCCGCCCCTCGTCGGGCGCGAGCTCGCCGGTCAGCAGCTTGAGCAACGTGGTCTTGCCGGCGCCATTGCCGCCGACCACGCCGATCCGGTCGCCGCGCGTGACGCGGAAGCTGAAATCGCGGATGATCGCGCGGTCGCCGAAGCGCTTGGTGACATGCTCGGCATCGATCACCACCTTGGTGCGCACGTCGTCGGTGCCGATCGTCAAATTGGACGTGCCCTGCGGCCCCAGCATCGCCGCCCGCTGCGCCCGCATCTCCTTGAGCTTCGTCAGCCGCCCCTGGTTGCGCCGACGGCGGCCGGTGACGCCGCGTTGCAGCCAATGCTCCTCGAGCTTGAGCTTGGCGTCGAGCCGCTCGGCATTGCGCTGCTCGTCCTCGAACACCTTCTCGGTCCACGCCTCGAATCCGCCATAGCCGATCTCTGCGCGGCGGATGCCGCCGCGGTCCATCCACAAGGTCTGCCTGGTCAGGCGGGTGAGGAAGGTGCGGTCGTGGCTGATCGCGACGAACGCGCCGGAGAAACGCTGCAGCCAGCTTTCGAGCCAGTCGATCGCGGCGATGTCGAGATGGTTGGTTGGCTCGTCGAGCAGCAGCACGTCGGGGTTCATCGCCAGCGCGCGCGCGATCGCCGCGCGGCGCCGCTCGCCGCCCGATGCGGTCTCCGCGTCGCGATCGAGATCGATGCCGATCTGGTCGGCGATCGCCTCCACCTCATGCTGGAGCGGCGCGTCGGGACCCGCCAGCGCATAGTCGCGCAAGGTCGCGTGCCCCGCGATCGACGGTTCCTGCTCGAGCAGCACGACGCGCGTGCCGGGCACGATCGTGCGGCGGCCCTCGTCATGGTCGATCTTGCCCGCGAGCAATCGCAGCAAGGTCGACTTGCCGGCGCCGTTGCGGCCGATCAAGGCCAGCCGGTCGCGCTCGCCGACGAAAATGTCGAGATGGCGGAACAGCCAGCCCGAGCCCTGGACGATGCCGAGATCTTCGAATGATAATATAGGTGCAGCCATCGCGGGGGCACATAGGGTGCAGACCGCGTGCGGTAAACCTTCCGCGCTTGATCCCTACCGTTTGATCCACGTCCCGCTGTCGCGCCACTCGGGCCGGATCTGCGAATCCGCCACGCTGTCCTGATAACTTGTCAGGGGTGCGCCGCTGGCGACATATTCGGGCTGCACATCACGCGCGATCGGGGCGGACGCCACAGGCACGACAGGGTAGGGAATGTCCGCATAAGCGGTCAACTGCACCGGCGCGCTGGCGATCACGCGCTTCGGATAGGGTCCCGGCATCGGCTCGCGCATCGCATAGGCCTGGCGGAAGGCCGCGATCTGGCCGTTGCCGCCCGGCCAGCGGTAGAAGATATGCGCGCCGACGATCGCGGTGCTGATCAGGCTGGGCGCCCAGAACGGCGAGACCGCCAGCGTGTGGTAATGCGTCGCCATGCCGACCGGCGCATAGACCGATCCGGCCAGCGCCTCGCGCGCGATCCGGCTGGCCGTGCTCCAACCGCTACGCGATGGCTGCCGCAGCATCGCGCCGTCGCAGGTGAAGCTGAACTGGCACACATCGCGTTCGGAGCCCTGGAACACGACGCCGCAGACGCTGTTCGGAAAGGCCGGATGGCGGACGCGATTGAGCACCACCTGCGCCACCGCGCGCTGCCCGTCCTCGCTCTCCGACGCCGCCTCGTAATAGATCGCGCTGGTCAGACAGAGCTGCGAGCGCGCGGCGTCGGTCGCCGATTGCACCCCGGCGTGGAACGGCGCCGCGCCGCCGGCGATGACCGGCGTCTCCAGCGCGAACGGCGCCGCAGTCTCGGCCTGCGCGAGCGGGATCGGATCGGCGAGGCGAATGGTCAGGCGCCGGCCGATCCAGCCTTCGCCGCTGTCCGGCAGCGTGCCCAGCGCCGCGGTGCATGACACGACGATCGCCAGCGCGGCAGCCGCGCGAAACCCGACCGTGCGGCGGATCGCGCGCGCGGTCAGCATCAGCGGTTTCGCGGTCGTGGCCTGCATCGTCGCCCGTCGCAATGACGCCCCCATGGGTGTCGCGAATCGGCGCCTATGCGAATCCGATCGTCAATGCGCCCCCCGATTTTGGCCTGTCCAGCAACGGGACGAGCGGAAGGCAAAGTGTTAATTGGTTAATAACGCTCCAAATTCCGCCGCGACCGGCGGACCGGATTCGCGGCACGGCGGCTCGCTTGCCCCTCTCCGGGAACCGGTCATGTTCAGTTGACGCTGTAAGCGCCATAGCGGCATTGGCCGATTTGATATGTCCCGACCTTTTTGATCGTTACGCGCCGGGGAAGGCCGGCACGCTCCGCATCGGCCGCAGGCCGATCGTCGACCGGCTTCGGTGCCGGCGGCAGCGCACCGGTGACGCTGATCGACGGCGCCGCTGAGGCGATGGGATTGATCGGATGGCCGGACCGGAATGGTGCCTCGGCCTGTTCATACCTGTTGATATCCTGGTTTTCGTTCGTCGGTTTCCCGCCGCCCTTCCTGCGCTGCGACGGCTGCACTACGGCTTTCGGCGCTGTGCCTTTTCGCTCAGCTTCCTGCTTCATCCGTCCTGCCTGTTCCACAGCAGGCAACCCATCCGGGCGTTGAGGTCGGCCCTTCGCTGCGTGCCGAGCCGCCGCCTTCTCATCTTCGAGCGTCGACCGAAACGCCTCGAAAAGCCGGATCATCCGCTTGGTCTCGCTGGGCGGGACCTGGCCGTCCGCGACCGCCGCGATCAGCGCGGCCTTGGCGTCGTCGACGCCGTTCGGCGCGCGCAGGTCGGGCAGGTCGAAGCGGATGCAGCCTCGCCGCAGCGGCGCCGTGCGATCGACGCGACGGCGCATCGCCGCGGCGCTGTCGTCCAGCGCGCGGCCGAGGAGTCGATCGAAGATTTCCGTAACCTTCTGCTCCAGCATATCCTCCGCAATGAGCTTGGGCTTGTTGCGCGCGCCTTTCGGCCGGCCGGCCGGATTGCCCGAACGGCCGAGCTGGAAGCGGGTGGCCTTGCTGTTTTCAGCTGTTGATTTCGACATACGCTTGCCTCCCTGCGATCCGACTCGATCAAGGTTGCGGCAGAACATATAGCGAACATGTGATATTGACAAGTCAATTTTGGCCGCGCAACGCCATTGATGTGGCCGACCGTGCTTAAGGACTGTCTCGCGACGTCCAGTTTTGAAGACAGGCTCGAAGCCGCCTGATCGTCGCTGAGGACGACGGGTGGTCCGATCCGGGCGTGACGGTTGGTTGACCGGGATCGAGGCACGAACCGGACGGACGCTGTGCCCGCCAATGGACAGTCGCTTGCAGCCTCGGTTCATGGCCGTGATGCCGTCGTGATCGTGTCCGCGGAGTCCTGCGATCGCGAACGGCTGCAGCACGATGGTCCGCGCCCGGTCGAGGCGCTGGCTTTATCCCCGCTGGGCGAGCTGGATCTCGAGCGGCCGATTGTCGAGGGCCCCTTGCGGACGATCGACCTTTGACCGGATTCCTGCTCGACACCAACATCATTTCCGAACTGCGCAAGTCGCAACCGGGCGCGCTGGGCCGGCCATCTGTGGCAGGGCCGCGCACGACGGTCTTGGCGAACGACCCATGCGAATTCCGTTCACCCGATTGCCCCGAGCCGACGGCGCGGTTCAGTTGACGATATGCGTATCGTCATATGGAGACGAAACCCGCCCAGGCAGCACTTTGACGGCGCGGGTCAGCCTGGCGAGTGCGGCGTTGGCGGCGTTCTGGTTGAACGGTCCAGCATAGCCGATCGCGCGATCCGCATGGCGCCGAGTCAACGCCGGATCGCTCAGAAAGGCAGTCGTTGCCGCGGCAAACGCGGCGGCATCGTCGGCAATGACGAACGGCGCGTCTTCCGGCGGGAAGCCTTGAGCACCCGGCGACGATACGATGCAACCCAGACCGAGCCGGAAATAATCCACCATCTTGATCTTCAGGCCGCTTCCCATCCGCACGGGGTTGATCGCGAACGCGCAGGCTGCCGCGATCGGCACCAGGTCGACGACCCGGCCATGAACCGTCACGCCGGGATGGTCCTTCGCAATTGCCGTCCCGATCGTGCCGACGATGTCCAGCCTGGCGTTTGCAATATCCGCGCGAACGCGCGGCCAGACCTCGTCCAGAAACCAGAGCAGGCCATCGACATTGTGATGGGCGGCACTACCCAGATAGAGCATCCGGTGCGGATCGACGGCCATGGCGGGACGGCCTGCGGCATGCTCCACATCTTCGGCGACGACGGTCAGGATCGGTTCGACCGGCATCGACGGCAGGAACCCGGAGACGGTGCACGCGTCGCGCGGGTTGTTCGCGATGACGCCGCTGAACCGCCCGATCATGGCGATTTCCGTGGTCCGATCGATCGCCGGCTGGACTGTCAGTCCGTTGGCCCGAAAGGATCCGGTCCGCTCGCAGAAGATATCGTGGGTAATCAGGTAGCGTTCGACTGTCGGCGCAAAGGCATCGAGCGCGGCCGACGTGAAGATCGTGTCGATGAACAGCGCATCGACTGGTATGTCGGCGAAGCGGCGCTCGATCCGCCTGGTCTCGGCCGGCGACAGGAAGCGTCCGATATGCGCCACGCCGCCTGCGGTGCCCCGGGACCGCAATCCGAGCCGTGCCTTCAGCCACCGCGCGGCAGTGCCGATTGTTCGTGGAATCAGACGATCGCCGACCCGGATCGCATTGACGAAGACCAACCCCATGCCGGCCAGCAGGGCGTCGTCGGCCGGCACGTTCGCAGGCAGGCGGCGGCCGGTGATCACCAGATCGATATCGTGGCCCAACGCCATGGCCGCGCGCAGCACGGTACGAACCGTGCGCGCCGCTCCGCCGACGTCCGGCAAGGGCAAGTCCTCGACCACAAAAACCGCCCGGCCCATCATTCCCCCGATATTTGATCCCGGCTTTCAGCGCGCCGTTTGCGGTTTGAGTGGACCGGTGCCGTGCCCGAAAGCGACCGCACGCCGGCCGGTAGCCGGCCGGCACTATTCCGGCCATTCCGTATCACATCACGCGGATTTCAGCGCCACTTTACTGAACAACCGAATTCGTCCGCCTTGGGCGCCATGGCAAGATTACCCCGGCCTCGTGATCCCCTGCGTCACCTGTCACGTGACGCAGCGCGGCAATCGTGGCGCGCAGACCTTCTTCGAACATGCCGACTATGCGCTCTATCGTGATCTGCTCGCGGAGGGTGCGATGGACGAAACGCATCTGGCGGATGCGGCTCGTTATATGAGCCTCAATCGATTATGGTGCCACGCGCAATAACCCCGAAACTCGGCCCATGGCGACGTTGCGACAATTCGGTGAAGCCTTATCGCACCCCATTCACGCCCCCGCTTGCCCGGCGCCAATGTCCGGCAGAAGCGCATTTCGAGGTCCGCTGACCGACCCGGCATCGCCGACCGGACGTCCGATACTCGCTGCGTGTGTTGTCGAGGCGCTTCGACGACGTTCGAGCCATGCGCAAGAAGCCGGACCCTCGAATCATCGACGCGCGCACCCAGGACAACCAGAACCGGCGGTTGCTCCCCGACATGCCGGCACGGGCGTTGCGCGAGCAGCTTGCCGGGCGCGTGGGCTATGAAGGGTCGGGTGCGCACAAGGCCGACCCCTATGGCTGGGGTCTCGAGCCGTATCGCGGGCGACGACGCGACCGGACCTTTTGCGATCTGCATGCTCGCTTCGCGATCTCAGATTGCGAACGCATTCCACGGCTTCTGCGCCGCGGAGTGCTCGGCGGTCTGATCAGCGATCACGCCATGAAGGGCGATCCGGGCATGCTCTGGACGATCGACGACAATGGTTGGATTTACGAACTGCGCATCACGCATCAAGGCCGCGCCATCTATCATGGCTATCCCGTGCTCCCATCCGATCCCCTTGCGCGCAAGATCATCGCGCGCCTCTCGGCTTGGGCTTCCGACGAGGAGGAACAGGCTGTAGAGGAAGATGAATTGCTCGAAGCGGCATTGCAATCTGCCGAGAAACGCTATGTCTGAGTCGCGATGATGAACTTTCGGATCGACACGGAATGGGATACCCATCGGGACGCCGAGGATATCGATGTCGCGCGTATGTCGTTCGTCGCTGACGACCAGCTGCTGACTCACCTGATCGATCATGAAACGCAGACCAACCGTAAATTTTTCGAGACCTCCGCGCTGAGCCTCTCGTTCTGGTTTGCGGATAATTGGTGGCGACTGCGCCATGAGACGCTGGGCGATCTGCGCTATCCTTCGGTGGAATGGCGTCTGCGCCACGAACTGAGTGCGGCCTCGGGCGGGACCTTATGGCCGCCGATGATGATCTACGGCGTCGGGGATCGGGTCACCCTGGCGATGGCCCCGAATTATCGGCAGGCCGCCGGCCCGACGCGCTATCTGGACTTCGCCCCGGTCGCCGTCGATGGTCGCGACTACGAGGCAGGCCTCGACCTCTTCTTCGAACGCGTGGTTGCCGAGTGCGGCTCGCATCCCGATGGCGCTCCCCTGCGCCATCTCCTCGATCAGTTGAAGCGTGAGCGGGGAGACCGGGATGTCGCCGCCTGGCGCATCCTCGAGGCTTGTCTCGGCTTCGACCCTGACGAAGCGCCCGACAGGGTCATCGAGACGATGGCGGCATTCGAAGATCGGCTTGGCGAGGAAGCCGTGGAGGAGGCGGCTGTTGCCGCGCCGGGCAGGGAGAGCCCGGAATTGCTCGAGGCGGCGATTGCGGCGTCGGAAGCATCGTCGATCATCGTGGATTTTTCGGACGTGAACAGAATTGATCCGCGGCATCGGATGTTGCCCCGCTCAGTACCTTGGCGGCTCGCAGAGAATGCGGCGCGTCAGCTGCACGATCGCCTGGGTAAACCGGGTCATCTCGCGGGTCACTGCTTCACCGATCTGCTCAGGATTCGTGGTGAGGATTTCCGACGGGCAGCCGCGACCGCCCGCGACTTGCCCTATGCTGCCAGACTCGCCGACGGGCACCGCAACCAGCTGGCAATGCAGATGGAGCCTGAGCGCCTGCGCCGGTTCGAGGCGGCGCGTATGGTCGGCGATGAGATCTGGAGTCAGCAATCACGATTTGGCGTCGTCAGCCGGTCCAAATCCGATCGTCAGAAATTCCAGCGTGCTTTCGCGAAGGCATTGTTGTGCCCGTTCCCCGAGCTGCGACGCCATGTCGATCTCGACCGGCCGAGCCGCGAACAGATCACCGCCGCGGCGGATCACTTCGATGTCGATCGCACGGTGGTACGCGCCATCCTCGTCGACAAGGGCTATCTTGAGACACCAAGTTTCGAGGACATGCTCGAAGCCGCGTGATCGTGTCTGAGACGACGGGCGGCCGATCGGGGGTGACGACTGGCTGACCGGGATCGAGGAATGAACTGGATGGACACTGATCGCGCAAAAGCGAGGGCCAAAGCCGGGGAAATTATGTCCAGTAAAGTGGTCCCTTTATTCGAAGCAAACATCTGGAGTCTTTTGGATGAAGGTGCTAATATCCGACATAGACCCCGCCTATCGTATCGAGAATGCCTAGCGTGAATACCTCGTGCCGACGCTGCGTTTGAAGGGTTTTAAGGGTTCAGGTCGCCAATTCAGGCGCATCGTAAATCAATTCGCAGAATGTGTTTCGCTCCAAGGTTCTCGCCACGGCGGCAGTTTTGCCATAAATCTTGGATTGCAACCGCTTTCGATCCCGGACGTGATGGGAAACGTGGTCGACCCACGTAAAATTGACGAAGTCAGCTGCGAATTTCGTAGGCGCCTTTCGAAAAATACTTCAGACCAATGGTGGTCTTATACACAGCTGAGATCATCTAAGATCACTGCCGTTCAGAATTCTGCAGAGATATTTGAGCAGTTCGGTTTGATGTATTTTAGCGAGATGACGGGCGAAAACTCGCCATTATTATGTGTTGATCCCATTTCATTCGATTCTGGCCTCTTTGATTTTAGAGGTTTCAATTCAACGAAAGTGCGTATGGCGCGCTCATTGTCCCTTCTTCGGTTCGCATCGGGTGACACTCAAGCGTCGAGAGACTTTGCGCGCGTTGCGCTAAAGGCGATTGGCGCCGGAGTGGGGCTTCGGGTGGAACTGACGGCCTTGGCGGGCCTCAATAACTGAGTTACGTTGCCACTTGAAATGACCGCCAAACTCAGCCCCTGACGACGTCGTGGCGAAGAGCGCGAATCGGCAGCCTGCGGTCATTGCCATGGTCCGCCCTTCGAGCCCGCCACGACAATCGGTGACGTTCTTGGCACTCTCTCCGCGACCGCAACAGATGTGAAGCGCGCCCGCAAAAATTCCTGCCCAAATTTGGTAATTGCAAGATGTTCGCGTTATGCCCCATTCCATCCAACACCTCATCCGACGGAAGGAACACCGAATGCCTGTAACGCAGAATTACGGTGACGAATTAGAATTGGAATTACGGTGGAATTAGAAATAGAATTGTAATTAAGTTGATAGGCCCGAAAACCCTAATCATTCTTCGGCACGCCGCGCCTCCCCTGAAGCATTCAAATCTTCTCCCACACGAACACGCCATAGCGCATCGCGCCGGTGCGATAGGCCAAGATCAGCCGCGGCACGCTCAGCGCGAACACGCGGTTCTCGGCATGGCGCAGCAGGCGGCGATACCAGCGGTCGGTCAGCAGCTTGCCGAGGAAGCGGCGCGCGCAGATCGTCCAGGTCTTCGCGACCTTGCGGCTGATGTCCTCATAGCCGACCGCGATGAACCCGGCGTCGCGCGCCCAGCCTTCATACTCCTCGCGCGTGCCCATCGAGGGCAGCCGGCCCTCGCGGCAGATCGGTTCGAGCAGGTGGCGGACCTTGCGGGGCGACGCGCCGGTTTCCGCCAGCCACGCGCAGACCGCGAAGCGCGCGCCGGGCTTCAGCACGCGATGCGCCTCGGCGAAGAAACGCCGCTTGTCGACCATATGTTCGCTGCTCTCGATCGACCAGGCGCGGTCGAATGCGGCGTCGGGCAGGGCGTTCGCCAGCCAGTCGCGCACCTCGATCGTCACGTTCGCGACCGGATGGTCGGCGGCATAGCCGGCCTGCTCGGCCGACAGCGTGAAGCCGCGCACCGCTGCGCCGCGCGTCGTCGCGATCCGTCGCGCGGTGCCGCCATAGCCGCAGCCGATATCGGCGCAGGCCATGGCCGGCGCGATCTCCAGCCGGTCGGCGACCATGTCGATCAGCGCCTCCACCGCGCGCTCGGGCGGTTCGCGGCCGGTGGCCCACAGGCCGTGATGGACATGCTCGCCCCAACATTCGCGATAGACGCGATCCAGTTCGTCATAATGGCCGGCGACGTCGCCGGCGTGCTGCGGAGTGTTTGGGAGGATCACATGGCGCAGGATGCGATGCGCACGCGGCCAAAGTAAAGCCCCTCCCCTTCAGGGGAGGGGTTGGGGTGGGGCATGAAGAATTGCGCTGAAGCGGACAGCTATTTTGCTGCCGGACTCCCCCACCCCAACCCCTCCCCTGAAGGGGAGGGGCTTGAGGACAAGCGGCTATCGCAGCTGCGAACGCGCCGATAAGACGGGGCCATGTCGCAGCCCACCCGTATCCTGCTCGCCCTCATCGCCGGCCTCATGCTCGGCATCGCCGGCGCCCGTTTCGGGTGGGAGGCGGGGCTGGCCGTGGCCGAACCGGTCGGCGGGGTCTGGCTCGATCTGCTGCGGATGACGATCATTCCACTGGTCGTGGCGCTGCTGGTGACCGGCATCGGCCAGACCGCCGACAGCGCGCGCGGCGGCGGGCTGGCGTTCCGCGCGGTCGCCTTGTTCCTCGTCCTGCTGTGGATATCGTCGGCGATCGGCGCGGTGCTGACGCCGCTCGCGCTCGACATCTGGCCGATGCCGGCCGATGCCGCTCTCGCGCTCAAGACCGCGATGGGCGCGCAGCATGCGACGATGCCGCCGCCGCCGCCGATGTCCGAATTCCTGCGCTCGATGGTGCCGACCAACGCGATCGCGGCGGCCGCGCAGGACAGGTTTTTGCCCTTGATCCTGTTCACCACCGTGTTCGGCGTCGCGATCACGATGCTGCCGGTCGCGCAGCGCGAGCGGCTGACGGGCTTCTTCGACGCGATCACCAGCGCGATGCTGGTGATGGTCGGCTGGGTGCTGTGGCTGGCGCCGATCGGCGTGTTCGCGCTGGCTTTTGCGGTCGGCATCCGCGCCGGCACCTCGGCGGTCGGCGCGCTGCTCCACTATATCGTCATCGTTTCCGGCGTCGGCGTGGTGGTGTCGCTGTTCGCCTATCCTTTGGCCTGGCTGGGTGGGGGCATATCGATCGGCCGCTTTGCGCGCGCGATCGCGCCTTCACAGGCGGTGGCGGTCAGCACCCAGTCCTCGCTCGCCTCGCTGCCACCCATGCTCAAGGCCACCGAGCGGCTCGGCCTGTCGGAGACGGTCGCCGCGGTCGCGCTGCCGCTCGCGGTCGCTTTGTTCCGCGTGACGGGCCCGGTGATGAATCTCGCCGTCGCCGTCTACATCGCGCACTGGTTCGGCATCCCGCTCGGCCCGAAGGAGCTCGTCGCCGGCCTGGTCGTGGCGGCGATCACGACGATGGGCGCGGTCAGCCTGCCCGGGCAGGTCAGCTTCATCACCTCGATCGCGCCGATCTGCGCGGCGATGGGCGTACCCGTCGAGCCGCTCGCGCTGCTGATCGCGGTCGA
>Ga0068862_100000371_pt1 | contig 48686 bp, 46 predicted proteins | sample KBSSwiS52_FD_66598 | JGI IMG/M metagenome (GOLD analysis project Ga0068862, IMG submission 66598) | Switchgrass rhizosphere microbial communities from Kellogg Biological Station, Michigan, USA - KBS Switchgrass S5-2 | ecosystem: Host-associated > Plants > Roots > Rhizosphere > Soil ...
CGTGCAGTGGCCCTTGGTGCTGGGGGGCTCTGCCCCCCAAGCCCCCCGAAGAAGACTTCAGAACCCAAGCCCTAAACCGTCCACCAAATCGGGGCAGGTCCAGAGAGGCAGGTCCGTGTAGGACCAGAGGAAGGGCCTTCGGGATACCGAGGGGATCAGATGCCCCTTCCGCGCCCAGTAGTAAATGGTGCTCTTGGGAACGCCTGCGAGGGCTGCCGCCCGCTCTGCCGAGTATGCGCCGCTGATCTCCATCTCTTCGCGATTCTCGCAGGCCGGGACCGGAAAGACAATCCGCGGGGTTGGACAGGCTCAAGTTATCGACGGCTTGTCGCCAGCCCGGCGAATTTTCGGCCTACTTCGCCGGGCCGATATACCCGAGGGAGCCTAATAACTGCCTGAATGCCTCTTCCTCCTCTGGGGTCAGAGGGCGCCTTGGTATGGAATGAACCCTTTCCCGAGTCTGCCGAGGGTTTTGCTCCACTTCCGCGGCGAGGTGTGGGGTCTTTGGCCGTGCGGTGAACAGTTGCCCTCCAAAGATTCCGAAGAGCGCTGCGGCGGCCTCCCAGCGGGCCGGACAGGGATTGGCGATGCGGAGCTGCTCAGATGGTTAGATTTCCACGCCTGGCTAACTGGAAACCTCTGCCGGCGCCTGCGGCGCCTCGGTTCCCTCGAGCATCTCCGGCACGGAGAGCCCGATTCCCGGGAGCGAATCCCAACTCGGCTCGCCGGGACGGGTCTGGACCATGTAGGCCCAGTGGGCCGTGCGGTTGCGGTCGCCGGTGGACATCTGCATCTGCAGGCTCCAGCCGTGCCCGTGAGGCACGGCGCGCCCGATTCCGATGGTGGCCGAGCCGGAGAGGGTGGAGAGGAAGGTCAGATGGACCCGGCCTTCGGGGGTGATGCTGCCGAGCATGGAGAAGCTCATCGGCTTGGAGCCGGGTCCCCGCTCCGGCACCTCTTCTCCGGCGTCGCGCAGGAGGGTCGCGCAGGTGCCCCAGAAGTAGCCGGCGCGATAACCGGTCACCTGCCAGACCGTCTGGTCGACTACCCAGGAGAGGGTGTTTTCGGACGTGTCGAGGCGCAGGGCAGGCAGGCTTTCTACGGGTACGTACCAGTAGGTGTCCGCGAGCCAGATCCAATCGGAAGGCAGGGCGGCCGAGGGCTTCTCCGTCATCGGAATCTCCTTTCGGAGAGGAGGCCCGAAGCTTGCGCCGCGGGCCTCTTCCCCATCAGCTCAGGGACAGACGGTGCAGTTGCAGATCGTTTTCTGGCAGGAGGAACTGAAGTAACAGAAGGCCACGCTGCATTCGCAGAGGCTCTGACAGTACGCGTCCGAGGTGCACGGGGGAAAGCACGCGAAGGCGGTGACGATGCCCAGGCTCGACGCGGCCGGAGCGGGGGCCGGGGCCAGGATGTCGGCCAGGGTGACTTGCGGAGCGGACGGGGAGGCCGCGGGCTCGGCGCTCCAGGCGGGCAGGGCCGTCAGGGTCAGGAGAAGCAGAAGACACAGGGATCTCACTCTCATACTCCACACCTCCTTGTCATGGGCGGCGAATGTTAGCATGCGCCCTGAAAATCCCATGCGATGATCGATGGACCGGCGGCAATCTTTTGCAGGAGAACTTCCTGCTCCAGCTCGATGCACTTCGAGGCCTCTGATGAACTGGTCCGCGATTGGAGGGATCACGGACTGCTGGAGACCTGATCCGAGCCTCGATGCCAGGACCGGCGGAGCTGCCGCCACTCGCCGGGTGAGGTGACCCATTCCGCATAGAGTGCGACGCCTTCGAAGCAGGCGGGAGCATCCTTGAAGCCCGCCAGGGCCGCGCGCACTCCGTGGGCGGCATTCGGAATGTTTTCCACCTTCGGATTCGAGACCGCGGAATCCTCGAAAGAGGGGATGCCGATGAGCACCCGGTGGCCGGGGGTCTTGCAACCCCAGTCGAGAAGCAGCTTCGTTTCGTGGTGGACGAAACCAGTGTAGAGCAGCTCTGAATCAAGCGTGGTGTCGTAGGCCATCAGGACGGTCTGGTCGGTCAGGGCCATGGCGTCGCGATAGAACCTCTCGGACCAGAACCATCTCTTCATCCATCCCGGGGCGAAGCCGAACGGGCCGGCCCGGCGGGTGGCGTGGCTCAGGATGAAGTCCCTGCCCATGGCCGTTCGGAGGTCCCGCAGCAGCTTCAGGTATCCGGGATGCCGGTCGGGGAGCGGCTCGATATCGAGATGAATTCCGTGGAAGCCCTCGTCCCGCATCCGGATCGCCGTTGCGACCGTGTTCCGGCGGAAGCGTTCGGAAGCGAGGTCGAGCCGGTGCGTGCCCCCGCCCAGCCAGGCGAGGAAGACCAAGTCCGGAGCCTCGCGAAGCAGCGCCCGAAATTCGGGGCCGGGAAGGTCGTGGACGGAGCCGTCCGGGAGCAGAGGACCGGCGTGCAGGTAGATGTTGCGGAAGCCGTTCGCCCGCAGCCGGCGCAGGAGCGCGCGCCGCTCCGCGGCGGGGACCGGCCTGCCCGTCCTAACGTTCCGGCCGGTGTACCACTGGTGACCGATCCAGATCCCGTTGCGGCCGGTGTCGAAGCTCCGGCTTGGCGGCGGAGCCGGCGGAGCGAGGAGGACCAGGGAGGCGGCAAGGAAGAGGAGGAAGGCCTTTCGCAGCATGCCTCCACTCCAGCAGCCGATCGCGGCAGAAAGAGGGCCGAAGCATGGCCGACTTGCGGGAGCGGGGCGGCGCCTTTAGAGTGTCTCTCCATGGAGAGGTCGGAAGCCGAGGAGGTCGTCGTCGCCACGAGGACGTGGCTGGAGAGGGCGGTCATCGGCCTCAACCTCTGCCCCTTTGCCAAGGCCGTCCATCTCGGAGAGCGGATCCGGTACGCCGTCAGCGTCGCGGACACTCCTGACGAGCTGCGCGCCGATCTCGTGGACGAGCTCAAGACCCTGGCGGCGGCGGACCCTGCCGAGATCGAGACCACGCTGCTGATCCATCCGCGGGTGTTCGCCGCCGATTTTCTGGACTACAACGATTTCCTCGAGGTCGCGGACGAGACGCTCGAGGACCTCGACCTCGTCGGCGAGATCCAGGTCGCGAGCTTCCATCCGCGCTACCAGTTCGCGGGCACGGAGCCGGACGACATCGAGAACTACACGAACCGCTCACCCTACCCCATGCTCCACCTGCTGCGCGAGTCGAGCGTCGACGCCGCGGTGGCGGCGTTTCCGGATACCGAGCAGATCTACGAGAAGAACATCGAGACGATGCGCGCCCTCGGCCAGGAGGGCTGGCGCCGCCTGTGGCTTGGGAAGAAAAAACCATGAACCACGAACCGATCACGATTCAGGAACCGTCCGGCAGGGCGGAGATCGTCCGCGAGCTGCGCGCTCTTCACGCCCGCAGCCGGGATTTCTGGAACGGGTTCTCCATCACCGAGTTCTTCTTTCCCCTCGGCGAGGCGTGGTCCCCGGCCGACAACGTGCGCCATCTCCTGAAGTCGAACCGGCCCGTGTCGCGGGCCTTGAGGACGCCGAAGATCCTGCTGGCTTTCCGCTTCGGCGCCGGCCTGCGCGACTCGGCAACCTATCCGGAGCTGCGGGAGCGGTACCTAGCGCGGCTGGCCGCGGGCGTCACGGCCGGCCGTTTCGCTCCCCGGCCGCTGGGGAGCTCGGATCAGACCGAGGAGCAGCGCAGCGCTCTGATGGCCGCGCTGGACAAGGTTTCCGAAGACCTCACGGGCGCGGTTTCAAACTGGCGGGAGTGGCAGTTGGACCGGCTGCGGCTGCCGCATCCGGCACTCGGCCGGCTCACGGTCCGCGAGATGCTGTTCTTCACGCTCTATCACAACCTTCATCACGTTCAGAACGTGGCGCGCCGGACCGGTTACTTGCCGGCTTCGTCGAAGTCGGGCATGTAGACCACGAGCCCCTTGTCGGGCAGGGTCCTCGACTGGCCGGCGACCAGTTGGCGCGCGTATTTCGACAGGAAGAACTGGAAGGGGTCCTTGGGATCGGCGTCGACGATCTGGAGGTCGGCGCCGTGCATGGTGAGCTTGCCGAAGCTGAGCTCGCCGCCGCGGAAGAACATGTAGTGCTCCGCGTCGGGGAAGGAGGGCTTGAGCGCGACGCCGTCCGAAGGTCCGCCGAAAGTCTGGACGATGCGATCGCCTTCGATGCGCACGGACGTGACCCGGCCGGTGATCTTCGGGGGCGGCAGCAGCTTTTCGGGATCGAGGATGAAGTCGTTCTCGTCGATCCGCACGCCGCGGGATTCCCGCGTCTTGATCATTTCGTCGAGCTCGACGTCGAAGAGATCGAGGATGCCTTTGACCGGCAGCCCGTCGGCCTTGATCTTGTCGGGGTGCAGCCGGATGTCGCCGTCCGGAGTGACCGAGAGCTTCCCCTCGATCCGGGTCTTGAGGTCCACCTTCTTCTTGACGGTGGCCGTCTGCACGAGGTGGTCGCCCTCGATTTTGATGTCGACGTCCTTGACCGGCGCGCCGGGATAGCTGAAGACGTAGCGGTTCATCACTGTGCTCATGGCGGCCGCGGTCATGGCGATCTCGCCCTGGTCGATCCGCACCGAGAACGAGCCCGGCTCGTCGAACCAGGGGGGCTCGCCCTCCCGGGTGGGCACGAACTCGCCGCGGAGGGAACGGACCTCCAGCACCACCGGCGGATCGACCACGAGGTCGACCCCCTTCATCTGCACGCGGACCTTGCCGCCCGAGTGCGATTGGGTTTTGGCCTGCCGGATGTTCCCTTGAGGAGAGGATTGCGCCGCCGGATCCGCGGTCTTCCGTCCGCAGCCGGTCAGGGCCAGGACCACGACGAGGAGCAGCTCACCCTTCCGCCACACGCCGTCGATCTTTGCATCCCGCGTGCCCGCCGCTACTCGAGCAGCTCCATCACTTCGCCCTTCAGCGCCGCCGCCATGTCCTTGACCACGCCCGAGTGGTAGCGGGCGAGGCGGCCGTCCTTGCCGACGATGATGAGGCTGGGGAGGCCGGGGTTGTGGAAGGCGGTGAAGGTCTCCTTGCCGGAATCGAGAAGGACTGGGAGGTCGAGCCCCTTGGCGCGGAGGAGCTCGGCGGCGAGGCGGCGCTGCTCTGTGGGATCGCTGGTGTTTTCCATCGTGTTCACCGCGAACACCCGGACCGGAAGGCCCGAGCCTTTCGCCCAGGCCGCCAGCTCGGCCGTGTGCTTGAGGCCGGTCCAGCAGGGGACGCACCAGGTCGCCCAGAAGTCGAGGACGACCACCGAGCCCCGCAGGTCGGCGAGGCGGACGGTGCCGCCGTCCATCGTGCGCAGGGTCACCTCGGGCGCGGGCTTGCCCAGCGGGTAGTCGCTCCGGTCGAGCTCCGCGAAGGTCGCCACGGCCGACCGGCCAGCCAGAGCGGGGAGGGCCAGGGCGGCGCCCGGATCGCCGGGGACGAAGGTGTAGCGGCCGGTGGCCTTCACCTGCTGCTGGCCCTCGCCGAGAGCGAGGCGGGCCTGCCGCGGCAGGTGGGTTGCCGGGTCGAGCGCGATCGTGAGGGTGCCGTTGTTCGCCCGCAGGTCCACCTCCAGGAGCGTGGCGGTCCGGGAGCCCGTGATTTCCAGCGGACCGAGGATGCCGAGGCGCAGGGCGTCGAGGAAGGCCTGGAAGTCTCCTCCCTGCGAGGCCACGATCGCCGGGGGCCCCGCCAGGCTGACCTGGTCGCCGCCGATCTTGCGCACCGCGGCCGCGAAGTCTCCCTGGTACGGCGCCTCGGCATAGCGGCCTTCGACGTTGAACTGGGTGGCGACCAGACGGCCGTCCCTGGCGACCAGGCGCATGAACTCCTTCCCCTGGTTGGTGACGACGAAGAACGCCGAGCCTGCCGGGCCGACGCCGTAGTCGTTCCCCTTGGCGTCCTTGCGGCCGTCGGGGAATTCCACGACGAACTCGAAGGTCTCCCGGAAGCTCCCGGCCTTCTGATAGGCGAGGCGGGTGGCTTCGAGGGCGGCTCTGCCCTCCTCGATCCCGGCGGAATCGGCGGCTTGCGCGAGGTTGGGGAGGAGGAGTGCGAGGGCGATACTGGCGATGGTGGCGGCTGGGCGCAGGGAGGGCATGCCCGCTCTACGCCGCCCGGGCCTGGAATGTTTCGCCGCGCGCTGTAACGTCCCGGCGTGGCAGGAGCCTCTTTCTTTCGGAAGCACTGGAGGAGAGCCATGCGAAAGAGAAAGATTTTTGTCACCCTGCTCGTGCTCGGGTTGGCCGGACCGGCCTGGGCCCAGACCCTGACCGTGGCCGGTTTCAACGTCGAGAGCGGCGCAGCCAGCCCGAACGTGATCGCCGAGCAGATCGGACCCCTCGACGACATCGATCTCTGGGGATTCTCCGAGGTCCAGAACTCCACCGCGGCGCGCACGCTCGAACGGGGTGCCGAGGACGGCGAGAGCGCCTCCTTCGAGTCGATCCTGGGGACCACGGGCGGCGAAGACCGCCTGCTGATCGTCTACAACAGCGACCGCCTGGAGCGGGTGCAGAGCGGCGAGCTCAACGAGCTGAACATCGGCGGCAACGTCCGCGCGCCGCTGTGGGCGCGCTTCCGGATCAAGCCCTCGGGGCCGGAATTCATCTTCATGGTGAACCACCTGTACCGGGGCAACACGGCCGGCCGGCACGCCCAGGCCCAGGGGCTCGCCAACTGGGCGCAGACCCAGACGGTGCCGGTGATCGCGACCGGCGATTACAACTTCGACTGGCATTTCCAGACCGGCGACACGAACCACGACCGCGGATTCGACCTGATCACGGCGGGAGGGTTTTTCCGTTGGGTGCGTCCGGCCGTGCTCGTGCCGACGAACTGCAGCTTCCACAAGTCGGTGCTCGACTTCGTGTTCGTCTCGGGCGAGGCGCAGAGCTGGCAGGCCGAGTCGGAGATCCTGTTCCCGGAGGACTCCTACTGCCCGGACACGCCGAGCACCAGCGATCACCGGCCGATCCTGGCGAAGTTCGACCTGGCGCGGGAGGAGCCGCCGCCGGTTCCCTCGGGCAAGGAGGCCGTGCTGCGCAAGATCGAGGCGCTGGAGCGGGAGCTGGCCGAGCTGCGCGCCCTGGTCGAGGCTCTGGAATGCGGGGGCAACTGAGCGTGGCGGGTTTGGCGGACCGTTTTCGTAATCCTGGATTGACGGCAAGTTTGCCGTGCAGCCAACCCAGGAGGCCAGCGATGCGCGCCATGGAGATCTTCAACCGCGAGCCCGACGTCCGGATCTTTTCGGCGGGTCAGCCGATCTTCGCCGAGGGGGAGCCCGGGGATGTGATGTATGCCGTGCTTCAGGGAGAGGTCGAGATCCGCAGGGAGGGGAGGGTGCTCGGCACGGTCCGCAACGGCGGCATCTTCGGCGAGATGGCGCTCCTGGACGAGCAGCCGCGCTCGGCCGCCGCGGTGGCGAAGAGCGACTGCCGGGTCGCGGCGATCGGTCAGCGGCGCTTCACGCGCCTGGTCGAGCAGACCCCGATCTTCGCGCTCAGCCTGATGCAGGTCGTGAGCGACCGGCTGGGGCGGAACCTCGTGACCTAGCCCTCCTCGCTCCCGACCGGCCCCAGCCGGAGCATCGCCTCGTAGACAGCTTCGGCGGCATGAAGGAGATCGGTCACGAGGCGCTCATCCACTTCCAGGTAGCCTTCGTATTCGAGCGCGTTGCGGCGCTGGTGGCAGGTGGCGAGCACCCGCCAGACTCCAGGACCGAGACCGAGAGTGTGAGGCAAAGCCTGGAAGGCGACGTAGCGGTTTTCCGAACGGTAGCCCCGCCAGCGCAGTGCCGCGAGCGACAACGCATGGGCGGCGTTGTAGGCAAAGTCGAACCGGCTCTCCAAGGCGAGCGCCGGATTCTCTGCGTCGGTGAGCCGGCTCCTGGCGGAGCGGACCAGCCCGTCGATCTCCGCTTGGGCCCCCGACTCTCGCTTGAGCTGGCCGATGAGCACGAGACGCTCGAGCTCAGGCGAGGTCATCTACCGATCCGATCAGGGGGATCCTGGGTTGCGCCTGGATCTTGGTCATGAACGCGTTTCCCGCGGCCAGCTTGCTCTTCCATTCCGCCGCGGTCGCCAGGCTCACGTGGACCGGACGCCCCAAGGTCGCTTCGGCTTCCTGGAGAGCATTGTAGAGGTCCGGGTAGGCCAGATCGTCGCAGATCACCATCAGGTCGATGTCGCTTCGAGCCGTATCTGATCCCTTGGCGATCGAGCCGTAGACGAAGGCCGCTCGAATGCGTTCTCGGAAGGGCTCGAGGGCCTCCTCCAGCGGGCCGGCGAGCCCGATCGTCTTGACCACCAGGCCGTGCAGCTCGGCGAAGACCGGCGAATCGGGATTGGCCTGGTAGTGCTTCTGGTTCCCCGCTCGTGTGACCCTGATAAGTCCGCTGTCCGCAAGGCGCATCAACTGGCGATGCACCGCGCCGGTGCCGGAGTCTGCCAGCGCGATGACTTCGGCGCTTCGGAAGCTCCGGTCCGGCTGGCCGAAGAGGAGCGCGAGCACCCGCTGCTGGACGGGCGAGAAGAGAGCATCGGCCAGCCTCGTGCTCGGCGCCAAGTCCGTTCCCATATTGGGAAGGATAGTTCCCAAATTGGGAAGGGGCAAGCTCGTCACGGGAGGGCAGGCCCGATCCGGGTAGGACCTGGACCGCCTACAGCGCCGCGGTCAGGGGCAGGAAGTGATCGCGGTAGGTGATCACGCGGGCGACCTCGCCGCGCTCGTGGAGCAGGCGGGCTCGCCATTCGTAGCGCAGGACATGCTGCCGCCCGGGCGTCGGGAGCTCGTCGAGGTCCGGCGCGAACTGCTCGACAGCCAGGTGCTCTTCGTCCAGCTCGTCGAGCACGGCTCCGAGCTGGCGGCGCAGGCAGCCATAGTATTGGTTGCGCGCCGCGATCTTCACCGCCAGCTCCTCGGCGCTCAATCGCAAGGTCATGCCGTCGCGGGTCTCGGGCAGGCGCTGGATGCGATAGCGCTCGCCGGGGACCGGCATCTGCGCGATCAGCGGGAACTCGACGATTTCGACGCCATCGAGCCCGCGGACCGCCGCCCGTACGATCGGCAGCGTGACGTCATGGAGCGGGTTGTAGAGCTCGACGCTCTCGCAGAAGACCTGTCGTGCCGCGCAGGCCGCGATCTCGGACCGGACCTGGGCGACCAGCTCCGAGAAGATTGCCTTGTCGCCTTCGAGCAGGGCGTCATAGAGGCTCTTTTCGGTCCACCCGAGGAAACGGGCATTTTCGAGCAGGCCCAGCGAAGCGAGACCACGGCGCGATTCGGCCACCCGTTCCTCGCCGCCGCCGTCGGTCAGGAACAGGAGCCGCGGGCGGAGGCGCTGGACGAGCCCGAAAATGGCGAGCTCGTGATTGGGGTGCCCGGTGACGACGAGGCGCCGGACGGCAGGGTCTGCGAGCGTAGGAATGTTCACGGGGAGGCCTTTGAATGGAAAGGGGTCAGATTGTACAACCACCAGGAGAGCAGGTCGCCGATCACCTCCAGCCGCCAGCCGGCCACCGATCGCGCGAGCAGGCCCGTGCGCTGCACGACGCGCCGTTTGCAGTGCTCGGCCCATTCGACGCGGAGCTCCTGGCGCAGCGCGCCCCGGTAGAGGCGGCGGTGCTTCCAGTGGATGCCGGCGTGACAGCGCCGGACCTCCCGGATCTCGCGATCGAAGCCGGAAACGCCGACGGCGCCGGTGAACTTGCGCGATTCGCCCGAGACGACGGGCAGGTGGACCAGGGGGCCCGCTTGCGCCGCGCGGATGATGAAATCCCAGTCCTCGAAGACCGTGAAGCGTTCGTCATAGCCGCCGATCCGTTCCCAGAGCGACTTGCGATAGGCCGAGCCGGTGGCATAGATGAAGTTGCCGAGGAGGACGCGGTCGAAGAGGAAGGGGACGGCGACCTCGCGGCAGGAGAGCCACTCGCCGTCGGGGCTGTAGGTCGCGTGCCGTACGCCGGTATAGACGTAGTCGGCGCCGGTCGCGTCGAGGCCGTTCACCAGCCGGTCGAGGTGCTCGGGATCGTAGAGGTTGTCATCGTCGAGGATGGCGATCCGCGGCGCGCCGGCGGCGGCGATGCCGGCATTGAGCGCCGCCGGCCGCGACAGGCGGCGGGGAGGCGCGACCCGGTGCAGCCGCGGAAGCCGCGTTGCGGCGCGGGCCAGGACCTCGTCGCAGCGGCCTGAGCTCATGTCCACGGCCACGGTCTCGAAGTCGCGCCGCGTCTGCATGGCGAGGCTCTCGAGCGCCTGCTCCAGATGTGCCGACGGGCCCAGGATGCGCACGACGACGGAAATCGCCGGCCGCTCGGTCACGGCCTCGTGCCCGCCGCCGGATTCACCCAATACACGAAGATCCCACCGCCTAGATCCGCCACGCGCGGGAACCTGCCGATCCAGGTGAAGGCGTCGGGGGGGACCGGCACCATTCGCCCTCCGGCGTAGGTCGCGTAGGGGTAGCCGTGCAGGAAGTTGGCGCTGACGGCCACCAGCCCCGGGCGGTCCGGCCGGGGGAAATCCCAGTCGATGCCGTAGAGCGCGGGGTCCACATGGCCGAAGTAGGCGAGGTCGATGCGGTCGAGCCCTTCGCGGTCCATGAAGGCGCGGACGCGCTTCAATCCCTGTCCCCAGTCGATGTTGGAGTCGAGGAGGATCTCGTCCCCCTGGCCGCCAGCCAGGAGGTTGAAGTAGGAGATCGTGTCCGGCGTGGAGACGAGGGCCGAGATTGGATAGGCCAGGAGGAGGGCCACGGCCGCGGCCTGGATGGCGCGTCCCTGAGCTCGCACCCATGGGACGAGCCGGCCGGCGTAGATGAAGAGCAGAGGGAAGATCGGCAGGACATAGCGGATGCCGTAGTGGACCTTCGAGGTCGAGAAGAAGGCCAGGAGGACCAGCGCGGGCAGCCAGAGGAAGGACTGGCCTGGTGCCTTGCGGCGGGCGAAGGGAACCAGCAGGAGCGCCGCGAGCAGGGGGAGAGGCGTCTTGAAGAGGATCACCACGAGGTAGTAGGCGGGCGAGCCCTCCCGCGACCAGCGGCCGAACAGGTATTCAGGGTACTCCCCCACGTCGTTGATGAGCTGCAGGGCGTCGAGCCCTTCCAGGTAGTCCGCGGGTAATGGCATGGGGAGGCCGGCGGGGAGAAAGGAGGAGAGCAGCTTGCTCTCGAATCGGAAGTCCTTCACCCGGCGGCCGATCCCCTGGAAGAGATAGCCGGCGTCGATCACGATGAGGCTGATCAGGAAGATCGGGACCAGGGCGGCGAGCTTTTTCTTGTCCCGGGTCAGGAGGGCGAGGAGGAGGAAGACCGGGTAGAGGATCAGCGCCGTGAACTTGGAGAGCTGCGCGAGCCCCAGGGCCACGCCGCAGGCGATCAGCATTCCGGGCGACGGGCGCTGGACGAAGCGCCAGAAGAGGTAGAGGGCCAGGAGGAGGAAGAAGCAGAGGCCGACGTCGACCGTCGCCAGGTGGGCGTGCGCGATGAGCGATGGGAAGAAGACCGTGAGAAAGAGGGAGACCAGGCCGGCCTCGTCGCCGTAGAGCTCGCGCGCCCAGCGGAAGACGAGCCATCCCAGGAGCAGCCCGAGCGCCAGGACGGGGAGACGGCCGAGGAGGAAGATCCGGTCGTACTCGGCCCGGTTGCGCTCCATGAAATCCGTACCGTAGAGCCATGGATACCAGCCGGTGTTCTCGATGCGGGCGGCCGGGTCGAGGCGCGGGTGGAGGGCCAGCAGCGGGAGCGCCGAGAGGACCTTGACCAGCGGCGGGTTCAGGGGGAAGAGGTCGAAGCGGCCGGTCTGGAGCATGTACCAGCCGGAGGGGAGATGCGCGAACTCGTCGACGGTCGGGGTGTCCCAGCGTAGCCCATGGACGCAGAGGATCGCGAAGACGGCGAGGAGCAGCAGGGCGGCGAGGCGGCTCCGGGGCATCCGCCGATCACTCCAGCTCGAAGAGCGGATCGCCCCCTTCGACCGCCTGCCCGGGCTGGACGTGAACCCTGGCGAGGGTGCCGTCGTGCTCGGCGCGGATCTCGTTCTGCATCTTCATGGCTTCGAGCACCACGATCCCCTGGCCGGCGGTGACGGCCTCCCCCTCCTGGGCCAGGATGGCGACGACCCGCCCGGGCATGTAGGCCGCGACCTTCTCGTTGCGTCTCCTCCCCTTGCCGCCGTGCGTCTGCGCGGCGAGGTGGGTGAGCGGATCGGTCACCGAGACCGCGCCGGCGGCGGAAGGGGTGCTGACCCAGTAGCTTTCTTTGATCTGGCGGACTGCCACTTCGTGGTGGGACCCATCGATCCGCAGGCTCCGGAGGCCGGCGCGGGCGGTGGCCGCGTCCACCTGGTAGGTGCGCTCGCCCACCGTGATCTCGTAGCCGGTGCCGTTGCGATGCACCCGGACCCGCTCCTCCCGTTCGCCGTGGCGGACGATCAGGTCCACGAGCCATCCCTCTGAATGCCGCGGCGGCCGGCCGTGCCCCAACGGGATCGGAGGCCGGGTCCGGACCCGCCCGCCGCGGTGCGATGGGCGCGCTCGTGATGGTCGAGCGCGGCGGCGATGAGCGGCAGGTCGTCGTCGGTCTCCACGGGCGGCTGCAGCTCGCCCGATTCGAGCTTGCGGTCGAGCATGGCGATGTCCATGTTGCCGGAGCGGAAGTCGGGATCGGCGAGCAGCGCCTGGAAGAGCGGCTTGGTGGTGCGGATGCCTTCGATCCGCAGCTCGGCCAGGGCGCGGGCGAGCCGATCGAGCGCGCGCGGCCGGTCCGCGGCCCAGACGATCAGCTTGGCGAGCATCGGGTCATAGTGGATCGAGACCTCGGAGCCTTCATAGACCCCGGCGTCGTTGCGGATGCCCGGCCCCTCGGGCCAGCGCAGCAGCTCGATGCGGCCCGGCGACGGGGCGAAGCGCTGCCAGGGGTCCTCGGCGTAGAGCCGGACCTCGATGGCGTGGCCCCGCGGCTGGACGCCGTCGAATTCCGGTCCGAGCGGCTCCCCCTGCGCCACCCGGATCTGCCATTGCACCAAGTCGATCCCGGTCACCAGCTCGGTCACGGGGTGCTCGACCTGGATGCGGGTGTTCATCTCCAGGAAGTAGAAGTCGCCGCTGCGGTCGAGGAGGAACTCGCAGGTGCCCGCGTTCGTGTAGTGAACGGCCGCGGCGGCGCGCACGGCGGCTTCGCCCATCCGGCGGCGGAGGTCGGCGTCGACCACGGGCGAAGGGGCCTCTTCCACGACTTTTTGGTGGCGGCGCTGGAGGGAGCACTCGCGCTCGCCCAGGGAGACGATGCGGCCGTGGAGGTCGCCCATAACCTGGATCTCGACGTGCCGGGGCTCGACGATGTACCTCTCCAGGTAGACCGAGTCGTCGCCGAAGCTCGCGCCGGCCTCGGAGCGGGCGCCGCGGTAGGCGGCAGGGAGGTCGGCGGGGGAGTCGATCCGGCGCATGCCCTTGCCGCCGCCTCCGGATGCGGCCTTGAGCATCAGCGGGTAGCCGATCGTCTCGGCCGCGGCCTGGGCGGATTCGAGGTCGGGCAGCGGATCGCGGCCGCCGGGGACGACGGGCACGCCCGCGTCCATCATGAGCCGGCGGCTCTCGACCTTGGAGCCCATGGCCGCAATGGATTCGGGCGAGGGGCCGATGAAGGTCACGCCCGCCTCGCGGCAGAGGCGGGAGAATTCGGCGCGCTCGGAGAGGAAGCCGTAGCCGGGATGGACGGCGTCGGCGCCGATCTCGACCGCGAGCCGGACGATGGCGTCGGTCCTGAGGTAGCTCTCGCGGGAGGGGGCGGGGCCGATGGGCCAGGCCTCGTCGGCGAGCAGCACGGGGAGGCCGAGGCGGTCGGGCTCGGAGTAGATCACCGCCGAGCGGATGCCCATCTCGCGGCAGGCGCGGATCACCCGCACGGCGATCTCGCCGCGGTTGGCGATGAGGACCTTCCGGATGGCCGTCGTCATAGGGGCGGCTATCTTACAGCGCTTCGCCGCCCTGCCCACCAGGCCAGGCCGGGCAGGAGGGCGAGGCCGAGCGCGACGCCGAAGAAGGAGCGGGCCAGGGGGCGGCGGTCGATCCGGAAGACGATCCGGTGCCGGCCGGCGGGGACTTCCAGGCCCAGGCGGTAGAGGTTGGCGGGCACGATCTTCTGGGGCGGCGCGGGCCGGCCGTCGATCTCCGTCTCCCAGAGGTGGGTGGAGCGCTGAACGACCAGGAAGCCTCCGCCGGGGCCGGCGGTCACGTCCAGCTCGATCCTTTCGGGGCCCTGCTTCAGGTTGTGAACCGTGCCTCCGGATTTCAGGAGGGGCGGCCCTTCGCCGGGAATCACGGCCTCGGACCGGGCATCGAATTCCGGGCCGCCGAGGGTCTGATAGGCGGCATTCAGATGCGGAGCACGGATTACTCTCCGGGCGAGGAAGGCCAGGGGGGCATGGTCTACGACCTCATAGATGTAGAGGGTCTGGCCGAAGCTCGGGATCGTGGTCAGCAGCCGGGCGCGGGGCTGGGGTGGATCGAGCGGGTGGTTCATGAGCAGGCGCTGGACCCCCCAGGCGGCGAGGAGGCGGAGGCGCTTCGCGTCGTCTCCCTTGGCTCCCTTGACCCCGCCCTCGGCCATGCGGGCGAGGAAGGTGTCGAGCCCCTCGGCCGAGGAGTTGAGCTCGTAGCGCCGTCCCCTCATCGAGCCGGTGAACGGGTAGAGCTCGTAGAAGGCGCGGCGCTCCATCCAGTGCGCGCCGCGGCTCGGGAAGTTACCCTGCTTCAGGGTCGAAGGGCCGAACAGGTAGTTGAAGTCGGCATGGACGACCGGCACCCCGGCGGGAACGTCCTCCAGCGCGGGCGGCGGCGGCAGGAGGTAAGGGGTCACCGCGTCGACGGGAAAGAGCGGGCGCAGGAGCAGAAGCTGGATCACGGCATGGAAGCCGAGCAGCAGCGCCCCTCCGAGGACCGGCCGCCGGCGGGCGATGCGGGTCAGGATGGCGAGGCCGGCGATCGTCGCGAGCGAGAGCAGGCAGAGCCCAGCCCACCGCAGCCGCTCATTGGGTACATAGCGCTCGGGGACGAAGCCGGCCATCCAGGCCTGCGCCCCGGCGGCATTGAACGAGAGGAAGATCCAGAGCCCTCCCAGGATGGCGGCGAGGATCGCCAGAGTCAGGGCAAACCGGCGCCGGGCGCGCTTTCTTTCTTCCTCCTCGCCGAAGAGGAGCCGTTGGAACCCGATCCCGCAGAGAAGGGCCGAGCCCATCGCAACCGGCAGCCAGAACTTGACCGGGTAGCGCAGGGAGCCGCGGCCGGGAAGGCTGAAGAGCCACTCCGCGATGGGATTGAACCGTCCGAGGGAGAGGAAGAGCCCGGCGGCGATGCCTCCCCAGGCCCACCAGGCGGCTTTTCCCCTGGGCCTCCCCGAAGCGGCGAAGAGAGCCAGGGCGAGCAGTCCGGGGTAGAGGGAGAGGTAGTACGGGGGGAAGCCGGTGAAGAAGCGGCTTCCCCAGAAGCTTCCGGGGCCGATGAGATCGGGGCGTCCGAAGAAGAAGGGGATCAGCCACTCGACGGCTTGGCGCGGGTCGAAGCTCGCGATCGTGGCGGCCTCGGCCGTGTAGCCGCGATGGCCGCGGAAGGAGAGCGGGAGGATGCGCCGGAACTCGACGAGCTGGGGGAGGGCGAGGAGAGTGCCGACGGCCACGGCGGCGGCGAGGGGGAGGAAAGGACCTGAAGGACGTAAACGACCTAAAGGACCGAAAGGACGCCGGATCTGCTCGTCCTTGAGGTCCTTGGTGTCTTTGAGGTCCTTTTCCGAGAAGGCCGCCGCTCCCGCCAGCACCCCCGCCAGCAGAGCCATCAGCGGATCGCCTCCCAGGAGCAGCAACGCCCAGAGCACCGCGACCACCGGCGCCATCCCCCGCCGCCCCTGCAGGAACCTCAGGCAGGCCGCCACCAGCGCAGGTGCCAGGGTGACCCCGGCGATCAGGTTGTAGAACGACAGGTGCGAGAGGTAGAACCCGCTCAGCGTCCAGCAGGCCGCGCCCGCCCAGGCCGCTTCGCGGCGAAGGCCCCAGGCGCGGGCCATCCAGTAGAACGCTAGCGGCGCCAGGAACAGATGCAGCCAGAAGTGGGCATTGAGCGCCCAGAAGGTGTTCCCCACGAGATAGAGGACGTTGTCCGGGTAGAAGGGAACGGCGTTCGGGTTGCCGGCCAGGGGCTGGCCTCCGGCCCGGAAGGGGTCGATCAGCGGGAAGTAGCCGCTCCGCATGGCCTGGGCCTGGGCCTGCTTCATGGGGAAGTGCGTGTTGAGCACGTCCCGCAGGTAGAGCGTGCCGGTGCCGCGGACGAGGGGGGCGGCGAGCAGGAGGAGCAGGAGCCCGAGCAGAGGAAGGGCGTAGAAGGCGAGCGTGCGCCGAGAATTTTCCATGGAAATCGTCTCTTCCCCTTAGAATACCGCCCTGTGATCCGTCCCCTGGCGCGTTCGCTGCGGCCCACCCAGTGGGCCAAGAACCTGTTCGTCCTCGCTCCGGCCGTGTTCGGCGGCCTGCTGCTGGACGAGCGGGTCGCGCTCCGCGTGGGTCTCGCCCTGCTCGCCTTCTGCTTCGCGTCCAGCTCGGTCTACCTGGTCAACGACCTCCGCGACCGGGAGGAGGACCGCCGGCATCCGCTCAAGCGGTTCCGTCCCCTGGCGGCCGGGACGCTCTCGGTGACGGCCGCGGTGGTGGCGGTCGTGGTCCTGGCCGGAGCGGCGGCGGCGATCTCGGCGCGCCTGGGGCTCTCGTTCGCGCTGATCCTCGGCGGCTATCTTCTCCTGAACCTGCTCTACACGCTCCGGTTGAAGCACATGGTGATCCTGGACGTGATGTCGATCAGCATGGGCTTCGTGCTGCGGGTGGAGGCCGGGGGTGTGGCGGCCGGGGTGGAGGTGTCGCGCTGGCTCTTCCTCTGCACCACGTTCCTGGCCCTCTTCCTCGCCTTTTCGAAGCGCCGGCACGAGATCACGCTGCTCGCCGGGGAGGCCGCGGGGCAGCGCCGGGTGCTGGACCAGTACAGCCCGGCCTTCCTCGACCAGATGATCAACGTGGTGACGGCCTCGTCGGTCGTCTCCTACGCCCTCTACGCGGTCGCGCCCGAGACGGTGCAGAAGTACAACACGTACGACCTCGTCTACACCATCCCCATGGTGCTCTACGGCATCTTCCGCTATCTCTACCTGATGTACCAGCAGCCGGGGGAGCGCAATCCGACGGAGGCGATTCTCAGAGATCCGCCGTTCCTGATCAACATGATGCTCTGGGGCTTGGCCGTGTTCTGGATCGTGTACATCCGGTAGGCCATGCGCATCCTCCAGGTCGTCGTCCGCTTCTTTCCCTACGTCGGCGGGGTCGAGAACACCGTGTACCACCTGGCCCGGCGGCTGAAAGCGCGGGGGCACGAGGTGCGGGTGGTGTGCGCGGATGAGCCCGAGGGATCGCCGGCGGAGGTGGAGGGCATCCCGGTCGTTCGCCTGCCCTGGCGGTTCAAGGTGGGTAACACGAACCTGGCCTTCGGGCTCTGGGAGGCGCTGCGGGGAGAACGGCCGGACGTGATCCATGCCCATCTGCCGACCGCGTTCTTCATCGACATGGCTGCGGCGGCTTCGGAGACGCTCGGGGTGCCGATGGTGCTGACCTACAACAACGACCTGGTCGGCGAGGGGATCAAAGGCGTGCTCGCCGGACTCTACAACCGGCACCGGCTGCCGAAGGTGTTCGCGGCGAGCGACCGGATCGTGATCACGAATCCGCTCTACCCTTCGCAGTCTCCCTTCCTGGACCCTGCCGATCCGAAGCTCGCCTACATTCCCTGGGGTGTCGATTCGGAGCGGTTCCAGCCGCGGGAGCTGCCTTCGGGACCGATGACCGTGGGGTTCCTGAGCCTGCTCGACGAGCATCACCGCTACAAGGGCCTGGAGGTGCTGCTCAAGGCGCTGGCCGAGCTGCCCGAGGTGCGGCTGCGGGTCGGAGGGTCGGGGCGGGAGCTGGGCTGGTACCGGGAGCGGGCCGAGGCGCTGGGAGTGGCGGACCGGGTGGAGTTCCTGGGCTTTGTCGAGGATCTGAACGCTTTCTATGAGTCCTGCCATGTCTTCGCGCTCCCCTCGACGGACGGCCGGCGGGAGGGATTCGGCCTGGTGCTCCTCGAAGCCATGGCTTGCGGCCGGCCGGTGTTGACAACTCCGATCGTCGGCATAGCTAGCGACGTCGAGCCCCAGGGGGTGGGGATACTGGTTCCGCCGGATGATCCGGCCGCCCTCGCCGCCGGCCTGCGGTCTCTCCACGACCTCCCGGAGATGGGGCGGCGCGCCCGGCAGCTCGTCGAGGAGCGCTACACCTGGGACCGGGTCACGGATTCCTACGAGCAACTGTTCGAGAGCCTCGTCCGTGCGCATCCTTGAAGTAGTCGTGCGCTACCCCCCCTTCGTGGGAGGGGTGGAGGCCAGCGTCCACGAGGTGGCGCGGCGGCTGGCAGCCCGGGGTCACGAGGTGCGGGTGATCTGCGCGGACGATCCTCCCGGCTCTCCGTCCGAGGTGGACGGGGTCGAGGTGGTGCGCCTCCCCTGGCGCTTCAAGGCGGCGAACACGAACCTCTGCTTCGGATTGGGAGAAGCGATCCGGCGGGAGCGGCCGGACGTGATCCACACCCATCTCCCCACCGCGTTCTTCGCCGGCCGGGCGGCTTTGGCAGCCCGGGAGATGGGCGTGCCCCTGGTCCTGACCTACCACAACGACGTGGCGGGCGAGGGGATCAAGAGGTTGGCCGCGGCGGTCTACAACGGCGTCTTCCTCCCCCGGCTGCTGGAATCGAGTGCCCGGGTCGTGGCCACGAACCCGCGCCACTCCCCGCGGATTACGAACCCGGTCTGCATTCCCTGGGGTGTCAATACGGACCGGTTTCATCCTCCGGCTGAGGAGCCCGGGCCGCCGCTGACGGTGGGCTTCCTGAGCGTGCTCGACGTCCACCACCGCTATAAGGGCCTGGAGGTGGTCTTCGAAGCCTTGCGCCTCCTCCCTGGGGTGAGGCTGAGGGTCGGCGGCAAGGGGGAGGATGTCGATTTCTACCGGCGGCGGGCCGAGGAGCTCGGGGTGGCGAGCCGGGTGGAGTTTGTCGGCTTCGTCGAAGACTTGAATGCCTTCTATGGCTCGTGCCATGTCTTCGCGCTCCCCTCCACGGATGTCCGCGAGGGGTTCGGGCTGGTCCTACTGGAGGCGATGGCCTGCAGCCGCCCGGTTGTTACCACCCCGATCGTAGGCATGGCCGGCGATATCGAGAAGAGGGGTGCGGGTGTGGTGGTTGCTCCGAACGATCCGGTTGCCCTGGCGGCGGCTCTGAAGGACCAAGAGGACCAAAGGGACGTAAAGGACCTAAAGGACTCGGAAGGGACGTCTTTTGAGTCCTTTAGGTCCTTTTCGTCCTTTACGTCCTTGGCTGCCATGGGCCGGCGCGCCCGGCAGCTCGTCGAGGAGCGCTATACCTGGGAACGGGTGGCCGATGCCTACGAGGAGCTCTTCAGGTCCTTGACCGGCTCGAGCTCGAAATAGAGCTCGTTGGCGGGCAGCATCCAGCAGAAGAAGCGCTCGTAGGCGAGCGGGAAGGCGTTGATCAGCGCGGTGAGCACGCGGCTCGGGATCTCCCGCTTCTCGTTCTTGATCCAGAAGAAGCGGATCTGCCGCTTGCGGATGCGGAAGCGCAGGTGGGAGTAGAAGTTGTAGACCCCGCCCTCCGTGAAGTAGTCGAAGCTGAAGTAGCCGAAGAAGCGCTTGTGCGTCGGGTCCGTGTAGGCGCCGAAGAATGACAGGTGCGGCACGAAAATCCGGATGACCGCGCCCGGCTTGCAGATGCGCCGCAGCTCGGCCAGCAGGGCGAAGAGGTCGGAAACGTGCTCCAGGACGTGCGAGGTGAAGACCTCGTCGAACGAGTCGTCCGCGAAGGGGAGCGGCTTTTCGAGGTCGGCGACCACGTCGAGCCCCGGGATCTTCGCCAGGTCCAGGTTGACGTAGCCCGGCCGGATGTCCCGCCCGCAGCCCAGGTTGAGCTTTCTCACGGCGGCGAAGAATAGCACCATGGTAAAGTAACCGGCCCGTGAACCCTGGAGCTGTGCCTGTGTCCGACCCCCGGGAGATCGAGGTCTCCGTGGTGATGCCCTGCCTCAACGAGGCCGAGTCGGTCGGGGTGTGTGTGGAAAAGGCCTGGAAGGCGCTGAATGCGATGGGGATCTCGGGCGAGGTGATCGTCGTCGACAACGGCTCGACCGACGGCTCTCCCGAGATCGCGGAGCGGGCCGGCGCGCGGGTGGTCCACGAGCGGCGGCGGGGCTACGGATCCGCCTATTTGCGCGGCTTCGCCGAGGCGCGCGGGCGCTATCTCGTCATGGGCGACTCGGACGACAGCTACGACTTCCTCGCCATTCCCGAGTTCATCCGTCCACTCCAGGAAGGCGACGTGGACATGGTGATCGGCTCGCGCCTCAAGGGGAACATCCTCCCCGGCGCCATGCCCTGGTCCCACCGCTGGATCGGCAATCCGATCCTCTCGGGCATGCTGCGGCTGCTCTTCCGCACCCGGGTCTCGGACTCGCACTGCGGCATGCGCGCGTTCACCCGCGATGCGTATGAGCGCATGCGCCTGCAGACCACGGGCATGGAGTTCGCCTCCGAGATGGTGGTGGGCTCGCTGCGCGCCCAGCTCAAGATCCACGAGATCCCGATCACCTATCACCCGCGGGTGGGCGAGTCGAAGCTCTCGGGGCTGCGCGACGCCTGGCGGCATGTCCGGTTCATGCTGCTCTTCTCGCCGTCGTACCTCTTCCAGCTCCCGGGGCTGCTCCTGATGGTCGTGGGCGGGCTGCTGATGGCGCTGCTCGCGGGCGGGCCGCGGGCGATCCTCGGCCACACCTGGGACTACCACGTGCTGATCCTCGGCGCGGCGGCTCTGATCCTGGGCTACAACCTGGTCCTGTTCGACGTCTTCGCCAAGACCTTCTCCATGGGCGCCGCGTTCGCGCGGCCCCGGCAGTGGCTGGGGCGGCTCCTGCGCTGGTTCTCGCTGGAGAGGGGGCTCATCCTGGGGCTCGCGCTCTTCCTCGCCGGCCTGGGGCTGGAGGGGAAGATCCTGCTCGACTGGATCCGGGCCGGCTCCGGTCCGCTGATGGCGGTGCGCGGGGTGGTGATCGGGATGACCGCCATGGTCATGGGCGCGCAGACCGTGTTCGCCTCCTTCCTGGTCAGCCTGATGCTGATCGAGCGGAGGTAGACGGAACTTCCCATGTCGAAGCTCGCCGCGGGTGCCCGCCGCTGGCTCCCCTGGCTGGCTGCCCTCGCCATCCTGGCCTTCCTCGTGCGCGAGGTGCGGGTGGAGCCCCTGCGCGAGGCGTTCCGCCACGGCGCCTGGGTGGCGCTCTCCGCCTACATCGTCCTCGAAACGGTCCTGACGCTGCCGGTCGACGCGCTCGGCACCCGCGAGGCCCTGGCCGCGGCCGGGGTGGACCGGCCGTGGATCGAGGTCCTCCTGGCCCGCGGCACGAGCTATCTCGTCGGACTCATTTCCTACTTTGCCGGCCAGGGGGGCGTGGGCTTCTACCTGGCGCGCACCGGCGTATCCGTGGGCCGGTCGGCGGGCGCCGTGCTCCTGCTGATGATCGCCAACGGCGTCGTGCTTGTCGTGCTCGGGGCGGTCAGCCTGGGGATCGAGCTCGCCCGCGGCAGCCTGGAGGGCGCCAATTCCGACCTCCTCCTGCTCACGGTCGCCGCCGCCCTGGCCGGGACCGCCGCCTATCTCGCGGTCATCGCGGCGCGGCCCCGCTGGCTGGCCCGGTACGGTCTGTTCGCGCCGCTCTTCGAGGCCGGGATCCGCGGCCACCTCCGCGCCATCGCGGCCCGCTTCCCCCACATGCTGCTGCTGGCGGCTCTCCATTGGGGCGCGTTCCGCATCTGGGGGATCGAGGTGCCGCTGGGGCGCGGGCTGGCGCTCAACCCGGTCGTCCTGCTGATTGCGGCGCTGCCGGTCACCCCCGGCGGGCTGGGTACGACGCAGGCGCTCCAGGTGCTCTTCTTCAGCCCGTACTCCCCCGCGACCACTCCCGACGCGAGGGCGGCCGACGTGCTCGCCTTCAGCCTCGTGCACCACGTGGTCGGCCTGCTCGCGCAGGGGGCGGTCGGGCTGGCCTGCCTGCTGCTCCTGCGGAGAGAGAGGCCGTGAGCCTGCGCATCCTCCTGCTCTACGACTGCATCTATCCGCAATCGGTGGGAGGCGTGGAGCACCGGAACTTCGAGCTGGCCCGGGCGCTCGGGGCCCGGGGTCACCGGGTGACGCTCGGGGGATTTGCGGAGGCGCTGTCGGAGCCCTTTCCCGGGGTGGAGATCCTGCCGGTCGGCCCTCCTGGCCGCCTGTACACGGCGTCGGGAAAGAGGAGCACCGGCGAGGCCGTGCGCCTCGCCCGGGCGATCCTCCGCCTCGATCTCTCTCGGTATGACGTGATCGAGACCGCGAACATCCCCTACGCCCACCTGCCGCCGCTCGCCCTGCGCTGCCGGCGGGCGGGCAAGCCGCTCGTGGTGACCTGGTACGAGTACTGGGGCCGGTACTGGGGCCGGTACCTGGGCGCCAGGTGGCCGGTGTACGCGGCGATCGAGAGGATGACCGCGCGCCTGGGCACCGCCGCCATCTCGTCCAGCCGCCTGACTGCCGAGCGGGTGTCGAAGGTACGCGGCGAGGAGGTGCCGGTGGTCCGCATCGGCATTCCCCTGGAGACGATCCGCAAGGCGGCATTGGAGGCCGGAGAGGGGCCGCCCCTGGTCTACGCGGGACGGCTGTTGAGGGAAAAGCGCGTCGATCTCCTCCTGGAAGCCGTGGCCCGGCTGCAAGGGATCGGATTGGCGATCTGCGGGGACGGTCCGGACCGGGGACGGCTGGAGGAGATCGCCGGCCGGCTGGGCTTGAAAGAGAGGGTCGTCTTCCACGGTCATCTCCCGACGAACGTGGACGTCTGGCGCCGGATCGGCGAGTCGCGGATCGCAGTCCAGCCCTCCTCGCGGGAGGGGTACGGCATGTTCCCCCTGGAGGCCATGGCGGCCGGGTTGCCGGTGGTCTACTGCGAGTCCTCCGAGAGCGCGCTCTCCGAGCTGGTGGAGGACGGCGTGCAGGGGGTGAGGACCGCGCCGGACCCGGGCGCGCTGGCCGCGGTCCTCGACCGCCTGCTCACGGACGAGGGGGAGCGCCGCCGGCTCGCGGAAAACGCCCGCCGGCATGCGGAGGAGTTCGACTGGGGCGCGGTGGCCGCCGTCACCGAGGCGGTCTTCCTTCGCGCCCTCGTTCAGTGATAGAGAATGCGCCCCATGTTCCTGGTCGATCTCCTCGGCGCGGGGCTCACGCTCCTGACCCTGCTCTTCCTGTTCCTGAGCGGCTACCTGCTCGCCCGGATGCTGCTCGGCAGGCGGGCTGAGGAGGACCCGCTCGCCTTCGCCATCACGGCACTGCTCCTGACCACGGCCGAGGCGGTCCTCCTGGGATTGTTCCTCGGCGCTCTGGGCCTGCTGCGGATCGACCTCGCCCTGGTGCTTCTGATCGCGATCACCCTCATCCCCCTCCTGCGGGCGCGGCGCACCGGCGAGGACCTCCTGGGGCCGGCGCGCCTCCTCGGCCGGCGGGCCTGGAGCCGGGTCGTGGAGCACCCGATCCTCTACCTGATGGCCGCCCACTCGGTGTTCGCGGAGGGGCTGCGCGGGCTGTTCCGGCCGCCGCTGTCCTGGGACAGCCTCATGTACCACCTGCTGATCACCGCGACCTGGCTCCAGGAGCAGCGGATCGCGCCGATCTTCGGCATGCACCCGACCTACTTCTACGGCTATCAGCCCTCGAACGGGTCGGTCTGGCTCTGGTGGTGGATGGCCCCGTCGCACAGCGAGCTCTACGCCAATCTGGCCTTCTTCCCGCAGACCGCACTGCTCGCCCTGGCCGCGGGCGGAGTGGCGCGAGAGCTCGGAGCGCGCCGCCACTGGCCGTTGGCCTCGCTCTTCACGCTGCTGGCGCCGGTGGTGATCCGCTTCACCGCCACCCAGTACGTGGACATCTTCCTGGGAGCCGCCTTCACCGCCGCCGCCTTCTTCGCCCTGCGCTGGATGCGCGAGCCGCGCTGGAGCGATGCCGTCCTGGCCGGGGCCGGCATGGGCCTGGCCGCGGGGACCAAGGTGCTGGGCATCCCGTTCGCGCTCTCCCTCGGCCTGGTGGTGCTGCTCGCCCGCGGGAATTGGGGCCGCCGGGTGCCGCAGCTCGGCGCCGCGCTGCTCTCCCTGGTTCTGCTCGGCGGCTTCTTCTACGCGCGCAACACCCTGGAAGGCGCCGGTCCGCTCGCCGCCCGCTGCGAAGGGACGCCGGGAGCCGCGGCCTCCGGACCGATCCCGACGATCCCGCGGATCAACACCGTCGCCTACATGGTCCCGCGCGGCGAGCTGACCTGGGACGTGCTGGTGGACGTCTTCCTCGGAGTCCCCCGGCCGGGCTCCGAGGAGATCGGGATCGGTCCCCAGCTCCTACTGCTGCTGCCGGTGTTCCTGCTGCCCTGGCTGCTCCCGAGAGAGGTCCGCCGCGGGGCGTTCCTGGTCTGGAGCCAGGTGGTGATCCAGCTCGTGATCTGGGTGATCGTGCCCTACGCCAGCTCCTGGCACGTATTCGCGAACGTGCGCTACCTGGACGGGGCCGTCGCCCTGCTGTTCGCGGGAGCAGTGGTGCTGGGGGAGCGTTGGGTGCCCGAGCCGGCGCTGCGCGCCGTGGCCCTGCTCTTCTGCATCCAGGACCTCATCATGTTCCACTCGGACATGACGCGGACGGTCCGGCTCGCGCTCGGCCTGATCGACGTGGGCCTGGTGGTCTGGGCGCTCTCTCCCGGCTTCAGGTCGTTCACGCGCCGCCGCGCCCGGGAGCTGGCGCTGGCCGGCCTGGCGCTCGCGCTTCTCCTGACCCCGGCCCTCGCCCGCTACCGGGTGAAGGACCGGGACCGCGCCTTCCGCATGGAGTACACCACCCACAAGATCGCGGCCTTCCTCTGGGCGCCTGCCTACGGCTGGCTGGAGAAGAACGGCGGCGACGGCACGATCGCGGTGGTCGGCTCGCCCAGCAACTTCTTCGTCTACCCGGTCATGGGGACGCGCCTGGAGCGCCGGGCGATCTACGTCAACATCAACCGCCAGGACTCGCGCCGCGCCACCGACTACCCGGGCTGCGATCCGCGGGTCGATCCCGATCCCCAGGCCTGGCTTGAGAACCTCTACAAGCAGCGGGTCCGCTGGGTCTTTCTGCACCGCTTCCCGCAGGTCAAGTTCCCCCGGGAGGTGGACTGGATCCAGGCGCGGCCCGACCTCTTCGAGCTGCGCTTCGAGAACCAGAGCAACCTGATCTTCGAGTTCCTGCCCGTGTCTAGGGCGCCCCGCTGAGCCGGTCGCGCAGGCGCAGCCCCGCCGGATTCGCGGGCTCGATCTCCAGCAACCTGCGGTTCAGCTCCCGCGCCCCTTCGACATCCCCCTGCCGCAGCCGGAGGACCGACTTGTTGTGGAGCGCCGTGAGGTTCTGCGGGTTCAGGGCGAGAGCGCGGTCGAAGCGCGCTTCGGCCTCCGCAAGCTGGCCGAGCGCGAGATGGACCCCGCCGAGGTTGCTCTGGACGTCGTCGGAAGCGGGCTGGAGGGCCTCGGCCCGATCGTAGAAGCGCAGGGCGGTGAGCCAGTCCCCGCGCCGGGCCGCGTGGTTGCCCAGGTTCAGGCAGGCCAGGAAGTCCCGCGGGTTCAGCACGAACGCGGCCTTGTAATGCTCGCGGGCGGCGTCCGGGTTGCCCCGTTCGTCCTCGATCCGGCCCAGGTTGTAGTGCACCAGGTCCAGCCGCGGCTCGAACCCGGCCAGGTGCGGGAGGATCAGGACGGCCACGACGGCAAGGATCTGGCTCTTCCGGTTCACCCGCGCCAGGGGAACGGCGGCGAGGAGCATCAGCGCCGGGACCGCCGGCAGCCGGTAGCGGGAGAAGAGGAAGAAGATCACGGTCGAGAGCATCCAGCCCAGGGCGAACAGCAGGGCCGGGGCGAACGGGCCGGGGCTGCGCCGGATCATCCAGAGCCCGGCGAGCGCGAGGAGGGTCACGGCGCCGAATTCGACCGGAGCGGCCCAGCGCAGGGCGGGGGAGCGTCCGCGCACCCAGTAGTAGTCCACCGCGTCGGGCTGTTCGTACCAGCTCCAGAACATGCCCAGCTTGCGGAGCTGGAGGCGCAGGAAGGCGCCTGGGTGGTCCGCGGCCCAGACCAGGGCCTTGCCCATCCAGAAGGAGGAGACCTCGGCGGGAGAGAGCTTCCGGCCGAGCTCGCGCTCCGCGACCCGCACCGGCTCCTGCCGCTCCAGCGCCGGGATCTGCTTGCCCGGGACGATCGGCCGGTAGGTCCCGTCCGCCTCGGGGTTGTTGCCGATGTAGAAGTTCACTCCCCCCTGGAAGGTCGTGGGCAGGAAGTCGCCGCCCACGATCCCGTTGCGGACCGCCACCGGCACCAGGGCGAGCGCCAGCCCCGCCACCAGCGCGGCGCCCTTGCGGACGAAGCCCTTGCCCGCCGCCAGAGGGAGAAGGAACGGGAGGAGGAGCAGCGCATTCTCGCGCAACAGGGCGAGCACTCCGAGGAGGAGCCCGGCGACGAGCCAGCGTTTCTCTGTGAGAGCCCAGAGCAGGAAGCAGGTCACCGAAACAGCCAGCGACTCCTTGAGCAGATGGACGTCATGAAAGACGAAGGGGCCATAGAACGCGGCCAGCCCTGCCGCCGCCAGCCCCACCCGCTCCCCGCCCATCTCCCGGCCGGCGCGGTACAGCGCCCAGCATCCGGCGACCGCGAGCCCGATCTGGGCCAGGTAGACGGCGTCGAGGCTGTGCCCGAAGATTGCGTAGAGCGCTCCCAGGATGTAGGGGTAGAGCGGGGCCTGGAAGAAGACCTGCGAGCCGAGCCAGTCGCCGGCCGCGATGCCCTGGGCCCAGCGGTCATACTCCTGGCTGTCCATGACGAGCCAGGCGAAGAACGGCTCGTCGCGGACCGCCCACCAATGAGCGAGGCGCACGAGGAGCGCGGCCGTCAAAAGGAGCAGCAGGAGCCGCCGGTTCCGGTCCATAGATTCGGTGCTACCATACGCCTCTCCACACACGCGAACCAAGAGGAACATCATGCCCACCGTCGAGTTCACGGGGAACTACGAAGATCTTTCGACCGACCGGGGTTATCAGTTCAAGTTCTATTGCGAAAAGTGCGGCAACGGTTACATGTCCACCTTCAAGGCCTCGAAGATGGGCATGGCCGCGTCGGCAGCCCAGGTGGCCGGCAACCTCTTCGGAGGGATCTTCGGGAAGGCGGCGGACACCGCCTACGAGATCCAGCGGGCGGTGGGAGGGCCAGCGCACGACGCCGCCCTGAGGGAGGCCGTGACCGAGATCCGGCCGATGTTCAAGCAGTGCACCCGCTGTGGCCGGTACGTCTGCGAGCCGATCTGCTTCAACAAGCGCTCGCAGCTCTGCGAGGGGTGCGCGCCCGACATGGACGAGGAGATCGCCTCCGCCCAGGCCGAGGCCGCCAGGCAGCAGGCCTTCGAAAAGGCGCGCGAGGTGGACTGGATGAAGGGGCGCGACCTGGGCGAAGTCAAGGGGGTGGCCTGCGCCGCCTGCGGCGCCAAGGTGGGCAACGCCAAGTTCTGCCCCGAGTGCGGCACCCCGACCTCGGCCAAGCGCCGCTGCGGCGACTGCGGCCACGAGGTCGAGGGGAGCCCCAAGTTCTGCCCCGAGTGCGGATCGAAGTTCAGCTAGAAGCCGATCCTGCGCCCCTCGGTATCCTCCGGGATCTCGGAGGGCGCCATGAGCTCCCGAAGCGCATCGAAGACCACCTTGAACTGCTCGTCGTACCGCTCCTCCAGGGCGTCCAGCTTGCGGGCGAGCTCCGCCTGCTCGTTGACCATCCGCCGGAGCCGGACGAACGCCCGCATGATCTCCACGTTTACCTTCACCGCCTGCTCGCTCCGCAGCACGCCGGAGAGCATCGCCACCCCCTGCTCGGTGAAGGCGTAGGGGAGGTACCGGCGCCCTCCCCAACTTGAGGTGCCAAATTGGTACCTCAAGTTGGAGATCTCCTCCGGGGTAAGTTGGAACATGAAGTCCTGGGGAAACCGGTCCGTGTTCCGCTTCACAGCTTGGACGAGAATTCTTGTTTCGACTCCGTAGAGAGCGGCGATATCGACATCCAGGATGATCCGTTCGCCGCGAACGGAGAAAATGACTGACTCGATCCTCTCGACCGCGAGGAGCGTCTCACTTGCCATCTGGGCCTCCTTGGAGGAACTTGAGATCACAATCTGTGATCTCAAGTGAGCCGCGTGCTTACGGGCTCTGCCCCGGGTAGAGACGTAAAACGCCTCGGAAATGTCATTCCAGAATAGCTGCAATAATCGTGAGAGCCAGACTTGAGGTCGCAATTTGCGACCTCAAACTACCGCCGGCGAGCCGCCAGCTTTTTGAGCACGTACGGCAACGCCAGCAGTCCCAAAGCCACCGCAAACCACAGTGTGGCGGCGCGGATGATCAGCGTGGCCGAGGCGGCCGTGGCGGTGTCGAGGCCCTGGGCGTCCAGGAGGGCCGTGAGGGAGCCTTCGGCGGCGAGGAGGCCTCCGGGGAGCATCGAGAGCGAGCCCAGGCAGGTCGAGACCGTGTAGTTGAAGAGCGCGGCGAGGAGCTCCGCCTGCGGCGCGTACTCCCGGACCACGAGGAAGAAGCCCACCCCCTCCGCGCCCCAGGCCACTACCGCGAGCCCCAGCGCCATGGCCAGCAGCCCTGGGGAGAGCAGACCTCTCAGGGTGCCGTAGAGCTCCGTCAGGACGTGCACCCGCGGACCCACGACCGGCAGCCGCTCCAGCAGCCTGAAGAGGAGGTCCGCCCCCTTCTGCCAAGTCAGGAGGAGCACCGCCGCGGCCACCGCTGCCAGTCCGGCCGCCGCGATCCAGCTTCCGCCCGGGAAGGGGAGAGCTCCGAGCGACAGGAGCACGAGCACGCCGAGGAGGTCCGTCACCCGTTCGGCCACCACCGCCGGCACCACCCGCAGCGCCGGTCCGCCCCCCAGCTCCCGCGCCAGCCAGGCCTTGCCCAGCTCCCCCGCCTTGCCGGGCGTCACCGAGAGCAGGAAGCCGACCAGGAACACCCCGAGGCTCCGGGCGCGGGCCAGCCGCACGCCGAGTGCCTTCAGGTAGACCTCCCAGCGGACGAAGCGCAGGGCATAGTTGACCAGGGAGAGGCCCAGGATGGGCAGCATCTGCGCGAAGTCGAAGTCCCCCAGACGGTCCGCGAGCCTGCGGGCGTCCGCCACCAGGACGAGGCCGATCAGCGCCAGCAGGCCGAGCGCGAGCGGGATCAGCAGCCGGCGGCCGAGATGCTCCAGGCCGGAGCCCGTCGGCTCCGGCTGCGTGGCAGGGGTCTCAGGGATCAGGCGACCTTCTCTTCCAAGGCCGCGCTAGCCTCGGGATAGGTCTCGAACAGGCGCATCCACTTGCTCGTCTTCGCGTAGCGCTCGGTCCGCATCTTGCCGATCGTGGGGTACCATGCGTAGTCATGGTAGAAGTACGAGCCGAACACGAACAGGTAGACCAGCGGCGTCCGGAACAGCAGCTTCTGGAGCCCCTTGAGCGGCCCGAACCAGACCAGGTCCCCGAAGCGGGAGACCGCGTTGTCCCCCACCGAGAAGCGGAAGTTCCAGTTGGAGACGTCCTCGCCGACGATCTCGATGTCCCGCGGATCGCCCACGCCCAGCCCGGCGTCGTGCGCCAGCCGGATGTAGGGCACCGACATCGGGTCGAAGCCCATCATCTTCGTGGCCACGGCGTCGATCGCCACCTGGTCGCCCGAGGCGAGGAGGATGTCCTTCTCCACGGGGATCATGGTCCGCGGTCCCGGGCCGTTGCCGCAGGTGGTGCCGTCCATCACCGCGAACAGGCCGGTGTGGATCTCCTTCTGGATGGTCAGGAGGTCCACCAGGGTCTCATGGATCCACGAGTGGGTGTAGTGCCGGCGGGTGTTGAGCAGGCCGCCGAAGGCGTTCTTCATGGCCCCGGTCGTGGTGGTGTAGATGTGGCACTTGACCGTGGGCAGGTGGACGATGTTCTTGCCCAGGAAGAACTCGGGGATGGTGATCCCCTCCGGGTAGATCTTCGGCAGCACCAGCATCTTGCCCTTGGGCTGGTACTGGATCCACTTGAGGTCGTCCTCGAAGCAGTTGTAGCGCACCGGGACACCGTACTTGTCCAGCACCGGCAGGTAGCGGTTGAGGCGCTCCCCCTTCTTCGGGTCGGTCACCACGGTGTTGTTCTGGACGCAGACCTGGTCGGCGTAGCCGTCGGCGCGCAGCTTCTGGATGGTCCCCTCGAGCTGCCACGGGGTCGTGTTGGCGCCCGGGAACGGGAAGTGCCAGGAGATGTTGTCCTTGAGGATGGTGGTCGCGCCGGGCGCGAGGTGCTGCTTCACCCCGGCCATCTCCATGGTCCGGCCGACGTCCTCCAGGACGGTCTCGGGGCGGGTCTTCAATACGGCAACACGAGCTTTCGGGGGCATGGGGTACGTCTCCGCGTTCGTTTTTCGGGATGACCGCAAGGGTCCGACCGGCTATTATAAGCCAATGCGCGAAACCAGCTTGGCGACGGCCTGGAGCAACCTGGAGGCCGGAGATCTCGGGAAGCCGCTCCGGCGCTCGGACTTCTCGGCCTGCCGGGGCTGCGAGACCTGCGAGGGCGGCTATGGGAAGGCCCGGCGACCGAGCTCACGGCCGCGACTCTGGTCGCGGCTCTGCGCGCGAGGCTCGGCGCAACCTCCGGGCGGATGCTGCTCGCGACCACCCACTGGCTCGACGGCCACGCCGATCACGCGGCGCTCGGCCGTTTCGTCCGGCGGCTCAACGGCGAGCTCGAGCAGCCGCGCGCAGTCGCCTATGCGGTCATCCATGCCCACACCCCGAAGGCGACGGCGCATCCCGACTGCTGGTACCCCGGACCGCCGGCTCTCGTCTGCCCCTGCGCCGGCGCCGCGCGGTGCGCGCTGGAAGATCCAACCTGGGTCGCGACGCTCGCCCGCCATCACTTCCGGCCTGACTGGCCGGCGGCGCTCCCCGACGACGCGGACTATGGCGAGGAGAAGCGGCTCTGTCTCTCCGAGCGCGTGTATCAGGGAGAGGAGGCGGCGAAGCTGCGGGCGGTCCGCGCCTACGCCTCCCAGCTCGGCAACCTGGCGCTCGCCGGCAGCCACCCCGAGGGGCTTGCCGGGCTCATGGACTGCAACGGCTATCTCGGCTCCTTCGTGCGGAGCACGGAGGCATTCGCGCTGATCGATCGCGCGGTAATAGACATTCGAATCTCCGGTTTCACCAGCAACGTGAGATTCGGGAGGAGGTCCAAATGGCTGCTGTCAACCGAACCCGACGGAATCCGGTCCCGAGAGTGTTGCTGCTCGCGTGGTTTTTTGGCACAGTGAAAGTGTTCTTCGCCTTCGCAGCAGAGGCGGAGCTCGTGAAGCTCTCCTATCCTCTGACTCCTGAGAGCCACTGCGGAAGTACGCGGATCTGCAAAGATGTGCTCGATCAGTGGAACGTCTTCAGTTGGGCGGATCTCGTGGACGAGGACTTCAATACCGGAGGACTGGCTCTTGCCGCGGTGCGTTGGTACGACAGGGAATTCCCCTGCACCGGCTTCCTCTGCAACGACCAATTGCAGTCCGGCAATGGCTCCTGTCCCGTGCTCAACGCTGCAAACCATCAGTTCTGCGGAGTAACCGACGAGCTCGGCAACGTGCTGCTCAGCCATGCAATGGGCTCGAACCAAGCACGCTATGAGAAGCTGCACAATTTCACCGAGCTGCTGCGGCATCCGGCGGCGAACTACCTGCAGTGCTGGAAGTTCTATATCAACGGCAGCAAGGTTTATAGTGACTACTCCCACGCGTGCGTAACCTCCGACAGCGCGTCCGACGCCTCCATTCGCATCCTGGGTGCGTATGCCATTGCTTGCGCCAAGCAGCGGAGCGGGCGCTGGACAATCGGCAGCGTAGACTATTGCGCGGATTATGAGGAGCAAGGGGCCGCCATCTGGGGCTTCAACACTCCCTCCCATGGGGAAATCAAGCTCCTCGGCAACGGCCAGTACTATCTCGCGAACGGTTATCAAAACCAGACGGGAGCGCCTACCGGTTACCAGTCGTTCCGGCCCGACTACTACGAGCTCCAGTTCCTCATGGATTTCGCCGAGTATTCCGGCAATGCCGCCATGGTGCAGGGCGTTCTCGATATGCTGGAGGACTACCGGATCTCGATGGGAACCAATCACATCCATCGCGGCAAGACCGGACACTTCGATGCTACGACGGCGACGTACACTTGCGACGACCTGTGCAGTCCTCCCTACATGGATAGCAACGATACGTGGCGGGCAGTGCCCGCCCTGAGCGGACTCACCAACATCCATCCCGAGGCAGTTATGGGAGCTCCCGAGACGGACATCTTCGACTACTGGTGGAGCAACTATTCCGGCGGGCACCCGACCCTCTACGGTCCGTCCGCAGCCAAGCCGATAGAGATCTACTCGAATGCCATGGATGGTGGTATATTTGGCAATCCGGAGGGAGGCTATAAGACCCTTGGGATGTGGATTCCTCTTGGAGCAGCCTACTCGGCGCCGTACACGCAAGCCGCCATACTTCGACTTGTCGATCATGAGTTCGATTTCACAAACGGAAACTTCTATGGCGCAGCTTACTATGGCGGATACTACAGCCAGTTCGCCCAGCGAGCCATCGGTGCGGCGACCGGAATGATTGATCCTGCCAAATGGGAGCGGCCCTTCGGCGGGAAGGACTTCTTCACCGTGACGCCGTGCAGGATCTACGATAGCCGGAACACGGCGCCACTTGATTCAGGCGTTCCGCGCGTCATCAATGTCGGGGGGATCTGCGGCATCCCACCGACAGCGCGTGCGATCTCGGCGAATCTCACAACAACCGGCGGCACCGGCCAAGGGCATATAGTCGCCTATGCGGGAGATGGAGCCTTGGCGCCACTGACCACCGCGCTGAGTTTTTCGGCAAGTCAAACCCGAGCCAACAACGCAATGATCGAATTGTCTCCCGATGGTTTCGGCAGCGTGCGCGTGCAATCGGATGTCGCGGGCGGCGGGCAGGTCGATGTCATCTTGGACGTGAACGGCTTTTTCCAATGAGCCATCAGAGCGGCGCCGGGTTCCGGGAAAAGAGGCGGACCATACTCCAGGAAGGGCGCCAAGCCGCCCGGGGGCTGGGACGAGGCCGATCCTCCGCTCGGTTGCTCCCCCGGGCCGGGAACGGTCGCGTGGAAGCAGGAGAGGCCAAGGCGAGAGCGAGAGCGGCCGAGGCCGCCGCGGGCCCAAGTCGTTTCCCCGGGCTCTCCGAGAGCAGGGTCTGCGAGTCGAAACCCTGATCGACAACTTCTCCCGCTATGACGTGCCTGAACGCCGAGAGGGTTTGAACCGCGCTCGCCGCCGGACCCGGTGACCTCCCGGTGCGCGCGAGGCGCACGCGCCGCGGGCGAGCCCGGCCGCGCCGCGCGTGACCTGTGCGCTTCCGGCGCAACGCGCCCGCATCGGGTAGAGGCCCCTCCCCACCGCGGCTGCGCCAGGCGCGCGCGTTGCGTCTTGTACGCGGCGGGTAGCAGCCCATACGCGGAGCGTGCGCGTCCTGCGCGGAGGGTGGCGGCACCTACCCGCAGCGTGCGCGTCCTGCGCTTCGGTTGCGCGATGCGCGCGCCGGGGACGGGCAGCTACCCGGTGGTGGCGGCCTCCTACCCTTCGCGTACACGGCGTACGCGCCGGGTATGGGCAGCTACCCGGCCGTGCCGGGCCGCATCCCGCCGGGTACGGCCTGCAACCCGGCGGGGACGAGCCGCATCCCGCCGCGGGCGTCGCGTATGCGAAGGGTACGGGCAGCTACCCGACGGGGACGGGGCGGTACCTGGTGCGGCCATGGCGTACGCGGAGGGTAGGGGGATTCAAGCGACTTCCTGCATGGGCCGGACCCGCGGAGGAGGAAGCGCCCGGCCCTCGGCCTCGAAGTGGCGGAGGATGTCCTCGACGACCTCGTGAAGCTCCGCATAAAGCCGCACAGGGTCGTCGCCATGGATCCCTGTCATGAGATCAGGACACTTGCCGAGATAGGTTGCATCCTCCTCGCTCCACTCGACCCACTTGTGGTAGCGATCGCTAAGCTTCATTCCTGGGCCCCGAAGAACCCCCGCACCACCCCGCACACCCGCTCGTGCTCCTCGTTCGTGAGCTCGGGGAAGATGGGCAGGCAGAGCACTTCCTTCGCCGCGGCCGTGGCCACGGCGAGGTCTCCGGGCTCCACGTGGATCTTTCCTTCTATCGCGGGCTGGTGGTGCAGGGGCGAGGGGTAGTGGACGGCTGAGGCCACGCCCCGCGACTTCAGGTGCTCCATCAGGTCGTCCCGGCGGGCGGTGCGGATCGTGTACTGGTGATAGACGGAGAGGGCTCCGGGTGGATCGGGGATCAGGCGGATGTCCCCGACGCCGCCCAAGGCTCCGTGGTAGCGGCAGGCTAGCTCGCGGCGGCGGGTGTTGTCCTCTTCGAGCAGCTCCAGACGGCAGTTCAGGACCGCGGCCTGGAGGCTGTCGAGACGGCTGTTCGTCCCTACCTCGACGTGGTGGTAGCGCCCCTTCTGGCCGTGGTTCGCGAGCAGGTGGACCTTCGCTACCAGGTCCTTGTCGTTGCCGGTCACGGCACCGCCGTCTCCATAGCAGCCGAGGTTTTTCGTCGGGTAGAAGCTCCAGGCGGCGAGACGGCCGAAGCCTCCGACCCGCCTCCCCTTCCAGGCCGCGCCCTGGGCCTGGGCCGCGTCCTCGATCATCCAGAGGCCGCGCTTTTCGCAGAGCGTCAGGGTGGCGTCCACGTCGATCGGCCGGCCGTAGAGGTGGACGGGGAGGAGCCCCACGGTCCGCTCCGTGACCCTGCGGGCCGCGTTTTCGGGGTCGAGGTTCAGGGTCTCGGGATCGACGTCCGCGAAGACCGGCACGCCCCCGAGCAGGAGGACGGCCTCGGCCGTGGCGAAGAAGCTGAAGGCCGGGACGATCACCTCGTTGCCGGGCTCGAGGCCCACCGCCCGCAGGGCCAGCACCAGGGCGTCGGTGCCGTTGGCGAGCGCGGTGCAGGCCTCCACCCCCAGGTAGCGGGCGAAGCCGGCCTCGAACTCCCGGACCTCGGGGCCCAGGATGAACGAGCTTTCGGAGAGGATGCGCCGCCAGCGCTCTTCCAGCTTCGGGGCGATGCGGCGATGGACGCGGGGGAGGTCCAGGATTGGGACATTCGGGACGTTCACGGGGCGGGATTGTACGACACCGCGTAGACGGCGATCTCGTCGCCGCCCAGGGTGATGTTGTCCGGAATCTTCAGCCGGTAGATGGCTCGGAACCGCGGGTCGGAATCCAGCGCCTGCAGCCACTTGGGGAAGACGACGACGTAGTCCGGCCGCCGGCGGATGATCTCCTCGGCCATGGCCTCCTGCCAGGACATCCCGGTCTCGGCCATGATCCGGGCCACCTCGTCGCGGATCTCGGGGTTGGCGATCCCCGCGAGGTCGAGGACCGGGTTGGGGAGCAGGAACTTGATCGCGCCGATGTCGTTGACCGCCAGCACGGCATCCGGCGGCACCCTCCCGGCCAGCCAGCGGGCGATCTTCACGTCGCCGTCCTCGACGTTCGCCACGTTCCGGGCGTAGCGCACCGCCCCCTGGGCGAAGCTCCAGAGAGCGGTGGCGAGGATCAGCGCGGCGAGCAGCGCTCCCAGCGGGCGCCTCCGGAGCGCCCTCGCCGCGGGCTCCAGCCCCAGCATCCCGAGGAGGATCACCACCGGAAGCAGGGGGAAGTAGTAGCGGCCGAAGTTGCCCATCAGCTTCGTGGGCCCGGGCGCCAGCAGGGAGTAGGCGAGGGGCAGGCCCAGGACCCAGAGCGCGGGGAGGAGGCCGCGGTCTTTGGGAGTGCCCAGCCGGGCGATCAGGGCCACCACCCCGGCGCCCGTCAGGAGCGCCAGGAACGGCTGCGCGCGGAAGAAGACGCCGATCACCGTGTGCACGTAGGCGAGGTTGGGCAGCATCTGGCGCAGACCGGCCGCCCCCTTGGCCCCGTAGGTCGTGGGGAGAAAGGAGCCTCCGGCCCAGCGGTAGGCCAGGAGCGGCCCGATCAGCGCCAGGGCGGCGAAGACGATCCCCACCAGGATGGGCCGCAGCGGGGGACGCCGCCAGAGGATCTCCTCTCCATCCCGGTCGAAAACGAGGAGGCGGTCGAGGAGAGCCAGGACAAGGAGCAGCAGCCCCTCGGGCCGGGCGAGCGAGGCCACGGCGAGAACGGCCATGGACAGAGGAGGCCCGTCCGGGCGTCGCCGCTCGCGGATGTGCAGGAGGATGCCCCAGAGGGAGAGAAAGACGAAGAGCGGGACCTCCATGCCGGACACGGCCGACCAGACGAGCCAGCTCGTGGTCAGGGTGAGGACCGCGGCCATGCCGGCGAGCCCGCGGCCGAGCCCCAGCTCCCGCGCCAGGCGCCAGGCGGCCGACACGCCGGCCGCGTGGAAGGCGATGCCCAGGAGCTTGGTCCAGGCCAGGACGTTCCCCGGCAGGAGGAAGAGCAGGGAGAGCAGCGCGGTCCACAGCGGCGCGGTCGAGCCGGTCACCAGCTCCCCGGGGTTGTACGAGAGCCCCCGGCCCGCCGCCAGGTTGCGCGCGAACTGGAGGTGGATCCAACTGTCGTCCAGCGGGAACCCGAGCCCGCCCACGAGGAAGAGCTCGGCGCCCAGGTAGACCAGGCAGGCCGCGACCGCCGCCGGGACCAGCCAGCGAGGCGAAGAGGAAGAGGTCTCTCGCATGTCGGGGCTCAAGTCGGGGTGGAGCATAGCTGACTTATTGACCTATTATCATGCGCGCCGATGCAACGCCGAATCTGGACGCCTTTCCAACGCCGCCGGCGCGCGGCTGCCCGCGCCGCCCTCTATGGGAGCCTGGTCCTCGTGGCCGGGATCACCTGGCTGCTCATCTCCTGGCTCAACCGGCCGCTCCAGGGCACGGCGCTGGAGCGGTGGAGGGAGACCGACTACCCGAGCCTCCCCGAGGTGCGGCTCCTGCGCGACTACGTGCGGATCGACACCAGCGAGGGCACCGGCGACGAGATCGCGGGCGCGCGCTTCCTCGCCGCCCGGCTGGAGAAGGCCGGCATCCCCTCGCGCCTGGAGATCGTGGGCGAGCGCAAGGCGAACCTCTATGCCCTGCTCGCGGGAAAGGACCCCCGGCCGCTCGTGCTCCACAACCACATCGACGTCGAGAACGTGAACCCCGCCGAGTGGTTTCATCCCCCGTTCGAGGCGTTCATCGACACGCCGTGGATGTACGGCCGCGGCGTGTTCGACATGAAGAGCGTGGCCGTCGCCCAGCTCCTGGCCATGGTCGACCTCAAGGAGAGCGGCCGGCCGCTCGAGCGCTCGGTCCTCTTCCTGGCCACGAGCAGCGAGGAGCGCGGCAGCCGCCTCGGCGTGCGCCGCATCCTGTCCGAGCACCCGGAGATGGTCCGCGGCTTCTGGGCCGTGCTCACCGAGGGGGGCGTGGTCGAGGCGCGGGCGCGCGACGACATCAAGTTCTGGGGGACCGAGATCGGCCAGAAGCGCTACGTGGACCTGCTCGTCTGCGCCGCGGAGAGGGAGCCCCTGGACGAGCTCCGGGCCACGCTCAGGGAGACCGGCTACACCGAGACCGACCTCGAGATCGTCCCCGAGGTGCGGGAGGTCCTCAGGACCTATGCCGCCACCCGCGACCGCAGCGACCTCCGCGACCTGCTGCAGGACCCGGACGCCACGATCCGCGACGTCGCCGCCTTCCGCAAGCTGCCGGCCTACCTGCAATCCTTCTTCCGCAACGAGGCCGTGCCCTTCCAGGTGCAGGAGGCCCCCGGCGGCGGCTGGCAGCTCCTGATCAAGATCCATCTCCTGCCCGGCGCGAAGCTGGAGGAGGAGCTCCCCAAGCTCGTCCCGGACTGGATGCTCGCCGGCTTGAGCTACACCGTCGACGAGCCGCCCGCCGTGGCGAGCAGCTCCACCCGGCACCCCGTCTACCAGGCGGTCACCGGGACCCTGGCCGAGCACTACCCCGACGCGGCCACCGGGCCTTACTTCCTGCCCTGGACCGCCACCGACTCGCGCTTCTTCCGGTCGGCGGGCGTGCCGTCCTACGGCTTCTCCCCCTTCCTCATCATGAACACCGACACGCTGCAGGTGGACAAGGCCAACGAGCGCTTCGCGCTGCCGGGATTCGTCGACGGCGTGCGGGTCTACCGCGATCTCGTCCGTCGCCTCGTCCTGAAATCGCCAGGGTGACACTGGATGTCACCGGCGGCGCCCGGCCGCTGTCACTTTTTGTCGGAACCGTCCCTTCAAACTACGAAGAATCAAGCACTTAGGGGTTGGCATCGCCCCTGCTATCCACCCTTGACGAACGGAATGGGACACCCCAAGGAATCAATCCGGGGGGACAGGCTTTTGAAACCAGGGAGGAGACCATACTCATGTTGAGCAAGATCCGGAACCGTCAGAAGGGCTTCACGCTGATCGAGCTGCTGATCGTGATCGCGATCATCGGCATCATCGCGGCGCTGCTGATCCCGAACTTCCTGGACGCGCTCCAGAAGGCGAAGCAGAAGAGGACCGTGGCCGACGTCCGCAACACCGGTACGGCCATGTTCTCCTGGCTGACCGACCAGGTCGGCGCCGCGGCGGCGGGCGCTGCCGCGACCAACGTGGTGATCGGCTCCTACGGCAGCGCGCTCACCGGCTCGACCGTGGCCGGCGTTCTGGTCCCCCAGTACATGCAGGAAGTGCCGAACGTCGACGGCTGGAAGACTCCGTACGAGTTCTACCTGAAGACCGCCGCGCCGCTCGATCCGCAGGTGATGGCGATCCGCAGCTTCGGCCGCAACAAGACCAAGGAGGTCGACAGCTACTCGGTGACCTCGTTCGACCCGACCGACTACGACCAGGACATTCTCTGGGCCGACGGCTTCTTCGTCCGCTGGCCGCAGAAGAGGTAAGAAGTAGCAGGACGCAAGACCGCAGCGAAACCAACACTCCCTCCTCAGACGGGGCGCCCCGGTTGGTGGCGCCCCCTTTTTTTGTCTAGACTTGCCCGCCCCATGCTCTGCCGAACTCGGAAGGCCCTGCTGATTCTTCTGGTGGCATCCGCCCTGCCGGGCGCCCGTCCCGCGGAGCTGTCCGAGCCTGCCCGCTGGCTCCAGGGCTACCTGCGGATCGACACCACGAACCCGCCCGGAAGGGAGCACCTGGCCGCGGCGTACCTGGCCGGCATCCTGAAGCGCGAGGGCATCCCGGTCCACATCGCCCGCACCCCGGACGGGCGCGCCAGCCTCTGGGCGCGGCTCTCGTCGCCGCGCAGCAACGGCCGCGCCCTCGTGCTGCTCCACCACATGGACGTGGTCGCTCCCGGCCCGGGCTGGACCGCCAGGCCCTTCGGCGGCGAGGTCCGCGACGGGCGGCTGTGGGGCCGCGGCGCCCTGGACGACAAGAGCCTGGGCATCGCCCAGCTCGCGGCCTTCGTCGATCTCAAGCGGCGGCGGGTGCCCATCGAGCGCGACGTGGTCTTCCTCGCCGTGGCCGACGAGGAGAGCGGCGGCCTGCGCGGCACCTCCTGGCTGCTGCAGAACCGGCCGGAGATGTTCGAGGGGGTCGAGGCGGTGCTGGGCGAAGGGGGGCGCGCCCAGGCCGTCGGCGAGCGGCTCCTCTGGTGGGGGATCGAGGTGGCTCAGAAGCGCCCCCTCTGGCTGGAGGTCTCCACGTCCGGCCGCGGCGGCCACGCCTCGGGGCTCAACCCCCAGAGCGCCAACCACCAGCTCATCCAGGGGCTCGCCCGGATGCTCCAGCGCCCGATCCTCTGGCGGGTCACGCCGCCGGCCCGCGGCTACCTGGAGGCGATCGCGCCGCTCCACAACGACCACTGGAAGCGCGTCTTCGGGAAGATCGACCAGGTGGTCCGCCCCGAGGGGCCGAGCGAGTTCCTGCTCCCCGGCATGGCCAACCTGTTCGTGGACACGGTGCAGGTCACGGTCCTGCGCGGCGGCGAGCGGATCAACGTCACCCCGGACCGGGCCTCGGCGCGCATCGACGTGCGGCTGCTGCCCGACACCGACGCCGATGCCTTCCTCAAGGAGATCGAGGGCGCGCTGGGGGATGGAATCGATGTCAAGGTGCTGGTGACCTCGCCGCCGGCCCTGCCCTCCCCGGCCGCCGGCCGCCTCTACGGCGCTCTGCGCAAGGTGCTCTCGGCCGACGCGCCGGTCGTCCCGACCTTCATCCCCGGCTTCACCGACTCGCGCTTCTTCCGCGAGCGGCGCATCCCGGCCTACGGCGTGACCCCCTTCGCCCTGGCCGGGGAGGACCTGCGCGGCATCCACGGGCCGGACGAGCGCATCCCCCTGGACGAGCTCAACCGCGGCGTCGAGCGGATGCGGCGGGTGGTGGCGGGCTATGCCGGGCCGGGAGGGGACTGACACGTCTTGTCCCCCGCTGACGTTTTTTGTCCCAAGAGACCTATGCGCACGAGAGTAAGTGGCTGTGGACAATAGACTTGCGGCTTTGGCAATCCTGGCATACCCTTTGCCCTTAGCGGATCTCGTACTTTCCTTGGAGGGCGTTGACATGCGCAGGGTGACGGCCGCCCAGAAGGGCTTCACGCTGATCGAGCTGCTGATCGTGATCGCCATCATCGGCATCATCGTCTCGATGCTGATCCCCAACTTGCTGGATGCGATGCAGAAGGCCAAGCAGAAGAGGACCATGGCGGACGTCCGGATCACGGGGACGGCCATGTTCTCCTGGCTGACGGACCAGGTGGGCGCGGCGGCGGCGGGGCAGGCCAACTCGAACGTCGTCCTCGCGTCCTACGACTCGCCGAGGACGGCGGCCGCGCTGGAGAGCCTGCTGTCGCCGAACTATCTCCAGAACGTGCCGCCCATCGACGGTTGGAAGTTCCCCTACGAGTACTATCTCAAGACCGGGTCCCTGGTGCACGAGCGGCAGGTCATGCTGATCCGCAGCCAGGGGCGGGACAAGGCCTTCGAGGGCTCCGACTACACCGTGACCTCCTTCGATTCCACGGACTACGACGAGGACATCGTCTGGGCCGACGGCTTCATGGTGCGCTGGCCGTCTCCGAAGCGCTGAGGCAAGGGCGGCAGGATCTGAGGAGCTTGCGTGGCCGGACCGCATTGCCCGCCCTGCTGGGCGCGACCTGGCTGCTGAGCTTCTTCGCCCCGCTGCTCTCCCCCGGGAAGGTCCTGGCCAACCGGGACGTCCCGCTGTTCCATCTCCCCCTCCGGGCCACGTTCCGCTGGCTGGCGCAGGAGGGGCTGCCGGTCTGGAACCCGTGGCTCAACGGCGGCCAGCCGGTGCTCTCGAACCCGAGCTACGCCGCGTTCTATCCGCCGAGCTGGCTGGTGCTGGCGCTGCCGCCGGGCTACGCCCTCAACCTGATGGTCGTGCTCCACATGGCGATCGCGTTCGCCGGCGCCTGGTGGCTGGCGCGGCGGCTGGGCGCGGGCCGCGGCGGCGCGGCGCTGGCGGCCGTGGGCTACACCGGCAGCGGCACGCTGCTGTCGCTGATCAGCGCGCTGAACCTGTTCTGCGGCCTGGTCTGGTTTCCCTGGTTCCTGGGCTGGGCCGACGCGGCCCTGCGGGCCGAGCCGCCAGAGGGGTGGCGCCGGCCCGCGCTGCTCGCCGGCTGCGTCCTCGCCCTCCAGCTCCTGAACGGCGAGCCGGTGATGGTGATGGTGAGCGGCCTCGGGCTCCTGGCCCTGGCCGCGGCCGCGGTGATCGCCGGGCGCGGCGAGGGCCGGCTCCGCGCTTTACCCCGCGCTTTACCCCGGATATTGGTGCCGCTGACCGTAGCCCTCTGCCTGGCCGCGGTCCAATGGATTCCGACCGCGGCGCGCTTCGCCGGCTCCCCCCGGGCGGGCGGCCTCGAGGCGCGCCGGGCCACGGTCTGGTCGGCGCCGCCGGCGCGCCTGGTGGAGCTCGCCTTCCCCCGCTTCTTCGGCGATCCCATGCGCGACCAGGAGGGGCTGTCCTTCGGCTGGAACCTGCACGACCGGGACTTCCCGTACCTCCCCTCGGTCTACCCGGGCCTGCTCCTCACGGTGCTCGGGGTTGCGGCCCTCGCGCGCTGGCCGGTGCCGCGGCGCTGGGCCTGGGTCCTGGCGTTCGCCGTGGGCGCCTTTCTCGCCCCAGGCCGGCACAACCCGCTGTTCGAGCCTCTGCGGGAGGCGGTCCCGCTGCTGGCCGTGCTCCGCTTCCCGGAGAAGTTCGCGGTCCTGGTCGTGGCCTCCCTCACCTTCAGCGGCGCCCTGGGCTGGGACTGGCTGCTGCGGGAGCGGCGGGAGGGGCGGCCGGAGCGCGCCGATTTCCCCCTGGCCCTGGCGCTGGTCCTGCTCGCCACCGCGGGCGCGCTCACCGGCCTGCTCTACCGCGTTCCCCGCCTGGCGGACTGGTTCGTGCGCAGCTACGGCGAGCCCGGCCTCGGTCCCGAGGGGGTGGCGCGCGGGGTTGCCTACCTGCGGGGCGAAGGGTGGGGCGCCCTGGCCACGACGGCGGCCGTCGCGGCCCTCCTCGCCCTCTGCCGCTGGCGCCGGCCGCCGGGCCGGCTGCTCGCCGCCGCCGCCGCGGCGCTGCTCGCGGCCGACCTCTGGCACTACGGGCACGGCCTCGTGGAGACCGCGCCGGCCGCCGTGTTCGAGGGTCCGCCGCCGGTCGCCAGGCCGCGGCCCGAGACCCGGCTCTTCGTCCAGGAGGCCTCCGACGAGCCCGAGCCCGTGCCGCGGCGCGGGGGCTCCACGGCCTCGGTGCGCGCGCTGGTGCGGCGGATGGAGCCCTACAGCGCGGTGCTCTGGCGCATCCCGTACGGCCTCAACGAGGACTTCGACCTGATGCTCACCCCCTGGGGGGCACGGGCCCTGGAGACCCTCCACCAGGACTGGGGCCGGGAACCGGGCGCCGCGTGGCGCTTCCTCGGCGTCTGGAGCGTGAGCAAGGTGCTGCTGCGCAAGGACCTGGCCGTCTGGGGCGCCGAGGTGGCCCGCGACCCGGAAGCGCCCCTGATGCGCGAGCTGGACAACCCGTTCCTCCTCCCCCGCCACCGCTTCGTGCCGCGCGTGACCTGGCATGCCGATCCCGGGCCGGCCCTGGCCGCGGCGCGGGCCGAGCGCTACGCGGTGATGCGGCACGAGCACGCCGTGCGGCCCGGACCGCAGGGGGAAACCGCCTATGCGCGTCCGCCCCAGCCGCTGGAGCTGGAGGAGAAGCCGGGCCGGCTCCGCCTGCGGTACCGCTCGGAATCGCCCGCGTTCTTCGTGCTCGCCGAGACTTTCGACGAGGGCTGGCGGGGCGAGCTGGAAGGTTCCCCTCTACCGGTCTTCCCGACCGCGGCCGCGCAGATCGGCGTGGAGCTGCCCGCGGGAGAGCACGTCCTGGAGCTGCGCTACCGCGAGCGGCTGCTGCCGCTCGGCGCGGCCGTCACCCTCCTGACCCTCGCCGCCGTCGCCGGCGCGCTGCTCCTGGACCGGCGAAGCCGGTAGAATCCCCCGCACTGTGGTCCTCTTCTGGCTGATCCTCGCCTACGCGGCCGTGCTCGGGCTGATCGTCGGCAGCTATCTGAACGTGCTCATCTACCGGCTGCCGCTCGGGATGTCGACCGTCATGCCACGCTCGCGCTGCCCGAGCTGCGGCGCGCCGATCCGCGCCCTCGACAACCTGCCGGTGCTCTCGTTCCTGCTGCTCGGCGGGCGCTGCCGGGCCTGCGGCGCGCGCATCTCCTGGCGCTACCCGCTGCTGGAGATGGCCACGGCGCTGCTCTTCGCGGGCTGTGTCGTGGCCTACGGCCTGAGCCTGCAGACGCTGATGGCGGCGGTCTTCGGCTGCCTGATGATCGTGCTGGCCATGATCGACATCGACCATATGATCCTGCCCGACCGGATCACCTGGCCGGGGATCGCGGCCGGCTTCCTCTTCCACGCCCTGCTCGTGGTCCGGCTCGGGCTGCCCTGGAGCCACATGCTCGGACCGCTGTTCGGCGCGGCGCTCGGGGGCGGGCTGCCGCTCGCGATCTACGGCCTCTGGTGGCTCATCCGGCGGGAGGAGGGGATGGGCCTCGGCGACGCCAAGATGATGGCGCTGATCGGCACGTTCCTGGAGTGGAAGTCCCTGCTCGTGGCGTTCTTCTTCGCGGTCCTCGCCGGCTCGGTCGTGGGGCTCGTCCTGATGAGCCGCTCGGGCGAGGGGCTGCGCACCCGGCTGCCGTTCGGCGCCTTCCTGGCGCTCGGCGGGCTCCTCGCCCTGTTCGCCGGCCCGGCGATCCTCGGCTTCTACATGCGCTTCCTATGAGCAGGCCATTCCGACGGGGAGGCCGGCCCCTGGGGCTGCGCCGGGAGGTCCTGATCCTCCTGCCGGTGGCGCTGCTGCTGCTGGCCGTGCTCTCCACCTTCACCCTGTTCTCCTTCCGCAACGCGCTCGCCCTGCTCGCGGAGGAGCGGCGCGACGAGGCCGCCCGCCTGGCGGACGACGTCGCCGGCCGGCTGCGCGAGACGGCGGGGCGGACACCCTCGCAGGCGGAGCTGCGCGCCCTCGCTCCCCGGGCCCGAGGCATCGCGGTGACGGACCGCGAGGGCGAGGCGCTCGTCGCGGACGGGGAGATCCCCTCCTCCGGCCTGCTCGCTCCGTTCGCGGGAGACGGCGTCCTCGCGGCCGGCCCCGACGAGGTCCTGCCCGACCGCGTCGCCGGCCGGGCTCCCCTGGGCGACGGCCGCTGGGTGCGGGTCGATCTGCCGGCCGAGGTGCTGCCGGCGCAGCAGAGGGGGGTGGACGTGCTCTCCGTGGTCGTGCTCGGCCTGAACGCCGCCCTGCTCCTCCTGGTGCTCTCCTTCCTGCGCCACCTGATGGCGCCGTGGGAGACGCTGATCGAGCGCGCGCGCCAGATGGGCGCGGAGCAGGAGCCGGGGGAAGGGGAGATCGAGTTCCTGCTCGCCACCTTCGAGCGGGCGGTCACTTCCAGTGCGCAGGTCCGGCGGCCGGAGGACGACATCGAGGCCTTGGAGCGGACGCTCTCGGCGAGCCTCCAGAGCGGGCTTCTGCTCCTCGACCGCGCCGGCAACGTGCTCGCCTTCAACGCCGTGGCCGCCGCCCTGCTCGGCATCGAGGCGCCGCCGCCGGGCACGCCGCTCGCCGAGGCGCTCGCGGCCCAGCCCGAGCTGCGCGGTCTCCTGGAAGCAGCCGTGGCCGACCAGAGCGCGCCCAAGCGCCAGGAGATCGCGGTGCAGACGGCCGGCGAGGCGCGCACTCTGGGGCTCACGGTCCACCCTCTGCGGCGCGACGACGGGGGTATCCGCGGCTGGCTGGTGCTCTTCGCCGACCTGACCGAGGTGCAGCGCCGGTCCGAGGAGAGCCGCCTGGCCGAGAGCCTCGCCCGCCTCGGGGAGATGGCCGGCGGCGTGGCGCACGAGCTGCGCAACAGCCTGGCCACCCTGCGCGGCTACCTCACGCTAATCGAGCGCCGGCCGGACGAGGAGTCGATCGCCGACTACATGGCGGAGATCCGCCACGAGGCCGACCACCTGGAGCGGGTGCTGGAGGACTTCCTCGCCTTCGCCCGCCCGGGGAGCGCCCGCTTCCAGGAGCTCTCCCTCACCCGGCTCGCCCGGCGGGCCGCGGCCGATCCCTCCCTCGCCGGGATGGAGGTGCGAGTGGAGACCCCTGAGGATGTCTGGCTGCGGGGCGACGCCCAGCTCCTCGAGCGGGCCCTGCGCAACCTGCTGCACAACGCCGCCCAGGCTGAGCGCGAGGCGGGCGGGCGCGGGCCGGTCGAGCTGGGTATTACGTCCGGGCCCGACGGGGTGGAGCTGGCGGTCGAGGACCGCGGCCCGGGGCTGCCGCCCGAGATGCGGGAGCGCCTCTTTCATCCCTTTGCGACCGGGCGCCGGGGAGGTGTCGGTCTCGGGCTCGCCCTGGCCCACCGCATCGTAACCCTGCACGGCGGCCGGATTCGCCTGGAAGACCGGCCCGGCGGCGGCACGCGGGCGCTGCTCAACTTCCCGCGTGACACGATCGTTACGATCGGTAGCGAATCCGGTCCCGCCCCGGATCCCGGCCGGGAGGTCTCTTCCGGTCCGCAAGCCTAGCCGTTCCAGCAGCTTGGGAGTGTTATACGGGTTGCTCGGAGCCGTGGCACCCGCCTTGCTCTCTGACCGGGGCACCATGAAACACCGAAAGCGCCGGGAGCGAGGCTTCACGCTCATCGAGTTGCTGGTCGTCATGGCGATCCTCTTCATCGCCCTCATGATCGCGACGCCCTACCTGTCCAAGCAGATCGAGCGCAGCAAGATCGTCAGCGTCGCCAATCAGGTGGCCGGGCTCATGCGCCTCGCCCGCCTGCACGCCATCAAGATGTCGTCCGAGGTGGGATGCGTCGCCGTCCAGGGCGACGCGGTCGAGGCGTTCAGCAGCAGCGACGACTGCGCGACGCGCCTAAAGCTGCTCGGCCAGGTGCCGCTGCCGAAGAGCATGACCGCTTCGATAACGGGCTTCTCGCCCTCCAGCGTGGCGACCTTCCGCAGCGATGGCTCGGCCCTGGAGGTCGGTTCCGTGGACTTCCTGGTGGCGGAGATGGGGGGCGGTGTCCACTGCATGCGGGTCAGCGTGCAACCGAGGGCGACGGCGCGTGTGCAAGTGTTGAAGAAGGACATATCCAACGCCTGGGGAGGGCCGCCATGGAACTGGGCCCCGGTGGGGAGCTGCCCATGAGAGAAAGGGGTTTTTCCGTCCTCGAGGTCCTGATCGCGACCGTGATCTTCGTGATCATCGCGCTCGGCATCCTGCCGCTGTTCGCGGCCTCGGCCAGGAGCAACCTGGACGGCCGCGAGGCCACCGAGGTCAGCAACTTCGGCCGCTCGGCCGTCGAGGACCTGCTGCAGGCATCGATCAACGACGCGCGCCTGACCGTGCCGGCGGGCTCGACCGTCCGGGTCTCGGACGAGTACTGGTCGCAGAAGGACCAGGTCTGGAAGAGCGGCACCGGCGCGGCCGGCGATCCGGCGATGTGGCGCCGGCGGACCCGCGTCCGTCAATACAACGTCAGCGATCTCGCCACCCCGTTGAACGGCAACGCCGACATCGGCCAGGTCCACCTCAAGGAGATCGAGGTGGAGGTCTGGCACGGCCGGAACGCGCAGGCCCTCGCGCTGGGCGGCGGCCGCCGGTTCACCGTCCGCATGCTCAAGTCCAAGTGAGGCACCGGAGATGAGATCGACACAATCCAGCCGCCGCGCCGAAGCGGGCTTCACGCTGATCGAGCTCCTCGTCAGCCTGGCGGTCACCGCCGTCCTGATCCTGGGCGTGCTGGCGACCTTCGACTTCAGCACCCGCATGAACCGGGTGCAGCTGAACCTGGCCGACATGCAGCAGTCGCTGCGCATCGCCCAGAACGAGGTGGTGAAGCTCTCCCGCATGACCGGCCGCGGCAGCCTGCCGACCAACATCGCGGTGCAGGTCGTCAACAACGTCCCGGCCTCGACCAAGCTGGTCGCGACCGACAGCCAGACGGAGATCCAGGAGGGGACCGACGTGCTGCGGCTGCGCGGCGTGTTCAGCTCCTCGCTCTACCAGATCGACTGGCAGGACCCGGCCGTGTGGACGGCCCCGACCGGCGGCAACGGCTCCGTGCTGGTGAGGCCGCTCGCCGCCGGCGTGCCGCAGGACCTCGAGGCCCTCGAAAGCGCGGCCAAGGCCGGCGAGTCGCTGCTCCTGGTCACGCCGTTCGACGTCTACGCCGTGGCCAAGGTCGCCCGCACCGACGATGAGGGCGGCCCGAACCTGAGGATCTATTTCGAGCGCAACCTCAACGACGCGGCGCTCGGCGGCCCCCTGATCGACGGCATGATCTCCGCGGCCTACATCGGCATCCTGGAGGAGTACGTGTTCTACGTCCGCAAGGGCGACGCGGCCGACTCCCCGGTCCTGGCCAAGGCGCGCATGGAGCCCGGCTCGAACCTGCCCTACGAGGCGGGGAGCGCGCGGCTCGACCTCGCCGACAACATCTACGACCTGCAGGCCGCGCTCGGCTTCGGCGTGGCCGGTGCGCCGGAGCTGCGGCTGACCACGCTCGTGCGCACCGACCGCTCCGACCCGGGGCAGTACCTGGCGCCGATCCTCCCGGCGACCATCGAGGACCACGCGTACCCGGCCAACCACGCCCTCAACACCACGGCGCAGCGCCGGCACCGCTGGCGGGTGATGCGCACCAACGTCAACCTGAGGAACCTCTGAGATGAGACCCCAACCCGTCTCCGCCGTCCCAGCGTCGAGGGGGGAGTCCGGCAGCGCCTACATCGTGGTGCTGCTGGTGCTCGTCATCCTGGCGGTCTTCGGCATCGCCCTGTCGCTGATCACGCAGACCGAATCGCAGATCGGCAGCAACGAGCGCACGCTCAACCGGGTCTTCTACGCCTCCGACGCCGGCATCGAGCGCGCCGTCGCGCGGGCGCTGGTGGCCGCCGACCACAGCCCCCAGGACTCCTTCTTCAGCGACTCGGGCACGAC